>Ga0207421_10005327_pt1 | contig 14450 bp, 10 predicted proteins | sample SodLakKL_010_SED_4_FD_187542 | JGI IMG/M metagenome (GOLD analysis project Ga0207421, IMG submission 187542) | Alkaline sediment microbial communities from Lake Tanatar, Kulunda Steppe, Russia - 8KL_010_SED (SPAdes) (version 2) | ecosystem: Environmental > Aquatic > Non-marine Saline and...
AGCACGATATGGATGAACAATATAATCATGCCTGGAGCAGCAGTGCTGGTTGGAGGAAATCCTATAATGACGACCTCGTATCTGGAATTTAGCGTTCTAATAAGTAAGTCTAGTCTTTTGCTTTTGGGTACCATTCCTATTGCTTTTGTACTCTACCCGATATTTGAAAGGATGGATAATATCGAAGTCAAGAGAATCATCTCAGAAGTGAGTTTAACAGACGCCGTGAGATATATTTTGATAGGTCAGGGTGTTGTGATAGCCTTGATCCTGCTCTACTGATCCTACACGAGGTCGTACAGGTAAGGATGAAAAACGTGGGATAAAAGAGCCATTATGGTGATCAATAAAAGTAAAGAAACGAAAGCCGCAGGATCTGCATCGATAACGAAAAAGAGGACAGTGCCCGCGGCAGGAGGATGCTCCAACCATAGAGAGACCATAGCTATGATAGATACAGTGAGGGCAAGAGAAATAGCTATTTCAAAAGAGAAAACAGCTGGATAAGTGGCGTAAAAGGCGAAACCTATGATGCCACATACAGCGTGGCTTCCAATTACACGCCTCGGATCTGCAGTTTTGTTAGACGGCATCGCGAAAACAACAAACGCTGAAGAACCCGCAGCGGCAACCAATACAAACTCTTCAGCTAGTATAGGTAATAAATTCAATCCTAAATAAAAAACTAGGCCGGTTAAGATGCTTTGGAAAACAAAAATGTTTGATAGTCTCCTTCTTGATCCTCCTGTTGAATATCTTGACCATCTGAAGGTGTATTGATAAAGTTATACAAAATATTTTTCTTACCTATTTTTGTTGTCAAAGAGAATTTACTCTAAATCATAATTCATCAATTCTTTTCTAGTGTCGTTCAAGACGGGTCGATTTCTCCTTGCATTTGATAGAACATCCAATTCTATCTCGTTTTTCACCATATCCTCTTCAAAATAACTGCCCTTACCAATGATCTCACCTTTAGGTGAGATAGCTGTTGCTCCTCCCCAAAAGTACATGTTTTCCTCTCTACCCACCAGATTTGAGTAGAAAAGATAACTAGTAGTCTCTATCGCTCTAGTCGTGATTACCTTTTCAAAATATTTTCTCGTAGTTGAAGGTGAAGCTGAGATAACCGCGATGATATCAACGCCTTTCCGAGCCATTGTCTTAGTGATCTCAGGAAAGAAGACGTCATAACATATCAGCATACCTATCTTCCCGATAGGCGTGTCAAAAACGGGAACTTCATCGTCTGCATGAAAGTACCTTTTATCCTGGAATGGACCAAAATTGGGTAAATATGTCTTCCTGTAGGTATGAATTTCCCCTTCAGATGTTGCAAGGAGTGCCGTGTTCCTCAACCGTCCATCGCTCTTCACTTTCTCGGGCATACCGCATATGATGTTCATATCGTTCTCGGTAGCGAGATTAGAGATCTCCTGAGAAGAAGGACCCGGTATATTTTCGCTTTCATACCACAATCTGTCTCTCAAACAATAACCTGTTAGAAACATCTCCGGAAAAATCAAAAGATCTGTCTCTTCTTCTTCAGCAGTCTTTTCGATGATCTTTAAGTTCTTCTTTTTCTCTCCGATCTCGTGCTTTTTTTGGGCAAGAGTAACTCTCATATTTGCACCTACTTTTAACATATTATATAGGATTTTACCCACTGCTTAACAAACTCCGATAAACACTAATATTATGGATTATTATGTTATATGAGTGGTAATTTGACTCAGACAGATAGGACTTTAGACTCCCTTTTGAAAGGGGGAGAGGACATAATTCATACTGAAAATTTGATGATGGAGGCAGTTCAGGAACTTATAAAAGACGAGATAAAAAACAGGATCAAAAAGAAACTACAGGAGAACGAAGAATTGAGGTCCGAATTTGAAGAGTACGTAAAAGTTTTGATGGAAGCGAAGATGAAAGAGACTTATGCCTATGCGATGTTAGCTAAAACAAGTGCTGACCTTGGATTGGAACTGATACCTCCAGAGATGAAAGAAAAGATGAACAAAAAACTCAGAGAGTTCATGGAAAAGAAAATGGAAGAGATGATGAAGGAAAGATAAAGGACAATTCGAGAGTCTTTTACTTTCTTCACCAAAAAAAGGCAAATATAAAATACCCCTCCTTTCGAATTAGGAACCAAATGAAATTCTACGTTGAATCCTATGGATGTACTATGAATCAGGGTGAAACCGAGATGATAGCTGAGAATCTAGAGGAAGAGGGACATATCCAGGTAAACTCTCCTGAGGAAGCCGATAAAGCTCTAATAGGCACTTGTGTGGTCATCAAAAAAACAGAAGAAAGGATGAAAAGGAGGATCGAAGAGCTAGAAGAGAAATGTTCTGAAGTCCTCGTAGCCGGTTGTTTGTCTTCAACGCGGAAAGAAGAGATGCGGGAAAGATGTCCTGATCTTGATTTTATTTATCCATCGGATGTTGAAATGTCATATAGACCTTTAAAATCGCAAGGAAATTCGGTGATCGGTACGATACCTATCTCTTCGGGTTGCTTAGGGAACTGCACTTATTGTATAACTAGATTGGCTAGAGGCCGGATTAATAGCAGATCTTCATCAGAGATAAAAGAAAGATTTGAAAAGCTCTTGTCTACCTCGACCAAGGAGATACGTTTGACCAGTCAAGATGCCGCACTTTATGGAAAAGATTTGAACACCGATCTTAATGAACTTTTGAAAGAATTATTAAGTATTGAAGGAGAGTATAGACTAAGGATAGGCATGATGAACGTGGATACTCTCAAGCCCATAAAATCCGATCTTATGGATTTGATGGAAGATAGAAGGATCTATACTTTTTTGCACCTTCCCCTACAGTCTGGGTCTGATAAAATTCTAAAGAAGATGAATAGAAATTACACTGTAAATGAATGGAAGAATACAGTAGAGGATTTCAAAAAAAGATTTTCTGATCTCACGCTTTCCACGGATGTGATAGTTGGTTTCCCAGGGGAAACAGAAGAAGATTTCGACAAGACAAAAAAGATCATCACTGAAACGAAACCTGATGTGATAAATGTAACTAGATTTAGTCCCCGAAAAGGTACGAAGGCTGCGGAAATGAAAGATAAAGTCCATTCTAGAAAAAAGAAAGAAAGATCTAAGCAGATGACCGACCTAAGATTTAAGATAAGCAGGGAGTCGAATGAAAAGTACGTGGACAGAAAAACTAAAGTTCTTGTTTTAGAAGAAGGTAAAGAAAATTCACTCAAAGGGAGAATGGATAATTACAAGGTGGTAGTGATAAAAAATGCGGATGAAGAAATCATAGGGCAGTGGAAAGAAGTTAAAATCAAATCTGCTGAAGATATCTATCTCCTTGGGGAGATTATAAGCTAAATCTAATCTCAAAGGTACCTACTTTCGATACCTTTTACAAGTTTATAAAGCACTTCATTAATAGGAGTCGAAACGCCTACTTGTTCAGCTTTTCCTATTATCGCTCCGTTTATTTGTTCTATTTCTGTTCTACTTTCATTTTTTATATCCTGTAACATGCTCGATAGGTTATTCGAAGTCCCTTCAGCCACTTTTTTAGTCTTTTTCAAGATCTTCTTCGCATCTACTTCCACGTAATTATTCGCAACTTCAACGCTTTCCATCACTGTATCTTCTAATAACTCCGTGAGATATGCATCTTCTAGTAAAACTCCGTTTTTTATTTTTAAAATTCCAGTTATCGGGTTTATCCCAGAATTTATTATGACCTTTTCCCAAATATTTTCAAGGATGTTTTCACTTATTTTGGTTTCTAAGCCCGCCTCGTTAAAAATTTTGCAGACTTTTTCTATTTCCTCACTTCTATCTTCAGGAAATAAACCTATTACTGTTTCACCCTTCCCAGCATGTTTTACTTTACCCGGTTCCAAATAAGTTACACCGTTACTGGTTGTACCTCCTATGGTTCTTTCTTTTCCCACGAACTCAGATATGATCTCTTCATTTATCAATCCGTTCTGTAGAGATAATACCATAGAATCGGGGGAAAGATTACCTGATAAAGAGTTCATAGCTTCATGAGTATCAAAAGATTTAGTACAAATTATTATCAATTCATCGCCCGAAATAGATTCCACCGAATCAGAATAATTTACTTTTGTCCTAAGGTTGGTTTTTCCTCTGATATCTACAGAATCTATATCAAGAGGACTCCGACCGATGAGGTCTATCTCGTTTTTAGTACCTAGGATTCCTGCAAGAAAAGTACCTATCGCACCCGGACCTACGACACCGATTTTCATAGAGTCCACCTTTATCATTTATCCAGTTTGCTATCAACAACGCCGCTCAATTGATCCATCTGATATTTTTCTATTATCGAGGGATTAACTGGTATCAGCAAAATGGATTCGTTTATAGCGACTTGGTCTTTAATAGACTGGATGAGATTGAGTACCGTTCTAAAATCATTATTGGTGATTACGTATTCCAAACCTTTCAATAGTATAACTCCTCCTGTTCTAGCAAGAAAGTTCTCTAGAGCTAAACTAAGTTTTTCAAGACTTTTGGGTCTTATTACGTCCTCCCTATCAACATTTGAGAGCCATATTATCTCGATATCTTCAAGATCGTATTTCTTTTTAACCTTCTCTGGATAATCCCGGGTTACACATAGGCCGTGTTCTCCGGTACTAAGTATTTCTTTTAACAATTTGAAGGATCTGTCGGAAGTTTTCTCTTCGATTAGATATGTAGAACTCTTAGATATGTTTTCAGGTAACTCCTTCGCAACTTCTTCTTCCACTTCTTCCTCTTCAATCACCTCTTCTTTTTCATCTTCTTCTGGTATAGCTTCCTCTAACTCTTCTTTAGGTACTTCAAGAACATCTTCTATTTCGTTCTCTTTAATGTAGTCCATGATATCTTTAGCTAGTTCAATTTCTATATCCTTTATGCTTGTAAGTTGAGATGGATTAACATCACTGATAGAATCGATGCTCGTGTAGCCCGACTCGTAAAGCAATTCAGCAGTTTTCATGTCCAGCCCTGAAATGCTTGAATAATAGTTGATCATCTTCTCTCTATAGAGGGGTTTAATACCTATGTTAACACTTTCTCCGTTAACATCCCATTCAAGAGCGTATTCGGCTTCATTTACATCAACTTCATTTAATCTAATCACTCTTGCCTTTACTTCATCTTCAACTGAACTTCTATTTTTTTCTATTGCATCAATTACCTCTTTACTAGCGTCTAAATAAACTTCTATTTCGTCTTTAGAACTCAATCCTAAGTCCTGTCGCATGCTTTTTAACCGCAGAATTATCTCTTTAACAGTCTCCTCTTCCCATATTTCTTCAGTCACGTCTAAATCAACAAATATCTCCTGATCGTTGAGATCTATCTTCTGAAAACCTTCTGGTATCTCTCTTTTGAATGTGACCATTTCTGGGTCTATTTCGATTATCCTGCCTTCAAGGCCGATTTCAAAACTTCCTTTATCTATCCCCTCTTTTATTTTCTCTGAAGACTTCTGCTTCAAAATAGATTCTATTTTTCCCACCCAATGTGTATAAGAATCAGCTATTTCTTCTCTGTTAGGTTCGGCCTTAAAAATAATCTTATCCCATTCTTCCTCTGGACCTAAAATTTGGATATCTCTCACGATAGCATTATCTTTTATGAATTCAGCGAATTTTTCCGCTATATCCTTAGCTCTTTGATTTTTAGCTTTATAAACGATCTTACGAAGTGGCCATTTCTCGGGTAATTCAGATTTTCTTTTGACTTGCATTATTTCATCAACGATGTCTTTTACTTCATTCACCTTAATTTCCAAATCCTGATCAATATATTCTTCATCGCTTTCAGGCAAATCTTCCATGAATACGCTTTGTTTATCCTCGTTTAAACTTTGGTATACATATTCGGCCATGAAAGGTGAAATTGGACTCAATAGCTTGGAAACAGAGGCTAAGGTTAGATATAAAGTCCTCATAATTGAAATATGTTCATCTTCTAGATTTTCCTCTAACCTGGTTCTACATCTTTTTATGTAAGATTGGGCGATATCATCTAAGATCAACTTTTCTAGTGATTCGATAGCTAGGTCGAATTTACCTTTTTCATAATATTCGATGATCTCCTTTTTGGTCCTCTCCAATCTAGAAAGTACCCATCTGTCTTCTGGTATGATCTCTTTTTCAAAAGATGATGAACTAAGATTATCCAGGTTCATCTTTAAATCATCGAAATTCACTTTAAAAAATTTCTTTAGATTCCATATGACTCTAGGCAGTTGATGTGAAAATTCCAGATCAGATCTTCTGATTTTTCTATCAATCCATGGAGCCTTATCTGAGAGTAGATATAGTCTAAGAGAATCGTATCCGTTTTTACTGACTAGGCTTTCAACATTTTTATACTCGATATCACTTGATACAGAGCCCAAGGATATGAATTTTTCAAAACTTGCTTCGTCGAAGAGAGCTAGAGAAAGAGAAAGATTGGCGGTCAATAAATCAATTTCATTGGACTTCATTCCCAAAAATAGATTGCTAGGCCACCAAGATGAGTTTTCCTCTTCATTATGAGGGTAATTCAATTGAGCCCAGGGAGAACAGGCATGTACAAACATAGGATCTAAGACTTTCTTCTCCCAAACCATTTCATCTTCACATTCCGTACAATCTATCTTTGAATTCATAATCTGACTCGGTCTTAAGTCCTCACTAACTTCATAATCTGAGATTTCAGACAGTTCTTTGCGATCTGAAGGTATAAAAGAGTTCCCACAATCTCTGCATTCCCATCTAGGGAAAGGTGTTCCCCACATTGAATCTCGAGAGATTAACCAATCTTTAGGTACGATGTCTTCGGAAGTAGGTATAACCGTAACTTCATCAAGTTCTTCGTAAAATCGTTCTTCAATCTGAGAGCTCTCAAAAAACCATCCTCTTATAGGGTACCTAATCAATCTGCTTTGACATGCATCGCATATCTCGATTTTTCTTTCCGCCTTTTCTCTCGCCATTACAAGGTTTTTATTTTCTAAGTCGTCGATGATAATAGATTCGCTCTCCGGAGCTGAAAGACCTGAATATTTATTTTTCCTCGGCCCTCCATCGAAATAACCGTTTTTCATGATCGGGTTATAATTCTCGAGTTCCCTTTCATCTGATATTTCCCAATGATCAGTTTTATATGGAGGCACGAATAAAACAAACCCTGTACCATCATCATCGACTTTGTCACTAATTATCACCTTACGAGCATTTTTACCTTTTATTTTTTCTTTTTCAGGTATCTTATCTGCGAGAGGATATCTAAAAGTAAGGCCATCTAACTCTTCACCTTTGATGGTATTCAGTATTTCGTATTCATTAATATTTATCTCGTTCATTAGTTTTTCTAGATTATTCTTTAACATGACAAGTTGTTCAGGGGTATCGTCTTCAGAATCTATTTTTACTACCGCATATTCCAAATCAGGATTTACTGCGATTGTCAAGGCAGCGGGAAGCATCCATATATCTTTTAACTCCAGCAAAAAGTACCTCTTTTTACCGCTCGCTAGAGGTATCTTCACGTATATTTTATATGACTTCTCTTGTTTAATAGATATCTCTGATGCTGAGGGAGAGAATTTACAATCTGGACACCATCTTACAGGTCTCATCTTTTTGATCAATAACCCATTATCCATCAGTTCTTTAAAACTCCACCAAACAGAATCAACAAATTTCCCTGAGGTGGTTTTGTAATCGAATTCAGATGGGATCCAAAGTCCAAGATTGTGTAGTTCTTTAGAGGTATTCTCTAAAAATTTTTCCGACCTTTCTTCCATCTCAGAAGAAATCTCCGAGATTTCCTTTTCAAATACTGCTTTTAAGGAGTTTACTTCTTGGTCCATCATCGACAATTTTTCAATTTTTGAATTAAGAGGATCGAGTCCGATTCCATTCCTTACGTGAAGATGTTGTAGGTTCTTGAATCGAGCAAAAACGTCATACACGGTACTAGAATAAAGTTCACTCCAATTCGGATGATCTTTTGCTGAGATCGGTGTACGAGCGATAAAAAATTTTTTACTTCCTCTCCTCGATTCACTTGATTTCTTATTTATACCTTTTGAACTCCAAAAATCTGAAATTTTATCTTCTAAACTTTGAGGATCAAATCCATTATCATCTTCCATGGTATCTTAAGTAAATATCTTTCTTCTATTTTAAATTAATTTTGTTTAAAAACCAACATATAAAGAGTGAGTCAATCTTTATTTGAGTCTTTTGTTACCATAGAAAGTTCTAACCTGAATGAACACTCTCACCAAAGACATTCTCAGCGGCTTCTTTTATAGCTTCAGAATAGGTTGGATGCGGATGTATCAAATTCCCCAATTCCTCGGCTGTCATCTCTTTTTCAATCGCTGTCGTGGCTTCCATGATAATATCGGTAGCTCCTGGACACGCAAGATGTACTCCTAGAATTTTGTTTTCCGAGTCAGCTATTACTTTAGCGAGCCCCATTCTTTCTCCAGTTGAGGATCCTCTTCCAGTGGCAGATATGGAAAACTTCCCTACCTTTATTTCTTTCTCTTTTTCTCTCGCCTCTTTCTCAGTAAGACCCACACTAGCCATCTCAGGATGAGTATAGATGCCTGCTGGAACACTCAGTTTAGAAAAATCTTCAGTTTCTCCCTCTAAAATATCATCTACTGCGATTTCAGCTTGTCTGAATGCCGAATGAGCTAACATAGACTTACCATTCACGTCTCCGATCGCATAGATCCCTTCCATATCCGTTCGCATCTTTTCATCGACCTCGATGCGGCCTTTTTCATTGATTATATCTACTTCAGTCTTAGGTGGTGTGGGTTTCCTTCCAACGGCACACAGAACCTTATCCACATTCATCTTCTTTTCTGTTTCTCCTTCTATTTGAACCTCGACTGAATCATTTTTTGTTACTTCGGTAACTTTTGAATTAGTATAGAATTTTACTCTTTTCCTTTTCATCAATTTTTCAGCGACTTCACTCAAGTCTTTATCCATATTCGGCAAAAGATTGTCCATCAATTCTACTATAGTAACGTTTGATCCCATCGATGAATATATAAAAGCCATCTCCAATCCTATATAACCACCCCCAATGATCAAAAGAGAATCTGGGACCTCGTCTAGCTCTAAAGCTTCTTTACTGGATAATATATCATTTCCGTCTATTTTCATATTTGGTAAAGAAACCGGTTCAGAGCCGGTAGCTATTATAATATAATCGGATTTTATAACTTCACTGTCCACTTTCACCTCGTTAGAACTAATTATCTCAGCCTCTCCTTCTATAACATCTATATCGTGCTTTTCGAAAAGATTTTCGATCGCCTTTCTAGATACACTTACGGCTCTTTCCTTCTTAGACATCACTTTATCAAAATCTACCCCGTTAAATTGTGCATTAATGCCGTCTCTTTTTGATCCTTTTATCGTATCTATCTTCTCAGCCGTAGATAGAAGAGCTTTAGATGGAATACAACCGTAATTTGTACATACTCCACCTATAGTTCCTTTTTCTATAACAGTGACATTCAATCCTTTTTTAGAAGCTATAACAGATGCTACGTACCCTCCAGGTCCACTTCCGATGATCGTCAAATCTTCGCCCATTTTATCGGTTATTGGTATTCTAATCTTGTTATTTATAGAGTTTGGTTAAACCGTTCTGGTATTTAGTGGAGTATAATCCATAAATATTAATAATAGTTCGTTAATTACGGGTATGATGAGATTTAAAATGAGGCGATGGAACCATGGAATCATTAGTGGATGAAGCTCTTTCTAGCGAAGAATCGGCGGAAGGTGAAGCATATCAAGATACAGAAACTGATGAGGAATTGAAAGAAGTTCTTGAAACCCTCAAGACAAGAATTCACATTGTTGGTCTTGGTGGGGCCGGATGTAATACGATCAATCGTATATCAGAGGAAGGCATCCATGGTGCTGATTTGATAGCCGGTAACACCGACGCCCAAGACTTACTTACCGTCAGAGCTAACAGAAAAGTATTGATGGGTAGAAACCTAACAAAGGGCCTTGGAGCTGGTGCTAAGCCTAGTATCGGTGAAAAAGCTGCAAAAGAGGCTAAAGAAAAATATGAAGAAGTATTAGAAGATTCAGATATCGTCTTTTTGACTTGCGGCCTAGGTGGAGGCACTGGTACAGGTTCGATCGCACCAGTTGCTCGAGTAGCGAAAGATGCTGGTGCTTTGACAATAGCAGTAGTGACAAAACCTTTTGAAGCTGAAGGTCAGTCTCGAATGAAAAATGCTCAATGGGGTCTCAAAAGGATAAGAGGTGTAGCAGATACTGTCATAGTCATACCTAACGATAAATTGCTAGACCTTGTTCCTAGATTACCTTTAAACAAAGCTTTTAAAGTGGCTGATGAGGTTTTGATGCGAGCTATTAAGGGAATGACTGAGATAATAACTAAACCTGGCCTTGTAAATCTCGATTACAATGATCTCAAGACTATAATGGAAGGTGCCGGTCAAGCTATGATCGGCATGGGCGAATCCGATGCTGGTGGAGACAAGAGAGCAGAAGAAGCTATAAATGAAGCTATAAGTTCCCCACTCCTCGATGTAGATATGTCCGGTGCTACAGGAGTGCTTATTAATGTCACTGGTCCCGAAGACATGAGTGTTCACGAGGCTGAGATGGTAGCAGAAAGTGTTGAAAAGAAAGCTGGTAAAGGCGCCAATATAATTTGGGGCGCTAGCGTTGATCCAACATTAAAAGACAGGATTAAAGTGATGATAGTGGCTACAGGAGTCAAATCAGAACAGATATTCAGCGCTGACGAAGTATCTACAGATAGTGGTATAGAAGAAGTTGCGTAAAAATCTTATTTTCTTTTATCTTTTTTTCTCTAATTCTAGTGCGGAAAAAGAGGTTTTGTCGGATCAGAATCTTGGAGTATATACTCTGTTTTATCAAAGACAGAATCAAAACCAGCTAAGGTCCTAACTCAAGTCTGTATTATCTTTTTCCTACCCATGGCTTCAAGATATCTGATATTTTGCCCCTGCTCTATCTCTTCGTATGTGTCTTCATCAACGTTTATCTGGAACGTGTCATAGGATTCAAGGTCCATAATATTCACTTCACCACTAGATTTGTTGACTACTTGTCCTTTTCTTCTATCTATTATGGGGACTCTAATTTTAGTCGTAACTGGATTCAACATACTATGCTTTTTATTATCGAATATTCCCTTTGCTTCTATCCGAGCTTTTGCTTCTCCATGTTTTCCCGGTTTAGAAGTATCTATACTCTTTATCTCACAGGGTTCATCATCTATTATGATATACTGATTCTCTTTCAGATTTCTTATCTCTTCCTGTTCCCAATCCATAGATATCACGCTGGAGTAAGAGTTTATACATTAAAAATGTTTAGGTATAGAATATCAGATTTTTCCAGACTTTTCTGCGATATCCTCCATCTTTTCAACCTGTTCTTCTAGTACTCTAATGCCTCTTTCCCAGAAGCCCGGATCGGTGATATCGAGTCCTATTTTCTCAATTAGATCTTTAGGATCCTCTGAGCCACCAGCCTTCAAAAGATCGAGGTACTGGGGAACGAATTCATCACCTTTTTCCTGATATATGTCGTAAAGAGCTAATACCAATAATTCACCGAATGCGTAAGCATAGCAATAGAAGGGATAATGTATAAAGTGCAAAACGTAGCTCCACCACCATCCGTATTCATCTCTAAGTTCTATAGAATCTCCGAATTCTTTTTGATTTGCTTCGATCCATAATTCGTTTATCTCTTCACTTTTTAACTCTCCTCCTTCTCTATGGGCTTCGTGTAATTTCTGTTCGAATCTAGTCATGATTACCTGTCTGAAAACCGTTGCGAAATCTCTCTGAAGTTTGTTCCCCATCAGAATCAACTTTGTTTCTTCATCTTCTACATCGTTCATCAATTTGTCGAAAAGCAGCATCTCACCAAATACGCTAGCCATCTCAGCCGTGGTAAGGGGGGTACTCTGTTGAAGAGCTCCTTGCTCTCTAGCTAGATATTGGTGTACTCCGTGTCCAAGTTCGTGAGCCATCGTAATCATGTCGCTGGTTTTATCTGAGAAGTTTAACATTATGTAGGGATGGACAGACGGAACTGTACTCGCACTGAAAGCACCCCCTCTTTTCCCCTCTTTTATTTCAGCGTCGATCCAGTTTTTCTCGAAGAATTTTTCAGCAATCTCTCTCATCTTTGGACTAAATTTTTCATACGCGTCTAGCACTTTCTTTTGACTCTTTTCAAAATCAGTTTCTGGAACACCTCCAGGGAGAGGGCTATATCTGTCATAATCAAAGAGTTCATCTAAATCACAGATATCTTTTTTCAAATTATAAAATCGTTTTACGAGATGTGTGTTCTTCTCGACCGTTTCCATCAACGCATCTACTGTCTCTTTGTCGACTCTATTGTCTAGATTTCTAGGAGTCATCGGATCGGGATAATCACGGAATTCGCAGATAGTAGTATGATTTTGTACAATATTATTGAAGATAAAATTAAGAAGCTTATTTTCATCCTTTAGTGATTTTGTAATAGCATCAGCTGCGGCTTTCCTCTTCTCTCTATCTTCGTCATAGAGTACAGATAAAGCCTGGTCGAGCACCATCTCTTGTTTTTCACCTTTCAATTCAATTTCAACGGTTATATCGCCTATGGTCTGATCGAACAATCGTTTGAAGGCTTCTTTACCTGTATTCTGGAGAGATTCAATGATCTGTTCCTCATATTCAGAAAGCATGTAAGGTGTATACCGTCTCCAATTGTTTAGATAACTCTCATAATGTTCGAGTTCTTCACTCTCCATGTATTCTTTCGCTTCCTCGTCGGATAAAGATTGCCATTCTAATTCAAAGAAGATCAATTTGTTTTTTACCTCGCTCTTTTTCTGTTCTACTCTTTGGAGAAGAGCACCTCTATCTGGATCTTGAGTATCCATGGCATGATACAGAGAAGCGTAGGAAGAAATTTTGTTTATTGATTCATAAATATCCTCATATTCTTCCATCGACTCTTTAAACTTTTTAATGGATAGATCGGCGGTTTCTATATTACCTTTGTATTTTTCTCTAAATGTTTCTGCCTTTTGTAAACTTTTTTCTATATCTTCCTCCAGTTGAGGGTCTTCAGGTCCTTCATAAAGATCTGTTAAATCCCATTCTACACCATCAGCGCTTGTAGATTTAGTTGAAGTCATTTTTGTCACGAAAACCGATATAAAGATGATAAAAATAAAGTTTTTTATCTAATCTGATGTGAACATTTATAACTTTAAAGGGGATTATACGGATATAGGACCAAAGAAAAGTTGATCATTCGGGGTATGTGAAGAATGTTAGATCGAGGTTGGAAACATGAGATTTGTGAATGAGTTTGATATTGGCGAGAGCTATCTTATAGAAACCGAAAGAAAAGACTCTATATTCCAGATATTTAGATCTCTTACGGAAGATAGACCGGGGTTTTGTATAACGAGTGAAGATCCTGATTTTATCAAAAAAAAGTATGCTCTAAAAGGAATCAAATTTGCTCGTATATCTGATTCTAGTGACAGAAAAGCTATAGGTCCAAAAGAACTTGACTTGTTGGGACTCACCATTAAAAGATTCATATCTGAAGATGAAGGTATAGTATTTCTAGATGGTATAGATTATCTAGTCTCAAAAAACGACACGTCCAATGTAATAAGTTTGATAAGATCTATCGAAGATCGTATAAACGGTGAGAATAGTGCATTTTTGATGCTTTTAGACCCATCTAAAATTAAAGAAAAAGATTTGAAACTATTGAAGGATAAGCTTCACTCAGAGGTTAAAAAGATCAGTGATACCTCTGAACAAGAAAAAGAAACAGATGCCACTGAGCAAGGAGAACACCTTGTCTCCCAAGTGAGGAGTATGATGGAATTTTTGAAAGAGCAGGAACAGTATATAGAAAAAGAAGAAGATAAGATAGATCTTAAGGAACCATCTGGCATTTCGGATTATCAGGAATTTGAAGAACTGAAAGAAGAAATAGAAACTTTGAGAAAAGAAAATAGAGAACTGAAAAATGAGTTAGAAAAGGTTAAAAAAGAAGAAGAAGGGAAAAAAGAAAAAGGGTTCGATGAAGAAATAGCAGACGAAGTATTAGTTACGGTTAAAGAAGAAAAGAAGGATATTGAAGAGCAGATGAAAAAGCTCGAGGAAGAAGGTCAGGAATCGGAGGTGCGAAAGGGACCGACTGCTTTAATGGGTACTTTACGAAAATTGGAAGATGAAGTCACCTCTCTCAGAGAGGAGGTAAAGACCATAAAAAAGGAATCTCCTGAAGAAGCTGAGCAGGATGTGAGGCAGGAAGAAGACATTCAAGAAGAAAGTGAGGAAGAAGAATTTGAAGTAATAGAAACGGAT
>Ga0207421_10005328_pt1 | contig 14449 bp, 8 predicted proteins | sample SodLakKL_010_SED_4_FD_187542 | JGI IMG/M metagenome (GOLD analysis project Ga0207421, IMG submission 187542) | Alkaline sediment microbial communities from Lake Tanatar, Kulunda Steppe, Russia - 8KL_010_SED (SPAdes) (version 2) | ecosystem: Environmental > Aquatic > Non-marine Saline and...
GGCCGAAATGGCCAATCGCTTTGAGCCCGACAATGCAGCTTTTCAGGACACATATGGTTGGGTAAAATACCAGAAGGGTGATTATGAGGCCGCCGAAAAGTGGATCGGAAAAGCCCTTGAAACATCCGATGACCCTTCGGCAGACATCCTTGAGCACTACGGTGATGTCCTTTATCAGCTCGGAAAAAAGGAAAAAGCCCTGGAGTACTGGGAAAAAGCCAAAGAAAAGGGCAACGGATCTGAATTCCTTGACAAGAAAATCCGGGATCGTACGTTGTATGAATAAAGTTAACCCGCAATGGCATTGAAAAACCCCCGATTAATCCTGCTGATATTTATGATGACCATGGCCGCATGCGGCCCTGTAAGGGAAGTGGTTACTCCGGAACCTGAAGTGGTGGACCCCACCGTTTCCAGAACAGTTTCAGCCATGGGTGAGAAAGAAGCCATGTTTGATTTTTTCTCCACCCGCTTTTCCGGCAATGCAAAAATCGACAACGACAACTACAGTGTCAGCGGCTCCATTCGCATCAAAAAAGACTCTGCCATCTATATATCCGTTTCACCCATCCTCGGCATTGAACTCGCCCGTTTGCTGGTGACCCCTGATTCCGTCCATTTTGTAAACCGGATGGAGGGCACCTATTATGAGGGAGAGGTGGAGTTTTTGAGCAGCCTGCTGAATACGCGCATGGATTTCCACATGCTCCAGGCCCTGCTGGTGGGAAATGATTTTTCTTACTTCTCTGCAGAAAACTTTGAGCTGTCGCAGCAACAAGAAAAGCTGCTACTGAAAGGAAGGGGATCGATCCAGCAAAACATCCTGCTTGATCCGGGTTCTTATAAAATCAAGGAGAACCATGTGTATGACCAACAGGCAAACATCAGCATCCGTGCAGCTTACAACCGCCACCAGGATCTGGATGGGCAAGAGTTGCCACAAGAGCTGGTGCTGACACTCACAGAGGGTAACACACGTTCAGAGTTATCTGTCAGATATAACAGATCTTCCATCAACCAGCCCCAGTCCATCACATTTTCCGTGCCGGACAGGTACACCCCGATAAACAACTGAGGCAGGAGATTGCCAGGCAGAATATGAATAATTTTCGAATGTTTTGATCTGTGGTAATAATGGGTAAAAGAATGCGTTGCCAGCCTTTTATTTTCGCTGTATTTCTGATGTGTATCCTGCTTCAGCAGGCCGGGGCCCAGACCCGCGAAGAACTGGAGCAGAACAAACAGTCACTGGAAGAGGAAATCCGAGTAACCAACCAGTTGCTGGAAGAAGCCAGGCAAACAACGGAAACCAACGTTAACGAACTGGTGGTGCTGAATAACCAGATTGAACGGCGACGCGAACTGCTTTCCACCATACAGAACGAGATCCGCTATATCAACCGCAGCATCGACAACCTTTCAGGCTCCGTGGAACAGCTGGAAGAAGAGCTGGAAGAGCTCAAAGACTCATATGCCCGGATGATCCGTCATGCCGCGCGCAACCAGGACGCCTATCAGCGACTGATGTTTATCTTCTCCTCCTCCAATTTCAACCAGGCCTATCTGCGAATGCGCTACCTGCAACAATATGCACGTCACCGGCGTCAGCAAGCCGAAAAAATTCAGGAAACACGTGAAGAGATTGCCAGGCAAATTGCTGAACTGGAAGAAGAGAGGGAAAGGCAGCAAAATCTGCTGGCCCGCCAGCGGGAAGAGGTAAGTGAGCTTGCCAGGGAGCAGGCACGGCAGGAGCAAACCGTTTCCAGCCTCCAGCAGCAGGAGGATAAACTGCGCCAGCAACTGGATGAGCAAGAGCAACAGGCCAGGGAACTGGAGGAAGCCATCCGGCGTGTCATTGCGGAAGAGCGGCGCCGGGCACAGGAAGTGGCCGAAGCCGAAGGTCGCGATACCACAGACATGTTTGCGATGACCCCGGAAGAGCAGTTGTTGTCAGACAATTTTGCCAGCAACAAAGGACGATTGCCCTGGCCCCTGGAAAGGGGAGTCATCACCAGCAGTTTCGGCGAGCAGTCTCACCCCGTATTGCCAGGCATCCGCATCTCCAACAACGGCATTGACATCAGCACTTCGGAAGGTGCCCATGCCAGGGCGATCTTTGACGGGACTGTTTCAAGGGTAATTGCCGTACCCGGTGGGGTATACGCCGTCATCATCCGCCACGGGGAATACCTGAGTGTCTACTCCAACCTGTCGGAGGTGTTCGTCGCCAACGGAGAGAGCGTATCAGCCCGTGAAGACCTCGGCGTGGTAGGAACAAACCGCCAGGAAGGCCGAACAGCCCTTCATTTGGAGATCTGGAAAGGCAATGAAAAACAAAACCCCACCTCCTGGATTGCAAGACAGGAATAGGGCGCACCAGCCGGAAGCAACTTGGGGGCACGAAAGCAGCAACAGGTGTCACCCACCGGCAGCAATAGGTGGCACCCACCAGTAGCAATAGGTGGCACCGCCGGAAGCAGCAACAGGGGGCACAACCGGCAGCAACAACAGGGGGCAACCGCCGGCAGCAACAAAAGCCCGAAAGAACAACAAAATTTTTCGGGAAGATAATTGGGAAAAAACATGTAGGTTTGTAGTTGGTTGGTTTGTTGGTTCTCATGGGATGAGTGATGGGGAAGATGCCGATGGCCTGGTTAATGGCCTGGGAGGTTGTTGGTTGTTGGTTCTCATGGGATGAGAGTGGTGGGGGTAGCCCATGGCCGTAGGCCGAAGCTGAGCGGTTGTTGGTTGGTTTGACCCCGAAGGGATCCCCTGTTACTAACAGGCGCGCAGCGCCGAAACCAACAACCAAGGGTGCGAAGCACCCGTTAACCGGAGGCGCGCAGCGCCGACAAACCGGAGTGGCGTCAGCCACGACCAACCGGAGGAGGCGAAGCCTCCGACTAACCGGAGGGCCGAAGGCCCGACTAACCAGAGGCGCGTCAGCGCCGGAAACTAACAGGCGCGGAGCGCCGAAACTAACAACCATCGTGGCGAAGCCACGATTAACTTTACAAACATGAACCACGTACTGTTATTTTCACCCGGACCCACGGAAATTATCATCCTGGTACTGATCATTTTGCTGCTCTTTGGCGGCCGGAAGATTCCCGAACTGATGCGCGGACTGGGAAGAGGAATGAAGGAGTTTAAAAATGCACAAAAGGAAGATGAAGAGGATGAAAAGTCTGCGGAGAAACCAGGCAATGAAAAGAAAGAATAGGCCCGTCATTGTCAGGCATTTTTTCGGGATCGTATTGGTATGCTTTGCCTTAAGTGGTGCCATGGCCCGGAATCTGCCACCTGCCGAAAGCGGGGGGCTACCGTCAAATGTAATTACCCAGCCGCTGGCAGCGAGCGGGGGCATACAGGCCCCCAATGGAAGCAGCAGCAAGCAACCACTGGCAGATAACGCAGGGCTGCAAACAACAACTGCAAGCAGGAGTTCACAGCCACTGGCAAAAAACAAGGCTTTACAGGCACCAACTGAAAGCGAACGGCCGGAGCCACGGTCTGCAATTGGTGCCCCCCCTCCCCCGCCTGAAAACGGGGAAAAAGAGGAAGCAGACAGCCTGCTGATCGCCCCGGACGACCCCATTGTAGCCATGCTCGACAGCCTGGCAGCACTTTCCGTTTTTGCTACCATCGAACGCAGGGCTGAAACCGATCAGCCCCGCAAACACAATTTTCCGCCCGATTTCGTGCCGGCCTTTTCCGACTCAGTTTACCAGCGGCGGATGGACGCGCTCAATGCACGGTCTCCCTTTGAGTTTGTTTACAACGCACAGGTCAAGTCTTTCATTGACCTTTATGCCAATCGTCGCCGAGAACAGACAGAACGGATGCTTGGCCTGGGAGAGATGTATTTCCCCATGTTCGAGGAGCAGCTCGACCGCCACAACATTCCGCTGGAAATGAAATACCTGGCCGTGGTGGAGTCGGCCCTCAACCCCACAGCACGTTCATGGGTAGGCGCCACGGGTCTGTGGCAGTTCATGTACCATACCGGCCGGCTTTACGGACTGGAAGTGAACAGCTATGTAGACGACAGATCAGACCCCTGGCGGGCCACAATCGCTGCCTGCGAACACCTGAACGACCTTTACGAAATATATGAGGACTGGGCCCTGGTAATCGCAGCCTATAATGCAGGCCCCGGAAATGTAAACCGGGCCATCCGCCGGGCAGGCGGAGTCAGAGACTTCTGGAGCATCCGCCATTTCCTTCCGCGCGAAACCCGCAATTACGTGCCGGCATTTATTGCCATTACTTATGTAATGGAGCACGCAGAAGCCCACAACCTCTACACCATCCCGCCAAAATATTCCTACCTGGATGTGGACACCATACAGGTGAAGCAGGAACTAAGCATGAGAAATATCAGCAAGTTGCTGGACATCCCGCTGGATGAACTGCGTTACCTGAACCCGTCGTTCAGGCAGAACATCATCCCCCATCATGCAGAAAACCCCTATGTGCTAAACCTTCCGAAAGAATATGCAGGCTTGTTTCTGGCCAACGAAGATACCATCTACAATTTCAGAACACCTGAAGAGATCAGGCAGGAAGAGATGGCTGCCCGGCTGGCAGAAACCACCGTTCATGTGGTGCAGCGCGGCGATGTTCTGGGCAGTATTGCCAGAAGGTATGGCATCAGCGTCCGGGAGATCCAGCAAATGAACAATCTCCGCGGAACGGTCATTCGGCCCGGTCAGCGTCTTGTCGTAAGGGCACCGGCAGCCCCGGCGAGCTCTTCCGGCTCATCGAATGTGCACGTGGTTCGAAGCGGTGAAACCCTTGGAGTCATTGCCAACCGGTACCGGATCTCAGTTGACCAGATAAGGGAATGGAACAGCCTGGAAGGCACGCTGATACGTGCAGGTCAACAGCTGATTGTCAGGCCACCTGAAACCAGTGTCAGCAATCGCTGACATTTGACCAACTGGCATATATTTTGCTGTATTCCTGTTAAACCCAAAACCCCGACACTATGAATCACAAAACGAAACAGATACGGCTTTCATCGTTTGCCATCGTGATGATTGCAATTCTGGGCTTCTCGGCCTGCACCACAGAAAGGCCCAGCAAGCCCTCTGCTTCAGGTAGAGCCGGAGAGCTTCTGGCTGTAATGGAACCCCGCCTTTGGGACGGGGAAGTGGGTGAAACCTTCCGTCAGGTATTCCGGGCAGAAGTGCCAATGTTACCCCAACGGGAGCCCATGTTCAACGTTATCCATATTCCCACCAGTAACTTTACCCAGGTATTTGAAACCCACCGTCATATTTTCAAAGTCGAACTGGATCAATCCCTGGAGTCACCAACCATCGAGATCACACGTGATGTGTATTCCTATCCGCAATTGGTTGTAACTGTAAAAGGGCCAGATGTGGAAGAAATCAACCGCATACTCAATGACAACAAGGAAGGTTTTTATGACAGGTACCTGGAAGTTGAATACATCCGTTTACAGAATGCCTACCGCCGGATGATCCAGCGAACTTCTTATGATGTGGTCAAACAAACCTTCGGCCTGGAGATGATCGTTCCGGAGGGGTATTATCCGGTGGTTGAGGGAGAAGATTTCGTGTGGCTGCGAAAATCCGCCACCAATGAGGAGTTTGACCAGGCCGTCATGATATGGAGCATGGATTACACCGATCCGGAGGTCGATTTTGACCCGGATGTCATCTGGGATCGACGCGACTCCATCACTGAAAGATATATCCCCGGACAGTTTCCTGATACCTACATGTCCACCTACCGGGGCGACCCCGTGGAGTTGCGTCCTGAATTCCGGGAGGTTACCCTGAATGGCAAGTATGCCGTTGAAATGCGGGGTCTGTGGCGCGTTCAGGGCGATTTTATGGGTGGTCCGTTTGTGACTTACACTTTCGTGGATGAAGAAAACAGCCGGCTGATCATGGTCGACGGCTGGGTGTTCGCCCCCAAATACGACAAGCGGGATTACATGCGGCAGGTAGAAGGAATCATCTGGTCTTCCCGTTTGCCGGATCCGGAGGAAGAAAGAACAGATGAACCCGAAGGAATAGAGGGGGAGCCTGAAGTTGAAATAGAGGGTGAGCTTGAAGTTGAAGAGGGTCCTGAATAAACTTTCCAAGACCGTTTTTGTTTAAGATTACACCTCTTGTTGCAAATTCGGCTTATGGACAACGAAAAAACCAGTAACCCAAACCCGGAATCTGCGGGCTTAACCCCCCCCGGCTTGCTGCAGATGATCCGCGCACCATTCCTGAGTTCAATCATCGCACCATTGCTTGCCGGCACCCTGCTCAGCGTAAGCATCAACGGGTTTTTTCTGCCCGTAAACTTTTTTTTGATGCTGATCATTGGCATCGGCCTGCATGCCGCCGTCAATGTTTACAACGACATTTATGATACCATCCAGGGTACAGATGCCGTGAACGTACACCGCAACGAAGCCAGCGGGGGTTCAGGCATTCTGCAGGCGCATCCTGAACTCATGGGAAAAATGTTTTTCATTGCCCGGGCGGCACTGGTTGTGGCACTGCTTGCCACGGCAGCGTTGCTAATCTTCATTGACCGGGCACTCTGGCCCCATCTGATTTTCCTTTACCTGTTATCGGCATTCTTCAGTAAATACTATACAGCACCCCCGTTTAAGCTTGCCTACAGGGGCCTCGGGGAAATTTCCGTGTGGTTTGCCTTTGGCCCCATGGCCATTCTGATTGCCGCGGTGAGCCAGAATATCGGGTTACATCCTTACGTGGTAGCACTGATGCCTGCTACAGGGCTGAGCACCTCATCCATTCTGCTGGTGGGTCAGATGATCGATCTGGATGCGGACAGAAAAGGGGGCAAACATGGCGTTGCCTCCCGGCTGGGTACACAGGCCACCGCATTGTTCTATTTGCTCGCACAGATTCTGATTGTGGCCAACCTGATCTTTTTGGCCGCTTTCCTGGATGCCCCGTCATGGCCTGTGCTGCTGGCGCTACTGCCTTATTTTTTCCTGTTTCCGGCGGCAGCCAAAATTATTTACAAACACCATGACCGGCCCGGTGAACTGAAAAAGGGAGCCAAACTAACAGTGCTGATCCATCTGGTTTTTTCCCTGTTGCTTATCCTTGGGATGGGTATAAGGCTGTTATAACGCTGTTTATTGGGATACTTAATTGCCTCCTGCCTGGGAAACTGGTTACCGCACAACCTGCACCTTAAGTCCAGGGCCGTGCAGGACAGGGATCAGTATGGTTTCAGGAGGGAGATTGGCATGGTTTCAGGACGGGGGTCAGGATGGTTTCAACACAGGGATCAGTATGGTTTCAGGGTAGGGACCAGATATCACCCGGCATCCTACCTGATGATTTCCAAAAGAATGATTCCCGCAATCAGGAACATCGGGGCTGCCAGAGACCCCATTACATTGATCAGGTCATTGGCGGTAAGTCCGTTTACATTACCCATCGAGCCAAGCCAACCTTCCAGTTTATCTTCCGCAAACGCCCCGAGCACTGAATCGGCAAAGGAGGCCAGAAACCCTGCAAGGGTCAGCAAAAGAACCAGGCCGGGATCAATCACCGGGGCAAACAACCAATAAGACATCCAGGCAATAAAAAAAGCGCCCGCCATTGCTGCCAGACTACCCGCCAAAGAAACCCCGCCATTGATTCCTGATGGCTTCATTTTTTTGTGATACAGAGAGAAGCAGCGACGGTGAAACAGGGGGCCGATCTCACTGGCCCAGGTATCTGCCGTAACGGCCGCCACCACGCTGACAAAAAACAGGATCAGGACGTCATCTGCGGTGATCAGCCAGGCAGCAGAGAACAAAATGGCCCACACACTGTTTGCCAGCACCTGCCATGTATTGCGCCCCCGCAATGCAGAAGGCCGGTCCGATTGTTTGGCCCTGATGATGGTGAACAACACCGACGTCACAAAAAAGCTGACAACCGGTATCAACCAGGAAAACCCGAGCACTCCGGTAAAATAGACTGCCAGGAAAAACGCCAGGGCGCTTGCCTGCTTTTCCAGCATCCGGAAACGGTACAGAAGCCAGCCACCAAATCCGGCAATCAATACCAGGAGGATCAAAAACAACAGGTCACTCTCGTGTCTGTGCATCACAATAAAAAACAAAGCCGAGCCAAGCGGGATGCTGAGGTTGTCAGAACCCCGCCAGGAGAAAATCTCGAAAACAACCGCCAGGATGGTGGCAAGGATCAGGTAATGGAAAACCGTTGATTCGGGCAGCAGCAGATAAAAAATGACCAACGTACTGATGGCGAATGCCAGTACCCCAAACAACGATTTATCCTCTTTTAGTGGCTGAAATGCAATGTTCCCTGTGCGAATCCTGCCAAACAGATTGGCCATGGTGTCGGACACGGTAAGGGTCAGCAGTGAGGCACGGAAATATTCCGGGGGCATCTGGTAAAGCAAAATAAAGGCACTGAGCACGCCCAGGGGGTAAAAAAGGGTTCCCAGGCTATGGCTGCCCGTTTTATGGAGCAGACGAAAGGATTTTGACCAATAACTGGCAAATGCAAACAAACTCCCGGCCATGATCACCGCAAGCAATGCAGGTTGATCAAGCAAAAAAGTCAGCCCGAAAAGCGCCATCCCGGTCAGGAAATGAATGCTTTTCCTTATGGCCCGGTGGTATGCGATCCGGGTCTGGACGCCTTGGCTGCAAGTGCTTTGGTCATGTTCGCCCTGTTTGCGGAAGTTCTGGTTACCACTGTACTGGTTGCGACCGTCCTGGCCGTGGTCACCATGGCCGTGAACCTGCCCGTCCGAAGCGGATCGGTTTTGAGCGGCCCGGCTGAAATTTGCTCCGCCGGGTTGATTCTGACCTGGAGTTTCCCGGTTTCTTTTGTTCATTGCGTAAATTTAACATAACCGGGTGGATAAGGGTTCATCTGATAAACCAAAAAATTTAAGGGAGTTTAAGCAATGGTAAAGTCACCGTGCCATGAGAGTCCCTGACATGAATATGGTATACTCCGGGTGACAAGCCTTCAAGGCTGATTTCCCTTACGTTATTCGAACTATGGCTCAGTTCTCTGATTACCAACCCATCCTGACTAATCAACAAAATCTGTTCGTACCGGTAATCATGGGGGATTTCCACATATACCCGATCTGTAGCCGGATTGGGATATACTTTAATTTGTTGCTCCCGGGCAGGGTCAGCGACAGAAACTGAGGGATCTTCCACACTGACTGTCGCATAGGCGCTACACCCATTTGAGTCTGTTACCTCAACAGCATACTCCCCGTACTCCACTTCAGTCAGGGTATGACTATTGTGTCCAATGTAATCATCCCAGCTATACGAATAAGGTGGTGTGCCTCCTGATACCCTGGCTGTCAGGTCCAGCAGGTCATTGGTTATCACATCAAAATCTATCAACAACTCATCGGGCTCACTGATCGCCACCGCAACCTGCTTCTCAACATCAAGGTCAGCGTTCTGCACCGTCAATGTCCATATACCCGCACCAAGGCTGTCCCGGAGCAGGTCATAACTTCCGTCTTCCCAGGTCACCTCAAACTCGTCATCACCCACCGTAACCAAAGATATTTTGCCGTCCTTTGCATCATGGCAGGACACATGATCCACAAAAACGCCAAAGGCAGCCTTCACATGCTGCTCTTCCCCGGAAATGAAAAAATACTGCGCCTGGTCAGTGATCTTTAGCCTGGTTATGTTGCCATCTCCGACAGCATCCATACCAATGGCCACTCTTTTGATATTCCCCTGCTTGTCAACCATGTAAAACCAGCCAGAATCATCTTCTGAAGCGTATGCACGAGCCAAAAACAGCAATTGGTCTGCAGGCTGATGCCTTTTATCTTTCAGCCTGTCAAATGCCAGTTGAAGACTCCGTTCGGAGTGGGCGAAATACGGACCGGACACTGCCTGGAAAAAATCCGCAGGATAGCGGGTGAAGTGTCCGGGCTCTACCTGACTCTGCAGGTAATTCAGAGAATCCTTCCCGGCACTCTCCAGTAGCTTGGTCCTGACCTCTTTGAACAACGGTTGTTCCACGCCCAGTACCGAATCCACATTCGCAGACAACCCCTGCAGCACAGACAGGGTAAAATAATCTGATTCCCAGGGCTTGCCGTCGGGAGGAATGACATCGGTCACAGCACTCCCAATGGTCGCGGATGAAATGCCAAAATGCCCGATGGTGTTGAGGGGGTGTTTTTCGTGGCCTCCATTGGCCGAAACCAAAAGCGTCTGATGATCTTTGCGGGGAAATAGCTCCAGAACCTCGAATATTTTGGCCGTCTGAGACCCATCCAGCACATTGTTGTCCAGAACGAAAACGCCCTGTTTGTTCCAAAGCTTTTGCCGGTAAGGATCATTAAGCTGGCCGGTTCCTGCAATGTTCCCAATGCGTTCTTTGGGATCGTTGTCGTGCAGATAATTGTACACGGCAAGGTTGGCAATAATTTGCCTTCTTATGCCCGCTAAACGGGGATGGGTATCCGGGTCAATTGTGGCAGCCAGTTGCAAATACCCGTTGGATGATTCAATCAGTCGGTCATAGTGGTCAATGATCTTTTCGGTATTAAATGCGGCTTTTTCATCTCCGGCCAACAAAAGGTCGGCCAGGTAGCTATTGGTCAGCAACAAGGTCTGGCCGGGACCCGGTTGGTGTTGCAGCGTATCGGACAGGTTATCAAGAGAAATGATTTCTTCCTGTATGCCCGTCAAGGCATAAAACAGGCCCTTTTGCAGGTTCTTACGAACTGTGGGGTTGGGATCAGCAAAAGACTGGTGGGCCAAATAATCCAACAGGTTTTCAGTAAGGTAAAACTCACGGAAGTAGTCGGCAAACACATCCCTCCACTCTTCAACCGGCGCTTCTTTGTAATCCAACAAAATCCTGTTGACTTCATCCACGCTCTCTTCCACCCAGCCACTGTCAGACAAGGTGTTCAGATGATCTACAAGTTCAGCCTCAAGGGCGTTATTGATGTGTACCAGTGGGATGGGGCGGGTGGAGATGATGGAATATAGAACTACTTCACTGGGTTCCTCTTGTGGCCAGGTTGTCAAAGGCACATTGGCATAAGAAAAAAAGTCTATTCCGTTCTTTCCGTCAATGTTTATTGGGTAGGTATGAGTTACTCCGGTATCTAAGCCCTTACTATTGGGTGAGTTTTCATATTCGCCCATTTGCCATCCTTCAACAAACGGAAACAGATCATTATCCATTACAGTAAGACCATTTCCATCGTTTATATATACGACAATACCCGGTACATTATGAAGGGTGTGAACCAGATCTAAAGTTCCGTTATTGTTTACATCCACTACATGTAGTTGTCCTTCACCGTGATATGACTCCAAATATTCCGGAAAATCAACCCACGCATCGGTTTGATCAACAAAGGTACCGTCACCTTTATTTATTATTATTTGAATCGTAGCGCCTTTATAATAGGGCTCGTCCCTGGTTGTTGCTACCACAATATCATTTAAACCATTTTGGTTCACATCATATATAACGGCATGGTTGAATTTAGTCCCAGATCCATATCTGCCGGGTGGCAACTCAACCAGTTTTCGGTTTTTAAAAGAGGAGTCTCCATCCTGACTTAGCCATATATATCCAGATATATTAAGTGGATGTTCTTCACCGTAGAAAGTAACTATATCTTCTATGCCGTCATTATTTAAATCACCAATAACAGAGGAGTTTATGTTTGCCAGAGAAGGCCTCAACTCTTCAGGCAAATCCATTTTTCTGTTTTGAAAACTCCCTTTACCATCATTTAAAAAAAGCACTTTCCCTAGATAAATATCAGGATACCCGTTGCCAACAACATCTCCCACGGCTAAATCATGTGACGAATCAAATCCTTCTGGTAGCCCTCCATCTTCCTGGCCTTCAATCTTGGCAGTAGCATCATAATAAGTGCCGTCTTCATTCGATAACAAAAGAGGGATCGGTTCATTTTCAGCCGTGGCAGTGCCATCAGGGTTACGCTTAATCATTCCCCCTGATGCCGCAACAATGTCTGGCCTTCCGTTTTGGTTGAAGTCAGCAGTTTTGATACGATATGGCCCGAACCGGAGAGGACCAATACCCTGAATTAGCTCTGGAGCCATTCTGAATGAACCATCTCCATTGTTTAGAAAAATTGAAATAGGTGCTCTTGACTCCCTTGGAAGTGTATGGTTAAAAATGGACCACTGCATTACAAAATCCTCTAACCCATTACCATTAAAATCTCCACGGGCAATGTTATCGGGGACAATACTAAAAAACCCCGGGGGGAAATAGTCATCTGGACCAGGGTAATACCCGCCTTCATGTTCCTCCATGATTGCTGCACTTGTCCACCCCAAAGGTCCTACCTTAAAATACCTGGTTTCCATTACTCCCGAGCTATCAACCAATTGATGCTTGTCTTGACTAAAGACGATCATTGGCTCTGTAAAAAACTCATACGGCTCCCCATAACTGGTTCCCATATCGTTTGTTGCATATGCCCTCACATAATAGGTGGTCTCTGAAACCAATCCCACCATTTCCGATGAAAATGCTCCCACAGCACCTTCGACGGTGACCAACCCTTCATGATCTTCCAGATCCGGATATTTATGGGTGCTCCAGACCAAACCACGGGCAGTTATACTGGCACCACCATCGTGAAGTACATCACCCCTGCCCATAGCCGAAGTATATTGGGGATCAATGATGTTTTTGGTTTTAACCCCAGGAGGGGAGTTGCGGATGCATCGCAAACCAAAACCGTAAGTGGTTGGGTTTTCCCATAAAGTCACATTTCCCTGGCGGTTGTACATGCTCAACCTTACAGCGTTTCCGGGAGAGGTTTTGGTAGATGACCACAAATAACCATTGTTCCCGTAAGAATTAAACTCCCCCCTGGGGAAACGTTCAAGGCTGGGCAAAAGAGAAAGGCCCGCCAGGTCTTTGCCATAATGAACATCGTGGGCGGCCCACCTGGGGTGCGTGCTGGTTGCGCAATCACCACCCAGGGGCGAATCAATTTGCCTGCATGATTTCAGGGCGTTTCCCACCCCGTTCAGGTCACTGCTTTCGGGGTCGTTATGAAGCCCATGCTTGTCGATTAAATAATCCTTGAGTTCAACAAAATCCGACTCACCGGGTATGCGAAACCCCGGAGGGCAAATGCCCCTTTCATCACCTACCACATACCAGTTGTACAATAGTCCATAAGCATCAACAACTTCAGCTTCTGAATCCAGCCCATCCAGATAACTGTAAGGTGAAACCGCATAGGCACCAGTTGCAGTGTTAGCCCACTCATCATCATTTAACCCGGTCAAAATGGAATCCCCATTATTGTACCTGGTAACCCGAAGGTTTTCTGCCATCCACTTTTGTTCACCCACAACGACCGTTGGGTATTCATTTCCATCGATGTCTGTTACCTTATTTGATTGCCCCGAACAAACCCCATAAGAGCAAAGCAAGGCAAGTAAAATCAGTTTTATTTTCATTTCAATGGGCATATAAGAGTGTTTGGATTCAGGGCGAAGACTGCCTGATACACCGAACACCAAAAGCTTCGAGGTTCTTGAAACTTCCAGATAGGGCAGAAAAATTGGGTTTTTCATGATGGCGGGATGGAAGTGAGGCAGAGGCAAAGAGGAGGTTAATTGATAGAAATAAATAAGTCGTTGATCAAAACTACGTTTTAGGGGGCAGAAATACAAACAATCTACTTCGATTCTTCACCAGGCCCCTGAAACAAAAGGTTTGACGGTCAGCAAAAGAGACGATCCAGGCGCACAGAAACAGGCAAGGCCCAATAAAAAACCCCTCTCTAATGAGAAGGGTTGTGAACAATGCGACGATGATTAGCTGAGCAGCAGCGTTTCAGGCTGCAGCAAGACACTGAAATAGCAGGTCAGGTGCAAAAATCCAGGCCTGCTTCTGGCAACCCGGTTAATCTTCTACAACCCGCCTAATCATTATTGAAGACCTTTCCGCTTCCCCGCATCACCAGGTTTTTCTGCGGATTTCCACGGAAATACACATTTCCGCTGCCATTGTTTTTAACCTCAAGGTGCTCATCCACGGATATATAACTGTTACCAGACCCGTTGACCTTTACGCGGCTAACCAATGTATTCAGATCATAGCCATTTAATGAGCCTGAGCCTGCTATCTGTATGTTTTGCAGGTAAGCTTCTCCGGCTAGGTTGACGCTACCGGACCCGGCTATCCTGGAGTGGACTTTTTCAGCATTCACCTTTGCGGTTATGCTTCCCGAACCGCTTACCCGGAAATGCATTTCCTCGCCGGTGAATACATCACCAACCAGTATATCACCTGACCCGCTGACCGATATTTTCTCTGCCGAAGGCAATGAAACATGAATGTCTATCGTGGGGTTTATAAAGTTTTTATTCTGCGAAATGATAAGGGTCCCATTTCTTATGAAAGTATCTATT
>Ga0207421_10005329_pt1 | contig 14448 bp, 10 predicted proteins | sample SodLakKL_010_SED_4_FD_187542 | JGI IMG/M metagenome (GOLD analysis project Ga0207421, IMG submission 187542) | Alkaline sediment microbial communities from Lake Tanatar, Kulunda Steppe, Russia - 8KL_010_SED (SPAdes) (version 2) | ecosystem: Environmental > Aquatic > Non-marine Saline and...
TATCTGGACGAAGCCCTTCACCTGTATGTGGTCGGTCGTCATGATTCCCTTTTTGTGATGGACGGCAGTAAGCTGGTGGGTCTGCTGGTATTTGCAGACGTATACGACTTTATTTCCGGAAAAATAACGGCAGAGTGTCAGCTGCCGTCGTGATCAGGTTCGCCGGGCGATTTCTCCCGGCTTTTTTGTGCACTAATTTACGAGAAAGGTGTGGTTTATGGCTGAAGTTGAATCGATAAACAATGAAGCCAGTGCGAAGTCCATCATTATCAAGGCGGTGATCGCAGTTGCCTTGGGCCTTTTTGTCTGGATGCTGCCCACTCCGGAAAACCTCACGCCGGAAGGGCACAGACTCCTTGCTTTGCTGACCACGATTGTCGTTTTGTTTGTTACAGAGGCTGTTCCCATCGGCGTTACCGCGCTGCTGGTCGGTGCGGGGCTCATCCTGTTCAACATCCAGACTCCCCATGATGCATGGGCGCCTTTTGCCAGTCCGGCCGTCATGTTCGTTCTCATGATCATAATGTTCGGCGTGGTGCTGAACGAAGTCGGCCTGGCCAAACGGATCATGTATCATCTGCTGAAGTTTGCCGGAACCAAAGTCAAGCGGCTCAGCTTCATCCTGGCCATTGGCTGCACGCTGACCGCAAGCATTTTCCATGACGCGACCGTTACTGTGATCATGGTGTTTGCGTTCGTGCCGGTCTTCATGTCCATGGGCATGAAGCCGGGTGAAGGGCACCGGCTTCCCATGTTCTTCATGCTCCTGATCCCCATGGCTTCATCCGCGGGCGGATTCGCTACCCTGCTTGGCGGCGGCCGGAACCCGCTGGCACTGGAAATACTGCAGCGTTTTACCGAGGAGTCGCCCCGGTTTGCAGAAGCCATTACAATCGGGTTTATGAAGTATATCGGTATTCAGGCTCCTGTGGCCATTGTGACCGCCCTTGGCACCTGGGCTGTATTGTGGTTTGTCTTTCGGCCGAAAGAAAAGGAGCTGGATGTCGAATTGGAGTACCCGGGTCCGATGACATTTCGCGAGATCGGGGTGGTGGTCGTTTTCATCGCAACTTTTATCCTCTGGTTTGCTGGCGATGTGACCGGCTGGCATGTCAGTATTCCGGCCGCACTGGCGATCATGGGGTTCTGTGCGCCTAAATTCATTTCGTTTCAGGAGATTTGCGACAAGTTCCCTTGGGAGTCGTGGATTGTTTTCGGTGCGGGCGTCTCCCTGGGTGTCGCCATGCTGGATACCGGTGCTGGTCTCTATCTTGCGGAGGCGCTGCTGCCTCTTCTGGATGGTCAGCCCGATTTTGTCGTTTATTTCGGTTTCGGATTTTTCGGTTCGTTTCTGTCCAGTCTCATGAGCAATTCCGCCGCCGTGGCGCTGATGCTTCCCATTACCCTGCCCATGGCGGACATGATGAACATGTCGCCCCAGGCCATTGCCCTGTTGGCCCCGATGACCTCATCGTTTATCATGCTGGTCATTGGATGCCCGCCAACCATTATCGCCTACAGCACCGGTTATTTTACCCAGGGACAGTTCGTTAAGTACGCGGTCCCCTGGGCGCTTTTCCTGCTGCTGTTATGCACCGTCAGCGTGATGGTATACTGGCCGCTGATCGGGTTCTCATAAACGAAACTATAAATATATCATCTGAATTGCTTTTCCGACCGGGGGCGGTGTTTCCGCTCCCGGTTTTTTTGTGCCTTAAGCGAAAAACGCTGTATTATCCATGAAACGTGACGCTCCGTTTTGATTCATATTGACAAGGCCGGAAAAGTCTGGTTTAAAGTTGTAAGGTTTATTCCTCCGGGTGTGCTTATCATGTAAGTGTTCTATCAACCTTGGCGTCTGGATGGTGCATGGCAGACAAAAATGCCCGATACGAAAGGTCAGCCCCGAAAAGCCAGGGTGGTAAATCGCCGGTTAAGCGGGCAGGAACTTTTTTTCAGAGTCCTTCCAAAAATTACTACCGCTGGCTCAAGCACGGTATCCTCATTTGTCTGTTTATCACCTACCTGATTCCCGTTGGTGCTTTAAGTCTCTATTTTGGGTACAAATTTAATGAAAGCATGAAAGAAAGCAGCAAGCTTCAGCTCGCTGCCGTGGCGGAAAGCCAGAAAAATTCAATCGATCTTTTCATGCAGAAAAAGATCGTTAACGTCTTCAATCTGTTCCACAAAGAGTACTTTTCTCTCACTCCTGACAAGGAAAAAATGGAGGCCTACCTGGAGAGCCTTGTCCGGACCGACGATGCTTTCGTGGATGTCGGGCTGATCAATCCGCAAGGCATTCAAAAAGGCTATGCCGGCCCCTATCCGAACCTGCTCAACAAGGATTACAGTGACGAAACGTGGTATGAAAATCTACTGGAGCAGGAAGAAAACTATATCATAACGGATCTTTATCTCGGACTGCGCAGAGAGCCCCATTTCACCGTCGGAGTAAAGCGTGTGGTGGAAGACCGGGCCTATGTTATCCGGACCAGCGTGTATCCGGATAAACTCCAGGACTTTGTTCAAACGTCCAGCCAGGGGAAAGAGACAAAGGGGTATCTGGTGAACCGGGAGGGCATTTACCAGGTGGTTGCACCGGAGCTTGGAGATTTGCTGGAGCCGGCCCGGTATGTTCCCGGAGGCGGAAAGAGGGCGGATGTTATTTTTGTCGATTGGGATGGCAAATCAATGCTGGCTTCGTATACCTGGCTGAAGGAGGTGCCGTGGTGCCTGGTAATGCTGCAGCCGGAGAGCGTTGCATTCGGGGAGATGTATGCAATGCGCAATACCCTGATCATCGGCTCCGCACTGCTGGTGCTGGGGATCATGGTATTTATCTGGTTTGTCGTCAACCTTCTGATCAGCAAAGCCCGGTCCATGGAACAGGAGCGGATCGATCTCAAAAGCCAGTTGTATCATGCCAACAAACTGGTTTCCGTCGGAGAACTTGCCGGGGGGGTGGCTCATGAGATCAACAATCCGCTGGCGATTATCGAGTCCGAAGCAGGCGTTATAAGGGACATGCTTGACCCTGCAATGGGTATGGACGCATCTCCTGAAGCCATCAGGAAAGAACTCGATGAAATCGAAAAGGGAGTCCGCCGGGCCAAGGGGGTCACCCAGAAGATACTGAGTTTCGTCCGGAAGACGGAGCCCCAGCTCGTTGAAAGCGACATCAACTACCTGCTTGACGAAGCGGTGTCCGGCGTCAAGGAGCAGGAGTTCAAGGTCTCAGGAATTCACCTGGTAAAAGAATACGCGGACAATCTGCCGAAAATATATGTCGACCCGGACCTGCTGAGGCAGGTGTTTCTGAATATGCTGAACAATGCGGGGGACGCAGTGGAAGAAGGGGACAGCATTATCCTGCGAACGGCCTCTGACGAGAACTGCGTCAAAATAACCATCGCAGATACCGGTATGGGAATGACCCCGGATCAGCTCGAAAAAATATTCATGCCGTTTTATACCACCAAGGAAGTTGGTAAAGGTACAGGGCTAGGTCTTTTAATCTGCCTGAATATCATCGAGGGGTTCGGCGGCCGCATCAAGGTACGAAGCGCCCCGGGCGAGGGGACGGCATTCACGATGCTTCTTCCACTGCCGGGCCGATCGGTAGATGAAGGCGGTAATAATGCGCCAGGTATGGACGGTTGAATACAGGCTATAAAGATATTGAAAATACGGGAAACTTCAGGGATACGGTTTATGAATCAATGACAACCAATTCACAACGGAGGTAGATGGTGACTGAAAACGGTAAAAGCAAGACGGATGAAAAGCCAAAGATCCTGCTTGTGGACGACGAGGATCAGTTCCGGACAACCCTGGCGAAAAGGCTTACGGCCCGTGGGTATGAAGTCATCGACATTGACAACGGTGAGGACTCCATAAAGGCCGCTCGCCACGAAAACCCGGAAGTGGTTATTCTGGATCAGAACATGCCGGATTGGGACGGGATCAAGACACTGCGGGAACTGAAAAAAATCCGGCCCGAACTCCAGGTGATCATGCTCACCGGTCATGGAAGTGTCGAATTGGCGCGTGTTTCAGGTCAGCATGATATCTTTGCCTTCATGCAGAAGCCCGCTGCCATTGAAGAAATGATCGAGAAAATTGAGCAGGGGCGCCAGGAGTACCGCTATGCCATGGCGCGTCAGGAAATCCCCTATATCGAAAAGCCAACGCTCTGGAACCGGCTTGTCGGTGTGCAGGGAAGGCGACCCGGGATAATGATCCTCGGTCTGCTCCTGTTTTGCATGATGTATTTCATGCCGCCCACAGACCGGCTCATAGAACTGCTGTCGGCTGAACGGGGGGGGCCCCAGGATGAGCTTATCATGGGGTACGCGGAATACCGGCACATGGAAGAGGGCACAAACGTGGCGGAGCATTACGCCAAGACGGCCCGCATCTCCCCGGACGAAGCCGTGGTCGAGAAGACCGCTCAAAAAGCCCAGGTTATGATCGGCGTATTGATGGTGGCGGCGCTTTTCTGGGCCACCGCCGCTATTCCCATCGGGTTCGGCGCCCTGTTGGTCGGCGTGCTGATGTACTGGTTCGCTGTGCTCCCGTTTGGCCAGGTGCCCAAGGCCTTTGCCACGGATGCCGTGTTTTTCATATTCGGCGTTCTGTCCGTGGCGGCAGCCATTGCCAAGACGGGGCTTGACCGGCGTATCGGCATTCTTCTGCTTAAGCCCTCAACAAATCTTTTCTGGCTGGCGCTGATTTTTGCGCCTTTGGTGGCAGTGTGCGCCTCGTTTTTGTCGGAGCACGCCATCATCGCGTTTCTTGCGCCCGTGTTCATGATGGTCTACATGGGTGCGGTCAAGGCGGGCGGTGTTGGCCGTGACAAGGCGCTGGTGGTCGTGATGCTGCTAACGCTCAACTTCTCCTGCAACGTAGGCGGTCCGGGATCGCCGGCTGCCGGCGGCCGGAACGTCATCATGATCGGGTTTCTGAACGATTATGGCTTCGAAATTACCTTCGGCCAGTGGGTAATGTACGGACTGCCTTTCGTTCCGGTTATGGCGCTTGTCGTCGGCATGTATTTCTATTTCTGGGGTCGGAATAAGATCTTGTTAAAGGATATAAACATATCGGCCGCTATACAGCGTGAATCCGACAAGATCGGCAAAATGACGCTGGACGAATACAAGACCGCCGTAGTCCTGGTGCTTTTGATTCTTGGCTGGTCGGCGCTTTCCGGAACTTTCGGAATGGGCGGTCCAGTGCTGCTCGCCATAGTGGCACTTAATATGCTTGGCATCATGCGATGGAAAGATGTCCAAAGTGTTCACTGGGACGTTATCTTTCTGTATGCCGCCGCCAGCGCCATGGGGTACGGCCTGGCCATAACCGGTGCGGCCATGTGGATAGCGGATATATTCGTGGCCGTTCTTCCGGCTGTGTTTACCAGCACCGGTGTGGGGCTGAGCATCGCGGTATCGGCGTTCAACGCGGTTTTGACGAATTTCATGAGCTGTGGTGCCGCTGTTGCGACGCTCGGGCCGGTTGTAATCCCCATGGCCGTGACCCAGGGGTTTTCTCCCGTCATGGTGGGGCTTGCGACATCGTTTGCCTCGTCGTTCGCGCATGCCATGATTATCGGAACACCCAACAACGCCTTGGTTTTCGCCCTGGCGCGGGACTATGAAACCGGCGAGCAGCTGGTTACCATGTCGGACTTCCTGCGTCATGGAGGCACCTTGCTGATTCTCTCACTGCTGGTATTGTGGGGATGGGTATTTTTCGGTTACTGGCAGTTGCTGCCGTTTCCTGTCTAAACCGATCGATCCCTGCAAAAGGCAGGTTTGCCTTATGAACAAAATGGAGGTTCATGGGCCTGCTATCGGCGGCTCCGGCGTCTGGGCCCATGAACCTGTCCGGTCCATTTTTGGAGAAAGAAATTTTTTGTGGATAAAAGACAGATCACTGTATTGCTCGTTGATGATGAGAAAGTATTGTTGCATGCCATTCAGCGCCGGCTGCAGTTTCGCGATTTCAATGTGATAGCGGTCGACAGCGGGGAAAAAGCCCTTGATGCGGCCCGAAACCATCCCGTTGACGTAGCGATTGTTGATTTAAAAATGCCCGGTATGGATGGCAGGGAGCTGATGCTGCGGCTGAAGGAGGAATACCCGTGGATGGAGGTTGTAATACTCACCGGGCATGGTACTTTCAATCCGGATGAAGTGGAAGTCGCAGGCAAGATCTATACCTGCCTCGCAAAGCCCTGCGAAGTTGAAACCCTGCAGCAGGTTCTGATTGACGCATATAAAAATACGGTTATGAACCGGAATCGTATTAAAAGGCGTGAAATGGAAGAGTTTTTGAAAGACCTTGAAACGGAATCCCCCGGAGCGGTATTGCGAAAACTCAAAACAATCGACAAATACCGATCGCAAAAACCCGAACCCGATGGAGGTTGAAAATGGAGTCTATTGCCGTCAAGGATTTGATGATTCCCCTGGCAGATTATGCAACGGTGAGGGAAGATGCCACACTTGCAGAAGCGGTTGCGGCGCTGGAAAAAGCCCAGGACGCGTTTGATCAGAATCGATATCAGCACAGGGCGATTGTCGTGTATGATAGAAAGGGAAAAGTGGTGGGCAAGATCAGTCAGATGGACGTTCTGAAGGCGCTGGAGCCGAAATATTCGAGTGCTCCCGATTTCAGGGAGCTTGATGGCCAGATTATGATTAATGTTGACTATGTCAGAGATCTTGTAAATGAGTTGGGGTTGCTGAAAAAGCCGGTGGAAGATATCTGCAAACGGGCTGCGGAGGTTCGGGTCAGCGATATCATGCATACGCCGACTCAGGGTGAATTCGTCGACGAGACGGCAACACTCAATGAGGCGATTGTTCAGCTGCTGATGGGAAATCACCAGTCCCTGCTGGTGACACGCAGCAAGGAGATCGTTGGCATTCTAAGATTAACGGACGTTTTTAAAAGAATTTCGGAGATGATCAAGGCCTGTAGCCTGTAATGTCCGGTTTGTCATTTCGGGGGCTGTTCCATAAGCCCCCTTGCTTCCAGCCTGCTGCCCGTCCATACGATTCATTTCTCCATTGACAGCTTCGCAAAAGATCAATGGTAAAGCCTGAGAGCGATTATATTATAATTCATGGCACTTCACGTGCGTGAAGTTCATAAAAGTCCTGCAATTCCTGGTATTGGCCTTTTGACGGAGCCGTCGTATTATTCATGCATCAAAATCAGCTTTCTGAAGGGTCTTGGGATTCCGTTTGCTTTGCGGGTAGTGACAATTATGCCGGAATGGTTATTTATATAGTATAGAGCCGCTGCGAAATGGGTTTTGGATTACTCTTTCCGTGGGATTTTCCGGCATGGTTTAAATCACTAGTTTCATTCAGGTTTCATGCAAATGGTTTCATGCAGATGATTGTTATAGCCCTTTTAAAAAGGCAAGGCGTTGAATTGTATCTACGTTGGTGGAGAGTCGCTCGGCCGGCTTTTAATCTGATCGTTTATGGGTTATCGCCATACTTTGACATGGATCGTTATGAAAAGGAGGTTTTTTATGGATTCGATTCAGGTAAAGGACTTGATGGTGCCTCTTGAGGATTACGCTACAGTTTCAGAGGACGCCACGCTGTCCGAGGCTGTATTGGTGCTGGAAGAGGCCCAGAAGAATTTTGATCAGAACCGCTATCAGCACAGGGCGATTCTGGTCTATGAAAAAACCGGCAAGATTGTCGGTAAAGTCAGCCAGTTCGACATCCTCAAGGCGCTGGAGCCGAAACTGGAGGGAACCGATAAACTGAAAAAGCTGGATCGGTTCGGAATGAATACGGCATATCTGAGAGATATGATCCACCAATACGGCCTTTTCAAAAAGCCCCTTCAGGATATTTGTGAAAAAGCGGCATCGCTCAAGGTGAAAAATGTCATGTATACGCCCTCCCAAGGAGAAATCGTATCGGAAGAATCTGCGCTCAATGAAGCGATTCTCCAGCTTCTGGCCGGGCATCACCAGTCGCTTCTGGTAACCCGCGGCAGTGAGATTGTGGGAATTTTACGGCTGACGGATGTTTTTAAAGAGGTTACGGATATGATCAAGGCCTGCAAAATATAGTCCGGCAGTCTGCGCTTCCCGGATTTTTGTTTCATTTTGTAGGAATTGTTGTCATTGGCGCAAAGAATTGACTTGCGGTTTTGTTTTAAAAAGTTTATTATTGTTTAAATGGTAAGAGGGCGGAAACGCCCTCTTTTTTTGTAACTATCTGTGATGGCTTTGAAAAATTCAAATATCTGTGCATGCGCGTGATCTGGTGATTTTCACGTACACTAAGCACTCTGCATTCTTCGGAATCACGCTGGCCTTGATCCTGAGTTTTTTGCATAGCGGTCGGGCCGCGACTTTTTCGGGCGTGTCATCCGTATTTTAATAAAATAAAAATTATTTGTTTCGGTATTTTATGGGTAACACAATTGATTCGGCTGTGATCGATGGGCTTTTCCCGTCCCCGGTATCGCTCAATGCCGTTCTGGATGAAATCCCCCGGGGAGTATTGCTTGTGGATATCCGCGGGCGGATTGTTTTTATGAACCGCGCGCTATGTGCAATGACGGGATATGATATGCCGGAGGTTACGGGACTTCCCTGCTTCAACATCGTTCGCAGCAGTGTTTGCTCCGGGCAGTGCCCCTGTATAGGAGATGATGGTGAATCGTTTGCAGCGGAGAGCGTTTCTGTTGTAACCCGGCAAAAGGAGAAAATCCCGGTCCGGATATCGCGGACGGCGCTCAGAAATCTGGCGGAAGAAGCCGTCGGTTTTCTGGAGATTGTGGAGGATCTGCGCGGCCGGCATAAAACCGGGGATGGACCGGATTTCAGTTGGCGTCCGGAAAATCTCGTGGGCGTCAGCCCCCAGATAAACAAGGTATTCAATATTCTTCCGATGGTTTCCCGGACCGATTCCCCTGTTCTGATCATGGGGGAAAGCGGCACGGGCAAGGATGTGATTGCGGAGTCCATTCATCTGAACTCGGACCGGGCAAGAAATCCGTTCATCAAAGTCAATTGTGCGGCGCTTCCGGAAACGCTTCTGGACGCAGATCTGTTTGGTTATCAGAAAGGCGCTTTTCCCGGGGCTTCGGAAAGCAAGGCCGGGCGGTTCCGGCTTGCGAACAACGGTACGATTTTTCTCTCCGATGTGGGGGATCTCTCTCCCGGCCTGCAGAGCAAGCTGCTTGCTTTTCTGGATGATAATGTCGTATACCCGTTGGGCAGCCATCGGGGCGTTGACGTCAATGTGCGGATTGTCGCCGCCACATTGCAGCCGCTGGATCGGCTGGTGCAGCAAGGCCGGTTCAGAAGCGATCTGTTATTCCGGCTCAGCGGTATCCGGCTTCAGCTGCCCCCGCTTCGGGAAAGGGAGGGTGATGTCCGGCTTTTGCTGGAGCATATGCTGCGGGTTGTTTCCGGGAATTTTTCAAAAACCATAGAAGGCTTTTCCGAGAAAGTCCTTGGCATCCTGCTGGACTATCATTATCCCGGTAATGTCCGGGAGCTTAAAAACATTGTCGAATATGCGGTTAGTGTCTGCCATTCCGATAGTATCACGGAAAAGGATCTGCCGGATTATGTCGTGGAGGGCGCCGGAGGCAGCGACAAGCAGTATGGGGAAATGATGACGGTGGTAGCTTCGGGACAAAATTCGTTTGGCCATACGAATGGTGCAACATGGGAGGATACCGAGAAAAAAATGATACTTGAAGCGCTCGTTTCATCGCGCGGGAAAAAATCCAGGGCAGCCGATGTGCTCGGGTGGGGGCGCAGCACCCTCTGGCGAAAAATGAAAAAATATGGATTGGAATAGATGATGGGTTCTCATTCACATCCCGGGGTCACCCGGGTGCTGATAACCGTTCAGGATCACCAGGTATCGTTCCGTTTCGATATGACGCTGGAAGTCATTATTGCCGAAAAAGACGATGTCGGCCGTATCCTGGATGAGAAATATTTTCTTTTGTCCGGATCATCGGCGGAGGAGTTGTGCAATGTCATCCAGAATGAAAATGTCCATGAAGTGATTTGCGGTGGTATCGAGGATGAGTATTATCAGTACCTGTCATGGAAAAAGGTAACCGTTTTCTGCAATATTATCGGGTCGGTCGAAAGCTGCCTGGAAGCGTGGCGCCGTGGCGTACTGGTTGAGGATACGATTTTTAATACGAATAACGCCGGATGATCGGCAGCCGGCAAAACAAAGCCGGATGGGCTGCAAAACCGTAGGAGAACAATGAAGGCCGAAGTTTTCGAAGATGTGAATTTCAGCAAGCGCTATCAGTATTTCAAGAGTCTTCTTGCCAACAACAACAAAGCGCTTTCCCTGATCAACACGATGGAAAATATTATACTGGAGCACCAGTCTTTTGATTATGATGAAGTGTTCCGGCAATGCGAGGCGTTGATCAGCATAGTCTATGAAATTGCGGAAGATGTCAATGCCCTTGCCGGGGGAGCCTATGAAGAGCTGTTTGCAAGGACCGAACGTATTGGTGTTTCCATTCTTCGGGAACTGATGGCCAAAAAGCGCCTGGATAAATCCAACTGGACCATCTCGTTGTCGAATCTGAGCCATGAAGATGAGGGGCAGGTCGGCAACAAGGCCGCCAATCTGGCTGAAATTTCCAATCGGGTGAATCTGCCGGCTCCCCGGGGATTTTCAATTACGGCATTTGCATGCCACCGCTTCTACATGGAGGCCTACCTGTATAAAATGATCCGTCGCGAGATGCGGGATCTCAATGTAAACGATGGAGAGAGCCTGGAGAGAACATGCTTTCGGGTTCAGGAAATGATCAGGGACGCGCCTCTGCCTGCAAGGGTTTCACAGGCCATTGAAAAGGAATTGGAGTCGCTTACATCTGAATTCGGGGAAAATATCCGGCTGGCCGTCCGAAGCAGTGCTACGGGTGAGGACTCGCAGCACTCCAGTTTTGCGGGGCAGCATACCTCCGTGCTCAATGTCCGCCCCCCGGATATCATCCGGGCATATAAGGAGGTGATCGCCAGCACCTTCAACCCGAGAGCCGTGTTTTACCGCAGGCGCAAAGGATATCGTGATCTGGATGTGCTGATGGGTGTTTTGTGCCTGATGATGATCGGGGCCCGTTCAAGCGGGTGCATGTATACCATCAACCCGAGCGACTCTTCCAGCGACGATATTTTTATCAATGCGAACTGGGGGCTGGGCGTCAGCGTAGTGGACGGTTCCATGCCGACCGACTACTGGCAGGTATCGCGGGCCGATAAGCGCATCCTGGCCGAAGACATTCCTGTCAAAAGGGAGATGCAGGTTATGGGCGGCCCCTATGATCTGGCAAAAGCCCCGGTGCCCCTTGACAAGCAGAACCGCCCCTGCCTGTCAACCGGCGAGATAAAACGCCTCGTAGACTATGGTCTTCGCCTGGAAGCGCATTTCGGCCATCCGCTGGATGTGGAGTGGGCGGTTGATGAAAACGGGGATGTGTTCATTCTCCAGGCCAGGCCGCTGCACCGGGTTTTGCAGGATGATCATGACGCCGGGGAAATAATTAATGGGGACCTGAAGGGCTATGAGATTCTTCTGGAGGGCGGCATGACCGCTTCGCCGGGGACAGCCGCAGGACCGGCGCATGTTCTCGGCATGGAGTATCGTCTGGGCGACATTCCGGAAGGCTGTATACTGATTGCAAATCAGACGTCACCCGAATATGTTCCCGCCATGGCCAGAATCCGAGGGATCATAACCGACGTGGGGAGTGTAACGGGCCATATGGCTTCTGTTGCCCGTGAATTCGGCATTCCGGCTATCGTCGGCACGGGCGGGGCTACAGGCATCATCGGTCCGAATGAACTCATTACCATGGATGCATCCAAAAAGACCGTGTACAAGGGCCGGGTAACGGAGATTTTAGGCAGAAAGCTCCCGGTCAATATCATGCGGGACAGTCCGGTGTATAAGCTTATCCGCCAGGTTTTGAAGAAGATCGTTCCGCTTCACCTGGTGGATCCGAACGCGGATAATTTCACGCCCGCCGGATGCCGCACGCTTCATGATGTGGTTCGGTTTTCCCATGAAAAGGCCATGCGTGAAATGTTCCGGATCGGAGAGGGTATCGAATATCAGAAGGATCGATACTTCGCCATGCGTTTAAAAACCGCTCTTCCTCTCCGGATTTACATTCTCGATATTGGCGGCGGGGTGAAGGTCGACTGTGGAGAGGAGTATATTACGCATAATGAAATCAGTTCGATACCGTTCAAGGCGCTTTTGTGCGGCATGTCCCATCGGGATGTTCGCTGGGGAGCACAGGCCGGATCGGCAGGCAGGCGCCAAGCAGCAGGAGAGGAAGAGTCTTCGGGAAGCGTTACTCATTATGCGATTTTGTCGGATGAATATGTCAATTTCAGCGTGACCCTGGGGGACAATTACGTCACGGTCGATTCATTTTGCTCGCCCCGGGTGAATGACAACTATATCCAGCTATCCTTCAAGGGAGGGGCAGCGGATATATGCCGGAGGAAGCGGCGCGCGGCACTGGTCGCCGGGATTCTGAAAAAGCTGGCTTTCAAGGTCGATCAAAAGGTTGATATGCTCGTTGCTGAAATGAAAAAGTACGATATGGGTAGGATGGAAGAGAAATTGAATATTATCGGCCGTATGCTGGCTGCTGTCCGCTACCTGGATGTCGTTCTGACCGATGACGGGCATTTGTCCTGGTATGTGGACGAATTTTTGCGCGGCAATTATATTTTTAAAAGCAATTGATAGATTGCCGGCTCCCTCGTGTTTCCGGCGCCCCTGTATCGTCCGCCGGGCGATACGGTTTTCAGGGGTTTTCCGATGGGGGTTTGACGGGAAGCGTGACTATGAAAGCCGATCCCTTTCCCACCTCGCTCTGAACGGAAATGGTGCCGTCCAGTTTTTCAATGATGCCATGGCAGATGGAAAGGCCCAGGCCCACCCCGGTGCCGGTTTCCTTGGTTGTAAAAAAGGGGTCGAACACTTTGTTTAGATCTTCCGCGGGGATTCCGTCTCCCGTGTCCTCGATGGTGACGGATATGCTTTGGTTGTTATTTTTTGTGGTAGCTATCCGGATTTCGCCATTATCACCATGAATGGCATCCATCGCGTTGCTGATCAGGTTGTAGAAAACCTGCCGCAATTGGGAAGGGTCTGAAAGGATTGCCGGCAGGCTGCTGTCATAGCTCTTGACAAATCGGATAGCCCCGGCGGCAGAGCTGTTTTCCCAGAGTCTGCTCACTTCATCGACCAACTCATTGATATTGGTCTCACGGATCTCCGAGTCCATTTTCCTTCCAAAGCTCAGCAGTTTGTGGGTGATGTCCCTGCATCGGGCGGCCTGGCGGTGAATTTCACGCAAGGAGTCCAGAAGTTCATCCCGGTCCTCTATGTTTTGCATGCCTTCCCGGTTCAGAATGTCTTGCATCCAGCCGGCCTCCTCCTTGATGCAGGCGATCGGGTTGTTGATTTCATGGGCGATTCCGACTGCCAGTTGCCCGATGGAGCTCATTTTTCTCGTTTGAAGGATCCGCTCATTCATGGCTTGCCTTTTTATTTCAAGATTTTTTAACTTCCTGACCATCAGTTTCAGGGCTATGACAGCAAAGGTTACCACGGCAAGACTCAAGGTCAGGAAGGATAGAATACTTTTTTCCCGACCCCGGATCTCATTGATCCTCAGGTCCTGTTGCTCGAAATATCGAAGTTCTGAGGATAAATTGTCATTTTCCGCATGAAGCCGACCGGCCCGTATGACTTTCGGGCAGGTTGTCCGCAGCATACCGGCGGGGTCGCTTCTGCCGGAGAAAAAGAGATTTCCGGAATGGCTCCGCCGTGGCGTGTCATAGTCGTGCCAATCCATCGGGAAGGAGAAAAATGCAGCAGAAAAAAACGGGATTTTTGCTTTGCCGGGAAGGGATGGAAATACGGTAAAAACGGATTCAGACATTTTGTATAGTCCCGGATGCGGATAAGATGTTCCGGGGTGAAGGATGAAAACAAGCGCCAGGAGGAAGCAGGTGATATAGCGGCGTTTCAATAACTTTTGGCACAGTGCATCTGCATCTTTATTTTCTTTTTTCATTAAACGTCCGGAGAAAGATCGTTTTTTCTTCTGCATCAAAAAAGAAAAGAATGGTTTATCAGGTACAGAAGGCTTTTGGTTCTGTCCGGACAGTCGAATGCAGGATAAAACCCGGAATGCGGCCGGCTTTGGCGGTGAGGCGGCCGGCTGCATTCCGGTATTGTCGCTTGTTTGAGTAAGACTCATCAGGCATGGCAGTATGTATTGGTCTTATGCCCGGGTGGATCAGCAGAACCAGATCGCCATGTTGGCCGACGCCTGGAGCACCTTGCCGGAGACCCCGCCCAGGGCGTATTCCTGCTTGTTGGAGCTGCCGTGCCG
>Ga0207421_10005331_pt1 | contig 14444 bp, 12 predicted proteins | sample SodLakKL_010_SED_4_FD_187542 | JGI IMG/M metagenome (GOLD analysis project Ga0207421, IMG submission 187542) | Alkaline sediment microbial communities from Lake Tanatar, Kulunda Steppe, Russia - 8KL_010_SED (SPAdes) (version 2) | ecosystem: Environmental > Aquatic > Non-marine Saline and...
CGGGCGGCTCGGGCCAAGGCCCGGGCGGACAAGGCCGGGGGTGGGGCGGCACCGGCCGCACCGGCCGCACCGGCCGAGGAACCGACGCCGACCAGCGAGGCCACACCAGCAGAGACCGCACCCACACCGGCCGCACCGGCAGAGGCCACCACCGAGGCTCCGACGGAAGCGGCCCCTGAGCCAGGGGCCCCTGAGCCAGCGGCCCCTGAGTCGACGGCCTCCGGGGCGCCGACCCCACCGGAGCAGCCCTCCTCCGACGACCCGGCCTCGGCGGCTCGGGCCAAGGCCGAGGCGCGGCGCAAGCGGCAGGCCGAAGCCCGGGCGGCTCGGGCCAAGGCGCGGGCGGAGAAGGAGCAACGGTCCGAGACGGACGGGGAGGGTGACGCGTGAGCGATCTCGACCTCCGACAGGAGTTCCTGGCCGGGACCGCACCCGGCGAGGACATCGCGGTCCAGCTCAGTGGCGACGGTCAGTTCCGTACGGCCGACATGTCGCTGTCCATCGGGCCGGCGCACCCGGCCACCCACGGCGTGTTCCGCATCGTGCTGGACCTCGACGGCGAACGGGTCCGCGAGGCCCGGCCCGTGATCGGGTACATGCACCGGGGCTTCGAGAAGCTCGCGGAGCACCGCGACTTCCGCCAGATCTTCGCGCTGGTCAACCGCCACGACTGGCTGTCGGGCTTCTCCAACGAGCTCGGCACCGCGCTCGCGGTCGAGAAGCTGATGGAGTTCGAGGTGCCCGATCGGGCCCAGTGGATCCGGATGCTGCTCGCCGAGTGGAACCGGGTGCTCAACCACCTGATGTTCATCGGCTCCTACGCCCTGGAGCTCGGGGCCATCACCCCGATGTTCTACGCCTTCCGCGAGCGTGAGGACATCCAGCACCTGCTCGAGTCCGCCACCGGCGGTCGGCTGCACTTCACCTACAACCAGGTCGGCGGCCTGAAGATCGACCTCCCCAAGGGCTTCCTGGCGGAGTCCACGCAGGTGAGCTCGCTGGTGCGCTCACGGTTGCCGGACTACTTCGACCTGGTGCTCGGCAACGAGATCTTCCACGGACGGACCAAGGGGGTCGGTCCCCTGCCGATGGAGGTCGCGCTGTCGCTCGGGGTCAGCGGCCCGACCCTCCAGGCCACGGGCCTGCCCGAGGATCCACGGGTCACCGAGCCCTACCTCAAGTACGGGGAGATCGACGTCGAGGTGCCCGTCGGTGAGAACGGCGACGCCTTCGACCGGTTCTACTGCCTGCTGCACCGGATCAGGGTGTCACTGGACATCATCGATCAGATCCACGATCACATCCCCCCGGGTCCGGTCAACTCCAAGCTGCCGAAGATGGTCAAGGCCCCCGAGGGGGCGACCTACGTCCGCATCGAGAACCCGCTCGGCCAACTCGGCTACTGGCTGGAGTCCGACGGGGGGCGCACCCCCTGGCGGCTCAAGATGCGCACGCCGTCGTTCTCCAACGTCCAGGCGATCCCGTACCTGATGCGGGGTCAGCTGATCCCGGACGCGGTGTCGATCCTGGGGTCCGTCTTCTTCGTGGTGGGGGATATCGACCGATGATGCTGCTGGTCACCTCCGGTGTCGCGCCGTACCTCGCCCAGGCCGAGTCGATCCTGGACGTCGGCGACACGTTCATCGTGCCGCTGCTGCTCAAGCTCGCCTTCGTGCTGGGGATCTTCTTCGTGGTGCCGCTGGTGGCCGGCTACCTCGAGCACAAGGCGATGGGTCGGATGCAGCATCGGCGGGGGCCGGTCGAAGCCGGGCCCTTCGGCACCCTGCAGCTGGTCGCAGACGGGATCAAGTTCATCCAGAAGGAGGACCTGATCCCCTCGGCGGCCGACAAGTGGGTGTTCGCCATGGCGCCGGGGGTCGCCCTGGTGCCAGCGATGCTGGCGCTGCTGGTGATCCCCTTCGGCCCGGGGGTGTTCGCACTCGACCTCGAGCTCGGGCTGTTCTACGTGCTGGCCGCCAGTTCGGTCTCGGTGCTGGGTGTGCTCATGGGTGGCTGGTCCTCGGCCAACAAGTTCTCCCTGTTCGGTGGGTTGCGGGCCGGTGGCCAGCTGATCGCCTACGAGCTACCGCTGATCCTGGCCGCGATCGCGGTGGCCGTCCAGGCCGGCACGCTGTCGCTGGTCGGCATCGTGGAGGCCCAGGCCGAGTTCATGCTGTTCGGCACCGGGATCAACCTGTGGTACGTGATCCCGCAGTTGCTCGGCTTCGGCATCTTCTTCGTGGCGGCGTTGGCCGAGCTCTCGCGGCCACCCTTCGACATGCCCATCGGCGACTCGGAGCTGGTGTTCGGCTACATGACCGAGTACAGCGGCATCAAGTACGCGATGTACATGCTCACCGAGTACGCCGGCATGGTGACGATGTCGGCCCTGATGGTGGTGCTCTATCTCGGTGGTTGGCAGCTGCTCCCGGGCGTGCCACTCCCAGGGTGTGAAGCGGCCGGGGGCCTGTTCGACTGCGGCGTGACCGGCACGCTGCTCGGCGTCGGCGTCATGCTCGGCAAGATCCTGCTGCTGGTGTTCGTGATGGTGTGGTTGAGGGTGGCGTACCCGCGCCTGCGCGAGGACCAGCTACAGCGCATCGCATGGTTGGTGATGGTCCCACTCGCCCTCCTCAACCTCGCCCTCGTGACGATCGCCAAGGTGGTGTACTGATGGCTCCCTCCGCACCCCCCGGGATAGGGCTCCTCAAGGGTCTCGGGGTCACGATCAAGCACCTGTTCCAGCGCCCTTCGACGCTGATGTACCCCCATGAGCGGGACGTGCTCGCGCCGCGGACCCGCGGGGTCATCGCCTTGATGGACGAGAACTGCACGGTGTGCATGCTGTGCAGCCGGGAGTGCCCGGACTGGTGCATCTACATCGAGTCCCACAAGGAGACCGTCCCGCCGGCCAAGGAAGGCGGGCGCGCCCGTACCCGCAACGTCCTCGACCGGTTCGCGATCGACTTCTCGCTGTGCATGTACTGCGGCATCTGCGTCGAGGTCTGTCCCTTCGACGCCCTGTGGTGGTCGCCGGAGTTCGAGTACTCCGAGTACGAGATGGGCTCGCTCCTGCACGAGATGGACAAGCTGCGCGAGTGGGCGGACACCGTGCCGCCGCCACCACCCCTGGACGAGGGCGCGGTCCTGCCCGCCGAGGTCAGCGATGCGCTGGCCAAGGTGGAGAAGGAACGCGAGCTCGCCGCCGCCAAGGAGCTCGAGGCGAAGCAGGCCGCCGAAGCCCCGGCCGAGACGGCGGGTGACGCCCCGAAGAAGGGCAAAGCGGCCGAGCCGGAGATCCACGTCAAGGCCGGGGAGATCGACCAGGAGACCTTCGATCGGTTGATCGCCGAGGGGAAGTCGGAGCGGATGGCGCGCTCCAAGGCGAAGGCGGCCTACGTCAAGAAGGAGAAGGCGCGGCTGCTCGCCGAGGCAGAGGCCGCCGGCGGTGACGCCGAGGCCGAGTCACCGGCCCCGAAGGCGGCCGAGGTCAAGGTCGATGCCGGGGAGATCGACCAGGAGACCTTCGATCGGTTGATCGCCGAGGGCAAGCCCGAGCGCATGGCACGTGCCAAGGCGAAGGCGGCCTACGTCAAGAAGGAGAAGGCGCGGCTACGCGCCGAAGCCGAGTCGGACACCGGCGAGGGCACCGGTGCCGACGAGCCGGCCGAGGTGCCGAGCGAGCTCGGCGCCTCCCCCGAGGCCGCCAGGCAGGCCCTCGACGCCGACGGCGCCGCTACCGACGACGATGCCGCGCCGGAGGTTGCCGCCGAGGCAGCGACCACCGAAGCCCCCGCCGCCCGCAAGCTCGGTGACATCCACGTCGAGGGGGCGGGGGAGATCGACCAGGAGGTCTTCGACCAACTCGTCGCCGAGGGGAAGTCGGAGCGCATCGCGCGGGCCAAGGCGAAGGCCGCGTGGGTGAAGAAGCAGAAGCAGGCCAAGCTCGACGAGGAGGGCGGCGCATGACCGGTCACGATCTGGTGTTCGTGGCCGTCGGCCTGCTCACGGCGGGGGGCGCGGTGTTCACCGTCACCTCGAAGAACCTGATGCACGCCGCCCTGTTCTTCGCGGTCACGCTCGGTGGCATCGCGGGAGTGTTCCTCACCTTGGCCGCCGACTTCCTCGCCCTGGTGCAGATCGTGGTCTACGTGGGTGCCGTCGCGGTGCTGTTCATGTTCGGTCTCATGCTCACCCGGGCGCCGATCGGTCGCGAGGCGCTGGACGGGCAGAACCGGGGCCTGGCCATGGCGGTCGCGGGCGGGCTGTTCGTGGTGCTGTCGACGCTGGTGATCGGTGCTTTCGGTGACCTGCCCACGGCCGAGGTCACCGGGCCCCGCATCGACGACCTCGGGATCGCCATCTTCGCGGACTGGGTCCTGCCCTTCGAGGTGCTGTCCATGCTGCTGCTGGCGGCCCTGATCGGCGCGATCGTGCTGGCTCGTCGGGAGTCCGGTGAGTCCGGCGAGGAGCTGACGGTCACCCGGATCGAGATGGCACAGGACCGTGATCCCGAGGCGCTTGAACGGGAGCAGGCGGCGTTGACCAGTGGCAGCGGTGGCACCGGGGAGGAGCACGCATGAGCCCGATCGGTCCTCTGCTGCTGGCCGCGTTCCTGTTCTCCGCGGGCGTCTACGGCGTGATCGCCCGGCGCAACGCCGTGCTGGTGCTGATCAGCGTGGAGCTGATGCTCAACGCCGTGAACATCAACCTCGTGACCTTCCAGAACCTGCTGTTCCCGGGCGATCCGGCGGTGACCGGTCAGATGTTCGCCCTCTTCATCATCGGGGTCGCTGCCGCCGAGGTCGGCGTCGGTCTGGCCATCGTCTTCAACATGTTCCGTAACCGCGCCTCGGTCGACGTCGACGACGCCGACCTGATGCGCTGGTAGGGGAGGCTCACGTGGACGCGCTCCTCGAGTACACCTGGGTGGTCGTGGCGCTGCCGCTGCTGTCGGCGGTGCTGATCACCGCGGTCGGCAAGCAGCTGCCCGGCAAGGGCTCCGAGATCGGCATCGCGGCGCTGGGCCTCAGCTGGCTGCTGGCGATCGGCATCGCCTGGCAGACCTTCGTCGCCTCGCCCGTGGAGCCGCTCGAGCGATCCGTCGACTGGACACCGCTGGGTGGCGGGTTCGTGTTCGAGCTGGGCATGCTCGTCGATGGGTTGACCGCGGTGATGCTGCTGCTGGTCACCACCGTGTCCTTCATGGTGCACGTCTACTCGCGGGAGTACATGCAGGGCGAGCCGCGCTACACCTACTTCTTCGCCATGCTCGGGCTCTTCACCTTCTCCATGCTGCTGCTGGTGGTCGCCAACAACCTCCTGCTGGCGGTGATCGGCTGGGAGCTGGTGGGCCTGTGCTCCTACCTGCTGATCGGCTTCTACTGGGAGGGCAAGTCCAACCAGGACGCGGGCAACAAGGCGTTCCTCACCACCAAGTTCGGTGACGTCGGGCTGATCGTCGGTGTGATCGTGCTCTCGGCGGGCATGTTCGGGCTCACCGACACGCCCTTCAACATCCTCGAGATCAACGAGGCGGCGGTCGCCGGTCAGCTCTCCACCACCACCATCGTGTTGGGGATGCTGCTGATCTTCCTCGGCTGCATGTCGAAGTCCGGCCAGATGCCGCTGCACGTGTGGCTCCCCGATGCGATGGCCGGTCCGACGCCGGTCTCGGCGCTGATCCACGCTGCCACGATGGTCACCGCCGGCGTCTTCTTGCTGGCGCGGCTCTATCCGGTGGTCGCCCAGAACCAGGCGGTCATGGCCACGATCGCCATCTTCGGTGTGCTCACGCTGTTCTTCGGTGGCCTGCTGGCCCTGGTCCAGGACGACCTGAAGAAGATCCTCGCGTACTCCACCATCTCGCAGCTCGGTTACATGGTGGCCGCGATCGGCGTCGGCGGGTACGCCGCCAGCATCTTCCACCTGTTCACCCACGGGTTCTTCAAGGCGTTGCTGTTCCTCGGTGCCGGCTCGCTGATCCACGCGGTGCACTCCAACAACATCTCGGACATGGGCGGGATGGCCAAGGCCATGCCCCACACCTTCTGGACCTTCATCGTGGGCTCGCTGGCGCTCGCCGGCTTCCCACTGACGGCCGGGTTCTTCTCCAAGGACGAGATCCTGATCGCCGGTGAGATCTGGGCCGGGGCCGGGTTCTTCACCGGCAGCCTGGTCTACTGGGTCGGGCTGGCGGCCGCCTTCGTGACCACCTTCTACATGGCCCGCGCCTGCTTCCTGATCTTCGCCGGGGAGAACCGCAGCCACCACACGCCGCACGAGTCCGGCAAGCTCATGCTCGCCCCGCTGATGGTGCTGGCGGTGCTGTCGGTGGCTGCTGGCTACCTGCTGTCGCCGTTCTCCCCCGAGCAGCCCAACTTCGAGACCTGGCTGGCCACACCGCTGCTCACCGCCGAGACCACCTTCCCCTTCACCGACGAAGGCACCGCCGCTGCCTCGGGGCTCGTCGGGGACGGGGTCCTGGCCGCAGGTACGAGCTTGGCAGCCGCCGGTGACGGGCCCGTGAAGGTGCTGCACGGCGTGCCGACCTGGCACCCGGATCTGTTGGCGATCGTGCTGGTGCTGTTCAGCTTGGCGGTGTTCCTGGCCTACCGCTTCTACGGCAAGGGCCTCCCGGAGCGCGACCCCACGTTGTCCATGGGCCGGTTCACCGACGTCCTCGTCGCCAAGTACGGGTTCGACGACTTCGGGTACCGCTACATCGTGGTCCCGGTGCGCGACAAGCTGTCAGCGGCCGCGACCTACTCCAGCAACGTGCTGATCGACGGCATGGTCGCAGGTGTGGGCCGCGCCACGAAGAACGCCGCGATGACGACCTACCGTGTCGTCGACCAGCAGGTGATCGACGGCGGTATCAACGGGGCGGCGTTCAGCGCCGCCTGGTGGAGCGACAAGCTCAAGAGGATCCAGTCCGGCGACGTGCAGAAGTATGCGGGTGTGCTCGTCGCCGGGACGATCCTGCTCGTGCTGGCCTTCGCGGCGGCGAGGTAGACGCAGGACCACGACCGGCGGGCCGACCCGCCGGCACGACGGGCTGGGCGGCCAGCCGACTCGCACCGGGCTCACGGACCCGAGGTGAGCCAAGGAGACGAAGATGGACCCCAACACCGCAGGCTGGGCCCTGGTGGTCGCGCTGTTCCTGCCGCTGGCAGGTGCCGGTGCGCTGACGCTGATGCCGGCCTCGATGGATCGCGAGATCCGCCGGGCCGCTGTGGCGATCACCGCGGTCGGGTTCGCCCTGGTCGCGGCCGTCACGGCCAGCTTCGACTACTCGCGGGCCGGTGAGCTGCAGTTCACCACCGACGTGCCGTGGATCACCGCCATCGATGCCCGCTTCTCCCTCGGGATGGACGGCATCTCGCTGCCGCTGTTCTTCCTGACCTCGCTGCTGACGTTGCTGTGCGCGATCTACACCACCAAGCACCTGCCGTCGCCGGGCAAGCCCAAGGCCTTCCTGAGCCTGATGCTCCTGCTCCAGACCGGGATGGCCGGCACCTTCGTGGCCTTCGACCTGATCCTGTTCTTCATCTTCTTCGAGCTCACCCTGGTCCCCATGTTCTTCATGATCGGGATGTGGGGCGGCCCACGGCGGGACTACGCCAGCGTCAAGTTCTTCCTCTACACCCTGTTCGGCTCGGTGTTCATGCTGGTGGCCTTCCTGGCGATCTACTTCCAGGCGGGTGCCAACAGCTGGAGCATCACCGAGCTGTCGAACATGGCGCCCTTCGGCTCGACCACCTTCCAGACCTGGGCGTTCCTCGGCGTGTTCCTCGGGTTCGCGATCAAGGTGCCGGTGTGGCCCTTCCACACCTGGCTGCCCGACGCCCACACCGAGGCGCCGACCGTCGGCTCGGTGCTGCTGGCCGGCGTGCTGCTGAAGATGGGGACCTACGGCTTCATCCGCATCGCCCTACCGATCCTGCCCGACGGCGCCGCGCGGTTCGCCCCGATGATCGGGGTACTGGCCGTCATCGGCATCGTCTACGGCGCCCTGTGCTGCCTGGCCCAGACCGATGTGAAGCGACTGATCGCCTTCTCGTCGGTGGGTCACATGGGGTTCGTGATGCTGGGGATCGCGGCGATGAACGAGGCGGGCATCCAGGCCGCGCTGTTCGGCAACATCGCCCACGGCATCATCACCGGCATGCTGTTCTTCCTCGCCGGGTCGATGCACGAGCGCTACCACACCCGCGAGATCGCCGTCATCGGCGGTGGGATGCTGAAGAAGATGCCGGTGTACGGCGTGCTGTTCACCTACGTCGCCATCGCGTCCCTCGGCCTCCCGGGCCTGGCCGGCTTCTGGGGTGAGTTCACCGCGATGTGGGCGGCCATCAGCCCCGGGCTGGGGTTGGCCGACAGCTACGGGGGTCTCTACCTCGGTCTGGTGGTGTTCGCCGCGATCGGCACCGTGCTGACCGCCGGCTACTTCCTGTGGCTGATCCAGCGCATCAACCTCGGAGAACCCACGGAGCGGTGGGCCAACGAGCCGCTGGCGGACGTCCAGGCGATCGAGTGGGTCTCCTGGCTGCCACTGCTGGCGCTGATCCTCGCGCTCGGCATCTTCCCGCGCTTGCTGTTCGGGGTGCAGGACGCCGCCGTCACCAACCTGGTCGGCTTCCTGGGCGGCTGACGCCCCGACGACGACACCGCCGGGTGGCTCCACCACCGGTGCGAACCAGCGAGGAGGAACCAGGCGATGCAGATCGACTTCATCGCGATCCTGCCGGAGATCGTGCTCACGGTCACGGCCCTGCTCGTGCTGGCCGCTGACCTGGCGCTGCGCGGGGATGCGAAGCAGTTCGTGAACCCGCTCGCCGCCTTCGGCACCGTCGGGGCGATCGTCGCCACGGTGGTGCTGTGGGGGTCCGAACGGGTCACCTTCGGCACGATGTACGTGGTCGACGACTTCGCCGTGCTGTTCAAGCTGCTGTTCCTGGGCACGCTGCTGGCCATCCTGGGCATCAGCTGGCGGTACGTCGCGGAGCACCGTTTCTTCCAGGGCGAGTACTACTTCCTGCTCCTGACCTCGTTCATCGGCATGATGCTCATGCCCTCCTCGCGCGACCTCATCATGCTGTTCATCGCGCTGGAGACCGTGTCGGTGCCGGCCTTCGTGATGGTCGGGATGCGCAAGCGGGACCTCTACTCCTCCGAGTCGGCGCTGAAGTTCTTCCTGCTCGGCGTGCTCTCCGCCGCGCTGATGCTGTTCGGCATGTCCATGGTGTACGGCTTCGCGGGTACGACCGACCTGGTCGGGATCGCCGCCGCCATCTCCGGCGAGACGGCATCGGTGCCGCTGCTGCTCGGTAGCGTGATGCTGGTGATCGTCGGCTTCGGCTTCAAGATCTCGGCCGTGCCTTTCCACTTCTGGGCTCCGGACACCTACGCCGGTGCGCCCATGCCGGTGGCTGCCATGCTGGCCGTGGCATCGAAGGCGGCCGGGTTCGCCGGGCTGGTGGTGGTGGCGTTCATCGCCTTCGAGCCGGTCGCCGATGTGTGGGGGCCGATGCTCGGGGTCCTGGCCGTGTTGACGATGACCGTCGGCAACCTGATCGCGCTACAGCAGCGCGACCTGATCCGCCTCCTTGCCTACTCGAGCGTGGCTCAGGCCGGCTACATCCTGATCCCCTTCGGCCTGGCCCGGACCGGGCCGGAGGCCGCGGTGGTCAACGCCGCCGCGATCGAAGCCGTGGTGTTCTACCTGATCGCCTACGCGGTGATGAACCTCGGGGCCTTCGGGGTCGCCATCGCGGTCGAGCGGCGGACCGGCCTCAGGTCGATCGCCGACTACGCGGGGCTGTCGGGGCGGAGTCCCCTGTTGGCGATGGGCCTGACGGTGTTCCTACTGAGCCTGGGTGGCGCCCCGCTGACCGTTGGGCTGTGGGCGAAGTTCGCCATCATCGAGGCCATCGCGGTGGACATCACGCTGTTCGGCATCGTGCTCGCCACGTTCCTGGTCGTGAACTCGGTCATCGCCTTCTTCTACTACCTGAAGGTCGTCCGGACTGTGTGGATGGACCAGGCCCCTGCCGGCCTCCCGCAACTCCAGCCCGGCTTCAACCTGTCGGCGGTCGTGGTGGTGCTGATGGTCGGCACCCTGCTCCTCGGCGTCCTGCCGGGTCTGGTGACCGACTTCTCCAGCGTCATCAGCATCGTGGCGGCTGGCTGACCGCCCGCCGAGGGCGTGCGCAGGCCGCACCGTCCCTGTGACGTCCGGCGCCGAACCTGTTGCGGCGCGGCGCAGGGTTGCTGCGTGCTGGGTCCTCGAAGCCGAGGGCAAGGCCCCTCAGGCTGGCTACCGTCGCCGCGAGCCTCCCGGCGGCGTCGACCCGCGGCCGTGCACGCCGCTCCGTCCCACCGGTTCCCGCACCCCGTCCCCGTCACCCGTCCCCGTCACCCTTCCTCGGAGGTGGAAGCAGATGTTCAAGAGCGCGAAGACCTTCGTGCTGCTCGCCGCGCTGACCGGCGTGCTGCTGGCGATCGGCGCGATGCTCGACGCCGGTACCGGGTCGAACACCTTCCTCACGATCATGCTGGTGGTGTCGCTCGGCATGAACTTCGTGAGCTACTTCTTCTCCGACCGCATCGCGGTGAAGATGGCCCGGGCCGAGCCCGTGGATCCGGTCCGCCACCGTGACATCATCATGATGGTCGAGCGACTCTCAGCCAAGGCGCGTGAGCCGATGCCGAAGCTCTACGTGAGCCCGTCGCCGCAGCTCAACGCCTTCGCCACCGGCCGCAACCCGCGTCACGCTGCCGTGGTGGTGAACCAGGGGCTCTATGACGCGTTGACCGATGAGGAGCTCGAGGGTGTGCTTGGACATGAGCTACAGCATGTCTACAACCGCGACATCCTGATCGGCTCCGTCGCCGCCGGCATCGGCACGATGATCACCTACCTCGCCTTCGCCCTGCGGTGGATCCCCTTCCTGGGGTCGAGCGAGGATGGACCGAACCCACTGGTCGCGTTGGTGGCATCCATCATCGCCCCGATCGTGGCCCTGGTCATCCAGACCTCGATCACCCGTTCCCGCGAGTCGCTGGCTGACCACACCGGAGCCGAGCTCACCGGCAACCCTCGGGCGCTGGCGCAGGCGCTGGCGAAGCTGGAGGCCGGTGCCAACGACCCCCGCCGCCTGCGGGCCGGGGCGACGCCGGCGGAGACCAACCAGGCGATGCAGCATCTCTACATCGCGGCGCCCTTCGGCGGGCGGGCAGCGAGCAAGCTGCTCGCGACCCACCCGCCGATCCCGGAGCGCATCGCTGCGCTCGAGGAACAGGCCCGCCGCATGGGGCAGCTCCCGCCAGGGCAGCGTTTCAACCTGCTCTGAGCCGCGGTTCGGTTCGGTGCGCGCCGCTGTGGGCGCGGCACCGGGCTGGCCGGAACCAGGCGACGGCGGTGCCGGCTCAGGCGAGGTCGGCGGAGGGCGCGGCGGTCTCGGGCGGGCCGTCGTCGCGCTCGGCCTCGCGCCTGATCCACCAGGTGACCAGGGCGATCATCGCGGCGAACAGGGCGACGCCGACCACGGTCAGCCACACCCCACCTTCCTCGTAGGCCCTCCCCAGGGCCAGCCCGACCCCGACCGCCATCGCGAAGCCGAGCAACGCACCGATGGCGTCGGCGACCAGGTACGCGCGCGGCGCCACGTCGGAGGTGCCCGCCGCCGCCGCCAGCACGGTCGGTGGCATCGCGGCGATACGGCCGATCACGGCGATGACAGGGCCGCGCTTGGCGAGCACCCGTTGGGCCAGTTCGAGCTGTCGCGGCGGGACCGCCCGGTGCAACCACGCCGGTCCGTTCTGCTCGCGCAGCGGCGTGCGGTAGGCCCGACCCACGACGAAGAACGCCGTGACGGCCAGCACCCCCAGCGGCAGGTAGGCGAGCAACAGGGCGGGGAGCCCCGGCTCGCCGAGGTAGCGCGTCTGGCCGCCGCCGACCAGCAGGAACTCCTTCTGGGGCCGCAGCAGCACCAGCAGGGTGATCTGGTTACGGATGAGGAAGGGGATCAGCGGCACCGCCGCCAGGGGGATCGCGAACCGCAGGACCACGACGGCCAGAGAGACGCGACGCCACAGCAGCGACACCTCCGCATCGCGCGGATCGGTGCGGGGGACGGTGCTCATGTCGGCTCCCGATCAGGGGGTGGCTGGCAGGACTCGCACACGTAGGCCCAGCGTCCGGCCAGGTCGTAGCGGCGGATGGGGGTGTCGCAGCGGCGGCAATGGTCCTGCCGGTAGACGTAGGTCGCCTCCGCCCGTCGCATGCGTGACCGGGGTCGCCCGATCTCGGCCGGATCGGTGGTGACGATGCGCCGTTCCCTGACCCCTCGCCGCAGCCAGGTGACCAGTGTCGCCCACATCGCGTCGAACTGCTCGCGCGGCAGGTCCTTCGCTGGGAGCTCGGGATGGACCCCGTGCACGAACAGCACTTCGGCGCGGTAGACGTTGCCGACCCCCGCGAGCACCCGCTGGTCCATCAGGGCCCGGCCGATGGCGACCCTCCGGCGCTGCAGCGCCGACCACGCCCGCTCGGGGTCGGCGTCCGGCCGGATCGGATCGGGACCCAGCCGGAGACGGATCGCCGCCACCTCCTCGGGGGTGAGTAGCTCGCAGGTGGTGGCTCCGACGAGATCGACGGTGCGCTCAGGTCCGGAGAGGCGGTAGCGGGTGGTGTCGCGCGGCGTGGGCGCGGGGTCCGCGTGGAGGAAGAAGCGCCCGAAGAGCCCGAGGTGGACGTGGACCCAGCGCTCACCCTCGAACCGGTGGAACAGGTGCTTGCCGTGGGCGTCAGTGGCCTCGAGCACGAGCCCGTCCAGCAGACCCGCCGAGCCCTCGAAGCGGCCCTGGGGTGAGCTGACGCGGACCGGCCGACCCGCGAACCAAGCTGCGTGGTCGCGAGCGAGTCGGTGGATCGTGTGGCCCTCGGGCACCTCGCACCTCCGTCGCGAACCGGTGGCATCTGGTGCCCCGTGCGAGGTTCGGAGCGGCGGACTACTTGTAGTTGGTGAACCGCAGCGGGGCTTCGTGATCCTTGCTGGTGACCATCTTCTGGATCTCCTGGAGATCGTCACGCTTCTTCCCGGCCACCCGGATGCGGTCACCCATGTTGGTGGGGGTCACCTTGAGCTTGGTGGCCTTGATGTCCTTGACCAGCTGCTTGGCCAGGTCCGCGGGCAGCGTGGTGACCAACTGCACGTCGATGCGGCTGCGGCCCCCGCTGACGTCCCGGGGCTCGGCGATGTCCAGCGCCTTCAGCGACACCTTGCGCTTCACGCACTTGTCCCGCAGCACCTCCAGCGCGGCCCGCGCACGCTCCTCGCTGACCGATTCCACCTGGATCGCCTCGTCACCCGACCAGGCGATCACGGTGTCGGTGTCCCGGAAGTCGAACCGGGTCCCGACCTCGCGGGCCGCCTGGTTGATGGCGTTGTCGACCTCCTGACGGTCGACACCCGCCTCGATGTCGAAGCTGGACTCTGCCATCGTCGTCCTCCTGTGCGCATGCGACTGCTCGGCTGGGTGGTCGTGGCCGTTCGGGCCCGGGGTCGGAGCCTACTTCCCAGCGGGTCGGGGCCCGCGGCCCACCCCGGCGGTCCGTCGCAGGGGGCACCGCGGGCGTTCGGCCCGACAGGAGTGCGTGGGCGGCCCGGGCCGGTTTGCCGCAACGACGTCGACTCCTTACGCTGCTCGGCTCCGAGCGACCGCTCGGCCCGGAGGGATACCCGAGTGGCCAAAGGGGTCTGGCTGTAAACCAGATGGCTTCGCCTTCGCAGGTTCGAATCCTGCTCCCTCCACCGACCCGCAGCTCCACCGCTCCGACGCGCGGCGCGCACGCCTCAGGCGTGGTTCGCCCGCTCGGGCCTCGCTGGCTACGCTGCGCGGCCGCACGCCCTGGTAGCTCAGTCGGCAGAGCGCTTCCATGGTAAGGAAGAGGTCCGCGGTTCGATTCCGCGCCAGGGCTCGGGAGTCCCGTCAGGGGCCCTCAGCGCACGGTCCAGCACCACACGAACGATAGGCATCCACGAGGCGGCGTAGCTCAGGGGTAGAGCAAGCGACTCATAATCGCTGTGTCGGTGGTTCAAGTCCACCCGCCGCTACGGATCCGATGAGGCCCTCCTCCTCCCTTCCGGGCGGCCGGAGGGCCTTGCGCATCTGTAGGCTCCGCAGGGAGCCACGGCGCACCGGCACACCGGCGCCGCGACCACCAGCACCCCGTCAGCTGCAGGCCAGGGCGGCCGCCGCGACCGCGGCAACGCTGCAACCCCGCCGGACAACCACACCCGTGCGGCTGATCACCGTCACATCACGAGGAGCACCAGGCGATGGCCAAGGAGAAGTTCGAGCGGACGAAGCCGCACATGAACATCGGGACGATCGGTCACGTTGATCATGGGAAGACGACGTTGACGGCGGCGATCACG
>Ga0207421_10005332_pt1 | contig 14443 bp, 17 predicted proteins | sample SodLakKL_010_SED_4_FD_187542 | JGI IMG/M metagenome (GOLD analysis project Ga0207421, IMG submission 187542) | Alkaline sediment microbial communities from Lake Tanatar, Kulunda Steppe, Russia - 8KL_010_SED (SPAdes) (version 2) | ecosystem: Environmental > Aquatic > Non-marine Saline and...
ACCGCCTACGGCCTGGAGATCGACCCGCGCAAGGTCACCCGGTGCATGGACCGGGGCGTGAACGTGGTGCGTGCCGACCTGGACGAGGGGCTGGACGATTTCCACCGGGACAGCTTCGACCACGTGATCATGAGCCAGACGATCCAGGCGGTGCGCTACCCGGACAAACTCCTTGAGGACATGCTGCGTGTGGGCCGCCACGGCATCGTCACCTTCCCCAACATCGGCTACTGGCGGCTGCGCATGCAGTTGCTGCTCAAGGGGCGCATGCCACGCAGCCCGGCCCTACCCAACGCTTGGTACAACTCGCCGAACATCCACCTGTGCACGGTCCGTGACTTCGAGCGCCTGTGTGCCACCATGGGCGTGCAGATCCGCGAGCGGCGTCTGCTGGACCGAGCCCACCGCTCGACCCCGTTCATCAACCTGGCGCCGAACCTGCTGGGCGAGGTGGCCATCTACCGTTTCGTGCGCGGCAGCGAGACGCTGTAGAATCCGAGTCAGGATGGGCGGCGCGCCCCGGCGCCGCCGCCCGCGGTCTGAGCTGGCAGGAAACCGGGAAGTCTATGCAGCCCGAGTACGTGCGGTACAACCAGACCATCGTCGAGCGTCGGCGCTCCGCCTATCAGGAGATCGTCATTGCCCACGATCCGGCGGTGGGGCACCTGCTCTACCTGGATGACGACCTGCAGATCGCCAACGCCGACGAACCTTACAACCAGGCGATCACCCGGCCGCTGCGCGAGGCCAACGCCCTGGGCGATGTACTCATCCTCGGTGGCGGTGACGGCGGGGTGCTGCGCGCCCTGCTCGACGCCGGCGCCCGCCGTGCGGTGCTGGTGGATATCGACGGCGACGTCATCGAGCTCTCCCGGCAGTACCTGCCCGATCTCTGTGGCGACGCCTTCGATCGCCCCGGCGCCGAGGTGGTGGTCGGCGACGCCTTCGCGTATCTGGACGCCGAGGAGCGCTGGGACGGCATCATCTATGACCTGACCATGGATCCGGTGCGTGAGGATCAGCCGCGCACCGAGTACATCCGCGAGATCCTGGCCAAGGTCGCCGACCGGCTGCGCCCCGGCGGCCTGCTGGGCATGCAGTGCTGCGGCGCCAACGAGCCCGGCCTGCGCGAGGAGATCCGCGCCGGCCTGGCGCACACCTTCGCCGACTGGGGCGACTGGGAGACCGAGGTGCCCTCCTTCGACGTGCCCTGGGTCTTCGCCTGGGCCCGCGCCCCGCGGGAGGCCTCGTGACCACCTGGCTGATCACGCACCCGGAGTGCCTCGAGCACGACGCGGGCACCGGGCATCCGGAGAGTCCGGCTCGGCTTCAGGCCATCCTGCAGGCCCTGCAACACGCCACCTTCGAGTTCGTCCTGCGCGAAGAGGCCCCACTGGCCAGCGTCGAGCAGCTGGAGCTGGCCCACGATCCGACCTACGTGCGCTCGCTGCTCGACAGCATCCCGGATGAGGGGGTGCGCCACATCGACCCGGATACCCGCCTCTGCCCGGCGACCGGCCGGGCCGCCCGGCGCGCCGCAGGAGCGGTCTGTCATGGCGTCGACGGGGTGCTCTGCGGACAGGCGCAGCGCGTCTTCTGCGCCGTACGCCCACCGGGACACCACGCCGAGTCCGACCGCGCCATGGGGTTCTGCTTCTTCAACAACATCGCCGTCGGCGCCGGCCATGCGGTGGCGAACCACGGCCTGCAGCGGGTGGCGATGGTCGACTTCGACGTCCACCACGGCAACGGCACCGAGGAGATCAGCCGTGGCCGGCGGGGGTTCTACTATTTCTCCACCCACCAGCACCCCCTGTTCCCCGGGACCGGAACCCCGGGCACCGACGCCCCGGGGAACATCGTCAACGCCACTCTGGCCGACGGCGACGGCTCCGAGGCCTTCCGCTCGGCGTTCACCGGCACCATCCTCCCCGCCCTGGAGGAGCTGAAGCCCGAACTGATCCTGATCTCGGCGGGCTTCGACGCCCACCGTTCGGACCCGCTGGCCACCCTGCAGCTGGACGAGACCGACTTCGCCTGGGCCACCCGAGAGCTGGTGGGCGTGGCCAAGCGCCACTGCCAGGGGCGGGTGGTGTCGGTGCTGGAGGGCGGGTACAACACCTCCGTGGTCGGCCGCTGCGCCGCGGCCCACCTCGAGGCGCTGATGATGTAGGCTGACGGCATGCACGTCGAGGCGAACCGCAGCCCCTACCTCAACCCCGCCGACCGCCCGCGCGGGGCACAGCGTCCCCAGCAGCCGGCGGCTGCCGGGCAGCCGGATTTTGCCCGCCACGCCGAGGCCGTCCGACCCAACCCCCTCGTCCGCCCCAGCCCACAGGCCACCGAGGCACTGCCCGGCGGCGGCCCGAACCCGCCACCGAGCCCGCACGGCAGCGGCATCGGCAACTTCCAGCCGCCGGAGCTGATCGCCGTCCGCTACGGCGGGGAAGAGGGCAGCCTTGCCCCCCAGGCGCAGATGCGCTCCGGCGGTGGCGGCCCGGCCGGCGGCCACGGCCCGCGGCCGGACAGCGAAGACCTGCCGCGGGGCCTGCAACAACTGGTCGAGGTACAGGCCATGTCGCAGCCCGATGTGCTTGGCCGCGGCGGCCGCCTGGATCTGACCGTCTAGAGCCGCCGATGCCGGTGCAGACCCGCTACCAGGACGATCTGGCCCGGGGCGCCATCCACCCGGATCCGGCTCAGCAGCACGCCGTGCAGGCGCTGCAGGCGCTCCACGACGAGCTGCAGGCGCGCCCGGCCAACGGCTGGCTGGACTGGCTACGCCGGAGGCCGCGCAACGGCGCCGTACCCGGTCTCTACCTCTACGGCCCGGTGGGCCGAGGCAAGACCTATCTGGTGGACGCCTTCTTCGACGCCCTGCCCTTCGCGCAGAAGCGCCGCCTGCACTTCCACCACTTCATGCGGCGCACCCACGATGCGCTGCACCAGCTCCGGGATCACCGCGATCCGCTCGGCCAGCTGGCCCGGGACTTCGCCGCTGAATACCGGGTGCTGTGCTTCGATGAGTTCCACGTCAGCGACATCGCCGACGCGATGATCCTCGGCCGCCTGCTCGAGCAGCTGATCGGCGAGGGGGTCACCCTGGTCGCCACCTCCAACGTGCCCCCGGACGACCTCTACCGCGACGGGCTCCAGCGAGCCCGGTTCCTGCCTGCCATCGACGCGCTCAAGCGCCACTGCCGGGTGGTCAATCTGGACGGCGAGCGGGACTACCGGCTCGAGCGCCTGGAGCAGGCCCCGGTCTATCGGGTCGGCGGCACCGGCGAACATGACGCCGGCCTGGAGGAGCGTTTCACGCGGCTGGCCCCGGAACCGGGACGTAGCGAGGTGACCCTGGAGATCGAGGGGCGGGCGATCCGGGCGCGCCGCTGCGCCGATGGTGTCGCCTGGTTCGACTTCGCGGACCTATGCGACGGCCCGCGCGGGGCGTCCGATTACATCGAGCTGGCGCGGCTCTTCCATACGGTGCTGCTCAGCGACGTCCCGCGCTTCGACGCCAGCCGCGAGGACGAGGCACGACGCTGGATCGCGCTCGTCGACGAGCTCTACGAGCGCCGCGTCAACCTGATCTGCTCGGCGGCGGCAGCGCCGGAGGCCCTCTATGCCGGCCGACGGCTCGGTTTCGAGTTCCAGCGCACCGCCAGCCGCCTGCACGAGATGCAGAGCCACGACTATCTGGCCGAGCCCCATCGCCCCTGAAGCCAAGGAGAGATCGCCATGAACCAGCGCGGCGGCAAGACCGGCTACCGGCCGCAAATCCAGCGTCTGCGGCGAGGCGAAAAGCGCTCGCACCTGCTCTACTATCTACCGGTACACGACGGCAACGACGGGACGCGGCTCGGTGTCCTCGGCGATCTCTCGCCGGACGGGCTGCTGCTCATCGGGGACCGCGCTTTCACCCCCGGGCAGCGCCTGCAGCTGCAGATCCGTGGTGAACCGGGTAGCGAGATCGCTGGCGATGTACGCATCGACGTCACCGCCGAGGCGCGCTGGTCGGCACCGGACGTGAACCCGGCCTATACGGCCACCGGGTTCCGCCTCGCCAACCCGGACGAGCGGACCCGACACGCCATTGAGACCCTGCTCCACGACCTCGGCCTGCTGGCCGGGGCGGACGACGAGGACGAGACAGGAGGACAGCCATGAGCGCCGACGCCGACAAGCACCCCCAGGACGACGACCCGCGTTCGCTATCCGATCACCGCATCCGCGAGAAGCACTCCCGCGAGGAGGTCCGGCGCTGGCGCGAGCAGGCGGCCGAGCACCATCGGCGCTGGTTCGACGTCATGAACAACCCCTACGGGCAGGACTGACGCTCCCCCCCCCCGGGGGCACGACGGCCACCGGGGGAGAGACGCCCCGCGCTTACGCCGGGACGCGGGGGTTGAGGCTGTAGGTGGTGGTCATGCTGGCCTGATCGAGGATGTGCGGGCGAATGGCCTCGAGCAGGTCGGGCCCGCGGAAACCCGCCGCCACCGGCGCACGCTCCACGTCGAGGGCGTAGAGGGTGAAGATATAGCGGTGCGGGATGGAGTCGTTCCACGGCGGGCACGGCCCGTCGTAGCCGTAGTAGGTACCGCGCATCTCGTCACTGCCGGCGAGGAAGTCGGTGTAGTCGTTGACCCCCTGCCGGGTGCCGTGGGGCCCCTCGGGTGCATCCTTGCCCCCGGGCACCACGCCCTCGGCGAAGGCGCCCTCGGCCACCTCGCCCAGCCCCGGATCAAGGTCGACCAGCAACCAGTGGTAGAAGTCCACCCGCGGCAGGTCCGAGGGGATCTCCCGGTCCTCGCGATTCACGTCGCCGGCGTGGCTCGGCGCGTCCGGGTCGTGGCAGACCAGGACCAGCGAGCGCGTGCCCGCCGGCAGATCCGACCAGGCGAAGTGGGGGCTGAGATTCCGGCCCAGGGCCATGTGGTTTTCGGCATCCGGGATCCCGAAGGCGTACGGCTCCGGGACCGGTCGACCGTCGGTCAGGCTCTGACTCGTCAGGCGCATAGCTTGCCCCTCCTGCTGTTTGGGTTACCCTCGTGGGGATTGTAAAGCCGGCAGGCGCAGCGTGACGATGCAACAGCGACTGTTCGCGTACGGGACCATCCTCGCGGGGGCCGACGATCCGCAAGTGCAGGCAGCCATCCAGCGCTACACCGAACGCATCGACGAAGGCTGGATCCGTGGGCGCCTTTACGACCTGGGCCCCTTCCCGGGCGCGGTCCCCCGCCTGCCACAGGATTCCCGCGAGACCTGGGTGCGCGGGGTACTCCTCTCGGTGCTCGATCCTCGCCGGGTCTTCCGCGTCCTCGACCCCTACGAGGACTGCGATCCGCAGCGACCGCGGGCCGGGCTGTACCGCCGGGAACAGGTCGCCGCGCACCCCGCCTCGGCCCCGGAGGCGCCGCTGACCTGCCAGATCTACTGGATCAACCGGGTCCCGCCTTACGCCCGCTTGATCGACAGCGGCGACTGGCACCACCACGTACAGAGCCGGCCGCCCTACGCCCCGCGTGGCGGCGCCTCGTAGCTAACGCGGCAGCACCAGGTGGTCGGCCACCCGCTGCGGGTCGGGCGTGGCCAGCGGGGGGATGCGCCCGAGCCGCGGCGCCGGCAGGCGGGCATCGAGGCTGGCGATCTGCGCCTCGCGGCGCGGGTCGTCGGCCTCCAGCTCGCTGGCCACCCAGCCGGCCAGAGTGAGGCCGTCGGCACGGATCGCCTCGGCGCTGAGCAGGGCGTGGTTCAGACAGCCCAGGCGGACGCCGACGACCAGCACCACGGGCAGGCCGATCTGCCGGGCCAGACCGGCCACGTCCTGCGTCGGCCCCAGGGGCACCCGCCAGCCGCCGGCCCCCTCGACGACGGTGAACCGCTCCTGCGCCAGCGCCCGGGCCGCCGCGACCAACCCCGCAACATCGATGGATCGCCCCTCCTCCGCGGCCACCAGGTGCGGGGCGGCCGCCGCCTCCAGGGCGCACGGATTGACGGTGGCGTAGGGCGGAGCCGGATCGAACAGGGCCTGCAGCTGCTCGGCGTCGTCGTTGCGCAGTCCGGCGGCGGTGCGTCGGCAACCGGCGGCCACTGGCTTCATGGCCGCCACCGGGACCCCGCTGCGCTGCAGGAGACGGATCAGCCCCCCGGCGTAGACCGTCTTGCCGACTCCGGTGTCGGTGCCGGTGATGAACACCCCGGAGAGACCGTCCCGGTGCGCGCTCACCGCCGCCTCCGCCGGATACCGTGGACATCGAGCCGGACCTCGCCGGTCTCGTCGGCGCGCTGCGGGGTTCCGGCCATACCCCAGGCGTGGCCGTAGACCACCTCGTAGGTGGCCGGCACGCGGCCGTCGGGCTGACGCCAGGCGAGGCTATAGGCGGCCTCCACCCGGGCCAGGCGGTGGGGTGAGAGCAGACCGCGGGGGCGACCGGGGGCGGCGTTGGAGGCACCCAGGGCCTTGAGGTCGCGCATAACGGCACGCGGGTGGGCATAGGTGAGATTAAAGGGCTCGCCATCGAGCACCGGGTCGACGAACCCCGCCTCGAGCATCCGGTCGCCGACGTCGTGCTTGTCGGGAAAGCGGTGCACGCGGGCGTGATCGTCCACCTCGGCCCAAGCCCCGCGCAGCTCGTGCAGTGTATCCGGGCCGAAGGTGGCGAACATCACCGCCCCCTCCGGGGCGGTCACCCGCTGCAGCTCGCGCAGGGCCGCCGGCAGGTCCTCCGCCCACTGCAGGGCCAGGCTGGAGAAGACCAGTTCAAAGGTGTCGTCCGGGTACGGCAGGGCGTGGAGATCGGCGCAGACGCAGCGCGGACGTCGCAGCCACGGCGCCCGCCGCCGGGCCCGCTGCAGCATGGCCGGAGCGATGTCCAGGGCGTGGACCTCGGCTTTGCGGTAGCGCCGGATCAGCGCACGTGTCGCGTAGCCGGTCCCGGCACCGAGGTCGAGGACACGGCGCGGGGCCACCCGGACCGGATCGAGCCGCTCAAGCAGGCGGTCGGCGACCTCGCGCTGGAGTACGGCGACCTCGTCGTAGCGCTCCGCCGAGTCGTCGAAACTGCGTCGCACGCGACGGCGATCGATCCGCTGGGCATCGCCTGGGTTCACGATCGGACCTCCTCGAGGAAGCAGTGGATGGCCTGTGCCACTTCGGTGGCGTGGGTGCAGTGGGGCAGATGGCCAGCGTCATCGAGGATCTCCACCCGGCCGCCACAGGCCGCGGCGCCCCGCTGCAGCGCCGCCGTGGGCACCAGAGGATCACGCCCCCCCCCGAGCCATAGCGTCGGCGGCGGCTGCACCGCCCCGGCAAGCGCCCCGCGCAGGTCAGCCTCGGCGAGGGCCGCCAGCCCGGCCGCCAGCCCGTCGTTGGAGGCCTGACTGGGGTCGGCGACGGCAGCGGCATCGTCCGCCGAGACCCGCCCGAGCTGCCGGCGAAAACGCCGCACGGTCGCCGCCGGGCTCCGCCCGAGGCCAGCCTGCATGGCAGTCAGCTCTGCCGCCGGAGTCGCGCACGGCCAGTCGGCCTCCATGGTAAACCGGGGCGTGGCAGCAATCAGGACCACACCGCGCAAGGGCTTGCCTCGGCGCAGGGCCTCCAGGGCAACGGTGCCGCCCAGCGACCAGCCCACCCAAACCGCATCGTCCGGCGCGGCATCGATGACCGGCGCAGCCACCCCGGCGAGTTCCACCGTGCCGGGGTCGGCGCAGCCGCCATGGCCCGGCAGCTCAAGCACGTCAGCCGGCACCTCCAGAGCGGCCCGCAAGGGGGCGAAGACGCGCGCATCGAAGGACCAGCCCGGGACCAGGAGCAGCGGCGCTGTCACGACACCGCCTCCGGGGTGGCGGGGTGGCGACGAGCGGCCGCATCCAGGGCCTCAAGCAGCCGGTCGATGTCCGCCTCGCCGTGGCAGGCGGTCAGGCTGACGCGCAGTCGGGCGGTTCCCGCCGGCACGGTCGGCGGCCGGATCGCCGCGACGCGCAGGCCGCGGCGATCGAGCTCGGCACTCCAGGCGCTGGCAGTGGCGCTTTGGCCGACGAGCACCGGGAGGATCGGCGTCTGCGGCCCCGGCGGTTGCGCCACCGGCAGGCCCAGCTCCCGGGCGCCGGCGCGGAAGCGGCTGATCAGCGCCTGCAGCCGCTCACGCCGCCACTGCTCGGCACGGGCGATGCGCACCGCCTCCAGGGCAGCCGCCGCCTGCGCCGCCGGCGGTGCCGTGGTGTAGATGTACGGGCGGGCCCACTGGCGCAGGGCGTCAATCAGGGTCCGGCTGCCGGCGACAAAGGCACCGAAGGTACCGAACGCCTTGCCCAGGGTACCCACCAGCACCGGGACCCGCTCCGGCGCGCAGCCGGTGGCCGGCACGCTGCCCTGCCCCCCGGGCCCGATCACCCCGAGGCCGTGGGCGTCGTCGACCACCAGCACCGCACCGGCGGCCTCGGCGACGGCGGCCAGCTCAGGCAGCGGGGCAACGTCGCCGTCCATGCTGAAGACACCGTCGGTGACCACCAGCGCAGCGCGCTCGCCCACCTGCTCCGCCAGATGCGCGGGGTCGGCGTGGCGGTAGCGCCGCGGGCGCGCCCCAGCAAGGCGTACGGCATCGATCAGCGAGGCGTGATTCAAACGGTCCTCGGCCACCGCCTGCCCCCGCCGGACCAGAGCGGTGATCACGCCCAGATTGGCCATGTAGCCGGTGGAGAAGAGAAGCGCGGCCTCCCGGCCGGTGAACGCCGCCAGCTCCGCCTCGAGCGCCTCGTGCTCGGGGCGGTGGCCGGTGACCAGGTGCGCAGCCCCGGCGCCGCTGCCCGAGCGCTGCGCGTGCTCGGCGAGAACCCGGGCCGGGCGCGGGTCGGCAGCCAGGCCGAGGTAATCATTGCCGCAGAAGACGGTGCACCGCCGGCCATCGCGCCGGACGGCGGTGGCCCCATCGTAGCCGTCGAGGACCTCGGCGTGGCGGTACAGCCCCGCCTCGCGGCGCTCGGCGAGCCGCGGCGCCAGCCGCGCATCGAGCCGGGCCGCCGGATCGCTCACGGCTCCAGCTCGGCGCAACGGTGGGGGTGCGGCTCGAGCGTCATCCCCAGGCGATGGAGCAGCTGCCGGTCTGCGTCCGTCTCCGGGTTGCCGGTGGTCAGCAGCCGCTCGCCAAGGAAGAGGCTATTGGCCCCGGCGCTCAGGCACAACGCCTGGAGCTCGTCGCTCATCTGCTCGCGCCCGGCGGCCAGACGGACGTAGGAGCCGGGCATGACGATGCGCGCCGCTGCGATGGTGCGCACGACCTCGAACGGGTCCACCGCCTCGGTCTCCTCCAGCGGGGTACCGGGAATGGGGATCAGTCGGTTGACCGGCACGCTCTGCGGCTGCACCGGTAGGTTGGCCAGGGTGGCCAGCATCTCGACGCGGTCGGCGCGCGACTCGCCCAGGCCCACGATGCCACCGCAGCAGACGCGCATCCCGGCGGCGCGGATGCGCTCGAGCGTCTCCAGTCGCTGCTCGTAACTACGGGTGGTAACCACCTGATCGTAGTACGAAGCGGAGGTGTCGAGGTTGTGGTTGAAGTAGTCGAGCCCGGCCTCGGCCAGCCGCTCAGCCTGCCCCTCGGCGAGCAGGCCGGCGGAGAGGCAGCTCTCCAGCCCCTCTTCCTTCACCGCCCGGATCATGGCTTCCAGGGTCCCCAGGTCGCGGTCCCTGGGACCACGCCAGGCTGCGCCCATGCACAGCCGGGTGGCACCGCTGGCGCGGGCTCGGCGGGCTGCCTCGCGGACAGCCTCGACGTCGATCAGCCCCTCGCGCTCCAGGCCGGTGTCGTAGCGGGCGCTCTGCGAGCAGTAGGTGCAATCCTCGGCGCAGGCCCCGGTCTTGATCGAGACCAGGGTGCAGGCTTGGACCTGGCCCGGGTTAAAGTGGCGGCGGTGCACCTCCTGGGCACGGAAGAGCAACTCCGGGAGGGGCAGCTCGAACAGGGTATGGATCTGCGACGGATCCCAGCTCAGGGCGTCGGTCTCGGTCATGATCGGCTCACTGCTGATTGGCCGCGGGCCGTGCCGCGCAGGAAGCGCTCATGGTAGCAAGGAGGCCGCCATGGTCAACTACAGGCTTGCACGATCAGTCAACAAATGGCTGGATATTATCCCGCCAGCCCTCTACCCACCGCGCTGCCGGTTGTGCGATGACCCGGGCGTCGACGGCCTCGACCTGTGCCGCGGCTGCCGGGCCGACCTGCCGTGGAACACCCCCTGCTGCCCGCACTGCGCCCTGCCGGGGGACGGCGCCCTGCCGTGCCCTTGCCGGCAGAGCCCGCTGCCCTTCCGGGCAGCGGTGGTGCCGCTGCGCTACGAGGGACCGGCCGAGCGCCTGATCACCGCCTTCAAGTTCCACGGCCGGCTGGCCGACGGGCAGCTGCTCGGCGCGCTGCTCGCCGACGCCGTCCGCCGGGACGCGGCGCCACTGCCCGCGGCCGTCGTCCCGGTCCCGCTCCACGCCCGGCGGCTGCGCCAGCGTGGCTTCGATCAGACGGCGGAACTGGCCCGGGCGGTGCGCCGCCGGCTCCCTCCCCTGCCCCTGTGCCGGGCACTGCGCCGGCGCGACGGCGATGCCCGCCAGGCCACCCGCAGCGCCCGGGCACGGCGCAGCGCCATCCGCGGCGCGTTCAGTGCCCGCCCCGGGCGGGTGCCGGGACACGTGGCCCTGCTCGACGATGTGGTCACCACCGGGGCGACGGCCGCCGAGGCGGCGCGCACCCTGCGCGCCGCTGGAGTGCAGCGGGTCGATCTGTGGGCGCTGGCGCGGACGCCGTAGGCATCGCGCCCGGTGCAGGGGCTAGAGGTGCAGGTCGGCCACCAGGCCGGCAAAGACTACGCCGCCGAGCCAGGCGTTGTTGAGGAAGGCGCGAAAGCAGTCCTGGCGCTCACGCCGGCGGATCAGGTACTGCTGATAGGCGAACAGCCCGGCCGCCCCGGCCAGCCCCAGGTAATAGGCCACGCCGGCCTCCAGGTGCAGGCCGACCTGCAGCAGCGCCAGCAGCATCAGCGCCTGCAGGATGGCAATCATCAGTCGGTCCAGGTCGCCGAAGAGGATGGCCGTGGACTTGACGCCGATCTTCACATCGTCATCCCGGTCGACCATGGCGTACATGGTGTCGTAGACGGTGGCCCAGAGCACGGTGGCGATCAGCAGCAGCCAGGCCACCACGGGCACCGCCCCGGTCTGCGCGGCGAAGACCATGGGCACGGCCCACCCGAAGGCCAGCCCCAGATGGATCTGGGGCAGGTGGGTGTAGCGCTTGGTGAAGGGGTAGGTCGCCGCCAGCACCACCGCTACCAGCGACATCAGGATGGTCAGCGGATTGGTCAGCAGCACCAGCCCGAAGGCGAGCAGGCAGAGCACGACAAACAGGGCCAGCGCCTCGCGCTCGGAGACGCGCCCGGTGGCGAAGGGCCGCTGCCGGGTCCGCTTGACGTGCCCGTCGATGTGGCGATCGGCGAAGTCGTTGATGACGCACCCGGCGGCCCGCATGATCACTACACCGAGGGTGAAGATGACCAGCAGATCGAGATCCGGCACCCCGGCAGCCGCGATCCAAAGCGCCCAGAGCACCGGCCAGAGCAGCAGGAAGTTGCCGATGGGCCGATCGAGCCGCGTCAGCTGCGCATAGGTCCGCAGGCGCGCGTTCACGCCCCCTGGGCCGGATGGCTCCCCGCTATGCACCTCGCCACTCACCCTCAACACCCTCCGGGAAAAAGACCTCGGTTACCAACAGACGCCGGCCGGCAACGGACAGCGTCGAGCGTCGCGCCCAGCCCCCGGCCGGCGACGGCAGACCGTGAGCGCGCAGCCAGTCGGCCAGCGGCTCGCGTCCACGCAGCCGGGCCACCGCCAGCGGACCGCGCTGCACATCGGCCGCCGAGAAGAGCAGTCGGCCCAGGGGGCGCTCGCCCAAGCGCGGCAGCCTCGCCAGCGGCCCGAGCAAACGATCCGGCACGATACTTCGGGCGTAGATGGTCGGGCCACCCTCGCAATCGAGCACGACCTCGCGCAACCAGGCGTGTCGTCCCACCGGCAACCCGAGGGCGACGCCCTCATCCGGGGCCGGCCGCTGCCAGGCCTGGCGCAGAACGTGGACGTGAACCGGACCGAAGCGCTCGAGCTGCGCCGTCAGGGAGCCGCGCTCGGTGAGCAGCCGGTGCACTGCCGGTTTCGGCCGCCCCGGGACCGCGGCCACCCCCGGCCGCCAGGCTGCCACCCGGGGATGCCAGACAGCGCGTTCCCTCACCCCGTTTGCCACTGCGAATCCACCACCCGTCATTGCGGAGCCGATCACACCTGCCCGTAGCGCTCGGCTTCGCCGACCCAACGGCGGATGAGCTGCTCGGCGGTCCCGGGAGCCCGCTCCAGGAGCTCGGCCCCCACCTGCTGGACGGCCTCGAGCAGATCCGCGTCACGGCGCAGGTCGGCCACGCGCAGGCTCAGCGCACCGGTCTGCCGGGTACCCAGCAACTCTCCGGGGCCGCGGATGTCCAGATCCCGCCGGGCGATGGCGAATCCGTCATCGGTCTCCCGCAACACGGCGAGCCGCTGCCGGGCGCTCTCAGACAGCGGACCATGATACATGAGCACACAAGTCGACGCCGCGCGGCCGCGCCCGACCCGTCCACGCAACTGATGGAGCTGCGCCAGGCCAAGCCGCTCGGCGTTGTCGATGACCATCAGGCTGGCGTTGGGCACGTCGACCCCGACCTCGATCACCGTCGTGGCCACCAGCAGCGCCACCTCGCCCCGGGCGAACGCCCCCATGGTGCGTTCCTTCTCGGTCGGGGTCATGCGGCCGTGGACCAGCGCCACGCGGTGGGCATCGCCCACGGCCCGCTCGAGTTCGGCAGCGGTGTCCTCAGCGGCCTGCGCCTCCAGTTCGTCCGAGGCCTCGATGAGGGTGCAGACCCAATACGCCTGGCGCCCCGCGTCGAGGGCAGCGCGGATGCGCTCGATGACTTCTCCGCGACGCCGCTCGGCGACCACCACCGTCTGCACCGGCGTGCGTCCCGGCGGGCGCTCGTCCAGCGAAGAGACGTCGAGATCGGCGTAGGCGGTCATGGCCAGGGTCCGGGGGATCGGGGTGGCGGTCATGGTCAGCTGGTGGGGCTCGGCGCCACCGCCCTTGTCTTTAAGCGCCAGGCGCTGGTGCACACCGAAGCGGTGCTGCTCGTCCACCACGACCAACCCCAGACGGCGGAACTGCACCTCCTCCTGGAACAGCGCATGGGTCCCCACGGCGATGCCGGCACGGCCCTCGGCCAGGCGCTGGCGCGCCGCACGACGCTCGCTCGCCGACGCGCCGCCGGATAGCCAGGCCACTTCCACACCCAGCGGCTGGAACCAGCCCTGCAGACCGCGGCAGTGCTGCTCGGCGAGCAGCTCGGTGGGCGCCATCAGCGCCGCCTGGTAGCCACTGCCCACGGCCCGGGCGCAAGCCAGGGCGGCGACGACGGTCTTGCCCGAGCCGACATCCCCCTGCAGCAGGCGCAGCATCGGCACCGTATCCGCCATGTCCGCGGCCAGCTCGGCGTCCACCCGCTGCTGCGCGCCGGTCAGCGGGAAAGGCAGGCTCGCCTGCAGCTGCCCGGCCAGCGCCTCGCCCTGGTCCAGCGGCGGGGCGCCGGCCTCCGAGCGCAGCGCCTGGCGCCGGCGACGCAGGGTGAGGTGGTGGGCGAGCAGCTCCTCGCAGGCCACCCGGCGCACCGCCGGATGGGTGCCGGCGAGCAGCGCCTCGGTGTCGGTCTCCGGCGGCGGGCGGTGAATGGTGCGCAGGGCCTCGGCGAGGGTCGGCCACTGCCCGTCCACCCACGCGGCCTCGGGCAAGCACTCCGGGGCAGCCTCGGGGAGCAGCCCCAGAGCGGCGTCGACCAGCTTGCGCAGCTGCCCCTGATGCAGGCCGTCGGTGCTGGCATAGACCGGGGTGAGGGCGTCCTCACCGGGACCGTCGGCATCGCCGGGGGCCACCCGCTGGTGCTCCGGATGGGCCATCTGCAGGCCGCCGTAACCGGCCCGCACCTCACCGAAGCAGCGCAGGAGTACGCCGCGGGTCAGGCGCTCGGCCTGGCGCGGATGGAAATGGAAGAAAACCAGATCGAGCTGCCCGGTGCCGTCACTGAGCCGGCACAGCAGGCGCTTGCGCCGCCCCCGGGCCACCTCGGACCACTCCACCCGCCCCTCGATCAGCACCCGCTCGCCGGGCTGCAGGCCACCGATGGGGCGCAAGCGGGTGCGGTCCTCGTAGCGGATGGGGCGGTGCAGCAGCAGATCGCCCACCGTGTGCAGCCCCAGCCGTGCCAGGCGTTCGGCCAGTCGCGGGCCGACACCCGGCAGGCTGGTCAGCCGCCGCTGTGCCCCTTCCACGGCCGGGCTTCAGCCCTCCCGGGGCAGGTAGAGCACGGCGTCCATCTCCACCGC
>Ga0207421_10005333_pt1 | contig 14439 bp, 13 predicted proteins | sample SodLakKL_010_SED_4_FD_187542 | JGI IMG/M metagenome (GOLD analysis project Ga0207421, IMG submission 187542) | Alkaline sediment microbial communities from Lake Tanatar, Kulunda Steppe, Russia - 8KL_010_SED (SPAdes) (version 2) | ecosystem: Environmental > Aquatic > Non-marine Saline and...
GGGCGGCGTCCTAACCGCTAGACGATGGGAGCGCTGACTCGCGCTGTGCGGCTCAACCGTCAGCAACGAGGGTGGTATTATAACGATCTTCGTCACTCAGACAAGGGTGGTTTAGCCATTACGTCCGACAATGGTCTTCAACAACAACGGCTGGCCGAGGCCGAGCCCACCATCATTCCCCGGGATGCGCACTGCATCTCGCGCGCGGACATCAGCGACAACGCCCTGAAGGTCCTCTACCGTCTGCGCAACGCCGGCTACCAGGCCTATATGGTCGGCGGCGGGGTGCGTGACCTCTCGCTCGGGCGCGAGCCCAAGGACTTCGACGTGGCCACCGACGCCCGTCCCGAGGAGGTGCGCCGGCTCTTTCGCAACTGTCGGCTCATCGGCCGGCGATTCCGCCTGGCCCATGTCCATTTCGGGGCCGAGATCATCGAGGTGGCCACTTTCCGCGCCCTCCATCCGCCGGAGGACGGCGAGGGGGATGAGGCCGACGGCGAGCGGGTGATCGAAAACGGCCGCATTGTGCGCGACAACGTCTACGGCACCCTGGCCGAGGACGCCCTGCGCCGCGATTTCACCGTCAACGCCCTCTACTACAACATCGATGATTTCTCGGTCGTCGATCACGCCGGCGGCATGGCGGACCTCGAGGCGGGTCTCATCCGCCTGATCGGCGATCCCCGCGAGCGCTATCAGGAGGATCCGGTGCGCATGCTGCGCGCCGTGCGTTTTGCCCTGAAACTGGGTTTCCGGATCCATCCGCAGACGGCGGTGCCGATGTATGAGATGGCCGACAGCGTGGCCGATATGCCGCCGGCGCGGCTCTTCGATGAGGCGCTGAAGCTGTTCATGTCCGGCGATGCGCTGGACGCCTTCGAGATGCTGCGCCACTACGGCCTGTTCGAGTCCCTGCTGCCGCTCACCGCCGAGGCCCTGGAGGAGGAGGGCAGTGAGCAGTGGGTGCCGTTCATTGCCGCCGCGCTGCGCAACACCGATGAGCGCATCGGCGCCGATAAGCCCGTCACCCCGGCCTTCCTGTTTGGGGCGCTGCTCTGGCCGGCGGTTCGCCGCCGCGAGGCCGAGTTGATGGAGGCCGGCGAGGCGCCGATCCCGGCGCTGCAGCAGGCGGCCGCGGAGGTGCAGGCGCTGCAGCAGTCGCGGATCGCGCTGCCCAAGCGCTTCAGCATCCCCATGCGCGAGATCTGGACCCTGCAGCCTCGTTTCGCCCGGCGCGGGGGCAAGCGGGCGCAGCGTCTGCTCGGGCACCCGCGTTTTCGGGCCGCCTACGATTTCCTCGAACTGCGCGCCGGGGCCGGCGACGCCCCGGCCGAGCTGGCCCAGTGGTGGCGGGCGTTCCAGGAGCAGCCCGAGCAGCCGCCCTCCCAGAAAAAGAGCGGCAAGAACAGCCGTGGCGGCCGCCGCCGGCGCGGCGGCCGGGGCCGTGGCAAGGGCAGTGCCGGGGGCGAGGGCGCGGCCTCGACTTCGGAGAAGCCGGCGGAATGAGCGGGTCGATCACCGCCTACGTAGGCCTGGGGAGCAACCTGGAGCAGCCGCACCGGCAGGTGGAGCGTGCCGTGGTGCGCCTCGACCTGCTCCCCGGTTGCCGGGTGGTGGCGGTTTCGGGGCTCTTTCGCAATCCGGCGCTGCAGGCGCCGGGGGTGCCGGAGCAGCCCGATTTCATCAACGCCGTGGCCGCGGTGGAGACGCGGCTTGGGCCGCTGGCCCTGCTCGATGCTCTGCTCGGTATCGAGGCGGAGCAGCAGCGTCAACGCGACGGCGTGCGCTGGGGGCCGCGGACCCTGGATCTGGATCTGCTGCTCTACGGTCAGATGCAGGTCGAGGAGCCGCGGCTGCAGGTGCCGCATCCGGAGCTGGTTCGGCGGCCGTTCGTCGTCCATCCGCTGATGGAGATTGCCCCCGGGCTGCGCCTGCCAGGCGCCGGGGCGCTGGCCGAGGTCGCCGCGGGCCTGGCTGCGGATGAACTGCAGCGGGTGGGCGCCGTGGCCGGCTTTGAGCATGGCACGCTGATGGAGCCGGCCTGAGGGCTGGACGGGCGCCGCTCATGGGTACTTCAATCGGGAGCCAGTGGCGCTGTACCCTGTCTCACCTTTCTCAAGCCGAGGTTGACTCCCATGTCCAGCGGTGATCGCAAGCACGCCTCCGGCGGGGCCGTGACGGTCTCCCGCATGCGCGCCATGAAGCGCGAGGGCCAGCCCCTGGTCTGTCTGACGGCATACGACTACGGCTTCGCGGCCGCCTGCGAGCGTGCCGGCGTCGATCTGCTGCTCGTCGGCGACTCCCTCGGCATGGTCGTCCAGGGCCACGAGACCACCCTGCCGGTGACCGTGGACGACATCGTCTACCACACCCGGTGTGTGGCCCGGGCCTGCCGGCGCGCTCTGGTGGTGGCGGATCTGCCCTTCATGAGCCACACCGACGTCGAGCAGGGCCTGCACAACGCGGGCCGGCTGATGAAAGAGGGCGGTGCGCGGATGGTCAAACTCGAGGGCGGCAGCGAGCAGACCGCCCTCGTCGAGCGCCTGGCCCAGAACGGCATTCCGGTCTGTGGGCACTTGGGGCTGAAGCCGCAGCAGGTCCACAAGCTCGGTGGGTACCGGGTGCAGGGGCGCGAGCAGGCTGATGCCGAGCGTATGGAGGCGGACGCCCGGGCGCTGGAGGCGGCGGGTGCCGACCTGCTCATCCTCGAGTGCGTGCCCGCCCCCCTGGCGCGACAGCTCAGCGAGCAGCTGAGCATCCCGGTGGTGGGGATCGGCGCTGGCGCCGACTGTGATGGGCAGATCCTGGTGCTGCACGACGTGCTCGGCGTCACCGAGCAGCCGCCGCGCTTCGCCCGGGCTTTCGGTGCCGAGACGGGGAGTGTGCAGGCGGCGCTGGCGGCCTACGCGGCGGCGGTGCGCGACGGCACCTTTCCAGGGCCAGAGCACGGGTTCGAGGCTTGAAGCGGGTCACCGAACGCAACGCCATGCGCGAGCTCTCGCGCGCCTGGCGCGGGCGCGGCGAGCGCGTTGGTCTGGTGCCGACGATGGGCAACCTCCACCGCGGCCACCTGGAGCTGGTCGATCGACTGGCCGAGCGGGTGGATCGGTTGGTGGTGTCGATCTTCGTCAATCCGCTGCAGTTCGGGCCGGGGGAGGACTACGACGCCTACCCGCGCACGCTGGAGGCGGACCTGGCCGCCCTGCAGGGCCGCGGTGTCGATGCGGTCTTTGCCCCCACCGCGCGGGAGATGTACCCCGGCGTCGAGCCGCCCTGGACCGGGGTGGATGTGCCGGCGCTGACCCAGACCCTGTGCGGGGCCGCGCGCCCGGGCCACTTCGCCGGGGTGGCGGTGGTGGTGATCAAGCTGCTGAACATCGTCGAGCCCGATGCGGCGGCCTTTGGCCGCAAGGATTACCAGCAGCTGCAGGTGGTGCGCCGGGTGGTAAGCGATCTGGATCTGCCGGTGGAGATCGTCGAGGTGCCTGTCGTCCGCGAGGACGACGGTCTGGCGCTGAGTTCGCGCAACGGCTACCTGGATGACGGGCAACGCCGCCGGGCGCCGGCGTTGTATGCCACGCTTTGTGAGGTGGGCTCCGCCCTGGAGTCGGGGCGGCAGGACTGGGCGCACCTCGAGGCCCAGGCGGCCCGGCGGCTGGAGGCGGCCGGGTTTGATGAGGTGGAGTACGTCGCGGTGCGCCGATGCGAGGATCTGGCCGAGCCGCGCGGGGACGAGCCGCGGCTGGTCTGCCTGGGCGCGGCGCGGCTGGGCGCGGCGCGGCTGATCGACAACGTCGAGGTGCGATTGAACCGCTGAGCGGGGCCGTGCATAATCGCGCAACTGCCGATTGTGCAGGTGCACATGACCGGTTCTTCAATGATCGGATCGGCATGTGATTTCGCGGCATAGGGGTTTGAGCCATGCAACTGAACATGCTCAAGGGAAAGCTGCACCAGGCCCGCGTCACGCAGACCGAGCTCGAGTACGAGGGCTCCTGCGCCATCGACCTGGACCTGTTGGAAGCAGTCGGCATCCACGAGTACGAGCAGATTCACGTCTACAACATCGAGAACGGTGAGCGCTTTGTCACTTACGCGATCATCGGTGAGCGCGGCTCGCGCATGATCTCGATGAACGGGGCGGCGGCCCACAAGTGCAGCGAGGGTGATCGGGTGATCATCTGCGCGTACGCCGGTGTCGCCGAGTCGGAACTCGGCGAGTTCCAGCCCCGCCTTGCCTACCTCGATGCGGACAACCGCATCACCCAGCGGCGCGGCAGCATCCCGCTGCAGGTCGCCTAGCCTAGTCCGTTTGCCCCGGCGTGGCGCCTTGCTGCGCCAGGGCCCAGCGCACGTGTTCCCGCACCAGTGCCGAGGGGTGATCGAGCCGCCGACGGAGTGCTTCGATCACCTCGCGCGTGGGTGCGGCGTTGCCCAGCGCCACCGCCAGGTTGCGCAGCCACCGTTCGTGGCCGATCCGCCGGATGGCGGAGCCGGCCGTACGCTCGAGGAAGGTCGCCTCATCCCAGTCGAAGAGCGCCACCAGGGCGGCGTCGTCCAGGCCGTGACGGGGCTGGAAGTCGTCCTCGGCCGTCGGGTGCGCGTAGCGGTTCCAGGGGCAGACCAGCTGGCAGTCGTCGCAGCCGAAGATGCGGTTGCCCATGCCCGGGCGCAGGGGTTCGGGGATCGAGCCGGGGTGCTCGATGGTCAGATACGAGATGCAGCGCCGGGCGTCGAGCTGGTATGGCCCGACGAAGGCATCCGTGGGGCAGGCGTGGAGGCAGCGTCGGCAGCTGCCGCAGTGGGCGCGTACCGGGTCGCCCGGGGGCAGGGGCAGGTCGGTGAAGAGCTCGCCGAGGAAGAAGTACGACCCGGCGTGGCGGTTGAGCAGCATGGTGTTCTTGCCGATCCAGCCCAGGCCGGCCTCACGGGCCAGGGCGCGCTCGAGGACCGGGGCGCTGTCGACGAAGGCGCGGTAGCCGAAGGGGCCGATGGTCGCCTGGATGCGCTCGGCGAGCTTCTGTAGCCGCCGGCGCATCAGCTTGTGGTAGTCGCGACCCAGGCTGTAGCGGGTGATGAACGCGCGCTGGCGGTCCTCGAGCACCGCGCGCGGCTCCGCCGCCTGGTCCGGGGTGTAGTCCATGCGCACCACGATCACCGAGCGGGTGCCGGGCACCAGCTGGCGGGGGCGCGCTCGCTTGCGCCCGTGCCGGCCCATGAAACCCATCTCGCCCTGGTGGCCGGCCTGTAGCCAGCGGATCAGGTGGATCTCGTCGCGGGGCAGCTCGGTGCTGGCGATGCCGCAGGCCGAGAAGCCGAGTTCGGCGGCCCAGATGCGGATGGAGTCGGCGAGGGCGGCGGGCTCGAGGGTGGTCGGTTCAGCGTCGGGCATAGACCGTTCAGAATGGAGTGTTCCGGGGCCGGGGGGAACCCCCGCCGTGTGCGTTTGACCGGGAGGCGAGCAGAACCCCATGCGTGAGCTCTACACCCCCGACCAAGTGGCCCGCCTGGATCAGGCGGCCATCCGTGCCGGTATCGCCGGCGAGGTGCTCATGGACCGTGCCGGCCGGCGGCTCTGGCAGGAGATACGCCAGCGTTGGCCGGGGGCAGGGCGGTTGGCCGTGGTCTGCGGCGGCGGCAACAACGGCGGTGACGGATACGTGGTGGCCCGTCTGGCCGGCCGGGCCGGGCTGGCGGTGGAGGTCCTCTACCTGGTGCCGCCGGAGCGGCTGAGCGGGGATGCGGCCCGCCACGCGCAGCGTTACCTCGACGGGGGCGGGATCTGTCGACCGTTCGAGCCCGAGGCCCTGGACGGGGTCGACGTGATCGTCGACGCGCTGCTCGGCACCGGGCTGGATCGGCCGGTGAGCGGGGCGTTCGCCGAGGCGGTGACGGCCGTCAATGCCACCCCCGCGCCGGTGGCGTCGGTGGATATCCCCTCCGGCATCCACGGGCGCACCGGGGCCGAGATGGGGGTCGCGGTCCGGGCGCAGCTTACCGCGACCTTCGTCGCCCGCAAGAGTGGGCTGTTCACCGGTCGCGGCCCGGCCTGCACCGGGGCGGTGGTCTTCGACGATCTCGGCACGGCGACGTGGACCGCTGGCGCGGAGTTGCCCCATGCGTGGCAGGCGACACCGGCGGATGTCGGCGCGTTGCTGCCGCCCCGGCCGCGGGATGCGCACAAGGGGCAGCAGGGGCATGTGCTGGTGGTCGGCGGGGATCGGGGTATGGCCGGTGCGGTGCGCCTGGCCGCCGAGGCGGCGGGGCGCAGCGGCGCCGGGCTGGTGAGCGTGGCGACGCGCCCGGAGCACGTGCCGGCGGTGGTGGGTCCGTGTCCGGCGGTCATGGCCCACGGCATCGATCGCGCCGAGGAGCTGGCGCCGCTACTCAGCCGCGCCAGCGTGGTCGCCCTGGGTCCGGGGCTGGGCCAGGGGGCCTGGGGGCGTGCGATGTGGGCGGCTTGCCGGGATGTGGCCCGCCCCCGCGTGGTCGATGCGGACGGGCTCAACCTGCTCGCCGCCGACGGGCGGCCGCTGGCCGACGCTGTGCTGACGCCGCACCCCGGTGAAGCGGCGCGGTTGCTCGGCGCCGGCTGGGACACCACGGCGATCGCTGCTGACCGCTTCGCCGCCGTGCGCGAGCTGGCCTCGGGGTGGCAGGCGGTGGCCCTGCTCAAGGGGGCGGGGACTCTGGTCGACGACGGTCGAGCGCGCTATCTGGCCAGCGCCGGGACGCCGGGGATGGCCAGCGGCGGCATGGGGGATGTGCTCACCGGGGTGGTGGCCGGGCTGTGGGCCCAGTGTCCGGGGGCCGATCGGGCCCGTATGGCGGCGGTGGCGGCCCACGTCCACGGCCGGGCCGGGGAGCGGGCCGCTGCGGCTCTGGGCGGTGAGCGCGGCCTGCTCGCCAGCGACCTGCTCGGCTGGTTGCCGGCGGTTCTCGCCGAGGGGGAGGCGGCGGCGTGAGCATGTGGCAGTGTGATCTCGCCGACGCCGCGGCCACCGAAGCCCTGGGGGCGGCGCTGGCCGCGGTGCTCCCCGAGGGGGTGGTCTACCTGCACGGCGACCTGGGAGCGGGCAAGACCACCCTGGCCCGCGGGTTGCTGCGCGCCCGCGGGGTGGCCGGCCCGGTGCGCAGCCCCACGTACACGCTGCTCGAGCCCTACGCCACGGCCGCCGGGTCCGTCCTACACCTGGATCTTTACCGCCTGGCCGACCCCGAGGAGCTTTACTTCCTGGGCGTCGAGGAGATCGAGGCGACGGGGACGCTGGCGCTGGTCGAGTGGCCGGGGCGCGGCGCCGGGGTGCTGCCGCCCGCGGATCTGTCGGTGACGTTGGGGTACATCGGCGCCGCACGGCGTGCGACGGTCCGCGCCGAGACGGCGCGAGGCCGCGGAGCGGTGGCGGCGCTGGATTCAGGTAGCGCTTGAGTTTTGCTCCTTATCTTCTCGTCTATCGGGAAAAAACCCTTGAAGCCGGCCGGCGCCCGGCATAGCCTTGAGAGGCAGCAACGGGCGACCGCGAGGTGCGAGGAGGAGCGTTGAGGCGGGGCTATAGCCTGGCATGGATCGGGCTGCTGATCGGGCTGCTGGCGGCCCATGCGGCGCCGGCCGCGACTATCGACAATGTGCGGCTTTCCGATGAGGACGACCGCACCCGGGTGGTCTTCGACCTGGATCAGGTGCCGGAGCATCGGGTTTTCACCCTGCCGGATCCGCACCGGGTGGTGATCGACTTCGAAGGCGTCGAGCTCGGTGCCGCCGATCTGCCGCGGGGCGGGGTGCTCGATGGAATCCGCACCGGCCGGCAGGAAGGCGGCGGGCTGCGCGTGGTCCTCGACGTCAGCCGCGAGGTGGAGGCGCGCAGCTTCGTGATCGGGGACGGCGGCGGCCAGCGCCTGGTGGTGGATCTGGGCGGCAAGCAGGGCGAGCGCCGGCAGGCGGTGCGCTCCGCCTCGGAGCGCGAGACACGCGAGGTGATCGTCGCCATCGACGCTGGCCACGGCGGGGTCGACCCCGGCGCTATCGGTCCCGACGGGACCTTCGAGAAGGACGTTGCGCTGGATGTGTCGCGCAAGCTCTACGACCTGATGAAGGAGGCCCAGGGCCTGCGGCCGCTGATGGTCCGCGAGGGCGACTACTACATGAACCTGCGCGACCGCACCCGGGTCGCCCGGGAGGGCAACGCCGACATCTTCCTCTCCATTCACGCTGATGGGGCGGAGAATCCCAACGTTAAGGGGGCCTCGGTCTACGCGCTGTCCCTGGACGGGGCCACCTCGGAGCAGGCGCGGGTGCTGGCGCGGCGGGAGAATGCGGCCGACTTCATCGGCGGGGTCTCGCTGGAGGACAAGGACGACACCGTGGCCTCGGTGCTGGTGGACCTCTCCCGGGGGCACACGATTGAGGCGAGCCTGGAGATGGGTGAGTTCCTGCTGCCCCAGCTCGACCGCCACGCGGATCTGCTGCGCAACCGCGTCGACCAGGCCGGTTTTGCCGTGCTCAAGTCCCTGGACATGCCCTCGCTGCTCATCGAGCTGGGCTTTCTGACCAACCCCGAGGAGGAGCGCCGGCTGAACACCCGCAGCTATCAGCGTGACCTGGCCGAGGGGATCGTCGCCGGCGTACGCGAGTACGCCGAGCGCCACATCCTCCCTGAGCTGCGCATGGCCGATGCAGGCCAGAACGGCCAGCGCGAGCACGAGGTTCAGCGCGGTGAGAACCTGTCGGTGATTGCGCAGCGGTACGAGGTCAGCACCGAGCGCCTGCGCGAGGTCAACGACCTCTCCGGGGATCAGATCCGCGCTGGCAGCACACTGGTGATCCCTTAGAATGCGCGCATGAGTACGCGCGGCATTCACCCCCTGCCGGATAATCTGATCGACCAGATCGCCGCGGGCGAGGTGGTCGAGCGCCCCGGGTCGGTGGTCAAGGAGCTGGTCGAGAACAGCCTTGACGCCGGCGCCGGGCGCATCGAGGTGCAGATCGAGCGCGGCGGCAAGCAGCGTATCCGCATCGCCGACGACGGCGGCGGCATCCCGCCCGGGGAGCTGGAGCTGGCCCTGCGTCGGCACGCGACCAGCAAGCTCACCGGCCTCGAGGAGCTGGAGCGGATCGCCAGCCTCGGGTTCCGCGGCGAGGCGCTGCCGAGTATCGCCGCCGTTTCGCGGCTGACCCTGGCCTCGCGCACCGCCGACGACGAGCTCGGTTATCAGCTGCGGTGCGACGGCGGGGCGCTGGGCGCGCCGGAGCCGGTGGCCCAGCCGCCGGGGACCACCGTCACCGTCGATGATCTCTTCTACAACACCCCGGGGCGGCGCAAGTTCCTGCGCACCGAGCGAACCGAGCTTTACCACGTCCAGGAGGCGCTGCGCCGGTTGGCGCTGAGCCGGTTCGATGTCGGTTTCTCGCTCGCCCACCAGGGGCGGCGGCTGTGGTCGGTGGCCCCGGCGGTCAGTGAGACGGAGCGCCACGAGCGCCTTGCCGAGCTGCTGGGGCGTGCCTTCGCCGATCACGCCCTGGCGGTGGAGCTGGAGGGCGCCGGGCTGCAACTCAGCGGCTGGCTGGGACTGCCCACCGCGGCGCGGCGCCAGGGGGATCTGCAGTATCTGTTCGTCAACGGGCGGCTGGTGCGTGACCGGGGGGCGGCCCACGGGATCCGCCAGGCCTACAGCGACTGCCTCTACCGGGACCACTACCCCGCCTATGTCCTTTTCCTGGAGATGGATCCGGCGCGGGTCGACGTCAACGTCCACCCGATGAAGCACGAGGTGCGTTTCCGTGACGGGCGCACGGTGCACGACTTCCTGGCACGGCGGATTGCCGACGCCCTGGCGACGGTGGAGCCGGCCGGCGCGGCGGCACCCGCGGCGACGGCTTTGCCTGGTAGGGCCCCGTCCGCCGGTGTTGGCACGGCCCCGGGGGCGGCGTCGGCTGTAGCGCCGCGTACCGGGGCCGACGGATCGCAGGGTGGCACCGCGGAGCTGGGGCTGCCCCTGGCTGAGGCCCGGCAGCTCTATGGCGGTGGCGCCGGTGCGCCCGCCGGTACCCCGGGGAGCGCGGGGGCACCGGCTGCCCCCGCAGAGCCAGCCACCCCGGGGGATCCGGCCACCCGGCAGGAGGCCGAGCCGGAGCTGGGCCACGCCGTGGGGCAGATCCGTGACGCCTACATCCTTGCCGAGTCCCAGCGGGGCTTGGTGGTGGTGGACATGCACGCCGCCCACGAGCGAGTGGTCTACGAGCGGATGAAGGCGCAGCTGGCGGCCTCGGGGATCGCCACCCAGTCGCTGCTTGTGCCGGTGAGCGTTCCGGTGCCCCCCGCCGAAGCCGAGCGGGTGGAGCTGCACGCAGCCACCCTGGCGCAGGCCGGTCTGGAGGTGGATCGGGCCGGCCCGGAGTCGGTGCGGGTGCACCGGGTGCCGGCGCTGCTCGCCGAGGCCGACGCGGCGGCGCTGGTCCGCGACGCGGTGGCGGCGCTGGAGGCGGAGGCCGACGGGGGCGGGGTCGAGGATCGGGTGCACGCGCTCCTGGCGCAGATGGCCTGCCATGGTTCGGTGCGCGCCGGGCGGCGGCTGGAGCGTGCCGAGATGGACGCCCTATTGCGCGATATCGAGCGCACGCCGCGGGCGGCACAGTGCAACCACGGCCGGCCCACCTACACCGTGCTCGACGACGAGGCGCTGGCGCGGCTGTTCATGCGGGGGCGGTGATGGCGGCGCCGGTGGTCTTCATCATGGGGCCTACCGCCGTCGGCAAGAGCGAGCTGGCCCTCTCCCTGGCCGAGCGGCTGGGCGGGGAGATCGTCAGTGTCGATTCGGCGCAGATCTATCGAGGGTTGGATATCGGGACCGCCAAGCCCTCCCGCGCGGTGCGCGCGCGCTGCCCGCACCATCTGATCGACATCCGCGACCCGGTCGAGCGCTACTCGGCGGCGGAGTTCGCCCGCGACGCCCAGGCGGCCATCGCCGCCATCCGCGGCCGCGGGCGGCTGCCGGTGCTCGTCGGTGGGACCGGTCTCTATTTCCAGGCGCTTCAGCAAGGGCTCTCACCCATGCCGCCGGCGGATACCCGGATCCGCGCCGAGTTGGCGGCGGAGGAGGCGGCCCACGGCGTGCAGGCGCTGCATCGGCGGCTGTGGGCCCTGGATCCGGAGAGTGCCGCACGGCTGCACCCCAACGACAGCCAGCGCATCCAGCGGGCGCTGGAGGTCTACCGGCTCACCGGCCGACCGCTGAGCGAGGTCCAGCGCGAGCCGGGGCTGCCGGGGCTGGACGAGGCGCCGCTGAAAGTTATCCTCGAGTCGCCGGAGCGTGCCTGGCTGCACCGGCGCATCGAGGCCCGTTTCCGGGCCATGCTCGCCGCCGGGCTGGTGGGCGAGGTGGTGGCGCTGCACCGCCGCGGCGATCTGGGCGAGGAACTCCCGGCGATTCGTGCGGTCGGATACAGGCAAGTCTGGCATTACCTGGAAGGCGCCTGCGACCACCCCACGATGATCCGCCGGGGGCTGCGCGCCACGCGTCAGTACGCCAAGCGGCAGATCACCTGGTTGCGCGGGCAGGACGACGGAGTCCGGTTCACGGCGGGCGACGGGCTGGAGGCGCGGGTTCACAGCTATGTCACCGGGGCCCTCGGGGGCGTGTGATACACTTTTCCCATAAGCAAGTGGCGCCCCTGCGGCGGGGTTCGCGGGTCATAACAACAACAATCATTGGGGGCGAATCGTCATGGCGAAGGGGCAGTCATTGCAGGAACCCTTTCTGAATACCCTGCGCAAGGAAAAGGTTCCGGTCTCGATCTACCTGGTCAATGGGATCAAGCTGCAGGGGCAGATCGAGTCCTTCGATCAGTTTGTGGTGCTGTTGCGCAATAACGTCAACCAGATGGTGTACAAGCACGCCATCTCGACCATCGTCCCGGCACGGCGCGTGCGCCTGCCGCAGCAGGGCGAAGAGGCATCCGCCGAGGCGGTCGTCGGCGAGGAGGCAGGCGATAACTAATCAGCGCAAGGGTAGCGGTCCGGCGGATCTGTTCGCGCGGCCTTCTGGGGGCGAACGGGCCGTGGTGCTGCACGTCCGGCTTCCAGGGGACGCCCTGGACGCCGCGGAGGAGTTCGAGGCGCTGGGTGACTCCGCCGGGGCCGAGGTGGTGGGCCGCTTTCGCCACCGACGCGACACCCCGGATCCGCGGACCTTTATCGGCCGCGGCAAGGTCGCCGAGCTGGCCGAGCGGGTGCGCGAACTGGACGCCGGGCTGGTGCTGGTTGACCAGCCGCTGTCGGCGGCTCAGGAGCGCAACCTGGAGACCGACCTAGGCTGCCGTGTGCTCGATCGCACCGGGCTGATCCTGGATATCTTCGCGCAGCGGGCGCGAACCTTCGAGGGCCGGCTCCAGGTGGAGCTGGCGCAGCTCAAGCACGTCGCCAGTCGCCTGGTCCGCGGCTGGTCCCACCTGGAGCGGCAGAAAGGCGGGATCGGGCTGCGCGGCCCGGGTGAGAAGCAGCTGGAGATGGACCGGCGCATGATCGGCGGGCGCATCCAGCAGATCGAGCGCCGCCTGGCCAAGGTGCGCCGCACCCGCGAGCAGGGCCGCAAGGCCCGGCGCAAGCGCGAGCTGCCCGTGGTCTCGCTGGTCGGCTATACCAACGCCGGCAAGTCCACCCTGTTCAATCACGTGACCGGCTCACAGCGCCTGGCCGAGGATCGGCTGTTCGCGACACTCGATCCCTCGTGGCGCCGCGTGGAGCTGGCCCGTGGCTCGGCGGCGGTGGTTTCGGATACGGTGGGCTTTATCAGCCGGCTGCCTCACGATCTGGTGGCGGCCTTCCGCTCGACCCTCGAGGAGGTCACCGACGCGGATTTGCTTCTTCACGTCATCGACGCCGGGGCCGAGGAGCGCGAGCACCAGATCGAGCAGGTGGAGGCGGTCCTCGCGGAACTCGGTGCCGATGCGGTGCCCACGCTGCGTGTCTATAACAAGGTGGATACCTGCGCCCTGGCGCCGGGCCGGATCGAGGACGACGAAGGCCTGGTGACCGGCGTACGGATCTCGGCGGCCACCGGTGAGGGGGTGGAAGCCCTGCTCGAGGCGGTGGCCGAGCGGCTCGGCCCGGAGCGCACCCGGCGCCGTGTCCATCTGCGGCCGGATCAGGGGCGCCTGCGTGCCCAGCTGTTCCGGCTCGGCTGTGTCATCGAGGAGCACTGCGCCGACGACGGCCAGCTCGCTCTGGAGGTGGAGCTCCCCGTGCATGAGCTGGAAAGGCTCCATGTCCGTGAGGGGCTGCCGCGCGGAGAGGTTGTCCCTACCTGACTTCGGTTGCGGTTGGCGGGGCAGCTCCCTAGAATCTGACCGCTCGACCGACCTGACGGCGGATCGTCTTAGTCACATACGGAGTCCCGAATGGCGTGGAATGAGCCCGGCGGCGGCAGCCGCGACCCCTGGGGCAGCGGCCCCAAAGGCGGCGGCAGTGGGGGGCCGCCCGATCTGGATGAGGTCTTCCGCAAGTTGCGTGAGCAGTTGCAGGGCCTGTTCGGCGGGCGCATGCCCAGCGGGCCCTCCCGCGGGCCCGGCGCAACCGGCATCGGCTTGCTGGCGCTCGGCGCCTTCGTGGTCTGGATGCTATCCGGCATCTATATCGTCGACCAGGGCTGGCGCGGGGTGGAGCTGACCTTCGGTCGCCACTCCGATACGACGGAGCCCGGGCCGCACTGGCACTGGCCGCGCCCCATCGGCCAGATCGAGCGGGTCAATGTCGACCAGCGGCGCATCGCCGAGGTCGGCTACGAGTCGATGCAGAATCGGGCCCGTCCCGTGCCGGCCGAGGCGCTGATGATCACCCGCGACGAGAACATCGTCGATGTGCGGATCGCGGCGCAGTACGAGGTCAATGATCCTTTCCTCTACCTGTTCAACTTCCGCTTGCCGGAGCAGACCCTCAAGCAGGTCACCGAGAGTGCTGTGCGCGAGATCATCGGCAAGCGTGAACTGCAGTATGTGCTCACCGAAGGCCGCACCGAGGTGGCGCAGGAGACCGGGCGGTTGCTCCAGGAGGTGATGGACGAGTACCGCACCGGGCTGCAAGTGGTGCAGGTGGCGGTCCAGGATATCCAGCCCCCCGAGCCGGTGCAGCCGGCCTTCGAGGACGCCATCCGCGCCCGGGAGGACGAGCAGCGCACCATCAACCGGGCCCAGGCCTATGCCAATGAGCTGATCCCGCGGGCCCAGGGCCAGGCGGCGCGCATTCTCGAGGAAGCAGACGGTTACCGCGAGCAGGTTATCGCCCAGGCCGAGGGTGACGCGGCCCGCTTCGAGGCGCTGGTGGCCGAGTACCGCAACGCACCGTCGCTGATGCGTCAGCGGATCTACCTCGAGACCATGGAGGAGATCCTCGGGCGCGTGCCCAAGGTGATGCTCGACTCCGAGTCCAGCCAGTCGCTGATGTACCT
>Ga0207421_10005334_pt1 | contig 14438 bp, 12 predicted proteins | sample SodLakKL_010_SED_4_FD_187542 | JGI IMG/M metagenome (GOLD analysis project Ga0207421, IMG submission 187542) | Alkaline sediment microbial communities from Lake Tanatar, Kulunda Steppe, Russia - 8KL_010_SED (SPAdes) (version 2) | ecosystem: Environmental > Aquatic > Non-marine Saline and...
ATATATGCATTAAATCAAAATTTTATAATACTTTTCCATCATTTTAAACGAAAAAACATCCAGTTTGTTACATAAATACTTGCTTCTTTTTTAGTTGGTTGTACATAACATGAATTTATCAAAACAACTCAATGTGATTTTTTATGTATTGGAACACTTAAGAAATCCTGCTAATTTTCGCTTCTCCCGCACTTTTACACCTTCATTGGTTGGCTAGCCCCAAAAAAGCGCAAAAGATTGCACACGCTTAAAATATGGAAGGCATTATTTATAGAATTACCCCTGAAACAATCCTATTATTTCAAAAGGCATAACTGAGAAATACGTGTGCAAAAATGTGTGCTAAACAAAAAAAGGCTGCAACCACCTTCGGCTGCAACCCTTTGATTTTGAAGTGACCCCGGGAGGACTCAAACCTCCAACCTCCTGATCCGTAGTCAGGTGCTCTATTCAGTTAAGCTACGGAGTCTCCATTTTGAGCTTGCAAATATAATGATTTTATCTTTTCCCCCCAACTAAAAATGAAGACACCTTTTAAAGCTAAACGTGCGTCACTAATATAACTGAAACCGGGGGGCATTAATTATTCAAAAAAAGGGGAAAATTGTCTTACTCACCCCAGAATATGTTTTTCACTCCCTAAGGGAATTTGTTATTCTCACTCCCTCCTGCCCTGCTCTTTTTTTTGCTTTTTCCCATAGTAGCGGCACATATCTTTTATCCCGCATTTGTAACACTCGGGTTTTCTTGCCTTGCATACGTAACGCCCGTGAAGTATCAGCCAGTGGTGGGCTTTTGAGATAAGATCGCCCGGAATGTGTTTTAAAAGCTGCTTTTCGGTAGACAAGGGTGTTTTGGCATTGTTTGTAAGGCCTATTCGTGCGGAAACACGATGAACATGAGTGTCTACTGCAAGCGTGGGCATGTCGTACAATACAGAGGCCACAACGTTGGCGCTCTTCCGCCCTATCCCTGGAAGTTTCTGTAAAAGATCCACATCGGGGGGCACCTTTCCCCCGAAATCCTCTGTAAGTACTTCTGCCATACCCTTAAGGTGTTTTGACTTGTTGTTGGGATATGAGCAGCTTTTGATCACCTGATATATCTCATCAACTGAAGCGGCAGCCAAAGAATGTGCATCGGGGAACCTGGAAAAAAAAACGGGGGTGATGGCATTGACTCTTTTGTCTGTGCACTGGGCGGACAAAATAACCGCAACCAGCAGCTCATATGGGTCGTTGTACAACAGCTCGGTTTCCGGATAGGGCTGCTCTTTTTGAAAATAATCAAGCACCCTTTTGAACCGTTCCTCCTTACGCATTTATCATTTTTTTATCAGTGAACAAATTGTAAAGATAAAATCTTTTTAATTATAACTACTTTTGCATGTTCATCTGATTTTATTATAATCCTGTCAAATAAAGCTGAAAACTGACATCCCCTGCCTCAGCCTTTGGCAGGCAGCAAATGGTAGGGGACAAACATTTAATTTTAATTTAATATAGTCATATTATAAGTATGCAACCTTTGCTTCAGGCTGAAAATATTACCAAGTCATACGGAGAAAAATTATTGTTCACCAATATTTCACTCTTTGTTGCCAGGGACGAGAAAGTGGCTCTTGTTGCCGGAAACGGGGAGGGTAAAACGAGCCTTCTTAATATTCTGGCCGGTGATGATACACCCGATGAGGGAACGATATCAGTGAGAAAAAATCTTTCAACCGGATACCTGAGACAGGAGCCTGACCTGGATGAGGATTTGACGGTGATCGACCAGGTTTTTTGCTCGGGGGGTGAAATAAGCAACACTATCAGGGATTACAGAAAGGCCATGGAGTCGGGCGACAGGGATCTTATAAACAAGATGACCGACCGGATGGATACACTCGGTGCATGGCAGAGGGAGACGAAAGCTAAACAGATACTTACAAAACTGGATATTACGGGTTTCGACAAAAAGGTGGGGAAGCTCTCTGGTGGTGAAAAAAAACGGGTGGCACTGGCTGCCGTGCTTATCGACGAGCCTGAAATGCTTCTTCTTGACGAGCCTACGAACCACCTGGACACGGATATGACCGAATGGCTGGAGAATTATCTCAACAAATCGGGCAATACCATTTTTATGGTAACACACGACAGGTATTTCCTGGACCGGGTCTGTACCCGCATTGTTGAACTAGACGATAACGACCTTTACAGTTATGAGGGTAATTACTCCTATTTTGTTGAGAAACGGCGGGAAAGACTTGAGCAAATGCAGGCTCAGACCGAAAAAGCGCGCAACCTCCTGAGAAAGGAGCTGGAATGGATGAGGAGAACACCGAAGGCAAGGACGAGCAAACCAAAATACCGCATCAACTCGGTGGATGAATTAAAAGAAAAAGCTGCCGGTAAAGAGGACCGGGCCAATATGAAAATTAAAAGCGGAAGCAGGCGACTTGGAAGCAAGATTTTGGAGATCAGAAATTTAAACAAAAGCTTTGGTGAGGAGCCTGTAATAAATGATTTTTCCTATACCTTCAGCCGTTTTGAAAAGGCCGGGATTATTGGCAAGAACGGTACGGGCAAATCGACTTTCCTTAATCTTGTAACAGGCAAACTGACTCCGGATTCGGGAGAGGTTATAGCAGGGGAAACGGTGCGCTTCGGGTATTACCGCCAGGAGGGTATAAGCTTCCGCGAAGACCAGAAGGTCATTGATGCTGCAAGCGAGATAGCCGATACGGTGAAGATGGCCGACGGGTCTGTTATCACTGCTTCGGCATTTCTGAACCACTTCCTTTTCCCGCCCAAAAGGCAACATGAGTTTATCGGAAAGCTCAGCGGCGGGGAAAAAAGAAGGCTATATCTGGTAACGGTGCTGATGCGCAATCCTAATTTTTTGATACTGGACGAGCCTACAAACGATCTGGACATAGATGCCCTGAATGTTCTGGAGGAGCATCTGGCCGAGGCGAAAATATGCCTGCTGGTTGTCTCCCACGACAGGTTTTTTATGGACAAGGTGGTAGATCATCTCTTTGTTTTTGAAGGGGAGGGAAAAATCAGCGATTTCCCGGGCAATTACACCCAATACCGTAATCACCTTAGGCAGGCTAAAAACGATAACCGGCAGGAGCAAAAAAGCGGGAAAAAGGAAACTGCCAAAAAGCCGGAAAGAAAAGAGAAACAGAAGCTCTCATACCACGAAAAACGAGAACTTCAGCAGATTGAAAAAGATATAAATGAGCTTGAAAAGGAAAAGGCCTCTCTGGAAAACACTCTTTCGAACCCTCAACTCTCCAATGATGAACTGCAGAAACACTCTGAGCGTTTTGCGGAAATAGAAAAAGAGATTGATGAAAAAACAGAAAGGTGGATGGAGCTCAGCGAGATCGAAACGGGCTGAAACCTGCCCGCTCCTAAATAACATCAAACCTGCATGTTTATATAAAACCTGCCGGCCTCACACACGGAGACCGGCAGGTGAATATGTTGTCTGAATAAAATTAGTATTGCCTTGATTTTAATGATCGAAATCTACCCTGGGTATCTTTTCATCACGCTGTGCCACATGATAAACAAGGCTTGTCACAACGGCGGCACCCTGCATCAGGTTGCCAAGCTGCATACGCTCGAAAGTATCCATGTTGGAGTGATACCCTCTCCAGTAATCCAGCCTGTCCTGCAACATATTAAACCCGGGCAGCCCTGCCCTGCTGAAAGCCAGGTGGTCGGTTCCCCCGGTACGCCTCAGGGTAACTGTTCCGGCATCCATATCTTCAAACGGGGCCAGAAGCTGCTCGAATATGGGCCTTGCCTCATCATTGCCCATCAGCCATATTCCTCTTATAAGACCTGAGCCGTTGTCTACATTGAAGTAAGCGGAAAGATTGTCAAAATCATCCTTCTTTTCTCCGTTCGACAAGTCATAGAAGTACTCTGCCACATAATTCCTGGAGCCGTGCAGTCCCTGTTCCTCGGCTCCCCAAAGGGCAACACGTATGGTGCGACGGGGTTCTATTTCAAGCTCCTTCAATATGCGCATCACTTCCATCATAAGAACAACGCCTGCACCGTTGTCGTTTCCGCCGCCTCCGTGCCATGAGTCAAGATGGGCGCCTATCATTACCACCTCATCCCTTAACCGGCGGTCGGTTCCCGGTATTTCTCCTATAACATTGTAGCCTTTGGTGTCTTCCTCATGAAAACGGTTTTCAACCTCAAGCTCAAGGCTCACATCCTTTCCTTCTTCAAGAAGGCGGACTATCCTGCCGTAATGCTCAAAGGTAAGGGTTATGCGGGCAAGTCCGGGTTCGGAATCCATCGAGTAGCCTCTGCCGTGCGCCCTTACAGTGCCAAAAGTCCCGCCTGAAGCGAGTACAGCAGCCACACCTTCTTCTTCAAAAAAATTATTTACCTTTTGCCTTAAGGCGCGCTGTCTTAAAGCTTCAGTATTGTCCCTTGAAGGACCCCTGCCATATGATGGGCCGGAAACACGGGGCAGCATTTTCAGCTCTTCCAGATCCTCACTGTCATAGCGGTGTACATATGAGTCTTCCTGTAACTCAGGCTCACTTGTAACGGGTGTTACAACCACCTTGCCCTCCAGCTTGCCGCGGTAATTCTCAATATCCTCCTCATTGTTGATCTCCACAAGAACGGGCTCGGTTTCAATAAAACCGTCAGTTCCCCTCGACCATGCCTGAGGCATTCCGATCAGATGCTGGTAGTAAGGCTCTGTCATTGCAATGTAGAACTTCTCATTGTCCCATCCTCTTCCAAATTCACCCCATGGTGCTATCTCTACATTTTCCAGTCCCATCTCCTTCATCTGCTCGCTCGTCCACTCATAAGCGTTCTGCAAACCCGTTGAACCGGAAAGGCGGGGACCGATAACATCGGTGAGATAAAAGGCCATATCTCTTATGTTAGAGTTATTGATGGCCTCATTTTTAATTTTGTTGACCATTTCAAGGTCAACGGGTTCTGTATGCTGGGACTGCAAACTCAACGGCAGCACAAACAAAACCGCTAAAAGTAAGTTTCTGTAAAGCTTCATCTTTAAAAAAAATTTGGTTATTAATTCCGGGCAATATAGTAAAAAAAACAACGAAAAACAGGTTTTTAAAAACCATGATCAACCAACATCCGGTTTTTCACAGAAGGTAAACATAGGATATCCCGAGAGGATATTAAAAAATAATCGTAATAAATTTATCCCCATTCTGAAAGACTTAGAATGAGGATATTTTGAATAATTAAAACTAAATATTTGTTAGCAACAGTATTGTTTAATTTTGTTTAAACATTCTATTGCTTTATCTGCTTTTTGGGGTTTTACTTTATAATTATGATAACGAGCTTTAAAGCAAATATCCTTCAAGTAGCTATAATAACTTTGAACTTTTGGTGTTTTTTCTGAAACCAATTTTGATAATTCTTTATGCTTGTCAGCCCTTCTTCCGGTTGAAGATTTAATAAATTTAATATATTCATCAAAGTTGATAAAACTTTTACTCGTACTTCCAAAGCTTTTTGTTAAAGGGAAAATTTTATGCCGAACATAGTGAAGTGCGGAGTAAAATGCAGTAGTTACAACCCAATCTCTAAAACGACCATCTTTATATAAAAAGCAACATACATTTTCATTGTGTTTAGCATGTTCTACGCTCATTTTTCAAAGATTTGAGTTCATGATGAAAACCATCCGACAAAATACAATCTTTATCAAGAGTATCTGATTTTTCGACAAAACTAAAGGTTATTGAATAATTTTCGTTATTTAATTTTGTTTCATATTTTTTTACAAAATCATATATTTTAATGAAATCAGAATCTAAGTAATGTTCCTCGGGAACAACAAATAGTACTTCCAACTCATTCCATTCATGTATATTTAAATATGCAGTAATAACATCGAACTTATTTTCCCTGATTTTTTTTACAACCTCATGACTGTTTTTTGCTGCTTTTTTCATATTATCCATTATAAGTTTTTTAAAGCCAGCCTTTAAACTATCAACACCTTCTTCTCTGCCCTTCATATAGGCACAAATTAAATCGTTGGAAGTAAAGGAATCTTGTTCTTGCGAACTGCTATCCCACATGGTATATTCTCTTACGCTTTCCATTTTTATAGAGTTTTGTTTATTATAAAACGCGAAAAGAAAACCGTAAATTTTAAACGAGAAAGAATTCTGATATATATTATATACGTCAAATATATCAATTTGTTGTAAGCAAGCCTATAAGAACGTCTGTGCCATCCAAAAAGGCTTAATATCAATCTCAATAATTTAAACAATGCCTTGAAAGCCTAATATTAAAAGTGTTATATTTTTGGGCAAATCCCTACTTTTATTTGATTTTAGAAAACTTAAATATTGTAATCATTTTTTTGTTTTTTTGATGATTTTAAGTATCTTTGTAAGAGTATATGAGAATAAAAGAACAAATAAAGAACACAGGGGCAACCTTTACACCAAGAGAACTTTCTGTTTTTTTGGCTGAAAGGATTGCTTATTATACACAACCCAAACAAAATAAAGTTCTTGACCCGGCTTGTGGTGAAGGGGAATTATTACTAGCTATGGGAGAAGTACTTAAGGCTAACTCTATTGATTTTTCCTTGACGGGCTATGATGCCAATGAACAATATTTAAATTTCACCAAGGATAGATTAAAACACATTGAAGTAAGAAATGCCGAACTGCATCATAAGGATTTTTTACAAGCTATAGATATAAAAAATTCAAGAATTTTACCATCTTTATTTGACGAATATAAATCAGAGGTTAATAATTCTTTTGATATTGTTATTGCGAACCCTCCATATGTACGAACTCAGATATTAGGAACTGAACAGGCACAAGCTCTTTCTAAAAAGTTTAATTTAAAAGGTAGAGTTGATTTGTATTACCCGTTCCTTATTGCAATGACTGAAAGCTTGAAAGAGGGAGGGTTAATAGGTGTAATTACTTCTAATCGGTATTTATCAACAAAAAGTGGTGAAAGTGTCCGAAAGTTTCTGTCCGAGAATTATGAGATACTTGAATTGATTGACCTAGGGGATACAAAGTTGTTTAATGCAGCTGTATTACCTGCAATATTTATAGGTAGAAAAAAGCAACAACGCGTACCTTCACCTGCTAGTTTTATCAAAGTATATGAGGATTCGAATTGCTATAATAGCGATTTTATTTCTGTCGAATCCATTTATGAATTACTAAATATTAAGCAAGCGGGATACTTCTCAGTTAATGGAAAACTATATAAAAAAACTACAGGCATCCTAAAATATAAAATTGCATCAGGTGCTTGTTGGGAAATGTTGTCATCTGAAGAGTCGGAATGGGTTTCAAAAATTGATAATTCTGCTAAAAATAGAGTAGAAGACTTTTTCAAGGTAAAAGTTGGTATTAAATCAACGGCCGATAAAGTATTTATTAGTGACAAATGGGAAAAACTTAAAGAAGAAAAGCCCGAAGATGAATTACTGAAAGAATTGATTTCACAGGAAAATATTGAGCCTTGGAATGCTACTGATAATTTTAAATTGAAAGTCCTTTATCCACACATTTCCATTGATGGTAAAAAACAAACCATTGATATAGAAAATTACCCTAAAGCAAAAAAGTACTTTTTGAAGCATGAAGAAAGACTAAAATCAAGAAAATATCTTATTGATGCAGGGAGAAAATGGTTTGAACTTTGGGTCCCGCAACACCCCGACCTATGGAAATTCCCAAAACTTGTATTTCCTGATATAAGTACAAAACCTCGTTTTTACTTTGATTATGGTGGTAAGATTGTAAATGGTAATTGTTACTGGATTGTAGGGGTAAAGAAAACAGATATCGATAAATTGCTGCTTATTCAGGGCATTGCCAATTCAAAATTAATGACTAAATATCATGATTTAGTTTTTAAAAATAAATTATATTCAGGTAGAAGAAGATACTTTTCCCAATATGTTGAAAGGTATCCTTTACCTAATATTAATTCTGCAATAGCAAAAGAAATTATTTCAATTGTGAAAAATTTGAATCAATCCGATGATGATAAAGTGATTTTAAGATTGGAAAGCCAATTGGAAATTAAAGTTGCAGAATCATTTGGGGTAGAACCTATTTTCAAACTGGATTAAAAACAGATTTGCCATAATAGCTATCAAAAAATGACATTGGGATTGAACGCTGGCATTTATAGTTTTTCTCACTTACATATGAAAATAATTCTCCTAATTTTTCTCCTGGAGAAAGTATTATACCTTCAATAACTTCAGTTTTTGGGTTAGTTAAAGCTATCAAATACCTTACATCGAAGGTTGTTAAATCGGAATCTTTGATAACAACTTCTTCTGTTTCGGGGGTGAATTTGCCTAAATCAACAGTCGGGCTATCTTGAACTTTTACCTCCAACAACTGATTTCTAATATCTGGGAAAGCACCATATAATAAGTCTGAATCATTTACCTGATAACCTAATAATTCAAGGACTTTCTTTTCTAGAGCCTGTCCCCTGTTTTTAGTTGCTGCTGCATCTAATTTATAACCAATTAGTTTATCAGCAATCATTTTTTTCAGTAAACTAATAGAAAACAATTGCTTAATGTCAGGTTCTTCTACCATACCTGTTTTAGGTGGCTCGTAATCGTGTCGAATATGATAGGAGAGTTTTTTTGAATCAGGAAATAAAAGGATTTTATCTTCTCGCTCATAAATTTCTTTTCTCACTTTACCTGAAATTAAAAGTTGATGTTTAATGGTTGGTTTACCAAACTTTCCGAATTTTTCTTCTATGTATTCTGGCGTGAGAATAATAACTGAAGCAATACTATTTTTTTCTGAATCAATTCTCACGAAAATAAAACGAACATCAGTACATTTTAAACTTTCTCCAGATTCGTATTTAATAAGCAAAGTGTCCGCTGCTGGAACTCTGTTCCATACCTGTAAATTATATGATGCCCCACTAGTAACGACATATGTATCAATGAATTCTCTTATAATTTTTGGAGTTCCTTTACCTTTTGGGGGAACAATTTCAAATTGTCCTTGTTTTGCCAACTCAGGTAATGAATGTTTTTCTAAGACAGATGCAATTAATTTGCGTACATTTGAACCGTCTGTTCTTGTTTTTCCGGTTAATGTAAAGGGTTTTCCTATTAATTCTGAGAAGTAACTTACCAGAATTTCTGAACTTGTTAGTAATTTTATCGATTTAGGGGGGATTTTAAAGTCTTTATTCATTCTTCTATATTTAGCAAAATGGTTAATTCTATATTTAGAGCCTTAGCAATTTTCCTTAAGTTGATAACGGATATATTTCTTTCGCCTCTTTCGACGGAACCAATATAAGTTCTATCTAAATCGCAAGCGAAAGCTAATTTCTCCTGTGACAAATTATTCTTAATGCGCAATTCACGTATTCGGTTTCCGATTCTTTCTAAAAATGTTTTGTCAGTTTCTGAATATTTGGTATTCATTTCTGTTTTCTTTAATTAATGCACAAATATGCCAAATAGATGTAAATAAGTCCACGGACTATAAGTATCAATTATAAAATTTGTTTTATTGGATTTTTTTGATGTTTTATTGTATTTTAGCTTAAACAAACTTCTATTATAATATTTTGCTAACAATAATAAATATAAAACGCTGATAATCTTATTTATAAAATAAAGAGCGAATTGACGGCCAGCTTACAACATGCTGTATACACCATGCGGGCGGGCTTTCAGCGTATTTGGTTGTCGGCTTTAGCAAAGTTTTGTAACGGGGGATGAGAACGCGTCCTTGTAAACCCCGCACGGTGCATACAGCTTTCCGTTAACAATATATGTATAAATTGACTAAAAAATAAATTTAAAATCAATTATAATAAATCATATATCACATTCTAAAAGAAGGGTGGCCCCAAGAGGTAAATGCAAATAAAACAGGCCCTTTTTATTCTCCAATCTTTAATAAAGTTCCGGGCTCAACACGCTCTTTTAGCTCCATATTGTTGAGAAAGGCAAACTCCTCCATTTTCTCCTCCGGAACATCGAATGAGCGAAAAGCATCGGCAAGGGTGGCTTCTTTTTGAACCTCTTTTATACTTATCCTGGTGGGCTCAACATTGATCTTTGACTCATCTGTAAGCTTGTCAAAACTTATCATCGAAGATTCGAACAAACTTGAGTATTTATTGTAATCCCGCTCATCTGAAACACCCACGAAACCATAGTAAGTGTCGTCATAATCAATGAAATAAGACAAAATTCGAAGGGTTTGGGTTTCCCCGCCCGACTGTTCCAGTGTTTGGGTTGCCTGAACGGCTATAGCAGGCATCCCGTTAACGGTTGTCTCTCTTTTTTGTGTAACATCAACTTCAAGATTGCTCATGGTGTTGTCAACGGCCTTACTGAGTGTCTCCTCGCGTGCAATTGCAAAAATCATTAGCGCATCCCTTTCCCCGGGTGCCATAGTAACCTGAAGGGCGGAATTTTCAAGCTCCCATCCGGAAGGGTAAGCAAACCGGAATTCAAAGTTTGGATGATAAAACACATTGTCTTCAACATAACCCTGCCTGGGATCTTCACCGTACACCATTCCATCGAGCATCTGAAGGTAACCTTCCCTGTTCACCTCCCAGGAGGAAAAATCAAGGCTGTCCTGCCATTTTTCAGCTTCACGGATCACAGAGTTATAACGGTCGCCGGGGTCGGGGTGAGTGGAAAGGAAAGTTGGAATTCCACCCTGCTCGGAATCAAGTCTCATTTTTTTCAGAACCTCAAAAAAATCAGCCTTCTTGCGTGCATCGTAACCCAGCTTTGAAGAATATTCAACCCCAAGCCGGTCGGCCTCCCTCTCGTCCTCACGACTGAAGCTCAAAAAGAGCAGCTGCATTCCAACCATTGCATACTGGCCATACTTGCGGAATTCCTCTGATACGATAATACCGCCTATCAGAAGCAACTGACCGAGCTGCTGCTTGGTATACCTGCTTGCGCTGTGACGTGCTGTAATGTGACCCAGCTCGTGACCAAGTACACCCATCATTTCGGCCTCGTTGTTAAACTGCGCCAGAATCCCGCGGGTGAAATATATGTATCCTCCCGGAACGGCAAATGCATTGATAACAGGGGTATCCAGTATCCTGAAGTGGTATTCAAGCTCCGGCCTGTGGGACACCTTTCCCATTTCCCTTCCTTTTTCCTCGATAAGCTCCATCAGAGGCTCATTTTCATACAACCCGAAGGAGGCTATAACCTGGGGGTCATATTCGCTGCCGAGTCTGATCTCCTGGCTCTCGGACATAAACATCAGCTGCCTTCTGCCTGTTACCGGATTTATAGCGCATGTAGGAAGGATCACAATAACGGCTAACAGAAATACAAAAAGAAGGCTTATCCGCCTGGTTTTTACAATCCTTCTGGTAAATGAAAGAGCCATAATTATATTTTTAACATTTTTTTTACAAAAATAGCTCAATTATGGATTACTTTCAAATGCTGAAATTAATTTCAAATCTTTTTATAAAAGAAGTCGCGACCTTAAAGACTCTGCAGCCGACGGCCTGCTGTGCTTTTTTTCAAGAAATTCAAACAAAGAAACATTTGCAAGAAGCAGCAGCAATGCATAAACTGCATCCTCGATCGGGATGGTAAGAACCCTGATGGAAAGGTTTTGTGTATCGTCATACCAAACTACCTGTTCTTCAAGGAATGTTCCGGTTAATATTCCGTTCACAAGAAGGAAGGGGGCGAGTATGATCAGAAACATAAAATAAAACCTGCCCATGTAGTGACTCCTGAAAACATACTGGTGCAGAAGTATAAAAACTGAAGTTAATATAAATGTAACCGATGTGTATATTTTTTCCAGGTTAAATATGGCAACCACAAGAAAAAGTATTATTAAAACAGGTGAAATTACCGGTACCGCCGGCGCGAAATAATCCTTTCTGACCAGATACTTCAAAGCGTCATAGGTAAAAAGGCAGGCGTAGGGAATGCAAAAGAAAAACAACCACTCTTCAAGAGGGAGGTTGCCAAGCCTGATACCTGTAAGGTAGCGCTCTTCAAATCCCCATACACCCAAATGAGTGTAAAGCATATCCCACAATATGAATATTAATGCAGGTACAACAAGCGCGGGGATAAAACTTTTCCACTTTCCTATAAAATGGAGCCTTTTTTTCTCGAAACTGGCAATAAGGGGGATTAAAATGCTGAAAAGATTGACTAACAAATAGGTGTACATGGGAATTTGGTTTTAAATTTATCAATTGTGTTACTGATAATTTCGGGGATCACCCGCCTGTTTTACCCGAAAATTCCTCCCTGTAATATTTGAAGGGAGCCACAAGGAATCCGTAATTATGCTGCAACCGGGGCTTGTGGTGATCCATATGGGCGCGGACCGTTGCTTTGAGATAATTCCCCCTGGCCTCCCCGAACAACCTCAACCTCTTGTGAACGAGCACATCATGAAAAAGGAAATAAAGCATGCCGTACAAGAAAATACCTGCGCCGATATATAACCTGTAATCCACTCCACCACGTGTACCGTAATATATGAGCAAAATACTGGGGACAGCAAAAATGAGGGCAAAAAGGTCGTTCCACTCAATTTTGCGCCCGTCCCTTATGTGATGGTCTCTGTGAAGTATCCACAGTGACCCGTGCATAATATATTTGTGAGTAAACCATGCTACCAGCTCCATGAACATACATGAGGCAAGTATTATCAAAACGGCAAAATACCAGTTCATAAAGGGGATTTTATTAATTATTTCATCTCATTGAAACGAAAGATGTGATTAATATCCAGTATTTATGGGCATTGGGTATGCGAACCCTTCCATTCATTATTACTTCAACCGGGGAGTTTCTGATCTTTTTTAAAAGGGCGGCAAAATAACGGTAGGGCAGATAAACTGCTCTCCTGGAAGATGAAGGCAAAAGCATTATACCTTCATATCCATGTTTGAGATCTTTTTCAATGTCATCTTCAATTGCCTTTTTATCCTCTTCAGTGAAGGATTCCATATTTACACCGGGGAAATATACCCTTCCCATGTTGTAATCGACCCTCAAATCCCTTAAAAAATTGATCTTTTGCAAAGCTGAACCCATGCTCATGGCATAAGGCTTGAGTTGTTCATACCTTTGGCCATCACCCTCAACAACAACACGCAAACACATTAACCCTACCACCTCGGCCGAACCCAAAATATACCTTTCATATTCAACACGGTCATACTCCTTTTTGTTCAGATCCATTTCCATGCTTTGAAAAAAAAGATCTATCAACTCTTTTTCTATGCCATAGCTGTTTACTGTATGCTGAAAATTATTGAGTAGCGGATTGAGACTTATACCCTCCTCTATAGCTTCATAGGTTTGCTTCCTGTAGGAGTCAAGCAGCTTCTCCTTGCCGAACTCATGGAAAGTATCTACAATTTCATCACCCAGCCTTACAAAACCGTAAATTGCACGTATGGGATCACGAAACCGTTTGCTGAACATATTAATGCCAAGTGAAAAGGATGTACTGTATTGGCTTGTTACAATCTTGCTTGTTTTTCTCGATATATGATCAAAAAGTTCCTTCATTTCTTCTTGTTTGCATATTTAACGGCTTCCGCAGCTGCCACCTGTCCGGATATTATGGAAGGGGGCACTCCGGGTCCGGGAGTTGTTAACTGACCGGCATAGAGAAGATTCTTAACTTTCGGCGAATGCATTTTGGGCTTTAATATTGCGGTTTGCATCAAAGTATTGCCCAGTCCGTATGCATTGCCTTTATAAGCATTGTAATCTGAGATAAAATCTTTGTGTGCATAGGAACGCTTGTAAACTATATGACCGGCAATTGGCTCACCCAGCACCCTCTCCATCTTTTCTACCATCAAATTGAAGTATTTCTCCCTGATCTCCGGGGTATCCTCCAGTCCGGCAGCCACCGGAATCAGAACCATGAGGTTTTCCATACCTTCGGGTGCCACCGAGGGATCGGTTTTGGAAGTGGCCGAAACATACATAAGGGGATGTTCGGGCCAGCGTGGATTTTCAAATATATCTGAGGTATGTGCCTCGAAATCCTCATCAAAAAAGAGGTTGTTGTGCTTTAACCCGTTAATTTTCTTGTCAATGCCAAGATAATATATTATTGATGAAGGGGCCATTTCCCTTGAATCCCAGTATTTCTCATTATAATATCTGAAAGGTGGAGCCAACAACTCCTGTTCAACATGATGGTAATCAGCTGTTGCAACAATAAGATCGGCTGAATAAAACTCATCGTTTACAACCACGCCGGTTGCAAGTTTATCGTTCACCTTTATCTGCTGAACGGGGGCATTGAAAACAAACTCTGCACCGAGACTTTCGGCAAGATCTTTCATCCCCTCTATCACCCTGTACATACCGCCCATGGGATACCATGTGCCCAGAACAATGTCCGC
>Ga0207421_10005335_pt1 | contig 14436 bp, 13 predicted proteins | sample SodLakKL_010_SED_4_FD_187542 | JGI IMG/M metagenome (GOLD analysis project Ga0207421, IMG submission 187542) | Alkaline sediment microbial communities from Lake Tanatar, Kulunda Steppe, Russia - 8KL_010_SED (SPAdes) (version 2) | ecosystem: Environmental > Aquatic > Non-marine Saline and...
CATATACCCCTGATTCAAAAGACCAATCAGGTCGCTTCAGAACACTGTTTGATTTTCATAACTTCATCAAATCACTCATACAACAGACCTCTTACATTCAGCAACAACTCTGTCAATATCCGTGAATTTGAACACGGGGATAAGGAATATATACTGCGCATAGCACCACTGGATGATAATACTGCGGATGCGATCTTCATAATTAGCCTTTACCACGAAATTCGGGATTTACTGACGTTAATACCAGTGAAGAACTTGGAAAACATTTTTTGATAACTGCAAAAACTTAAAAAAAGAACCATAAGGAGATTTCATATGCGTATTCGCATCTCTTGGAATGAAGACAGCGTAATAGGGTTACTTAAGGAGAAACCGACAGCGAAAGCGGTGTGGGCGGCTCTGCCGCAGCAGGGGGAAGTTCAGCTCTGGGGCGACGAGGCATTCTTCTCGCTGCCGCTTGATGTAGAATTGGAAGCCGATGCCCAGCAGACTGTAGACGCCGGCACCCTGTGCTACTGGGTGGAAGGGCAAAAATTTGCGATGCCCTTTGGCCCGACACCGATGTCACAGGATGAGCACCCCACCCTCGTTGCCCCCTGCAACATTGTTGGAAAACTTGAGGACAGCCCGGAAAAATTGCGACAGCTAAAACAGGGACAAACCGTATATGTGGAAAAGATAACCTGAAAATGTGCTCAGGCAGACAAGACTATGATTTGAGACCGGTCTTTGAATCCCTCGCGAAATCCTCGTTTCGAAGCCGGTTCAGACTCGGAGAAAATGAAAGTGAATATCTCCAGAAAAAGGGAATCGCTGCAATCGAACAACATGCAAGAGACTTCGTAAATAAGCGGCTGGCACCGGCAAGACCGAAAAAAGACGGTAGCCAGACACCCATGAAAAATCATCCCGTCTTCATTGCTCAACACGCCACGGCCACCTGTTGCCGCGGATGCCTGGAGAAATGGCATGGAATAAAGAAAGGAAACAAACTCTCCGATCCAGAAATAGATTACTGCGTTGCGGTTATTATGCACTGGATTGAAAAGCATTCTCAAAACGAGCTTACAGGAGGATAACCTCTTATGGAAGAAAAACTTGAAAAAGTGCAAGTAGAAGATGCTTTCGCTGTAAAATATCCGTCCGAAATTGTTGCGGTAAGCAGTGTGGATTCAGGCGGCATCCCCAACGCCCTCATTGTTGGATGGAGCATGACAGTAAGCGGCAGGCCTCCGATGATAGCAGTGGCTATCGGACATCCGAATTATTCCTGCAAGCTTATACGCGAGTGCGGAGAGTTCGTCCTGGCCTATCCCTCCACCAAGGTAGTAAAGGAGGTAGAGTTCTGTGGATCCAATTCCGGAAGAGATATAGAGGACAAACTCGCCGAATGCGGATGGGGATCAGTGCCGGCAGCGGAGGTCTCGCCGCCTCTGCTTGCGGGCTGCCTGGCCAACTTTGAATGTGTTGTAAAGGACCGGATAGAGACCGGCGATCATGCGACGTTTATCGGAGAAGTCGTCGCCGCCCACAGAAATCCGCGGAAACTGGATCGGCTGTACAGCTTTGCTGACGGCAGGCTCGGACCGGTGAGAAGAAAATAACGTTTGATTAAGCGTTATCGACAAAAATACGCGTGATTTCTTTAATTTCTACATTCCGGCTGTCAGGAGTCAGTGTTTTAACGAAAAATTTTTCTCGTATTTCAGCCCCCAGTGGATGAGCGCATTTGCGGTGGATTGTGAACAGACAGTTTATATTCGTGTCCAGGGCTTTTCTCACTGCGGAGACGAACTGAGAAGATTTTAGCTCCATCGGGCCTATTTCATCAATAATCAGAACGTCCTTCTCAAAGCCTCTTTCTATTGCATCAGGACTGAAATTGTTGAGTTTCTCCAGGCAAACCGAGTACTTGCCTACCTTCGGGCCAGTGCATTTGTTTACGTGAGCCAATAACGACTGTTCTCCTGTGGCAATATCTTCCATCCGAAAACCTACGCGGCGCCCACCCTCCCGGATTTCTTCCGTGATCAAACCTCCGGCCCTCCCGCCAAGACTCTCCGCAATCTTTTTGCAAAGGGTAGTTTTCCCGCATCCCGGCTTGCCGGTGACTGCTATCCTTAATGGGATGTTATCGCTGTTTTTTCCCGTAGCGCTCATAATGGACAAGCTGCGATAAAGGTTTTTTCTCTGCCTGACGCTGTAACCCTACGGCTTTACCTATAGGTAATATTGCCAGCAAGCGCCTGTCCTCTGGCACACCCAGCACTTCTTTCGCCATTTTTTCGTGTCTGAGCACGTACCCTTCCACCCACAGGGAAGCATAGCCGAGAGCTTCTATAGCAAGAAGCATGTTTTCTACGGCCGCTGAAGCGTCTTCTATCCAGAAACGCGTAGCGTTCTGATCAACCACCACCGCAACGCCCGCCCCTGCCTCGGCAATACAGCCCTGAACCTTCCCCAGTTTTTTCAAGGTGTCCGGGTCTTTTATCAGGATAAACTCCCATGGCTGAACGTTGAGACCGGACGGCGCCCTTCGGCCGGCGTCCAGAATGCGCCTCAATTCATCATCACCGACCTCGCACGGAGCGAACGAGCGAACACTTGCACGTTTTTCAACTACATCAAAAAAATCCATAAGCATACTCCGGTAATGGGTTGTTTTTTTACATTCCGTCCGCTATTGAGTAATATATTGTAAAGGATGAACGATTTTTGTCAAAACAGTTCTTGCCAAAAATTGATTGGCAGGCCTGGACTGACGTGAAAAGTTACCCTCAACATGTATCCTTCAATTATGGAGCGGTTGCGAACTTGGTTTGCCGACGGAATTTCAATGTAAATTTTTTTAATGCCAGTCAAAACAAATTGTCACCCAAAACTACATTCTTATTAATAAACCCCTATATACATGATTTTGCAGCTTATAACCTTTGGATGCGTCCGCCAGGATTAATGCAGCTCTACGGATTACTGCGTGAGGCGGGACATGAGGTGCATTTCATTGATGTGCTGTTTCCATCTCCCGAGGAAAAAGAGAAATACAAATTAAAGTGCCCGGAGTCGAAAAAATACCACAAAGGCAAATTTCCTGAAAAGCGTATTGAAAAACCGGCCCCGTACAAAAACGTCCCTCGATATTACCGCCGTTTCGGTTTGCCGCCCGATGTGTTTCTGAGGCGTCTTAAATCCCTGCCCGAGCCCGACTGCATATTGGTAACGTCCGGGATGACTTACTGGTATCCCGGCGTGCGGGAGACAATAAGCATTCTCAAGGACACTTTCCCCGATGCTGACGTAATCCTGGGGGGAGTTTATGCTACTCTCTGCACGAGCCACGCAGAGACGCATTCAGGGGCGGATGTGGTAGTTGCTGGGAGCTGGCAGAGAGCGTTTCCGAAGGTGTTGGAGCAAAAGTGTGGTCTGAATCTGGGGGAAGAAAGCCTGTTCCGGGAGCACTCTATGCCTCCGGAGCCGGAACTCTATCCCGGAACGGGTTTCTGTGTAGTCCGGCTGACTTCGGGGTGTCCGTTCAGTTGCAGCTACTGTGCTTCCAGGCATCTTTCCGGTGATTTCCGCACATTTTCCCCAGAACAGGTGTGCCGGCAAATAGAAAGAAATGTGGCAAGGGGCGTCAGAGATATAGCATTCTACGACGATGCATTGCTTGTGCAGCCCGAACAATCATTTATTCCATTGCTCAACATGGTCGCAGCCAAGGGAATGAACTGCCGTTTTCATACCCCGAACGGCCTGCACATGCGTTTTATGACTCAAAGGCTTGCCGAGTTGATGCGGGGGAGTAATTTTAGAACCATCCGACTCAGTTACGACAGGATAGAGGTCTCCGGCTGTTCCGTCCCGAAAGCTCGCCCCGAGCACCTGAAGAACGCCGTTGAGTCGCTGGAAAAAGCAGGTTACGAACGCAATGAAATAGAGGTTTACACTTTAATCGGCGTCGCCGGTCAAACAGAAGAGAATGCAGTTGAGACTATGCGGACTATAAGTAGTCTTGGAGTTCGTGTGAAACCAGCTAAATATTCACCCACACCGGGCACTGTTTTATTTGAAAAGGATTGCCGGCTGCTGCCTCGATTACGCACGGAACCGCTGCTTCACAATCCTACAGTAGCCCCTCTATCCTGCATTTCTCACAAAGCAACTACATAAATCAGGATAAAAGGCTTTAGCTACTGACGATAATGAATCAACTGGAGTTTAGTAAATTCCCAGAGTGTGTGTCTAACTTTTACAAAACGTTCTTTGCCCTACGGGCAAGACTCCAGCGGCACATATGCTTTAGAAAGCTGCGCTTACAGTATTCGAATACAGCGGCGCTTGCTTTCTTCGCATTTGCACCACTGGAGCCTTGTGAGAAAAACAGGCCATGGGGCTTTGAATCGGAAAGGTATGACAGGATAAAAAGGGTTAATTGAGAGAGAACAAAATTTCAGAAACAAAACACATAAGAGTTAACGACGTGCCGGTTGAATATATCCGGAAAGATGTCAAGAACGTAAATGTGCGCGTATATCCTCCGGATGGACGGGTTAGCGTTTCGGCTCCACGACATCTGAGTGAAAAAAAGGTGCGGATTGTGATTGCGGGACGGATGGGCTGGATACGAGAGAAACGCAGGGAGATTACCAATCATTCTTTACCGCCCGAGAATAAAATAGTAACGGGCGAAATTCATTACTATCGCGGAAAGGGCTATCGCCTGCAGGTAGTAGAGGAAAAAATTCCGCCGTCAGTGAATTTATCAGACGAGACAATAGAGCTTCGGGTCAGGCCGGGCACCTGCAGGGCAAAGCGGAAGCATATCCTTATTGAATGGTATCGGGATAGGCTCAAAGAGCGCATCCCGAAAGCGGTGGCGAGATGGGAAGTCAGGTTAGGGGTTGACGTGGAGGAGTGCAGGATCAAAAAAATGAAAACGCGGTGGGGTTCATGTAATCCGAAGGCAAAGCGCATTTGGGTAAATTTGTGGATGATACAGAAGCCGGACGGGTGTCTTGATTATATACTGGTGCATGAGATGCTGCATTTCTTTGAACGCCGACACAACGAACGTTTCAGAGCATTGCTTGAAGATGTAATGCCTGATTGGAAGATATACCGGGATAAGCTGGCCTGAATATTTCGGGCTAAGATGTCATTTAGGCGAATTGCAGCATTTTTTATATTTTCTCCCGCTGCCGCACGGGCACGGGTCGTTGCGGCCGACTTTGGGCTTTTTGCGGCGGATGGGTTCGGGTTTGTCTTCGGGTAACTCATATTCGTTTGTTTTTTTATTTTCCCGAATTTCCTTTGCTTTCCGCAGCCTTTTTTTATGTTTATTTTTCCGTTTGTGTGCCGACCTGATCTCTTCATATCTACGCTCCATTTTCCAAAAAAACCATTCGGCAAGGGGATACTCAGAATTTCCGTCATATCGGTCAGTAGATATGGCAGAGGAAGCGCGCCGTGATCGTATCCGTTGTGAATTTCCTCTCTGACCACATCCACCCCGCGTTTTGAAAAAAGGCCGCACAATCCTCCACTGAGATATGTACGGATAGAGACATCCTTTTCGTGTTTCAGATGGTGGAGAAAAAACTCTTCCGAACGGGTGCATTTTAATCGCGCTGGAACGTTTAGTGAACACAACCTTAGATCCCAGCGATCATCTGCAAAAGTTTTATCTATGAGATTGATAGCACGGGGGTTACCTATCCGTACTATAGCATTTATAGTTTTTTGACGCAGATAGTCTGTGTCTGTCTGCAGTTTTTTGACCAGAGGGAGCATAGCCCGGGGTATCTTGCGCAAACCGGCCAGTTCGATCATCCACAATTCGAGCCATTCTCCTCTAAGCCCTTCGTCACTGAGGGTCTGACAGACTTTTTCATCGGGAGGTAAATTGGTGTTGGAAAGTGAATTCAGGAGGCAATCCACGTAGGCGCTATCCACCTCGTTCATGTTGCGATCCTTCTTCTTGCAATTCTCGTTATATTCCCGAAGAGCCCCCCATGCTTGTGCGGGACTGTAACTGCTAATCTTCAGGCGCCAATCTATTTTGTTAGCTACATTTTTGCTCAATTTGCATTTTTCATTGATTTTTGCGCGGTATTTTTCCAGCCATTCGGCACACACGCCGGCCAAAATACGACCCCAGCTGGAAAGGGCTTGTAGATTTTCAGTAACTGACATGCGGTCTATAACATTCAGAAAGTTCTGCGCAGAGAGGGGGAATTCCGACGCGTAGCTGAGTAAAAGCTGGTTAAATTCTTCGCCATATCGGGCGCATGTATGCAGCACAAAATCCATCAGCTCGGTGTCTTCATGCCCGAATCCTGAATGAGTTGACCGGTCAGAATGGGATTTGAGAACTGTGGGATTACTGGATGTTACCTGCCCAGCGTGACGAAAAGCTCCGGATTCTGAGAATATTACTTCTCACGGTTCTATCCTTGAGAAAACAGGAAAATGCCGTATATCGAGCCATCGTTTTTCACCGCCTAACTTTACATGACCATTTCCTCCTGAAAGGAAATGACTTACGGTGTCTCACTTTGCACGCTCACTTATTTTCGAGATACTTTTCGTGGACTTTGTTCACGCCTTCAACAAACTTTTCCCATTCTTCAGGTTGAAAACCGCAGCTTGTGGAAACGTCCGCTGATGCGATGAAAAGTCCTACTTCATCTTCTTCCATCTCAGCCCCCATGGACAACACTTCGCCTATCTTTGTTTCTTCAAGTAAAGTTTTGCTCATCCTGCACCTCCTTTTCTAAAAGGGAAATTTCCAGGTCTTGCGCACGAGTTTTCTGCCGACATACTTGTTTTTTGCGCGACGTGCAATGCGCTTTGGATCGCCGCTTGAAACCTTCTCAACGTCGTTTGCCGCTCTTGCAAGCTTGTAGAGGAAACTTACTGTCTTGCCCATTTCTTGCCTCCTGAATTAATTTTTGTAAAACTTCTTACGGCCAGGCAATACCTCCACCCTCTATGATAACGTAAAATCCGCAAATATCAACCCCCTGGGGGCCTGGCCGAAAAAAGGCCTGCAAGGCCGCTTCAATTGTAGCACCGGGCGACCGACGGGAGCCCGGGGATAAAAAATGTTTAAGTCAAAAGAGCGGATCGCGCCAGCAAAACTGGCTGCCGCCGTCGGCGGCTCTCGCCATCGGCGAGGCGATCCCAGGGGTACTTACTCGGCCCACATTACCCCGGGCTCTATTCGATCGCCCGGGGCTATTAATGTTCCGCCCGCTTCGCGGGCTCAAAAAAAACTGGCCCCCAACCTGGCGCATTTTCAGGGTCTTTGCGGCCGCGCCCTCAGTTTTGCTTTTGCAAATCTACAGGTTATGACACTCGATTTGTCTTATTAAAAACATGCTTGCTTTCTTCGCATTTGCACCGCCCGCCTGCAGCAGACAGGCTGGAGGCTTGAGAGAGAAGCAGACTAAAGCAGCGCAGGATTTAGTCGCCACGCTGAAAAAGCCAGGGCCGCTGCAAAAGTAACCCAGCCCAAATAAGGAAAAAGTAAAATCCCTGCAAGCGGTTTTATACGCCAGAATGTAACTGTGGTGATAATAATAATCAACCATAAAACAACTATTTCAAGAAAAGCCAGAGCTCCCATTCGCCAGGCAAAAAACAGCCAGGTCCAGAGCGCGTTCAGGATCAGTTGACTGAAAAATAATATGAAGGTCTTACGCGCCCCACCCAATCCCTTTTCCCGCCAAGCCATCCAGCCGGATACGGCAATGAGCACATACAGCACCGTCCATACGGGACCGAATACTCCAGCCGGCGGTGCCCATGCGGGCAACTCAAGCTGCGCGTAAAAATCACCGGCCTGAATGGAGGCCCTTGAGCCCACAGAGGCAGCTATAAAGACAACCAGCAACCAGGCGAAAAGCCCTGCAAGCTGCTTTTTCTTTGATGTTTTGGTCATTTTCCCCTCTTATTTAATTTCCACAGAAGTTTTCAAATTGAACGGATTGGTCCGATCTGCCAGGGAAAACAAATGCGGATAGCAACGCCGCAAATGCTGCATATAGTCCATCCATTGCACTAGCATCAGTTCATAAACCTTCTTTACATCTCTGTTCAGATGCTGCCGGTCAGTCTCAGGCAGACCAGACAAATCACCGCGATGTTCCAGTTCCTTGGCAAGATGATAGACCGCCCAAACCAGATCGGTGAACGGTTCGTTTTGAAGGAGATTCTGGTTTTGCAACATGTCAAGGAGAAAAGATTTGTTTTTTTGCAGGATGCTATGCAGAGTAGGAAAATCGGACTTCCCGGTCTCTATAGAAGAATCATGCTGATCGGCGGTATCCCGAATGTTCAGGAATTCAGACTCCGACCAGTCATAGGGTGTTGACAGAGATCCTGTGATTTTATGCGCCTGTGCATCGAGAGCTGCAAAATGTTTCAAGAGTTCGGTGCCCAGCTCACTGAAAAAAGCTCCGATCAACATATTTACTTTATTAAAAACTGCCTTCTGTTCCCGGTGGTGAAGCAGCCTGTGGATAACGAGTGTAACCAACAGCACTTCAAAGAATACAAAGGCGAAATCTCCAATGAAATACAGGAAAATATGCTCCACGTCGCGAAAAACTAACCAGTGGACATAATAGAAAAAAACACCGAGCGCGATCAGTATAAGCGCCAGGGTAACCTGCCAGTTCGGTTTAGTTTTCATCAAACCCCCCTTTGCAAAAAAGTCATACTATGAAACCGTTAATCTATGATTTTTTTCAACCGGTGCCGACAGCCCGCATATGATGATGAAAACACCAATTATACGGGCGAGTATGATCGATTCTGTTGGAATGGTGTTCATAATAATAGTCTCGCTATCAACTAAAATTATAACCGAACAGGTATAAATTAAGTGTTACCTTTCCCCTTTTCCATTTTATTATACATCAGACAGTTAGATGGTGCAAAATGGGTTCTTATGCGGGACTCCATTTGACCCTCCCTATGTTTTATAATACAGTACTACTATCGCAGGCTACGATAAAGCGCCAAATACTATATAGCCCGCATATTTCATAAACCAACGGCATGATTTCATATAAACAACTGGAAAAAATTAAAATTGGCAGGAGGTAAATCATGATCACAGAAAATCTGTCCTGGGATGAGCCGGAGAAGATACCGCAGGAAGTGGAAGAGCAAGTTCAAAGCCTTATATCCAAACCAACGATTGATACCAAAGAGAAAGCCGCTGCAACCCGGGCTACAGTTAGCTTTCTTGTTTTAGAACGCCTTTCCTCAATGGTGAAAGATGAGCTCGAAGGAAACGAAGAGGGACAAAAGGTTTTTGACGCCTTTGAAAAGGTGGCGGCCGGGACTATGAGTGCACTGGTTAACACCCTCTCTGAAGGGCATAACACCAACAGGAATGAATAACCAATGGTGATTTATTCACACTCAAAACTGTCAACTTTTCAAAATCACACTCTGTATTTTAGCCTCGAAAACGACGGTTTACCTGCCTGCTGCAGGCAGACTGGAAGCGCTTGAAATATGCGGGCTAGCGTGCTGAACCTTCTATTTCTTCATCAGAGCGCACATAATCGTATATCTTAACTTCATTTAAGGCACCGCTGAAAAAGTTGCTTGCACCGGTGACCTCGTGCCATGCTGCTCCCAGCCTCATCGGGAAACCGGCTCTGCTATGGATATGGTAATGTTCGCGGGTCTTTACGCGCTCTCCGTCTACATACAAACGCATTTCGCCCCTGTAACCGCCTGTATAGACCCAGGCCAGATGATGCCAGCCTCCACTCTCAGGGGCATGCCCTGCCCAGCCGACGTTTTTGCTGTCCCATCCCGTGTTAAATGCAGAAGTGCTGCGCTCACCCCCATCGCCATAATTCAAATTAGCGGAAATGAACAGAGTTGCTATCTGAGTCCACCCCTGCATGTTGGTATAAGGCGCCAGGTTTAAAATTGTTTCCGTCTCCCCCTTCTCATCACCATAAACCCACATCTCGGCTGTAAACGGGTTGTCCTTCACCAAAACATCCGGAGTGATGAAATCAGACACCAGGATTGTCCCCCGATCTATTCTTTCCCCGCCGATTCCATATCCACTATCAGCCCCGCTAAACACCACTCCCCTTCGATTTGCACGATCTTCGACCCGGAGATTGGCCGCATCCACTTTTCTGATATCTTCCGGAACGGCAAAATAACCTTCAAGGGTTCCAGTGTTTTCCCATCTTTCCCCCTCTTCGTCAAAATTTTCCACCTGCAGATGAACTAAACGTCTCCCATCCTCGGGTTCCCGGCCTTCTGCCTGGTACAGATAGCCAACTTCATCAACATCAAGGGCATATTCGTAAATTGAAACTTCATCCAGCCAGCCGCAAAAAGTGTCAAGATAGCTGCCGGCGCCATCAGAGGTCGCCCCAAGGAGAATCTCCCCTTCATGGTCGATCTCTATATCCATCTCTTTCTCAGTGCTCAATTCTCCGTTTACATATATGCGCAGGACACCTTCCGGGCCTCCGCTGTAAGTCCACACCAGGTGATTCCAATATGTATACGGAGGCGCCCCGCTAACAAAATAGGTCTCCTTTTCTCCCGGCTGATTGATCCAGGCCCCATCCTCTAAATTGGCGGCGTACTGGAACTGCGCCACATTGTCCGGGCGATGCGCCCAGGAGAGGACCGTATTGCTATCAGAAAGCTCCGATATATGTGCCCACATTGACACTGTGAAAGACTCTGTCCCGGTAATTTCTTCCGGCGTTTCAAAAGAAGATTCCAGCACCTGCATGCTGCTGAAATATACGCTCCTGCGTCCGTCCTCATAGTCTATTTCAGGGAATGCCAGTTCTGAATAATCTTCCGCAGTAAATGAGCCGGCCAAGTTCCCCTGATTCTCCCAGGCATCCAATTCCCCTTCCTCCAGCTCATCCGCCTGCAAATCAACCATCAGCCCACCGGCAGTCTCGAAACTCCAGACCTTGCCGTTTTCTATTGGATCTCCGTCTTGATCCAGAGCATCCACTCGCCAGTAATAACGGGTCGCTTCGCCAAGTTCCGGGACAAATTCTCCGGAAGCATAACCTCCCTGGTAGACAGCGGAATCTTTCCCGGCGTCTCTGACAGCTGCTCTGTCAGTTCCCAGGTAGACGTCATACTCCGCCGATTTGGGCTCAACGCTTACATCCCAGCTCAAGGCGGGGTCGCGGTCTGCAACCGCACGGCCCTCATGAGCAGGATCCGGATTGCGAGCTTGCATCAACCCGCTTCTTGCGTGGTTATCCTCTATCTCTGACTCTGTTAATATTCCGGTATGAATTCGTACACGGGCTATCAGTCCTTCATAATAATCGTCCCACTTCTCACCGGTCCACCAGGCTCCCAGGTGAAGGCGGTCTGTTTCCCCGAGCTCGGGCTCGATTACATCTGACTCTTCCACCAGTTCTCCATCCACATAAACTCTTACCCCACCTTCATCAAAGCTCAGGGCCACATAATGCCACTGACCTGCGCCTGGAAGCATATCCGCTCCCAGCTCCAGTGAACCCCACTGAAGAATTGTGCCTTCTTCTCCTCCTTCGTTATACACCCAGGCTTCTATTGTTCCTGTATCAGTTACGTTTTGTGCAGGCGTAAATGACGACACCATTCGCTCCGAGCCGCCGAATTCGACAGCGTCTACTCCGTCAACCCTTACGTGCATCGGCTCGCTTGTACGACCAGCAACTATCTCGATATCGCTGCTTACATCGATCTCTCCCATTTTAGGATAATCTTCATTATGGTCGTTGTGAATACGCCCCCCCAGTGCTCCCCGGTTATTCCAGCTGCGCAACCAATCTCGGCCGGTAGCTTCGGGATGAAAGGGTCTTACCCATTCCTTGGTAGGATACATCTGTGGCGGGGGCGACAGCATCCCAGCATCCAGGTCAACCAGCAGCAACCCCGACACCTCGGGTTCTTCTCTTTGCTGAAAGTAGAAGTTTTTTTCATCGTAATATTTTGCTACCTGCTGGTCGCTTAACTCATAATCGTGGATCCTGACAGCGGCAATATCTCCTTCCAGGAAGCTGCCATATTCTCCCCCGTTTTTTTCGCCCCCCACAATTATCGGATGGCCTTCGGGCATATCAAACCTCTGGCTGACCTCTTTAACGCGTTCACCGTTTACATACAGGCTAAGCGTACCTGCCTCATCATCCATCCCGCCGCCTTCATAGGCAAACACCAGATGGTTGAAAGTGCCGAGTTCGGGTTTTTCTGTCCACTCGCCCATGCTCTCTTCATGATGATAATATGCGAGGTCGTCTTCGCTCCACATAAACTTAATCCCTTCACCATCGCCGGGCCCCCAGCTTAGAAGCACTTCTTCATCGCCGGTAAATGAATCCTTTGCAACCCACATTTCAGCGGTCCAGGCAAAATTATCGCCGAGTGTGGATCTCGTTTCAAGATTCCATTCCAGGGCATCTTCCCCGTCAAACCTGACCGAACTGACGCCTTTTGCGGTATTCTGGGAAGGTGCGCCTGCAACGGGGGTAAAATAGCCTACAGTATCCTCATAATAATCCCAGCCATCCCATCCCCAGAATTCTATTCCTCTGTTATTATGCCAGCGCCGCACCCGACTGTTTTCATCGACTTCAATTTCCTTCGATGCATCAAGAGCCACATATATCTGTGCGGGCCAATATTCTTTTAAGAGGTAATAGAAATCCGGATCATACTTGCGGTAATTTTCCCGGGCGTAGGTAACATCTTCACGATGACCGTCATTTACCCACCAGTTGGCGGCTACGGCAATATATTCCCACAGGTTGCTTGTGGCGTAATCGCCCGTCCACCTTTTTGCATAATTAGTGGTCTGATATACGTCATGCAGCCGATGTCTGAAGTCGATATCTTCAACTTCCATTCCATGCATGTGTATCTGGTGGCCCATTTCGTGAACTAACATAATTTGCCCACCGTAAAAATCGGGGTCGGCTTCCAGATCGGCGACATCACCGTATGAAGCTGTAGTGTATTCACTCCCGGGCCATTCGGCGCCATTCCCGCTTATGTTTGTACCACCACTATAAGCAGCCAGAGTTCTTTTCACATCGGGCCTTCTGGCCAAAAGACGATTGGTGGACTCAAGTCCCGTTACAAGCGAATCCTGGGGCGGCTCGGGGTCGGAATAAAGTACCGGGTGCATATCTCCTTCCAAATATGCATAATAACCATCATGCCTTATCGCTTCAGGGAACGGCTCCACCGTCGGTCCGTCGTATTCAAGGTTAAAATAATCTTCTACAGAAAATGTCCATAGCTCGCCGGGGCTTGGAGGAAGATCACCTTCATTTATCTGTTCTACCTGCCAGTAATACGTCCGGCTATAATCGAAGTCTGCTTCAGAAACAGTATATTCGCCAACATCTCCATCCAGATCTACAACCAGGTCTGCTTCAGTGCCTTCCGGCATTTCAGGCCCTGCGTAAAGGTGAAGTCGCTGACTCTCAGCATATGGACCCGGGCGCCACTGAAGCCTCTGCGATTCCATCGAAAGATCTTCCGTATTGTCTGCCGGTACCGGCTCAGATGCATAGCCCCTGTCCGCCGTAAATTCCCATACATCCCCGCTCCACACTTCATCATCTCCGGAGTTTAACTGGTCTACTTTCCAATAATAGGTCTGGCCCAAAGCAAGTTCTCCGGTACTTATCCCAACGTCTTCAACCTGTCCCAGAAGTACGTTTTCCGTGCCTTCCCGGACCTCATCGTAATCAGTCCCCAGATATACCCGGTATCCTTCGATTTCCTCCTCATCCACGCCTGGCAGCCAGCTTAGTTGGGCATTTAATCCATCTATTTCCACTCCGTCTTCAGGTGAGGGTCTGAATGCATTTTCCCGGCCATAGATATTTCTTACTTTCGTATGTGAAATGGGTTCATTGTATATCCTCAACTCTCCAATATGCCCATGATAATCGGTTCTGCCCCCCCATGGCGCCCCCCATTCTTCTCCCAGGATGAAAAACTTGTCTTCATCTCCGGGGTTGCTGCCTCCCCCCAAATCGTGTGATTCGTCAATCAGTCTCCCATTTTTATACAGGCTGAACAGGCCTTCACCAGCGTCATAAACCCATGCTATGTGTTGCCACTGATTTGTAGCGGGGAAACCGTCTGAAAAACCTGTAGCCCCTACATCGCCCCGGAAAGCCCCCGAACCCTCGCCGAAATCTGCATCCCTTCCCCCTTCACCATAGCTGAATAACGTTCCATCAAGGCCCCTGATGCCGTCTATTTCTTCGCTCTGAAAGGCCAGGAAAGTTTCTTGACCTCTGGTTGCGCCGGTTTGATAAAGCCATGCCGCAACGGCAAAAGATTCGTTTTGATCTATACTTTCCGGGACATAAAAATCGGAGGTCATTGCGGGGAAGCCCTGCAAATCCAGGTGAT
>Ga0207421_10005337_pt1 | contig 14434 bp, 12 predicted proteins | sample SodLakKL_010_SED_4_FD_187542 | JGI IMG/M metagenome (GOLD analysis project Ga0207421, IMG submission 187542) | Alkaline sediment microbial communities from Lake Tanatar, Kulunda Steppe, Russia - 8KL_010_SED (SPAdes) (version 2) | ecosystem: Environmental > Aquatic > Non-marine Saline and...
CACAGACCTACCTTGACCGGTTCGGGAAACTGCTTCACTTTAATACGGACGAAACACAGCTAGTGGCTGGAACCGCCGCACCTGCATTCGGTGGCGGCGAAATGCTCGAGCCAATCTATTTGCTCGTTGTCGGCCGTGCAACCAAAGAGTACGAGGGTGAGCGAATCCCGACCGAACGCGTTGCACTGGAGGCAGCACGTGGCTATCTCGACGAACAGATTCCACATCTCGACGTGGGGACTGATGTCATTGTTGACGTGAAACTTGGGGAGGGAAGCGGTGACCTTCAGAGCGTCTTCGGCGAGGACGGCAACGTCCCAATGGCAAACGACACAAGTTACGGCGTCGGCCACGCTCCGTTGACCGAAACCGAGCAGATTGTTCTTAACACGGAGAAGCATCTCAACGGGGCCTATCAGGATAACCATCCCGAGGTCGGGCAGGATATCAAGGTGATGGGTAAACGAGAGGGCGACCACATTGATGTGACAGTCGCTGCGGCGATGGTTGACCAGTATATCCCAGATATGGAGGCGTACAAAACAGCCGTCGATAACGTCCAGAACGCTGTCTCGGACCTCGCAACCGACTATACCGACCGCGACGTGACAGTCCACGTTAATACGGCGGACAACTACGAAGAGGGGGCAATCTATCTGACGACAACTGGAACGAGCGCGGAGCAAGGTGACGACGGCTCGGTCGGCCGTGGAAACCGGGCAAATGGCCTTATTACGCCAAACCGGCATATGAGTATGGAGGCGACGAGCGGAAAGAATCCGGTCAACCATATCGGGAAAATTTACAACCTGCTGAGCACGGAGATTGCTGAGGCGGTTGCGTCGGAGGTTGACGGTGTTCGACAGCTACAGATGCGGCTCCTGAGCCAGATTGGAAAACCAATCGACCATCCACACGTTGCGGATGCAAAGGTAATCACAGAAGACGGGAGCGAACTTGACGAACTCCGGGATGATATCGCCGAGATTGTCGACCGAGAGTTGGCAGATGTCACCGGTATTACCAAACGCGTTATCGAAGACGAGCTATCCACGTTCTGAGCGGACGTTTACACACCGTCTTTCGGTGGCGAACCACGACTATTTATACGTGCCATCATCAATCGACGGTATGCACCCGCCCGGCGCGGACACTATCCTGATTCGGTATGGCGAAATCGGGATCAAAAGTTCACAGCTACAACAGCGACTTGAGCAACTGCTCGAAGAGAATCTGACAGCAGTCCTCCGTGCCATGGACACCGATGACGTGGTCAGACGCGAACGGACGCGGCTGTATGTCGAAACGACACCGAACCGTATTGACTCAGTGACCGAAGCAGTGACACAGGTCCCCGGCGTCGTCTCCGCAAGCCCGGCGGTGCGAACGGAACCGACCCTGGCTGCTATCAAGGAAGTATTGGTCGAGACCGCGGTTGAGAGAATCGACAGCGGGACACTCGCTGTCCGTGCACGACGTGCGGGAGAGAAGGAAGTGCATCCGTTCACGAGCACCGAGTTAGAGCAAGAAGGTGGTGCTGCCGTGGTTGAGGCACTACGAGAGAAGGGAGTCACTCCCGAGGTTGACCTTGAAACCCCTGATACGACGCTTTACATCGAGTGTCGGGAACACGATGCCTACGTTTTTCTCGAGAAAGAAAACGGGCCGGGCGGATTTCCCGTCGGGAGTCAAGAGCCGATGGTTGCGCTCCTCAGCGGCGGCATCGACTCGCCAGTCGCGGCGTGGTCGGCGATGAAACGCGGCTGTCCCATCTATCCGGTTTATATCGACCTCGGTGAGTACGGTGGTATCGACCACCGGACTCGTGCGCTTGAAACCGCAAGGCAACTATCCAAATGTGCGCCAAATTGGCAGAACCCAGTTCGCGTTGCTACTGGTGGACCTGGAGTTGCCCGTATCGTGGAGGAAGCCGAGTCGTTACGGATGCCGGTTCTCCGACGGTTCATGTTCCGGATTGCAGAAGATATCGCAGCGGAAGTCGGTGCAGTCGGCATCGTGACCGGCGAATCCATCGGACAGAAATCCAGTCAGACCAGCGCTATGCTTTCGGTGACAAGCGAGATAACAACGCTTCCAATCATTCGTCCACTTGTCACGCTCGATAAAACGGAAATCGTCGATAAAGCAAAGGAAATTGGGACATATCGGGACTCGACAATCAGCGCTGGCTGTAACCGAATTGCCCCTGACCGCCCGGCGACGAAACCCTCTCTCTCAGTCGTGCAGGCGGCTGAACCAGAGGATATCGCGGGATTTGCGAGGGATGCTGCCGAGAGTGCCGATATCATTTCCACAAAAGAACTCATACAAAAGTAATCGCACATCTGCCAAGACGAAACCACTTTGCTCCGGCCGGTATAGAGACAGCGTATGGCCCGTGTTTGTCTGGTCGGCAACGAGGATATCCATTTGCAATACGAGTTGCTATCGCGCGAGACGGCCCGTGATGCGCTGGCAGCCTACGACCTTCGGGAGCCATTCGAGAACTCGGTTGCCGTCGAAACGGTCAGCCTCGGTGCGGCAGTCTCGCTGCTCAACGACCTCAACTGGTATCTGATTCGTTTTGTCGAGGATGCTATCGTCTATGAACCATCCGTTTCCGACGACGAGTGGCTCTCCCGTGGGTTGGCTGCTGCAATCCGCGACGACCAGATTAAGCCCGAGGATAGCGACCGGTTTCTCAAGATTTACGGCCTCGAATATTCGGAATCAGCAACGCAACCGGACAGTCCAGATAGCGAAAAAGAGGATGATGAAGCGGCTGAACCGGGAGATGATGGCAATGAAAAAAATCCACCAACTGATACTGACGAGGAAACTGCACCGGGATACGACGAGGCAGCTGAACCGCCCAGACTCGTCGAACCGATGCTCGTCACGAGAACGGGCGATTCGGTTCCGGAGTACGATTTGCAGCCAGTTGCGGAGACGCTGACTGTCCGAGTAACCGCCGAGGAATTCGGAGCCTAACTACGGGCACAGACATGCAGTTCCTACACGCATGCAAATACTTATTCGGACGCTGGCACTGTCCCTTTCTAATGAGCCGACCTGTCCGCCGGCCCTCTCTCATAAGCGTGGGTGAGAGACAGCCGTGACGGCTGAACCAGACCACTCCGAATCCTCGCTTACCACAACACCTGTTGGCGTTCGGGAGCTACTGGTCATCTATCTGAAGGGGCTTGCAATGGGCGCGGCGGATGCCGTTCCTGGCGTTTCCGGCGGGACGATTGCGCTGATTACGGGCATTTATGAACGCTTGATTCGGGCAATCACCGCCCTTGACCCGACGGCGCTTCGCCACACGGTATCGCTGCATCGCCGAGCAAGCCGACAGGCACTCTGGCAAGAGCTCAAGGCGATGGATATGCCGTTTCTGGTGGCGCTCGGGTTAGGGATGGTCAGTGCTGTGGTCATTCTCGCACGCGGTGTCCAGCTTGCCCTTTCAACCGTTCCTGGGCCGACCTTTGCGTTCTTTGCGGGCCTTATTGGTGCCTCTGCAGTCCTCCTGTTCGATGCGCGCTGGTTTACGAACCCGGCGCAACTTACCGCAGCGGTTGCTGGGTTTGTCATTGCGTTCGTTATTGCCGGAGCATCGACCAGTGGGTTGCTCCCACAGACGCTTCCGATGGTATTCGTTGCGGGAATGTTTGCCATCTGCGGTATGGTGTTGCCAGGGATTTCCGGCGCATTCATTCTCCTCTTGCTGGGCCAATACGAGTATATGACGGCCGTTCTGACCGGGTTCACTGACCAGCTAGGTGGCCTCGCTCTCGGTGGGGGGCTGGGAACCCTTGTCGAGGATGGAATCGTCATTGTGACCTTTCTTGTCGGGGCATTTGCCGGGCTGTTTACCGTTGCGTATGCTGTCCGCTGGGCGCTGGAACGGTACCGCGGGCCGACGTTTGCGTTTCTCGTTGCGCTGATGGTCGGTGCGCTCCGGTATCCCGGCGAGCGAATGGTTGAGACGACGGCTGTCTCCCTCCAACCACTGCTTCTCGTTGCTGTTGCGGCGTTCTGTGGTGGGGCCGCCGTCTTCCTGCTGGATTATTACACCGCAGACCTCGAATACGAGACTGCGTAACTGAGGGGGTCCACACACTGTGCGTTCTGAAACACACCGTCACACCTATAGACTCCCTACCCACACACGAGCATATCGATGGCTCTCTCCGAGTTGACGGTCGAACTCCTCCTTGCTGGGTTGGCTGGCGGGATGATGGGCGCGGCACTGGGCGCGCTGCCGGCGCTCACGCTTGCTGGCATCGTCATCACCGTTGGCGAACTCGTTCAGTTTGGTGACGATGGATTGTTTGCCGGTAATGGGACGGTCGTGGACACCTTCGGCGTCTCCGGAAGCGCGCTTGAGGCGGTTGGTGTGACCGGTCTCGTTGGGTTGGGGCCCGCACTTGGACCACACGTTGCCTTTGCCGGCGGCGTTGGGGCAGCGGCGTTCGTGGGCCGGAAGGAAACCTACGACACGACGTTCCGCTATCACCAGGCGAAAAACATTACAAAACCGCTCGGTAGTAACCCGATTGTTCTCCTTATCGGTGGTGCGTTTGGCGTTGCTGGCGTCCTCATTGCACGGCTTGTCTCCGGTGTTGGAGCACCAGTTGACCCGGTTGCCACTGCTGTCGTCGTCTCCGCGCTACTGGCCCGGGTTTCCTTTGGCTACCCGCTCGTGGGTCGGGTGCGCAATCTTGAACGCTCAGTGCTCGATATGAGTCCTGCAGAGGAAAATCGCCGCTGGGGTGAGGAGGGATACGAGACTGCACAGGGAAACGCCGGAAGACAGGTCGTTGAACCGTGGCTCCCGGCTCATTATCACTGGGAGAACGTCGCTGCTCTTGGCGTTGCATTTGGTCTGCTTTCCGGGTATCTTGCGCTCATCAGCGAGAGTGCCTTCCTTGCGTTTGGCGTCGCACTGGTGGCGCTTGGCTTTCTCTGTCTCGGCCTCTATGATATTCCGGTTTTCTACCACATCGCATTGCCTGCAAGCGTTATCGCGCTGGCAATCGAACAGGACCCGCTCATCGCCCTTGTTGGGGCTGCTGTTATTGGGGTTGTTGCAGCGTTGGTCGGTGAACTCACGCAGCGACTCCTGTATGCCCACGGCGATACACACGTCGACCCGCCGTTTGTCTCGCTCGTGGTGACGAGTCTGCTTATTGGGGCTCTCGCCGGTGCTGGGGTTATCGATGCCAGTGTCGTGCCGTATCCGACGTTCTAGTTTCACCATAACCCCACAGCGTCTGTCGCCCGTCTGACGGTGAATTATGTAGGAGAGACTGGCAGGTAGTCACAACGGAGTATGGGTGAAACAGAATACATTTCGGTCGCCGAAACGAGCGAGGGCGTCGGCGGCACTGATTCCGTCGGAAAGGAAGTAACGCTTCCCGTCGTCGAGTTACTGACAGGTCGTGGCTTCGTCACTGGAAAAAGCGGGAGCGGAAAATCCAATTCCGCGAGCGTTATCGCCGAAAAGCTACTCGATAGCGGCTTTGGCCTGTTGATTGTCGATATCGACGGCGAGTATTACGGGCTCAAAGAGGAATACGAAATCCTCCATGCCGGTGGCGACGAGGAGTGTGACATTCAAGTCACACCGGACCACGCCGAGAAACTGGCGTCGCTGGCGCTCGAACAGAACGTGCCGATTATCCTCGACGTCTCAAGCTATCTCGATGAATCCGAGGCAGAAGAACTGCTCACGGCTGTTGCCCGTCGACTCTTTGGCAAGGCCAAAAAGGAAAAACAGCCATTTCTGTTGCTTGTTGAGGAGGTCCACGAATATATCCCCGAAAAGGGCTCCGTCGGCGAATGCGGTCGGATGCTCATCAAAATCGGGAAACGTGGCCGGAAACACGGGCTGGGTATCTGCGGTATCAGCCAGCGCCCAGCAGATGTGAAGAAGGATTTCATCACCCAGTGTGATTGGCTCCTCTGGCATCGCCTGACATGGAACAACGATACGAACGTTGTCAGTCGAATTCTCGATAACGAGTATGCCGATGCTGTCGAAGAGTTAAACGACGGGGAAGGCTTTCTCGTCACCGACTGGTCCGAGGCGGTCCGCAGAGTCCAATTTTACCGGAAGAAAACCTTCGATGCAGGAGCGACCCCGGGGCTTGATGATTTCGAGCGCCCCGACCTCAAAAGCGTCAGCGATGACCTCGTTTCCGAACTCGAAGATATTAGCGAGGAGCAACAGGCTCGCGATGACCGTGTTGCGGAGTTACGAGAGGAACTTGACAAAAAGAACTCCCGTATCGCCGAGCTCGAAGCGGAGCTACAGGACGCACGCGACCTAGAGCGGATGGCAGACCAGTTCGTCAACGCGATGGTCCAACATGTCGAAGGTCCCGCTCCCGGCCGAACCGAGCGCGAGCGGATGCGAAAGAAAGCAACTGAGCGACTGCAAGCCAGAGAGGCTGCCGATGAAGCTGGCTCAAATGGCGATGGTGGAACCGAAGCTTTTGCGGCGATGATGGACGCGGCCCCACAGCTCAGTGCTGGGCCTGCGGGAACGGATGGCTCGGAAAGTAATGAATCGGATGCTGCTGACGGCGAAGGGGTAGAGGAAAGCGACGAACAGGAAGAGAGTGACGACGGAAAACCGTTTAGTGCTGACCGGATACTGGAAGCACTGCGGTCTGCGCCGGACGCACCAATCCACGGGTCGGTATCGGAACAAAGCGATGAGACGATTGAGCTTGCGCTCCCGTCGGATTTTGGTGAGCCATCGACACACCAAAACGGAGAGTCAACGGGCGATTCCGACGCTGAAATCGTCGATGCCGAGGAGGACACTCCGGATGAAGAGCCACTTGCAGTCCGGGAACTCAAAGCCGCTATCGGCGGGCTGGATACGAAAACCCGAAAAATGCTGTCGTTCTACCGCGAGTACGGCCCAAGTACGCCGCTCAACGCCCACTTTGCTGCCGGGGGCGACGGCGACCGAACGCTTGCGTATGCCCACAATCGGGAACTCAGGACAGCGGGACTTATTGACCACGTTGGCCGCGGCTACTATGATTACTGCGTCGCTGATCTCCTAGAAGAGGAACTTGGTGAGCGAGTCTCTGACACCGTTATTTCGGAGTTTACCGACACTATCGAAGAGCAGTTTCTCGATGCATAGCGCAGAAGTCATTACCTACGGTTGGTAGTCAGTTCCTATCAAGTCGGTATCTTTGGTAAGAACTTTAGTCGCACTGGTCGCACACACAAGTAGTTATGCGACCAATCGACGATACCTCACTGGCGCGAGATGGGAAAGTGCTCATCCTCGCGTATGACCACGGACTGGAGCACGGCCCGGTGGATTTCACGGATGTTCCCGAAAGCGCGAATCCTGAACACGTCTTTGACGTGGCAACACACCCCGCAGTAACGTCTCTCGCTGTCCAGAAAGGCATTGCAGAGGCCTATTACCCCTCCTACGAGGACGATGTCAACCTCTTGGCGAAAATCAACGGCACCTCAAACCTCTGGATGGGCGAATACGACTCCGCCGTTAACTGGTCGGTCGAGTACGCAAAGGACGTTGGTGCTGACGCAGTTGGATATACCCTCTACGGTGGCTCAAACCACGAAATCGAGATGGCAGAGGAGTTCCGCGATGTTCAAGAAGCTGCCCGCGAGCACGATATGCCGGTCGTCATGTGGGCGTATCCGCGCGGACAGGGCGTCAAAAACGACACCAAATCCGACGTAATTGCCTACGCCGCACGACAGGCGCTCGAACTCGGTGCTGACGTTGCCAAAGTGAAATATCCCGGCAATCAGGATGCGATGGAGCACGTCGTCGAGATGGCCGCGCGGACGAAAGTCATCATGTCGGGTGGCTCGAAACAGAGCGACCGCGAATTCCTGACCACAGTCAAGGAAGCGATGGACGCAGGCGCATCCGGGCTCGCAGTCGGCCGGAACGTCTTCCAGCGTGAGAATCCGACGCAAATTCTCGACGGCCTCGAACAGGTTATCTTCGAGGAAGCGACCGTCGATGAAGCCCTTGCAGCTGCAGATGCGTAATTGATACGCACACTCCAATGAGCGAACCTATTGAGACAATTTTCGAGACGGTTGCCCGCACTGCGAGCGACGTCCGTTACGCGTTGAGCGAGCGACGAGCATATAGCGAAGAAGAAAATCCGAGCGGCGAGCAACAACTGGCAGCCGATATCTATGCGGATGAGTTGTTCGAACAACGACTGCTCGATATAGACGGCGTTGGAACCTACGCCAGCGAGGAGCGTGAGGGTGTCATCAACGACAACACCTCCTCCGGGAGCGCCAACAGCGAGCAGTATCACATCACCTGTGACCCGCTCGATGGCTCATCGAACCTCAAATCGAACAACGGGATGGGGACAATTATCGGCGTCTACAGCCAGCAACCGCCAGCACCAGGTGAGGCGCTGGTTGCGGCGGGCTATGTCCTCTATGGGCCGATTACGACGATGGTGGCCGCAGTAGGGGATACCGTCACCGAGTATCTCATCGAGGATGGTGAGCGACAGCTGCTCAACGAACATATCGAACTCCCGGATGACCCGACGACGTACGGCTTTGGCGGTCGAGTTCCCGACTGGACCGACTCATTTAGCGAGTACGTCGACGATATCGAGGCTGACCGTCTGAAGCTCCGCTATGGCGGGGCGATGGTTGCCGACGTGAATCAGGTGGTGACGTATGGTGGCATCTTTGGCTATCCGATGCTTGTCGACACGCCCGAGGGAAAACTTCGATTGCAGTTCGAGGGACAGCCGATGGGCTACATTATCGAGGCGGCCGGCGGCAGGTCAAGCGACGGAACCCAATCACTCCTTGCGAAAACACCCGACGAGATTCATGAGCGCTCGCCGGTGTTCGTCGGGAATCACTCCCTCATCGACCGGTTAGAACAGTCACTCTAGCGGTCGCGGGGTATGCAGAACGCACCTTTCATTCACCCCAAACGTCCGAGAGCGGGTGATTTTCCGGGTCAGAGTTGCCCTCAGTCCGACGCGAGTGTGACCGCTGTATCGCCGTTTTCCCCGACCGACCTGCAACACCACCTGTCGCGTCCGTGGGTGAAAAAGCTGGAAGCGCTGGCTCGTCCATCCGGTCGACCTGCGCTTTGAACCAGTCCGGCATATCAGTGCGCGCTCGCTCGAACAGATCAAGGAGCGAACTATCGCCGAGATAGGTTGCCCCGTAATCGTCGGGGGCACGAACGACACGGCCACAGGCCTGAATGACTGTCCGGAGCGCAGTGCGGTAATACCAGCCCCACTGTCCATCTTCGAGACGTCTGGCGACGCGTGAGTCGCGCGTGTTTGGGTAGGGGGCTTTGCAGAGGAGTTGCCAGCGACAGAGCGACCCTTCGAGGTCAAGCGCTTCCTCCATTTTCACCGAGAGGAATACTTCGGGGTCATCGGACCGTTTCCAGGTTCCAAGCTGTGCATCCCTGTCTTCTTTGCTGTGGCTGCGAACACGAGAACTGACTCCAAAATCAGACAGGAGCGTTTCGAGTTGGTCCTGAATCGCATAGGAGTGACAGTGAACGAGTCCCTTCTCATCGGGATGGTGTTGCATCAGTTGGACGAGCGTTCGGGCCATCGCGGGCAGCGTTTCATCCCGATGCTCGTAGGTCATCTTTCCCTGTGTGACATCGTACAGCGGGCGGTTCTCCACTGGGAACGTGTGCGGAACCTCGACGAGGGCGACACGAGATGGGTCAAGACCCACGTTCGCACAGAACGCGTCCTTGCTGAGGATTGTCGCAGAGAGAAGCGCAAACTTCCGGCCGCGGTCCCAGACCGTGTGTTTGAGATATCGGGCAGGGTCCATCGGTTTGATGGTGACTGTTCCACCGTCACCATCAGGCTGGTCGACGACCCAGGTTGTCGGGCTTTCTGGGTCCTGATAATCTTCGATGAACCACTGGAGTTCCGAACGGAGTTCCGTGAACTTGTCCCGGCGCTCGACTTCCTCGGCGGTGAGTTCGGGGCTGCCGCGAATGATGTCGAGGCCACGGGTACAGATTGTCACGAGGTACTCGGCATAAGAGAGAGCATCTTCGAGGTCCGAAATGTCGTCGGGCTTTACATCATTCCAGGGCGGAACCGTCTGTGGGCTCAGTTCGATTGTCGCGTACATCTCTGCCCAGTCGCCCAGTCCATGTGCTTCATCGATGACCACCACATCGCGCATTCCGAATACGTCCGAACCGGCAGTCTGCATAAAGTACGCGAGTGTCATCGCCGCAATCGAGCGGTTAGCCGCAATTGCTCGGTCCGAAAAGTACGGACACCGGTGTTTGACCTGACAGTCAAAATCGGTTTCACGGACACACGGAGCCTGATTGACTGGCGTATCAGTCTCACCAGGGAGAATGCAGTTGTAGTTGTTCTTTCCGCGGATGATGTTGAGGTCCGAGAGCAGCGCATCACCCTCGACATCATCAAGCTGAGAGACCTGCGGTGTCGTGTAGTATGCCCCAATTGGCTCCTCGGGTGCGGCTTCACCGGGTGTTGCAGCACAGCCAGCGACGGCTCTCGCGAGCAACGATTTACCACTCCCAGTTGGCGCACGCACGAGGACGACATCATTTCCGGCCTCGAACGCTTCCTGGATGTCTGTCAGTGCTTGCTCCTGTGCACCGCGGTAGCTGGGGGCGGGAAACTCATTGAAGAGACGCGACGGGTCCACATGGGTTCTGTGTCCCACCAGTTCATAAATTGATGGATTACGGGCGGGTCGTGTCACTCCCCACCGACTGCGGCACCAACGAAATTGATTTGCAGTGGCTACACTTATTCCCACTCTAAGAACTGTTTATAGTTTACACATGTTCATTAGTAGCCAACGAAACAACTATAATAATCGCGCTAAGAGTTTCTTTTGCACCCTGACGGTGCAACGACAACTGGACTGTCGGGATGGCTACCACCTGTTCCCCCACAAACCCCAATACCAAGGTGTCTCTCGCCGCATCCCGGAACGTCCTGATGCAAGCAACGTCGCAGTGAGATATCTCACCCATATTTTCCTGTTCCCCCTTGTTGCTTGCATTTATTTTCAAGCCAGATAGCGATAGATAGGCTCAGAACCATCCATAGGTGCGTGTCAACGCCTCTCAATTCCACAACGAAACGCGGGCTTTTTAAGTACGCATTGAGGAGTAATCGCTACAGTCTAGTGGCGTGACGTGGAAGCGTCACGGCATGACAGTCAGCATACTCGTGCCGTCGTCGCTCGTCCGAGAGGCCGAGGACAAACGCGAGGCAACTCGCAAACTCGGAACGGTGGCCCGCGCGGCCATCATATTCAGGGTCGACCGAATCACGGTCTTTCCTGACCCCGGGTTTGAAGGCAACTACGACGATGGGTTCGTCGAAACCGTACTTCGGTACGCCGCAACACCACCGTACCTCCGAAAGGAGGTGTGGGGAACGCGCGACGAACTAGCGTATGCGGGCGTCTTGCCGCCGCTCCGCGTCACAACACGGACCGGCTCCGGATCGGAGGGTTCGGGGTCGTTAAGACAGGGAATCGTGACCGATGTCGGTGCTGATGGGCGCGTCTGGGTCAATTGCGGACTGCAACACCCACTCTCTCTCCCCGTCCCAGATGGGATGGAACTCACGGAGGGGGAACGCGTTTCCGTCAGGGTCTCTTCGCGAGAGCCGGTTCGGGCGAAACTGACCGAAGAGCCAGTCGCTGGTTACTCGGTAGACGCCGCGAACCTCGATTCGGCAGTTAGCCGCGACGACGCTGGGTTCACTATCGCAACTTCGCGATTTGGTGAGCCAGTTACCACGTCGGCGCTCGAAACGCTCGTTCCCAGTACGGATGCTGGCAGCGAGGGTGCGGGTGTCGACCTGACCGTCGCCTTTGGCGCACCCGAGCGCGGCCTGCCGGAGATTCTGGGCATTTCGCCCGAGTCGATACGCGAAGCTGACTCCACCGAGACTGGCGGGTTTGACCGCTGGCTGAATACGGTTCCAAACCAGGGCAGTGAGGTTGTGAGAACTGAGGAAGCAGTCCTCGCAACGCTCGCTGTGCTGAACCTCATGGAGTGAACGCACATGCCACAATCAAACAGACCACGAAAAGGCTCATTGGGCTTTGGCCCGCGAAGCCGTGCGGCCAGCGAAACGCCGCGGTTTTCGAGTTGGCCGGACGATGAAGGCCAGCCGGGACTGCAAGGTTTTGCCGGTTACAAAGCCGGCATGACACACGTCGTGATGATTAACGACGAACCTGATTCCGCCCGCGAAGGGATGGAAGAGACGGTTCCGGTGACCGTCATCGAGACGCCACCGATGCGTGTCGCCGCCCTACGAGCCTACGAAGAAACGCCATACGGCAAGCGACCGCTGACGGAAGTCTGGGCAGACGAGTTCCACCCGGAACTCGAACGCGCACTTGACCTGCCAGACGAGCCGGCTGCGGACGCAGAGGAACAGCTACAGGATGCCCTCGATACCGGAAGAATCTCGGAAATTCGTGCAATTACGCACACCGTTCCGAGCGAACTCGACGGCGTCCCAAAGAAACGACCTGACGTGATGGAAAACCGCATCGGCGGTGGCTCAATCGCGGACCGCGTCGAATACGGCCTCGACCTCCTTGGTGAGGGCGAGTACGCCGCAACCGACGTCTTCCGTGCCGGCCAGTACGCCGACATTGCGGGTGTCACGAAAGGAAAAGGAACGCAGGGCCCCGTCAAGCGATGGGGCGTCCAGAAGCGGAAAGGGAAACACGCACGCCAGGGCTGGCGCCGACGTATCGGCAACCTTGGTCCGTGGAACCCATCACGCGTGCGCTCGACTGTTCCCCAGTTGGGACAGATGGGCTATCACCAGCGAACTGAGCTAAACAAGCGTCTCATCGACCTCGATGAGGAACTCATCGTCGACGGCGGATTCGTCGACTACGGTGACGTTAGCGGCGATTACACGCTCGTCAAAGGCTCCGTTCCCGGCCCAAAGAAGCGCCTGGTTCGCCTGCGCCCTGCCGTGCGACCGAACGACCAGCCGCGCCTCGACCCAGAGGTGCGCTATGTCTCGACGGTCTCAAATCAAGGATAAACCATGCAGGTACCAGTACACACACTTGACGGCGACGAAGACGGGGAAGTTGAGCTTCCAGCCGTCTTCGATAGCGAGTATCGCCCAGACCTTATCCGACGGGCCGTCCTCGCGGCACAAGCGAACAGAAAACAGGACTACGGTTCAGACGAGTACGCCGGACTGCGAACCCCTGCCGAATCGTTCGGGAGTGGCCGCGGTCTGGCCCACGTTCCCCGTGAGGGTGGTCGTGCACGACGTGTTCCGCAGGCAGTTGGCGGACGCAGAGCGCACCCACCGAAAACGGAGAAAGACCAGTCGCTCGATATCAACGACAAAGAGCGCAAAAAGGCCGTTCGCTCGGCAATTGCCGCGACGGCTGACGCTGAACTCGTCCGCGAACGCGGTCACCAGTTCGACGAGGACCTCGACCTGCCGCTCGTCGTGAGCGACGAGTTCGAAGAACTGAACAAGACGAAAGAAGCCGCAGAAACGCTCGAAGCGCTCGGTGTCGCAGCAGACATCGAACGAGCAGACGAGCGCTCGGTTCGTGCTGGCCGCGGAACGACCCGTGGTCGAAAATACCGACGAGCGAAATCTATCCTCTTTGTGACCAGCGAGGAGCCATCACGTGCCGCCCGTAACCTTGCGGGTGCAGACGTGACCACTGCTCGTGAGGTCAACGCGGAGGAACTCGCACCTGGTGCAGATCCAGGACGGCTTACGGTCTGGACCGAATCAGCACTTGCGGAGGTTGCAAACCGATGACAACCGCACTCAAATACCCCCACGTGACCGAGAAATCCGTCGACAAGATGGATTTCGAGAACAAGATGGTGTTCATCTGTCATCCTGAAGCACGGAAAGAAGAGATTGTCGAGGAAGTCGAGAAACAGTTCGACGTTTCCGTGGTTGATATTAATACGATGATTACCACGAAAGGGGAGACGAAAGCGGAAGTACAGCTCTCAGATGACCACGACGCACAGGAGATTGCCTCCAGAATCGGGGTGTTCTAACGATGGGACGACGCATTCGTGGACAACGACGCGGTCGCGGTACTCCAACGTTCCGAGCACCATCACACCGATATAAGGCAAACCTCTCACACCGAACCGTCGAAGAAGGCGACGTTATCGCTGGCGAAGTCGTCGACATCGAACACGACCCGGCACGCAGCGCTCCCGTTGCGGCCGTCGAGTTCGATGATGGCGACCAACGACTCGTCCTTGCCCCGGAAGGAATTACGGTCGGTGACGAGATTCAGGTCGGCGTTTCGGCAGCTATCGAAGCAGGGAATACGCTCCCGCTGGCCGAGATTCCGGAAGGTGTTCCGGTCTGTAACGTCGAAG
>Ga0207421_10005339_pt1 | contig 14424 bp, 14 predicted proteins | sample SodLakKL_010_SED_4_FD_187542 | JGI IMG/M metagenome (GOLD analysis project Ga0207421, IMG submission 187542) | Alkaline sediment microbial communities from Lake Tanatar, Kulunda Steppe, Russia - 8KL_010_SED (SPAdes) (version 2) | ecosystem: Environmental > Aquatic > Non-marine Saline and...
ATGTGCTTAAAAGTATTTTCGCATATATATAGCTTTTTATCTTGATTTAAAACTATTGTATTAACCTAAAGTAGTATCAAGAGATTACTTGATAATAAGATTTTTACTTTGTATTTTATCAATGCTGTTAATATATTCTTATATATGAATTTAATTAAATCAGTTGCTTTTTAAACCGGAATTGATTATTATACAAATATCGAACAATGTTTTACGCTCTAGATATTCACAGTTTAGATTTAATATCAAAATACACGAGATGAATACATGTATGGAATTGCATTAGACCTTGGAACAAGTGGATTTAGAATGCAACTAGTTGACCTTAATACAGGTAAAACTAAAAAAACAATTATAACAATGCAGCATCCTTTGCCAGGTGGAAATGTTACTGATCACCTAGACTTTGCCTTACATGTAGGAACTGAGATTTCCAATAAAATAATTATTGATACAGTTTCTAACATGATACACAAGTTAAATGTTAAAGCACATCTCATAGAAAAAATGGTTGTTTGTGGAAACCCAATTCAACTTTCTCTCTTTCAAGATATTGAAATAAGAGACCTTGCCTATGCAGGTGAAAATATGCAGCGTAGACTAGGTATTAAACATATTGATAGGAGTACTAAGATATATTTTGGTAAAGATGTGTTTGGAAACTCATCTGACTTAAAACACTGTAAAATTATAGTTTTACCTGCAATTAAACATGAAATTGGAGCAGATGCACTTGCAATGATGATAAAAACGGATTTCATTGACCAAGAGGACGTTTCTTTAGTTACGGACTATGGAACTAATGCTGAAATGGCACTTAAAGTAGGGAAGCGAATTATTACAGGAAGTGCAGCTGCAGGACCTTCTATTGAGGGACAAGGAATTAAATGTGGAATGCTAGCATCCCCAGGAGCTATATCAGATATCAATGAAGAAAATGGGTTATGGCGTACCACTGTACTTGACAAAAAAATGAATGAAGTTCAAGGACATTTAATCGATCCAGTTTCAGGTAAAGTTCATGAAATGAGTAAGTTTAAACCTAAAGGAATCACAGGTACTGGAGTGATTGCAGCTATTTCCCTCGCGCTAAGTATGAGAATTATTAAGGAACTACCAAAGCTGCCAAATGGAAAACTTCATTTGGGGAATGATATCTGGATCAATGACAATGATTTATCAGAAGCTGGTAAAGCTATAGGCGCCATTCGTGCAGCTCATTTGACACTCTTCATAGAATCAGGTGTGAAATATACAGACTTGAATAATATGTATATGTGTGGAGCTTCTGGTACCTATGTTGATGCAATTAAAGCAAGCACAATTGGTCTATCACCTAATTTTTCTAAAAAAGTAGTACAGTTTGGGAATACTTCGTTAGCTCTGGCAAGAGATGTTTTACTTGGAGTATTTACTTTAGATGAAATAAGTTACTTAGCTGAAATAATCAAAGCAGATCATCTAATGATGGCTTTAAGTGAAACTTTCAAAAACATTTATTCTTGTGAACTTGCTTACTGGACTGAAGGTATGCCCCAAGAGATGTATAACACCTTTTTAGAATCATATGAATTACCTAAGTTACCTAATATCGCTTATGCACCAATTGTTGAGCGCAGAGTTTTAAAAGATATACAAACAAAATCTAATGAAAAAGTTATGGTTTTTGATGAATTGGATATGGTTATTAAAGAAGAAGCAAGAGGATGTATAAGGTGTGAAACTTGCAAAATAGAATGTCCTGAAAAAGCTATAGATGTAGTTGAATCTAATGGAAAGTTATATGCATCCTATAAAGCGCATAAGTGCTTAGGAACAAGTTGCAAAAGATGTGTAAGATCTTGCCCTGAAAAAGCTATTTCACTAAAAAAAATCCTAATTAGTCAAACCAACTCAAAAGACTTAGAAAATCCAACTGTATAAATATTAGTTTTTTTATTATTTTTTTAGTCATTATAGTGATTTTCCATTGATAGTTTTACCCATAATTATAAATAACAGTTATATTGATTAAAATAATCGATATGGTAACATCAAAAGAAACATTTTCACTTATAAGAGGAGAAACTAATGGCAATATCTAATATGTTACTTATAATATTTGATGGAAACCTGATCAGGTAGATCAAATGGACTCTAAATCCGTTCAGCCGGGTTAGATTCCCGGGGTTTCCGCCAAAAGCTAGAAAATTAGCGGATAAAGATTGTAGTTACACCATGGAGAAAGTCAATTATGTCAAGGAAATCTTTAGAATCATTGATTGCCGAAAAAGGAGTTTGGCTATCAAGAAAGGGTTTGCTCCATGGTATCAACGATTATAAATCAACTGAAAAGAATTTACATATTTTTACAGACTGTGGAGAATCTTTTGTAGTCAGAAATTCTAGACGTGGGCGAGGTTCCAGAGTCTTAAAAAATAACAAATATAGAAAAATTTGTAAGGTGTGTAAGTTATCTGATGATAAATTGAATCGTTTTGTACAAAAACAAAGTAACAGAACAACAGCGAAAGTAAAACTAGTGTCATCATCAAATACTTCAAAACCAAAAAAAGCTATACCAAAAGGACTTAAAACCCAAAGAAAAGGATCAGCTAATCATTTGGGTAATATTAAAGAAACTCAAAAAATGTCAGGAAAAATGAATGCTGATAGCTTAAATATCAACTCAGATGAGATTAAACTTAGAAATAAGAGAACACAGACAAAAAGACAATCTAATTCTAAAACTTTTGAACTTACCCCCAGTCAAAATAAGCGACTTTCTACTTTACTTGCACCTGGAGAAGGTGTTCCTTCAGTATCTGATAATAAAAAATTTCAAGATATTGAGCTTGAATTAATGGAAAAAAGAAAGAATGAACTTATAGAAACATATGAAAACGATAGGGAACATCAACTAGGAAAACTCGAAAGAGACATTACAAACTTTTTTGTTGAAAGAGGATTTCTTGAAATTAAATCTCCTATCATGATACCACTTGAATATGTTCACCGCATGGGTATTACTGAAGAAAAAGAGCTACATCGACAAGTGTTCAAGATAAATAATAGTATGTGCTTAAGGCCAATGCTAGCTCCGGGGCTTTATAATCATTTAAGAAAGTTTGATGGGATTTTACCAGACCCCATAAGGCTTTTTGAGATTGGTCCATGTTATAGAAAAGAGTCTGATGGAAGTGAACATCTTGAAGAATTTACGATGTTGAACTTTTGTCAGATGGGATCAATGTGCACTAAAAATACATTAATTAATTTAATTGACGAACTTCTTGAATATCTAAATATCGAATATACTGTTATATCTGACTGTTGTGATGTATATGGTAATACTATTGATATTACAAGTAAAGATATGGAAATTGCATCTGCAGTAGTTGGTCCAATCCCAAAGGATATTGATTGGGGAATTAATAAACCATGGATAGGTGCAGGTTTTGGGCTTGAAAGGCTATTAAAAATACTTAATGGTTACCAGAATATTAGAAGGGGCAGCCGATCAGAGTCATATTATAATGGAATAAGTACAAATCTTTAAGGTGAATTCATTGATTAAAAATATGAACTATGATGACTTAGATGCCTTTTCAAAAAAAGTAATAAAAGGATTTGAATTCACAGATAGTGATTTGGAAGAACTGTTAAAACTAAGTAAAGATGAAGAACTTGAAAAGCTCTTTTATGTGTCAAGAAAAATAAGGAACTATTATTTTGGAAATAAAGTTTTCTTATATAGTTTCATATACTATTCTACTTACTGCAAAAACAAATGTACTTTTTGCTACTATAATGAAAGTAATTCAATTACTAGATATCGTTTAAGTACAAGTGATATTATCAAGACTATAAATGTATTGAAGAATGAAGGAATACATATGATTGATATGACTATGGGAGAAGATCCATATTATCACTCAAATCCAGTTAAACTGGTAGACCTAATTAAAGCGGTAAAAAAAGAAACGAATCTCCCACTTATGATTTCCCCAGGAGTAATTGATTCATGTGTACTCAAAGAAATACATGATATTGGTGCAAATTTCTACGCGTTATATCAAGAAACATATGACCCAATGCTTTACAAAAAACTAAGAATAGGACAATCATATCAAAAAAGGATTGATGCACGTAATGCTGCTAAAAATATAGGATTTTTAATTGAAGATGGAATTTTAACAGGTATTGAATCAAGTGTTAAATCACTTGTAGTTTCATTAAGAGGATTACAAAAAAGTAACCCTGATATGGTAAGAAGCATGACTTTTGTGCCTCAGCCCGGAACACCTTTTGAAAATAAAGGTCAAAATACAAATAAAATGGAGCTAAAAATCATATCAATCTTGAGGCTACTGTTTCCTGATAGATTAATTCCTGCTTCTTTGGATCTTGAGGGGATACATGGGATGGTTAGTCGATTAGATGCAGGCGCTAATGTAGTAACATCAATTCTCCCCAACAATTCTAAATTAGAAGGTGTTGTTAATTATGATAGAGATTTTGAAGTTAGGGAAAGAAGTGCAAAAAACGTCATTTCAAAGCTAGAACATATTGGGCTAAGACCAGCACCACAGTCAGATTTCAATAGAATAATAGGTATTTAATATGAAAAAAATATGCCTGATAGGTGGAATGTTGCAAGGTTTTGAAGTATGCTACCTTGCACAAAAGGCTGGATATGAGGTTCATTTAATTGATAAGAAAAAACAAGTTTTAATCAAAGATTTAGTAGAACATTTTTATTGCTTTGATATTACTATATACCCTTCAAAGCTTATAGACATTTCCAAAAATGTTGATGCTATCATACCTGTAACTGAAAATTTTGATACTATAAAATACCTCCATGAAATCGTATCTAACATTCATTGCCCGATTTTATTTGATTTTGACTCGTATTATATTAGTAGGGATAAAGCTGTGTCAAAAAGTTTCTTTGCTAAAATCAATGTTCCAACTCCTATTAATCGTCCATATTCTCCTCCATATTTTGTAAAACCAATTACTGGGAGTAGTAGTGTTGGGGCATTTATGACATACGATAAAAAAAAAATACCAAATTTAGACACTGATTTTATTGTAGAAGAGTATATTGAAGGTAACGTTATCTCCTTAGAAGTTATTGGAAATGGTAACACCTATTATGTAGGAAAAGAAACTAAAGTCCATATCAATGAATCGAATGATTGCTACATGATATCAACATTTAGTACCAATAAAACATTTAGAAAAATTGCTCATAATATAGCAAGTAACTTAAAACTAAAAGGAATTATGGATGTTGAAGCTATCCAAAATAAAAGAAATCTCAAAATAATAGAAATTGATGCACGTTTCCCAAGTCAAACCCCAATTGTTGTTTATAATTCATCAGGTATAAACTTGCTTGAAATGCTCTTAGAAGCATTTAGTTTAGAAGAGATTACCAACTTTGAATGTATATCTACTGAAAATCAATGTACACTTGAACATTTAATGAAAGGGAAAAATAATTCACTTGTTCATATTGGAGAACAAAAGTTAAAAAATGCATTAACTTGCAAGTTATATCACGCAGATGAAAATATTGAAATATTTGAATATATGGGATCTAATAAAATATACACTCTAATATCAAAAGGAGTTAATGAAAAGTCACTTTGCGCTAACCGTGAATGCGGTTTGAATATGCTAAAATACAATTGATTTTTTTGAGGCCTATATTTTGACTCGTTTAACACCCAATGACCTTGAAAATTTGCTAGATAAATTGCATAGAAATGAAGAGATCATTAAAAGAGTAACTGGAAAAAGTATTAAAAAAATATGTGAAGAAACTTTTTCCACTAGTCATAATTCAGAATTTGTTGGAATTATTCCAATTACTGCAGGCGATGGTATTATTGGGAACTTTACAGCATCCTTGTTAGCGATTGTTGAACATTTTGGATTAAAGGGATTTGTAACAGAAAATTATGATATCAGTGGCTATCATGAAGCTATCAAGAAAAAGGCCGATATTATCATGATGGCAGACGATCAAATGTTTGTTGCGCATAATCTACGCAATAGAAAAATTGCTACGAATCATGAATGTACAGGAATTGTTTATTCTGAAATAGCTGCTAGATATGTGTATGCAAATTCAAAAGATATTCTTGTTATTGGACTAGGTCGTGTAGGATTCTCAGGTGCTGCTCATTTAATAAAAAAAGGCTTTAATGTATACGCGTGTGATCCTAATTCAAAGGTGCTTGACAGTGCAGTTCAAAAGCTAGGTGTACAAAAATATGAAAAAAACAAAAATAAAAAGTTTTCTATGATTTTGGAAGCCACACCGTGTGAAAAAACTATCTCTTCAGGAATGATAGCTGAAAGATGTCTTGTTTCTACACCAGGAATACCTTGCGGGCTTCCCGAAAAAGTGGGTAGAAAATATGATGTTGACATGGTTATGGAGCCACTTTATATTGGTGTGGTTTCGATGCTATATTCTATTTTTGAAGATAACCGAAATCTTTAAGGATTTGGAAAACTCAATATAGATATGCTGCCTAGTTGTAAACTTATTTAAATAAAATATAAAGAATAAAATTGAGGAGGAAGACTATTTATGGTAGATAGAAGACGAAGGAGAAAAAGTTTTTTTGATGATTTCTTTGGATCTGGATTTGAAGATTTTGAGAATATGATTGAAGAAATGGTTGAAAAGTTTGGTCTTGATTCAAATGAATTTTCACGTCATCCATTTGTCTATGGTTTTTCATTTAGCCAAAAGCCAGGGGAAGAACCTGAAATCAGAGAGTTTGGTAATATTCCATCAACGAATTCAAGAAAAAACAAGGAAGGCACTGGTCATCAGGTTAAGATAGACGAAAGGAAACCATTAATAGATGTTCTTGAAACTGAAAATGAGATTCACGTCATAGCTGAGATGCCTGGTATTGAAAAAGAAGATATTAAACTCAATGCTACTGAATCTATGGTACAGCTAAAAGCTTCAAGGGGTGATCGAAAATATTCCGAAAATATTGAATTACCTGGAAAAATCGACCCTGATTCTGGTAAAGCTACTTACAAAAATGGTGTACTAGAGATTATTTTTAAAAGAGTAAGTGATGAACATACAAGAAGTATTGATATTGACTAAATGGGTTAATACCCATTAGTTTTATTTTTATTCGAATTCTATTGAATTGGAGCCAACTTGTTTTGCTAAATTTTTAGACATCATACCTGATTCTATATAACAAATGTGAAGAATACCACAAGGTACAAGACAGGTAGGTGTGCATTCTGCTTCTTCGGCTTTTTCCATCACATAGTTGTTTTTAAATCCAAATATTTTATCAAATGGTATTTCAATATGAGACATATTTTGGATTTTCTTGCAAGGAGAATTTATATCAATTTCGATTTTATCTCCCTTCATCTCACCTTTTAGTTCATGTTCAAATGAACATATATTAGATTTAACTTTGATTTCTGTTACCATGCAAACCACTTATGATTTTAATAAAGCTTTTATTACATATTGCTTTATAATTTAACATATAATTAGTTATCGAAATAAACAGGTTAAGTTATTTATCAATTGTTAAAGAGATTTTTTCATGTTTATATCTATAAATATTTATAATTAAAATACATTACAATAAGAGAAAAAACATAAATAGTTTTAGATGAATTAGGTTCTCCATGAACTTACCGATTGCAGTAGTATTAGCTATCTTTTTGCCATTTTTCTTTGCAATCTTAGTTCCATATTTGGAGAGGATAGTTAAACATAACATCGGATGGTTTTCCGCATTAATTGGGTTAATCAGCTTTTTACTTCTTGTTCTTATCTCACCTGAAATCATACGCGGTGAGGTTATACATTATTCGGTCTCATGGATTCCAAGTGTTGGTGTAGATTTTGGAATATATGTTGATGGACTTAGTTTATTAATTGCTTTTCTAGCATCAGGTATAGGGTTTCTCATAATGGCATATTCGACTGAGTATATGTCACATAGAGAAGATCTAGCTCGGTATTATCAATATATTCTACTTTTTATGGGATCAATGATTGGGATGGTCTTTGCATCTAACACTATTCAATTATTCATTTTTTGGGAACTTACAAGTATAACATCATTTCTTTTGATAGGTTTTTGGAGGAACAAACCACAATCTGTTTACGGTGCAAAAAAGTCTTTAATTTTGACAGCAGGTTTTGGTGGATTGGCTCTTCTTACAGGTATATTATTATTGCGTGCAATTACAGGTACTTTTGATATTCCAACTATTCTAGCAGATGAATCTCTAAAAGTTCTCATAAAAGAGCATGATCTTTTCTTAGGTACGTTATTTCTTATTTTCATTGGTGCAGCCGCAAAATCTGCACAAGGTCCATTTTATATTTGGCTACCTAATGCAATGGAGGCTCCAACTCCAGTAAGTGCTTTTTTACATTCTGCTACGATGGTTAAAGCAGGGCTCTATCTTATAGGCAGAGTTCATCCTATTTTTTCAGGAACTGAAGCCTGGTTGATTATGGTTGCCGGTACAGGTCTTGTAACTATGGTAGTAGCAGGCTTCTTAGCTCTTAGACAGACAGACATTAAAGGTTTATTAGCCTATTCTACAATTAGTCAGTTAGCATATATTATGGCTATGTATGGCTATACAACTTATCAAGATCCAAGTCTCGGTGTTGTAGCTGCAACATATCATTTATTAAACCATGCTACATTTAAAGCAACTTTATTCCTAATAGTAGGTATAGTTGCACATGAGGCAGCTACCAGAGACATTAAAAAGCTTGGTGGTTTACGGAAAGAAATGCCTATAACTTTTGTCATAGCAACAATTGGTGCTTTGTCAATGGCAGGAGTTCCACCCCTTAATGGCTTTTTAAGCAAAGAAATGTTTTATGAAGCTTCTGTAGATATTGGTGCATCCCTTGGACAACCTTACAATCTTCTGATACCTATGATAGCAGTCATAGCTGGAGTTTTAACATTTGCATATTCTATCAAGATAATTGATGGGATTTTTTTAGGTAAAAGAAATGATGAACACCTTCCAAAAAAGGTCCATGATCCTTCAATTATCATGTTAGGTCCAGCTGCAATTTTAGCTTTTATTGTTGTTCTTTTTGGGATTTTCCCAAGTATTCCAATGTCTTTTATCATTGAGCCTGCTGTAAGTGGTATAATACTTGAAGATATAAGCATCTATGCATCGCTTTGGCACGGTTTCACAGTAGAATTATTAATGACAGTTGTAACATTTGGTTTAGGGATTATTATTTACAAGAAATATGATGCCATTGCAAACTGGCAAGATGAATTTAACAAAAAACATCCAACTTTTAGTCTTAATTATTATTATGATGAAATATTTGGAAATGCGACAGAAAACGCAAAAAAAATCTCACTTAAATTCCAAGTTGGACCAATAAGAGCATATTTATTCCCAATAGTTTTAATTGCAATCTTATCAGTTTTATTTCCAATAATTATTTTATCTGTTGAATTGACACCAATTACATTTAATTTTGAAACCCCACCTTATGAATTGATTGTATTCATTCTTATAATAACTACCGCAGTAATGGCAGCAATTATTCCTTCATATTTACCTGCAGTAATTGCAGTATCTGCTTTAGGTTTTCTTATAGGCATTGTTTTTATTTTTTTACTTGCACCTGATTTAGCAATAACACAGATACTAGCTGAAACTTTAACAACAATAATATTTGTTTTAGTTATCTCAAAAGTTCCACAGACTTTCAAAGAAAAAATACCAAGAAATATTCTTTATAGAGATATTTTAATTTCATTAACTGTTGCTTCAACGGTTTTTTTAATTATGCTATATGCAACTCAAGGAATAATTGAACCTTTTGAATCAGTATCACATTATTTCTTAGAAAAAAGTATTCTCTTGACAGGTGGACATAATATTGTTAATGTAATCTTGGTTGATTTTAGAAGTCTAGATACACTCGGCGAAATAGTTGTTATTTTTCTTGCTGCTTTGGGTGTCTATAACCTGTTACATAGTAGAGGTGAGAGGAAATGACTACACTTATTACCCAAACAATTGCCAAGGTGGTTGTTCCACTTTGTGTATTTTTATCCATATCATTACTACTCACGGGTCATGACCAACCAGGTGGTGGATTTATAGGTGGGGTAATGTTTGCTACAGCCATTTCATTACTATACATATCCTTTGGATTAGATGATTCAAAAAAGTTTTTTAATCCCGATTGGAGTCTTTACTTTGGATTTGGGTTATTATTAGCCACAGCTGCAGGAATAGGTTCAATTATTGCTGGTTATAATCTTTTAAGGACTGATTATACATATTTACAGCTCCCACTGTTTGGAGAAGTTGAGCTTTCATCTGCTATAGTGTTCGATATTGGAGTTTATCTAGTAGTGATAGGTGGTCTTTTATTTATATTCAAAAAAATGGGTGAAGATTGATGGACACGTTTTTACTTTTAACTATCTCGATACTGTTTGGAATTGGTACTTTTTTAATTCTAAGAAGAGATATTATTAAAATGATAATTGGTGTTGTAATATTATGTCACTCAGTTCATATGATGATAGTTTCAGTAGGAGCATTTGACGGAATTAAAGCTCCAATTATAGAGTCATCAAAATATCCACAGCCAGAATATATCTTCAAGGATTCAATTTCAGAGGGTATATTTGCACCTGTTGTACCAGAATCAGTTAGTGTAATATATATGGATCCCTTAGTTCAAGCTTTGGTTTTGACAGCTATAGTTATCAATTTAGCAATTACTGCTTTCTTGCTTATACTTGCTTATCGTATATATGAAGAATATGGTACCATGGATGCTGATGAGTTAAGGAGGCTTAGAGGGTGAATATTTTAGAACATACTATTGTTTTTATGATAGCCATCCCCTTTTTAGTAGCATCTTTAATGATTCTAACAAGACCATTTCCTGAAATACAGAAAAAATTGAACGTATTGGTTTCTATTGTACTTCTTATTTTAAGTGTTTATTTGTTTTCCCAGGTTTGGCAAAATGGTATTATAGCTTATGATATCGGAGATTGGGGAAAGTATGGAATTGTCTTAGTAGCTGATCTTTTGAGTGCTAGTATGGTATTACTCAGTTCAATAATAACTTTTTTGGCACTTTTATTCTCACTTGATTATATAGATGATAAATCTCAAAATACAACATATCATTCACTATATAATCTATTGATAGCTGGTCTAAATGGTACATTTCTTACTGGTGATCTATTCAATCTTTTCGTCTTTTTTGAAATATTACTAATTGCATCATGTGGATTATTAATAGCAAATGAAAAGGTTGAAATTACTCCTAGTTCACATAAGATGGAAGCTGTTTATAAGTACCTCATATTAAACATCATAGCTACGTTGTTTATGCTTGTTGCAATTGCCTCATTATATGGTACCCTAGGTACTCTCAACATGGCAGATATGGCTTTACGTATCGGTTATATGAACGAAAATGGGACACTTCCATGGCATTTGATTCCAACAGCATTATTATTCATAGTTGTTTTTGGTAACAAAGCTGCAATTTTTCCTTTACATTTTTGGCTACCAGATGCGCATCCAACAGCCCCTTCACCAATAAGTGCCATATTAAGTGGAATCTTGATTAAGGTCGGTGCATATGGCTTTATACGTTTTTATTATCTTATATTTGAAGGAAACCTAGAAATATTTCAACCTATCATCATATTTTTGGGTTTAGCTACTATAATAATAGGTTCAATTTCTGCTGTAGGTCAGGATGACATCAAGAAAGTACTTGCATATCATAGTATTGGCCAAATAGGATATGTTTTTATTGGAATCGGGATGGGAACTGTTTATGCACTTGCAGCTGCACTAATATATCTTATAAATCATGCTATTTCTAAATCCATGCTTTTCTTGGTTTCAGGATGTATAGTCCATAAAATTGGTACAAGAGACATGAGAAAAATTGGTGGTTTATCATCAACTGAACCATTTTTAGGACTAATGTTTCTAGTAGGTATTATGTCAATTTCCGGATTACCACCAACTTCAGGCTTTATAGCTAAGTTTGTATTATTTGATGCAGGCATTAGTGGTGGATTCTATATTCCAATTTTAATTGCTGTAATATTTTCTTTATTTACACTATTTTCAATGTTTAAGTCTTGGCAAAGAATATTCTGGGGTGAAATAAAGGATAACATCTTTGAAAAGGAAAATATACATCAAAATTCAAAGACTATGTTATCTTCGCTTGTTATCATGACTGTAATCATATTCGTAATTGGTTTGTATGCAGAACCGTTAATTGCTATTACATTGGAAACCGCAGAGCAAATATTAGATCCACAGTTATATATTGATGCAATTATTCCTGGCGAGGTTAGATAAATGAAACGCTATTTAATATTTTCAGTATTGTTTGGTGCTCTTTGGTGCGGTGTTCATGGTATAATTGATATACAAAATTTCCTTTTCGGAATGCTTCTTGGATTTTTTGTTATTGTTTTACTAAAAAATCTTTATAGTTTTGAAGAGGATGTATCATTTATAAAAGTCATTAATAAGATACCAAAAAAAATATTGTTTTTTATAGTTCTAACAATTGAAGTTATAAAAGCAAACATAATTCTAGCTAAAATAGTTTTGAGCCCAAGATTAAATATCACACCAGGAACTATTGAGTACCATCTAAATGTAAAAACAGACACTGGAATTACAGTAATTGCTAACACAATATCTTTAACCCCTGGAACAATTACCTTAGATGTATCGACAGATAAATCAATGTTATATATACATTCAATACAAGCAGATGAACCTTCAAAAATATGTGGCAATATCCAAAAACTAGAAAAATATGTCTTGGAGGCTTTCGAATGAGTTCAATCCTATTAAGCTTTGCACTAACTTTTATGGCATTTACATTAGTTCCTTGTATCTATAGATTAATAAAAGGTCCAACTCTTTCAGATAGAGTTGTTGCATTGGATGCAATGGCTATGGTTATTGTTGTAATTCTTGGAGTTTATTCCTATGTTAGAGATTCTGTGTTTTTTATGGATGTTGCTTTAGTTCTCGCGATCATAGCCTTTGTTGGTACTATTGCTATCGCTAAATATATAGATAAGGGAGTTGTTTTTTGATGAGTTTACAATTTGTTATTGATATTTTAAGTGATTTAATACTACTTATTGGCCTTTTTTTTGTATTTCTCGGAATGGTTGGGCTTATAAGAATGCCCGATGTTTATAACAGGTTACATACAACAACTAAAATTGGTACACTTGGTGCTTTTGGAGTGATGATAAGTCTTTTTGTAAGGGTTGGGTTTGAGCCTATTGGTATCAAAGCTTTAACTTTGGGACTTTTTCTAATGCTGACAGCACCAATAGCAGCCCATATGATCGGAAGAGCTGCTTTTCACCACGGTTCTTCTTATGGAATAGATAATGCGGTTATTGATGATTATAAAGAAGCTTGTGAAAGATTAAAATAGTAAAATTATACCAGATTGTAAAGTTAATTTATTCTTAACACATTAATTTAAGGATTTGCAGAAATGTTTACATAAATAATAATTTAAAAAGAACAATAATTGTGAAGTCTATAATATTGTTTCAACAATCTTTTTGGATATTTCTAAACATGCTCTCCTTTTCTTTCTTTTCATTCTTCATTGAATAATAATAACCACAATGTCTACTTATTAGAACAATGTTAGAGTTTGTTTCATATGCTGCTAAAATAGATTATTATAAGAAGCAAGGTAATTAACAAATCCTGTTTATGCTTTCTCTTAAAATAATTAGTTTTTTTAAAAAAATTATCTCTATTGATTTTGTTTGCTTTTTGCATTAAGAAATATAGGAATATCCATTTATCATATAACCTAAGTTTGCCAGCCACAATTAATAAAAGTGTTCTTAGCTTTTTATTATTCGATGAAAAAACAAAAAAAACTAAGAACAAATACAATTACGCCAAATAAGAATATATCATTTCCGATTGGAACCAGCCTAGCTGTGGAATATTTCTATGAAACATTAGATTTCGATACAGTTTTCGGGAAACATAAGAAAAACGGTATTGACATTAATAAATTGATAAGAGCTTTGTTAAGTTACAAGCTTACAGATAATTTCAGTATAAGTAGAGCACATCAATGGATTAATCGTGATGAAGTATTGGATATATTTAGGCTTGATAGTTTCAGTGAAAGAACTCTGTACAGAGTTCTTGAAACTATAGGAAACAATCGACTAGAGATCATTTCTGATATTCAAGATAGGATATTCTCAACGTATGATTTTCAACATACTAATATAAATCTAGACTGGACGAGCATTGTTTTACATGGTAACAAAGCTCCATTAGCTGATTATGGGTATAGTAGAGACCATAGGCCTGATA
>Ga0207421_10005340_pt1 | contig 14421 bp, 9 predicted proteins | sample SodLakKL_010_SED_4_FD_187542 | JGI IMG/M metagenome (GOLD analysis project Ga0207421, IMG submission 187542) | Alkaline sediment microbial communities from Lake Tanatar, Kulunda Steppe, Russia - 8KL_010_SED (SPAdes) (version 2) | ecosystem: Environmental > Aquatic > Non-marine Saline and...
GGGATTTTAATTTTGTTTGCCCTGGTTTTTCTTTTTCGGGATGTTTTGCAGGCCAGATTTAAGCATATTAACAGTTTTTTTCAGGTTATCGAAAGCTTTGCCCGGGTAATTGATACCAAGGACCCTTATACCCGAGGGCATTCCGAGCGCGTGGCTCAATATGTTGAGGATATTGGAAGGAGAGCAGGGCTTTCCCCTATTCGTATCCCCCGGATAGTTCAGGCTGCAAAACTTCATGATGTAGGTAAATTGGGAATTCCAGAAGCCATTCTCCTGAAACCGGGCAGGCTGACTGCGCAGGAATATGACCAGATAAAATCCCACCCGGTAAGAGGTGAAAAGCTTTTAGAAGATATTGAAATGCTTGATGATTTAATGGCCATAATCCGGCACCACCATGAACGTTACGATGGGAAAGGCTATCCGGATGGTCGCAAAGGTGAAGATATTCCTTTTGAAGCCCGAATTCTTTCCCTGGCCGATGCTTTTGACTGTATGACGACTGACAGGATTTATCGCAAGGCGATGAATAAAGAAGAAGTTTTGGAAGAACTGGAGAGGTGTTCAGGTACTCAGTTTGATCCCCACCTGACGAGAATATTAATTGATATGTTGCAGAATGATTTTTATGATGAAAACTTTGGCTGGCAAAAATAATGAGCCCCACTTCAAGGTGGGGTTTTCTGCATTTTACAGGAAAAAGGAGGAATTTTTTTGTCCCTCAAGATAATTGGTTACCGGGATATTCCCGAGTTAATAAAGAAAATTGCCCTTTCTCCAAGGATGCTTTTGATCCTCCCCACGCAAAAGAAAGCCCATTTTATAAAAAATGAACTTTTAAGGTATTGGGAAAGTCCAGGGGTGTTTTCCCTCCCCGAGCTATTGTTTGAACAGTACAAAAGTAGGGGAGGGATAAAAAAAAGAATAACCCCGGCCCAAGAGATTTTAATTATGGAAAGGATAATTGAAGAAACCTGGGATGATTTGCATTTTTTTTCTCAGTCAGAACAATTTCCCGGACTTGCTGTTAAAATTAAAAGCTTATTTAATACTCTGGTCCAGGAGAAAAAGACCATTCACGAGGTTAATGAATTTGCTGCCCAAAAAGAAGATCTGCTGATCCTGCGGGAAAAATATCTTTCCTTTTTAAGGGAAAAGGAATTAATAGATGCGGATTGTCTTCTGGAAATGGGAGGAGAATTGGTAAAGGATTTAAATAAGGATTGGGAAAGCTTGGGTTTGGATACACTGCATTATATGATGCCAGTTGATTGGGAGATAATTGGGGAATTGGAAATTGGTTTTGCAAGAAAATTTATTTTTACCGATTTACTCGAAAAACTGCCATCGGGAAAAACTTTCCTTGCCTGTTTAAAGGAATTTCATCAGGACAATTTTAAACTTACTTCTGGTAAAAAACAAGATTGCGGCTCTGTTGGGATCTTTTTTAACCCGGAAGAAGAAACGAAACATGTAGCCCGGGATCTTCGCCGGAAAGTTGAAAGTGGGGTTCCCCCTGCAAATTTATTTGTTGTTCCTGCAGCGCTGGAAGAATACCAGGCTCTGATCATGGAGATATTTCCTCAATATGATATACCTTTTGATATATCAAGGGGACTACCGCTGGAGGGGAGCCCCCCGGCAATTCTTCTGAAAACCATCCTCGAGCTTGTAGAAAACCCCTTCAGCAGGCAGCTCCTCTATAGATTTTTTTCCAGTTCTCTTGTTGAACTGAGGGGATTGGATATTGAAGTAATTGATGATTTTGCCCGGCGCTTCAATTACAATGACCTGGAACCCCTGTTTAAAGGAGAGGTCGATCTGGGGGCAATCCTCGCCAAAAAAGATGCGACTTCAATTGGAAATCAGCTTAAAATTTTAGGAAGATTTATAGAAAATTTTTTAATCCCAATTCAGCAAAACCGGGATTATAGAAATATTTTCTCCCTGCTGCGGGAAATTTTCCTGAAGATTTCTTTTTTGGAGAATGTAATTGATCCTGGGGTGAGCGAGAGAAATTTTAACCCCCAGGAAATTACTATTGCCATCCGTAAAATATATGAGGTTTTAGATGATGCGGAACAGCTATTTGCAGGAGGGGTTGTATTTGCAGATAATTTACAGGAAAGAATTAAACATGTTCTGGGAAGATTAATTGCGGAAAAAGAGTACTATATTCCCTCCCGGGCAGGAGGGGTTCAGGTAACGGGAATATTAAATATGCGGGGTTGGCCAGCAGAAAAGGTCTATTTTATGGGGGTGACTGCAGATAATTTTCCCGGGATCCCGGAAAACAATTTCCTTTTGCCGGGCAAGGATTCCGGCCAGGTTTTAAGAGAAGCGAGATTATTTTTCTATCAAATTGTTTCTGCGTGTGGAGAAGTTGATATTTCCTTTCCAGCCTATTTTAAAGGGAAAGAAACCCGCCCCTCAACATTGCTTAAAGATTTTGAAGTAGAAAATTTTTCTGGAATACAGCCTGGTGGTGATTTCGCCGGGTTAAATGATATGCTCGGTTTCCTGGCCCAATACCAGGACCGGGAAACCTGGCAGAAATTTGCCAGCCCCGGGGATATTAAAGATATAATTATGGACTGGGCAAGAGAAAACAATTTAGCCAGTAAATTTAATGGTTTCCTGGGTCCTGGAATTGGCTTGACTCCGGATCCTGTAGCAGTAACAGCACTTGAAGATTACTGGCGCTGTCCCTTTTATTATTTTCTAAACTGGGTTCTTGAGCTTAGAAAAGCGGAGGAAGTGGAAGAAGAAGAGGAATTGGCTCTCTTCGGTCTGCAGATCCATCGGGTCTTGGAACTTTTTGGCAAAAATAATGGTTTCGAGCTCTTAAAACAAGATTTAAAGGCTGCTTCTGACAAAATGAGGGAAATTGCCCTGGAGGTATTGGAGGAAGAAAATATAGATCTGGATAGGAACATGTTTGTTGGAGCCCAATACAAGAACTGGTTGAGAGGACTTGGGGATGGGAAACTCCCGGAAGGGGTTTTAAGCCGGTTTTTGAGGGAAGAGCAAACTCGATTGGAAAAATTTTCTCCCCGGGATTTTGAGACGGACCTGGGAAAGAATAATTACTTTCCAAAATTAGGCCCCTTTAGGCTGAAAGGTAGAGTAGACAGGCTGGACGGTTTCGCAGAACAGGATATAATGATTTATGATTACAAAACAGGCCGGGTTCCCCCGGGGAAAGAGATCCGGGAGTGGAGAAATTTGCAGTTACCTCTTTATGTGCTTGCCCTGAAAAATCGCCCTGACCTTGAAGGCAGGGAAATCCTGGGAGGATATTATCAACTGCGGCACCGCGAGCCCCCAGCTTTGAAGCCCTTAATTGGAGATAATTTGGGAAAAAATTTCAATAAACGAAGTATTATTGAACTTGAAGAACTGGGTGGCCGGGAAAAATACGAAGAAATTCTTGGAAAAATTAAAGAAGGAATTGACCGGGGAAATTTCCAGCCTACTACCTGGGACCGGGAAGATGCGAAGTGTGATTATTGTTCTTTCCGGACAGTTTGTAGAAAAAATAATTATTACCGGGATGGGGGGAATAGCCGTGACTGAAAAACTGGAATTAACAGGGGAGCAGAAAAACGCCCTCAACCTGGATAAAAATTTACTGGTTCTGGCTGGGGCGGGTTCCGGGAAAACCCGCGTTTTGACCGAGCGTTATCTAAAAATTGTGGAGCATTCAATTGCAAGGGGAAGACCGGTTAAACCGGGAAATATTTTGGTTGTAACCTTCACCGAAAAAGCAGCGGGTGAAATGAGAGAAAGGATCCAGAAAAGAGTAGAAAACCAGAGAGGAGAGGACTGGGAAAATTTTTCCGATCACTTTCTGGATAATCAAATCTCGACTTTCCACTCCTTTTGTGCAAGACTCCTTAAGACTTTTCCCCTAGAAAGCGGGGTTGATCCTGAATTCAGAGTAATTGAAGGTTTTGATCAACAGCAGCTTCTAATGGAGACTGTGGAAAAAGAAATTAATCAGCTTTCCCGGGTACAGGACCGGGGACTGGAGAAATTACTTTCCCTTTGGAACAGGCGTCAGCTGGAAAAAAACTTAATTGAACTGGTGGATAAACGATATGAAATTAAAAATATCCTGGAGGAATATGAGAATTCTAACCCGGATGAATTGCTGGACCGCTGGTTTGGGAAAAAAGAATTTCCCTATTTATCCTACAAGGAAATAATTGAGTTATTACAACCTTTAATTGGGTACTCTGAGCTTAACGTTCAGGAAAGCGATAAGGGAATCAGTTTTATCCGAGATCTTGCCGATTTTTATTTCTATCTTCAGAACAAAGGGCTACCCCCTGATATCTGGGAAGAAGCCATTGATTTTCATGAGCTGGTTAAAAAATTTATTTCTTCTGGGGATTACCTGACAATGAAAAGCCACCATCAGGTAGGTATAAAAGGTAATTGGAAAGGGCTGGAAAAGGAACACCAAGAAATGAAAAAGTTGCTCCTGGAAATAAGGGAGAATCTGGAAAGGATTTTGCCTCCTGAAGATATTAACCTTTTGCCTACCCGTTTTGATCGGGAAGCTGCCCGTCTTTTTCCCCATTTAGCACAAATTGTCAGGGGCTGTATAGATCGGTTTCAGAAAGCCAAAAAACAACAAAATTTTTTGGATTTTAATGATCTGGAGGGCTTTACTCACTCCTTAATTGTCAATAATAAAACCGTTAGCCAGAAGCTGGGGGACCGTTTCCGGTATATTATGGTTGATGAATTTCAGGACACAAACTCCAGGCAATGGGAAATTATTGAGAGAATCTGGCGGGGCGGAAAGAAAAGCAACCTCTTTTTGGTGGGAGATATTAAACAGGCTATTTATTCCTTCCGGGGCGGAGATGTTACTATTTTCCACAGAGGAAAAAGAGAAATTTTAAATTCTGGGGAAGAGATTATTTTTAACAAGAATTTCCGTTCCTGTGGGAGCTTGATTAAATTTTTCAATTCTTTTTTTAAAGAACTTTTTAAGGGTGCCAGCGCTGAATATGAAGCGCCTTTTCAAGAATTGGAACCCGGAGAGGAAAAAAAAGATTTTCCGGGGGAAGTAATGGCTTTAGTTATTAATGAAAAGGGAGATAGATTGAGTCGGATTTCCGCTGAAGCCCGCACGGTTGCTGAGAAAGTGTCTGATCTCCTCCCGCTTCTGGAAGAGGATCAGAAAAAACCACGCCTGGCAATTCTTCTGCGGAGTTTAACCCATGTCCACCACTATGAAAAGGCTCTTCGCAAGAAAAAAACAGGCTTTACTACCGTTCGAGGGAAAGGTTTTTTCAACCAGCAGGAAATTTTCGATTTATGCAATTTGCTTTTTTTCTTGGCTAATCCCCGGAAAGATATTGAATTGGTTGGTCTTTTACGTTCACCGTTGATCGGGGTCAGCGATCCCGAAATTTTCGAGTTAGCCCAAATTGAAGGTAATTCGTTTTGGGAAAAAATCCAGAAAGCAGAGGATAAATTATGGATTAATATAAAAAAAGACCTTTCCCGGTGGTTTTTTCTCAAAGATCGCCTGCCCCTTGGGGAATTTCTGCAGGCAATTATTATGGATTCCAGGCTTTTTCTTAACCTGAGCCTGGGAGAAAGAAGCCAGCAAAAAATAAGAAATGTGGAAAAATTCCTGGAAATCGCCCGCAGGTTTTCCCGGGGAGGAAGATCACTGGGAGAATTCAACCATTTCCTGGAACAGCAACTGAAAACCCCCACCGAAGAAGGGGAAGCAGTTACAGATGTTGATACTGACGTTGTTATTATGAGTATTCACCAGGCCAAAGGGTTACAGTTTCCTGCTGTAATCCTGGCTGACCTAGCAGGGCAATTTAACTGGGGGCATGGAGACCCAATTCGCAAGGGTAAAATTGGTGAAAAAGAAGAGCTGGGGTTTGGAGTGATTGATCCCGAAACCGGTTTACGTGGAACCCCAGCTGTTCGGAAGAGAATAGGAGAGAGGTTGAAGGTCGAACAGCTTGCTGAAGAAAAAAGGCTGTTTTATGTTGCGGTAACCAGGGCGGAAAGATACCTTTTGCTGGTTGGTTCAAGGGAAAATAATCGGGAAATTGATGATTTTTCTCAGGCCAAAAGTTTTTTAGATTGGCTGGAAGTTGCCTATGGAGGACCGGGTTTTCCTCTGGCCCGGGAGGAAGGGGTTTTAAAAGTAGAGGAGGTTGAAGAAACAGAAAAAGATCTTTCCCCCCTGCCCGGGGTGGAGAAAAACCCTGTTTCCTTTCTGGAGGGGATTTCTGAAGAAGAGCTTGTTGGTTGGAAACCAAAACCATTACCCGGGCATTTGGAGATTGAACTCAGCCCCACAGATCTTAGTTTATACCTGACCTGTCCTTTGCGCTACTATTACCGCCAGGAGCTGCTGGTGGATGAGAGGATGCTACTTCCCCGCAAAGATTTTGGCAGTGGGGAGAAAAAAAGAGTTGAACCCGTAAAAGTGGGCAAGATTTTGCACGGTCTTATGGAACAAAAAACCTACCAAGCCACAGGACAAATTTGGGAAGATCAGCTGAAAAACCTGGAAATTTCCCAGGAGTTGCAGAAAGATTATCAGAAAGAATTAAGAAAGCATTTGGATAATTTGCAGGCTTCGGGCTGGCTTGATAGAATAAATAGAGCGGAGGAAGATATCAGAGAGAAAAAATTCCGGGTTAAATGGAAGAAAAAGGATAACCTTGTAATTAATCTTAAAGGCATTGTTGACCGTTTAATCAGGGAAAAAGATGGGTGGAAATTAATCGATTTTAAAACAACCCATATCGGGGATAAGGATATTGAAGAAATCACCTGCAAAAATAATTACCACATCCAATTGGCCTGCTATATTGAAGCCCTGGGCTGTCTACAACCGGGAGTGGAAATTGAACAGGCCTGGCTCATATACACCTCGGCAGGGCAGGCAATGGAAATCAAGACTTCCGAAGCCACAAAAAAAATAATTGAAGATGTTGCGAGGCAGATCGCCGCAAGGAATTTTCCGTTGAGAACCGCTGAACACTGTAATTATTGTGAATTTTACTCGATTTGCCCCGCGTATTAAAACTGGGAGGCAACAATTATGGAACTAAAAAGGATCCCCTGGGCTGAAATAACGCCCCCCTTTGCTATTAATCTTGTAATGGGTTTTTCTCTTGGAGGTTTTGCTGCTCTTTTACCAATGGTCAGGGAGGATTTCCAACTCTCCCGGACCCAGGTGGGCTTTTATACAACCTTTTTGTTTTTAGCTTCTTTTGCTTCGGCGCTTTTTGCAGGCTACCTGATTGATCGACTGGGAATAAGGAAGGGTTTAGCTCTCGGAGGACTGGTAATGGGGAGTTTTATTGCCCTGTACGGTGTGGTTCCCAACTACAGTTTTCTGCTGGCTTTTGCCTTCGGAGCTGGTCTCGGGCAGAGTCTTTTAACCCCTGCGGGAAATAAAGCCATAATTGCCTTAACCTCTGGTAAGTCCAGCAATACAGTTATGGGTTTATTCCGTTCCGGGGTGGGAATCGGTTCCTTAACCGGGGCTTCGGTCTTGCCGGCGGTTGCCATCCACCTTGGATGGAGAATTGCCGTAATTGGTGCCGGGCTGGTCTGTCTGGGATTAGCAGTTAGTATTTTTAAAAACAAGGGCCTGGCTCAAAGAGACCAGGCTTATAAAAATGATGGAGAAAAAGGTGGTCCTTTCAAAAAAGAAGTCCATGATTTACTGGTAATTCCCGATTTTCGTTTTCTCCTGCTCACGGGATTTGCTTTTGCTTCCGTTTTGGGCACCCTTATTGGTTATTTGCCCCTCTGGTTACACGAGGAAGGAGGGTTATCCCTTTATCACGCAGGTTTAGGACTGGGACTGGCCCAGGCCGGAGGTGTTTTCGGACGCCCCTTCTGGGGTCTTTTATCTGACCGGTTCCGGTTTTTCCGGCAGGACCTGGTAATGACAATTCAGAGTATTATTGTCATTACTATTCTTTTGGTTTTTGCTTTTGCAGGAACAACTCTTGCCCGGGGAGCTTTATTAACACTGGCCTTTTTTGTAGGTTTTTCTGGTATGGGCTTTGCGGGGGTTTATTTCGGATTTCTGGGAAGCCTTGCGGGAGCAATTAAAACAGGTGTGGCCACTGGACTGGCTCTGTCCTTTGTTCGTCTGGCAGTAGTTGCATTGCCTCCAATTTTTGGCTTAATTGCCGATCAAACTGGCCACTACACTTATTCCTGGATTTTAATTTCGGTATTTCCAATTCTTTCTGTCCTATATTTTTTCTTCCTCCGGGGGAAAAATCCCCAGCCTCAGGATTACCGAGGTTAAGGGGAGACTAAATTTTTGGAGACAGGTTTGCTTTAGTCCTGATTTTGGGATAAATAATTAGCAGGAGAGATTGTCTTTTATTAAAAAGTTATCTGAATGGATTGCCCTGCTCCAGAAAAGAGTCCTTAATATCCATTGAGTTTTTGGTTGCTCCAAAAATTTTGATTTGCTGGATAAAGTAGGGGAGTAAAAGTGAGTTTTTCGGTTAAATTTGCTAATTAACGGGCGTCTATTTTCTTAGAAAGAAAAATTTAGAATTTATAGGACTTTTTTGGGAAGTCAGAAAAAAAGAATAGCGGGGATAATATAAAAGGAGTATAATAGTGAAGAATGGGTTCAATATTTTTGTTTTAGAGGAGTGATTTGTTTGCTTTGGAAAAAATTATTGCACGGCGCTCTAATCATTATGGCAGTACTTATGGTTGTGGGCGTTTATACTGTTGTTACAGAAACTCCCCTTTTACAGGCAGGCCCTGGAGAAGGAGAGTCTTCAGTAGGACATGTTGATATCCGCAGGATTTTTGAAGCTCATCCCGATACCATGTCTGCTGAAATGCAATTAAGCATGGAAGCGCAGGCCATGCAGGAAGAACTTGAAGAAAAAGCTGCTGAACTTAGCCAACAGGAACAGGAAGAGCTGGTAGAAGAATATCAGTACAGATTGGCCATGCGGGAACAGGAATTAATAGCTGAAGTTGTGGAAAAAATAGAGGATATTGTTCAGGAAGTGGCCCTGGAAAAAGGTGTTGAGGTGGTCCTGGAATCTCAGAACGTAATTTATGGGGGCCAGGATTTAACTCAGGCAGTGTTAGAAAAAATTAATAACGATTAAAGCGAAAAACCCTGTTGCGGCAGGGTTTTTCTTTTTTGTAATCTGAAAATTATCTGAATAAAGAAGGCCTAAAAACAGATACTTTTATTCTTATTTTTTATTTGGTATGAAGGAAGGACTTTTTAAACCGATATAGAATAATTATGGAGGAGCTTGTGTTGAAAATCACAAAAGGTGTTGGTCGGATTCTGGTGACGGGCCATGATGGTGGTTCTGTTTCCAAAAACGAAAAGAGATTTTCGGGTTTTCGGGGCTGGCTGGCTTTGAATTTTTAAAGCCATAGGTGATCAGCTCCAATTTTTGGGTCCGGGTTTTTAGAAAAGGAAGGAGCTTAAACGATGAAAACTTCCCAGCAGGAATTATACCAGGAAGAGATTGCCCGATGTCGGCGTTTATATAGAGGCTTTGAGAATTTAGAACCCTTTTTATTAGAAGCGTTTCAAGCGGTTTTCTCCTTTATCGAATCTTATGAAGAAAGGGAGGGGATACTGGAGAAAGTCAACTTCGATAAAAGAAAAGCTTGGTCGCGTTTAAAAAATGGGGAAAGCATGGAGATTAATCCCACAATCCAGACCAGAGCTCTGGTTGGTATTTTAAATGAACTGGGCCAAGCTGTAGTCCGTATCAGCCCGGAAATCAAAGATTCAATTACAAACTTCCAAAAAATTCTGGAAAACTTTCAGGAAAAATCAAAAGAAAGAGTTCTGAAGGAAGAGGTATGGAAACTTAAAGAATTAGTAGTGGGCGAAGATATCCTGGCTCGTGATATGGCAACCTTTATTTTTACCCTTGCTCTTTCGGCTATCTACAGGTTTAATCTGGAAGCTGTGAGCAAAGGGTTAAGGACAGATTTATGGGAAGGGGGGAATTGTGCTCTCTGTGGAGAAAAACCCCATTTTGGGTTGCTCCGTTCGGAAGATGGAGCGAAAATTATCGAGTGCTGGTTATGCGGTACTCAGTGGAATCATATCCGGATAAAATGCCCTTACTGTTCGAATACCGAACAGGAACAACTGGGCTTTTTTACTGTCGAGGAAAATGATAGCTGTCGGGTCCAGTTTTGCAAGAAGTGTAGTTCTTATTACAAGTTATTCGATACCCGCAGTATTGCGGGTGAGAATATAGTTTTATCCGTTCACAATCTTGCCACTCTTTCTTATGACCTCCTGGCCCGGGAGGAAGGCTTTAAAGCCGGTTCAGGATTGGAATGGGTGAATGAAGGAGAAAAACTCGAATTGGATGACTAGGAGGTGGATTTATTCATGGAGTTAACCCGACGCAGCTTTTTAAAGCTCGCTGGAGTTACTGCTGCTGCCGCATCTCTAACCAGCGTAGGTTATGGTAAGGCTCAGGCAGCTTCAGGTGAGCGGCTCCGCATCAGGTATACCCAGGAGTTTCATACTATCTGTACCTTTTGCGGGGTGGGCTGTGGTATTATCTGCAACGTTCGCGATGGAGTTATTGTAAATGCCGAAGGAGATCCCGACCATCCTATTAATGAAGGAACCCTGTGCAGCAAGGGTAGTTCAATCAGCAATGTTTCCTATGTTTTTGATGACAAGGGTAAACCTGTTCCCAACCCCAAACGATTGACCAATGTTTTGTACAGAGCTCCGGGAAGTGGTCGGTACGAGATTAAGGACTGGGATTGGGCGCTGGAAACAATTGCAAAAAGAATTAAGGATACCAGGGATCGGACTCTGGAAGAAACAGCAGTTGTTGATGGAAGGGAGGTAACAGTAAACAGGACCAATGCCATGGGCTGGCTGGGCAGTGCTTTCTGCACCGGGGAGGAGAATTACCTCTTCCATAAAATGGCCCGGGCCATGGGTATTATAAATATTGATCACTGTGCTCGCCTATGACACTCCTCTACGGTCGCCGGTCTTGGCGCCACGTTTGGTAGGGGTTGTATGACCAACCACTGGAATGACTATCAGCACAGTGATGTAATTATGGCAATCGGGGGTAATACCGCCGAGAACCATCCCATTTCCATGAAATGGATTGAAAAAGCCCGCGAACAAAAAGGGGCAAAGCTGATTACTGTTGACCCCCGTTTTAACCGGACTGCAGCAGTCTCAGACCTTTATGTTCCTCTCCGCCCTGGGACTAACACTGCTTATCTGGGTGGACTCGTAAAATATATCCTGGATAATGAACTTTATCACAAAGAATATGTCCAGCACTATACTAACGGGACCTATTTAATTGAAGAGGGCTTTGACTTTAATGATATCGAAGGGGTCTTTTCCGGTATTGAAGATGACCCTGCCCGCAATGCAAAGAAATATGACCGGACAACCTGGCAGTACCAGCGGGATGAAAATGGTGAAGTTAAAAAGGATCCCACAATGGAGGATCCCAACTGTGTATTACAGCTAATGCGCAAACATTATGAAAGGTATTCTATTGCGAATATTAGTAAAATAACCGGGTGTCCTGAGGAAACCCTGGAAGAATCATATGAACTGTTCTGCACTACCGGAGAACCGGGGAAAGCTGGAAATATTCTCTATGCAATGGGTATTACCCAGTTCACCCATGGGGCCCAGAATGTCCGCTCTATTGCTGTTGTCCAGCTTCTTCTGGGGAACATGGGAATGGCCGGAGGTGGGGTTAATGCCCAGAGAGGACAGTCCAATGTCCAGGGAGCTACTGACATGGCAATTCTCTACCACATTATCCCCGGTTATATGGCAACACCCCAGCAGGCGGCTCATCCCACTCTTAACGATTATAACGAAAAAGAAACGCCAGCATCGGGCTGGTGGAGCAACAAGCCCAAATATCTGGTCAGCCTGTTAAAGGCTTTTTATGGAGAAAACGCTACTCCGGCCAATGAATTCGGCTACCAGTGGCTACCAAAACTCGATGGGCGTGATCACTCCCACATTGCAATGTACAAAGATATGAGTGAAGGAAAGGTTGAAGGGATGATTTGCTGGGCTGATAACCCGGCTGTTTCCGGACCAACAGCAGGAGCCAAGCGACATTATTCCTCAAAACTAAAGTGGCTGGTTTCCGTTGACCTGTTTGAAAATGAAACTGCTTCTTTCTGGAAGCCTGAAGCAGGGGCCAATCCCGAGGAAATTGACACCGAGGTATTTGTTCTGCCTGCTGCAGCTTCCTATGAAAGAGAAGGAAACAAGGCCAACAGCGGGCGCTGGATCCAGTGGCAGTGGAAGGCCCAGGAGGCTCCAGGTGACTGCAAGAGCGATCTCTGGATTGCCAATGAACTTTTCAAGAAACTACAGGAACTTTACCGGGAAGAGGGAGGAACTGTCCCCGAGCAGATTACCAAAATGCACTGGGACTACGATGGACCTGATGGACAGGTTGATATCGTTAAGGTCTGCAAGGATATTAACGGTTACAACGTAAAAGATGGTTCCCTGGTAAACAACTTCGTGGCCCTTAAATATGATGGTTCAACTGCCTGTGGAAACTGGCTTTACAGCGGTTACTACAACAACCTGGAAAACCCCCCGACTAAGAGGAGGAAACCAGAAAAAGAAGGTATAGGATCTCACCTGGAGTGGGCTTTTGCCTGGCCCTTAAACCGACGGATTGTTTACAACCGGGCTTCAGCTGATCCTTCCGGGAAACCCTGGAACCCCGATGTTCCCCAGGTATGGTGGGATGAAATCGAGGGTCGCTGGAAGACTAATGATGTTCCCGACTTTAATGTAAATATTCCGCCCCTAGAATCAGCAAAAACTCCATTTATTATGCTTCCGGAAGGACAGGGACGCTTGTTCTCAGCATTTGTTAATGACGGACCTTTCCCGACCCACTATGAACCTGCAGATAGTCCCGTTCCCAATCTGCTCTATCCGGATGCAACGTATAACCCGATCAGCCAGAGGTTCTATGAAGATCATGTTGTAGAAACAGACGAAGAAAAAGAAAGGTATCCCTATGTTCTGACAACCTATCGGGTAGTTGAACACTATCAGAGTGGAATAATGACCAGGAACATGCCCTGGTTAAATGAAATGATGCCTGAACTCTTCGTTGAGATTGACGAGGAGCTTGCAGCAGATCTTGGTATCCAAAATGGCGATAGAGTTGCCATTGAAAGCAAACGCCTCTATAACAATGGCGAACAACAAAGTATTGAAGCCAAGGCCTGCGTAACCAAGAGACTGAGCCCCTTTATGATTAACGGCCAGAAAAAACACGTTGTCGGATTGCCTTTCCACTGGGGGTATATGGGTATGAATACCGGTGCGGTTGCCAATGACCTGACTCCTTCAGTTGGAGACCCCAACACGACTATCCCTGAATTTAAGGCATCCCTTTGCAACATAAGGAGGGTCGGATAAATGAAAGCACAGATCTGTTTAGTTGATGCCTCCAAGTGTATAGGTTGCCGGGCCTGTCAGGCAGCTTGCAAGCAGTGGAATCAGCTGCCCGCTATTAATACTGAATTTACTGGAACCTACGAAAACCCTCCCCAGTATTCCTGTTCTACCTGGACAAAGGTAGTTTTCAGGGAATACAATGAAAATGGCAGGGTCCAGTGGCTAATGTCCAAGCAGGGCTGCATGCACTGTACCGATGCAGCCTGCAAACTGGCCTGCCCGACAGGAGCTATTTACCACACCGATGAGGGAACCGTTGCAATTGATAGGATAAAATGTATTGGGTGTAATTACTGTGCTGCTGCATGTCCTTTCCAGGTTATTGGATTTGACCGTTTTACCAACAGGGCTGAAAAATGTACTTTCTGTTATGATCGCCTGGTAAATGGTCTCAAGCCTGCCTGTTCTACTGCCTGTCCAACCGGTTCCCTGGTTTTTGGAGAGGAGAGGGAAATTATTTCCAAAGCCCAGGACAGGGTAGAAAAGTTGAAGAAAAAAGGACATCAAAATGCAAGAATCTATGGTCTTGATGAAGTAGATGGAACAGCGATGCTTTATGTTCTTGCTGATAAACCTGAGAAATATGGTTTGCCGGCTGATCCTCGGGTTCCTTTTGGGACCAGAGTTTGGAATGCAATTTATGGACCCCTGCGGGTGCTGGTTGTAATAGCGGTTGGTTTTGGGCTTTGGGCTAATCTAACCAAAAACAAGGAAATAGATAAAGCCAAAGAAGAAGCCCAAAAGGAATCGGAATAAAAAGGGGAGGTGAAAGCAAGTGGAAGTTAAAGCATTTCTTGGCGGACTACATGTCCCCCACTACAAGAGTTTTTCGGAAAAACAGCCGATAAAAGTGGCTTCCCTGCCCGAAGAAATTATTATTCCTCTTTCCCAGCACATTGGTG
>Ga0207421_10005341_pt1 | contig 14419 bp, 16 predicted proteins | sample SodLakKL_010_SED_4_FD_187542 | JGI IMG/M metagenome (GOLD analysis project Ga0207421, IMG submission 187542) | Alkaline sediment microbial communities from Lake Tanatar, Kulunda Steppe, Russia - 8KL_010_SED (SPAdes) (version 2) | ecosystem: Environmental > Aquatic > Non-marine Saline and...
CCCCGCCAGCCCCGCCCGAACCCCCCGTATCCGGGGGCATCCGCGCCGCGCCGACCTCCGACTACGCCAGCTCGAACCACTGGCTGGTGGCCTCCGGCAGCCGGTCGCGGGCGCCGGGCTCGCGCCCGAGCCAGACCACCCACACGCGGTATCTGCCGGGTTCGACGCGTGGGCCGGCCACCTCGCCGCTGCGGCCGGGGACCATCGCCCCGGTGCTCTGGTTCCAGTAGGTCGGCCAGATCGCGATCTGGCCGGGCAACCACCGGTCGATCGCGGGCTGCTCGGCCGCCCGGTCGAGTTCGTCGTCGGCCACGATGCGGTGCCGTTCATCGCGCACGCTCAGCACGTAGCGCTGCCAGCCGGGATACCGGTGCTCGACGAAGCGCTCACCCTGGTTGGCGGCCGTCACCGTCACCCGCACGGTCTCCCCCGGCGCGTAGACCCCCCGGTCGACCAACACCTGCAGGTCGAAGCCCGCGAACGGTTCGTGGTCCTCGAGCAGCGAACGGACGTCCATCCTCAGGCCACCGGTGCGCCGGGCTCGAGGCCCTCATCCACACCCAGCAGCTTGACCGTGCCGTCGGGCTCCAGCCCCCCGAGGATGAGGAACTCGCTGCGGAAACCGGCGATCCGCTTGGCCCCGAGGTTGACCGCCCCCACCACCTTGCGGCCGAGCAGTTCGCCCTCCGGGTAGTTGGTGACCTGCGCGCTCGTCTGGAGCACGCCCACGACCGGGCCGAAGTCGACGCGCAGCTTCCAGGCGGGCTGACGCGCCTCCGGGAACGGTGCCACCTCGACGATCCGTCCGACCCGCATGTCGAGGGCGAAGAAGGCCTCGGCGCCGATGTCCTGCTTGGCCGCGAGGGTCGCGGGATCGTAGGGACGATCGGTCGGGTTCGCGTCAGCCACGTGGGATGCTCCCGGCCGGGATGGCGCGCCCCACCCATCGGTCCTTGAGGTCGGCGGCGGCTCCGGAGGCGAGGACCTGACGAGCTCGGGACAGACCGGCGGCCAGGTCCGGCGCTGCGCCCGCGACCACCAGCGCCGCAGCCGCGTTGAGCGCGACGATGTCGCTGCGCGGACCCAACTCGCCCGACAACACGGCGTTGGCGATCCCGACGTTGTCGGCCACGGACCCCCCGCGCAGGTCCTCGAGGCTCGCCCTGGGCACACCGAGGTCGAGCGGATCCAACTCGAACTCCGTGACCACGCCGTCGCGGACCTCGAACACCGTGCTCGGAGCGGTGGTGGTCAACTCGTCCAGACCATCGTGACCGCGGAAGACGAACGCCGCGCGCTTCCCGAGCGCCGCGAGGGCGTCGGCCATCGGACGAGCGAGGCTCGCGTCGGAGACCCCGACCACCTGGTGCGGTGCGCCGGCGGGGTTGGACAGTGGCCCGAGCACGTTGAAGGTGGTGCGGATACCGAGTTGGACCCGGACGGGTGCGACGAATCGCATGGCGGGGTGGAACGACCGGGCGTAGAGGAAGGTGATCCCGAGCTCCTCGAGGCAGCGGACCGCCGCCCCCGGGGACAGCTCGATGTCGATCCCCCACGCCTCCAGCAGATCGGCGCTGCCACAGGTGCCGGACGCCGCCCGGTTGCCGTGCTTGGCGACCGGCACACCGGCGGCCGCCACCACCAGGGCGGCGACCGTGGAGATGTTGAAGGTGCCGGCGCCGTCACCACCGGTCCCGCAGGTGTCCACGAGGCGGGCGCGCAGCTCCGGGGCCAGCTCCAAGGGGTTCGCCGCCTCGAGCATCCCGCGGACGAACCCGGCGATCTCCGGACCGGACTCGCCCTTCGCGCGCAACGCGATCAGCAAGGCGGCCACCTGAGAGGATTCGGCCTCGCCCTGCATCAGCTCGGCCATCACCGCCCGGGCGGTCGGCTCGTCGAGGTGCTCGCCGTGCAGCAGACGTGTCAGCAGCTCGGGCCAGCGGACCGACACATCGCTCACAGGGCACTCCTCCGAAACTTCGATGGACGCGAACGATCGAACCGGGGACGCTCGATCCGACCCACCCCGCTACTGGTGATCGCGGACCGCGGCGGCGAGCTGTGCGGCATCCGACCCGGCATCGCCATAGGGGGCCGCTTCTGCGTGCTCGAGCGCCGCGACGCGCTTCGCGAGGTCGAAGGGGGAGACCGGCTTCATCACCACGTCGTTGGCGCCGGCCCAACCGGCCAGCCACACGTCCTGCTCACGTGAGAGCAGCACGATCGAGGCGATGGGCGGCGTGCCCTCGAGTTCGGCGCGCGCGCGCAGGTCGTAGAGCGTGGCGAACCCGCCCCGCGGCTGCAGGTCACCATCGACCACCAGCACGTCGAAGTGCTCGCCCCGAGCGATGATCCGCTCCCGGAGCTCGCCCGCGGTCGCCACCTCGACGACCTCGGCGTCGGCGTGCAGCATGAGCGCGCTCGAGGCACGCAAGCGCTCCTTGACGTCCTCCGAGACCACCAGCACCCGCACGACCGACCTCCAGCGTGTCCGACCCGGCCGGGTCCGACCCGGCGAGTCCGAACCGTACCCGCCGACGGGTCACGACGTACTCTCCTCCCGGGCGCCTGGGAGGGTGCCTCGGAAGCAACGACGAGGGAGTGAGCGCGTGAGCGTCGAGAGCACGATGATGGATTATCCGTTGACCGTGACCCAGTTGCTGGAACACGGGCGGAGGGTTCACGGCGACCGGTCGATCGTCACCTGGCAGGGCGAGAGCTCCCGGCGGGTCAGCTTCGCCGAGACCTACGAACGGACCCGGAGACTCGCCGGCGGGCTGGCCTCGCTGGGTGTGGCCAACGGTGACGTGGTCGCGACCTTCTGCTGGAACCATCAGGAGCACGTCGAGGCGTACTTCGCGATCCCCTCGATGGGCGCGGTCCTCCACCAGCTGAACATCCGGTTGTTCCCCGACCAGCTCGCGTTCGTCATCGATGACCTGGGTGACCGCGTGATCATCGTCGACGACACGCTGATCCCGCTGTTGGCCCGGGTACTCGGCGAGGTCGACTCGCCGGAGATCTTCATCGTGGTCGGCGACGGGGACGTTTCGGCCCTCGAACCCCACGGCCGGGTCATCCGCTACGACCAACTGCTGGCCGACGCCACACCGATCGAGGCCTGGCCCGAGATCGACGAACGACAGGCCGCCGCCTCCTGCTACACCAGCGGCACCACCGGCAACCCCAAGGGCGTGGTCTACAGCCACCGTTCGATCTGGACCCACACGTTCGGTGCGATCGCCGGCGGGGTCGGTCTGCAGGACGGCGACAAGGTCCTGGTGATCGTGCCGCAGTTCCACGCCAACGCGTGGGGGCTGGTGCACACCGCATGGATCCGCGGGGCCGACCTGCTGATGCCCGCGCAGTACCTGCAACCCGAGCCGCTCACCGCCTTCATCGAGGCCGAGCGCCCCACCTGCAGCGCGGCCGTCCCCACGGTCTGGAATGGTGTGCTCGCCTACGGCCAGCAGAACGAGATCGACCTGTCCTCGCTGAGCTGGGTGGTGGTCGGGGGCTCCGCGGTCCCGCGTGCGATGATCGACGCGTTCGAGGACCGGTACGGCATCGAGATCATCCAGGGCTGGGGCATGACCGAGATGTCCCCCCTCGGCACCGTCGCCCAGGCCCCGGCCGGGGCGACCCCGGAGCAGTCCCGCGAGTACCGGGCCAGAACCGGACGGATCGTCCCGGGTGTCGAGATGCGCCTGATCGACGATTCGGGTGCGGAGCAGCCCTGGGACGGCAAGGCCATCGGCGAGATCCAGGTCCGGGGGCCGTGGATCACGGCCGGCTACCACGCCGTGGAGACCCCGGAGAAGTTCGACGACGGGTGGCTGCGGACCGGCGACGTCGGGGTCATCGACCCGCAGGGCTACATGCAGATCGTCGACCGCACCAAGGACGTCATCAAGTCCGGCGGCGAGTGGATCAGTTCGGTCGACCTGGAGAACGCGCTGATGGGTCACCCGGACGTGGTCGAGTGCGCCGTCATCGGCGTGGCGGACGAACGTTGGGACGAGCGTCCGCTCGCGTGCGTGGTCGTGCGCGAGGGGGCGACCCTCACCCCCGAGGACCTCAACAGCTACCTCGGCGGCCAGGTCGCCTCGTGGTGGCTGCCCGAACGTTTCAGCTTCGTCGAGGAGGTCCCGAAGACCTCGGTCGGCAAGTTCGACAAGAAGGTGCTCCGCGGTGCCTACGAATCCGGTGGCCTGAACGTCGAGGTCGCGGGCAGCTAGCCAGGTTCGGCAGCCTGGTGGGATGGATGGTGCAGGTGCACCGGGATCTCACCTCGCTGCCGAACCGACGCCGAACCGGCGCCGGACTGAGGTCGAGGCCCCGGATGCGCGGCCCGGGCTCGCGCGCAGACCCACCGATGTCGCCCCTCATGGCCGGTGTCGCGCGAGCCCCCCTCCCGCGGGCTTCCGGCCCGACCCTGAGCTCCAGACGCGACGACGACCTCCAGACGCGACGACGACCTGCAGACGCGACGACGACGCGCGAGGTGCACCGCCGCAGCGACGAAACGGTACGACCAGGTGGCCATCGAGCGACATCCGGCTGACCGGATCGTGCCGTCATCGCCCCGTTGCCACTTCGCCATCGCCCCGTTCCCACTTCTTCGCGCCGCCACGACCGCTCGGGCCTCTAGGATGGTGGCGGCGTTTGTGGTCATCGCCGGCTGCAGTCACGTCCGTCCCCGCGCGCATCACGCCGTCGAGGGGACCTGACGGAGGGGGTCCGCGATGGTTCGTGAAGCACTCGGTCGCACCGTATTGGTTCCCGTGGCGAACCCCGCGACGATACGTCCCCTGCTGCTGTGCGCCGCGCGTATCGCCGCAGCCGACCAGGGCCGGGTCGAACTCGTCACCGTCCTGCGCCCGGGGGCCTCGGCGGATGAACACGCCCACGCCTGGCAGGGCCTCGCCGACGCCGAGGATGCCGCGACCACGCTCGGCGCGAAAGCGAGAGGACGCGTCGTCACCGCCGCGAACCCGGCGACGGGGGTGCTCGAGGCCGTCGACGAGCTGGAGGCCTCCCTCGTGCTCATGGGCTGGCGGGGCAGCAGTTCCACCAGTGACGTCTTCGGCGCACTGATCGACACGGTCGTCGGACGTTCGACGGTGCCACTGGCGGTGGTGCGTCTGGGCACGGTGCCGTTCCAGCGGGTCCTGCTGCCGGTGTCCTCCGACCACCTGCTCCCGGGTGGGGCGAGTGGGCTGTGTCTCGCCGCCCGGCTCGCCGATCGGCTGCGTGTCGGTGCCGAGCAGCCCACGACCCTGCTGCGGACCGGCCCCCGCGAACTCGAACTCCCCGCCGAGGTGGCGGCGCTCGGGGACCGCGTCCACCACGACCCGCGTCGGACCGATCAGGCCGTCGGCGCCTTCGCACGGGCCGACGACCTGGTGGTCGCAGCCGTGGCGCCGACCGTCTCCGGGTTGCGGGCCGCGACCACCCACCTCGCCTGGGCCGCGCCGGACGCCACACTCCTGGTCGCCGTCGACGTCGGGCCGACCCGCGAGCCCGGACTCGCCGATGCGGTCGAGAAGGCCGGCGAGCCGGCCCCGGACAGCGCGCCGGCCACCACCCGCGAGTTCCACATCGTGGTCACCGCACGTCTGCCCGACGACCGGGCGATCACCCCCGAACATCTGGACCGTGTCCTGCGCACGGCCGGCGCCACCGATCACCTGATGGCGTGGTGGCCGGCCGGCGATCCCCGCCCCCATGTGCGTGCGACCGTCACCGTCCGGGCCGTCGGCGTCAACGGGGCGATCGGCACGGTCATGGTCGCCGTGCACGATGCACCCGAGCTGAGCGGGGCGGAGATCTCCTACGACGTCGACCGCGGCCGTCCGATGTATCGCCAGTCGTCGGTGCAGAGCGACCCCGTCGGGGTGACCGAGGACGAGGCCGAGGTCGCAGAGGCCGAGACCGGAGGCGGTCAGCACCGGAGGTAGACTCCGGCCCCGTTCGAGGAGATCCGCGGTGACTGAACCCTCCGGCGCGCCGCCGTCCGCAGCGGGATCCGTGGGGACGACCCGCGACGAGGCGGCCGCTTCGCAGGACGCGGTCGCACGGGCCTCGCCCACCGGGCCGGCCGTGGCCCACGAACTCGACGCGTCCGGGTTGTCGTGTCCCATGCCGGTGATCGAACTGGCGCAGGCGATCGAGCACATCGCGATCGGGCAGTTGATCGCGATCACGGCGACGGATCCGGCGGCTCGGGTGGACATCCCCGTGTGGTGCCGGATGCAGCGACACCTGCTGCGAGGGATGGAGGGGACCGACGGCTCATGGCGGTTCCTGGTCGAACGCGCACGCTGAGCCACATCGAGCACCGCCTCCGTCCCGCCTCCGTCCCGCCGGCGCGCTCGACGGTGGGCTCGTCGCGGCCGGTCGCGAACGGCGTGACGAGCTGATCGTGACGAGCTGACCGTGACGAGCTGACCGTGACGAGCTGACCGTGACGAGCTGATCGACGCGAACCGGCTCTCACCGTCCCCCGGCGCCGCCCTCCGCGGCCCTCAGGGCGGCGAGGATCGCGGTGACGCACGCGTGGACCTCGGCCGGCGCGCGATCACCGTCCAGCCGCAGATAGGCGCCCAGGCCTTCCACGTCGACCCGTAGCCGGCCGCGCAACCACATCGGGTCCCAGACCTCGCCGCTGACGTCGGCCGCGGCTGCGACCGCCCCCTCCAGGGGCAGACGGTGGATCAGCCGCACGATGTCGGGCTCGACCCCCAACGGCACGACGGCGAGCCGGCCGCCGTCGGACCAGCGTTCGGCGAGGTTGTCCCACACCTGCTCGTAGCATTCCCAGGCGGCCTGGCTGCCCAGCTCTTCGAGGTCGGCTCCCGTCTCGTCACGGATGGCGGCGAGCACGATCGCGTGCACGGTCTCGGTGAGCCCGCCCGCGACACCCTCCGGATCGGAGAAGACCCGGACCAGCCACCCGTGACGGCCGACCGCGACCGACTCGATCCGTGCCACGACCTGATCGCGCAGCTCCTCCGACCACACCTCCAGCAGGACCTCGTTCCAACCCGACTCGTCGTCCATGCCCACCCGCTGCCCACCCGTCGACCCGTACCGCGACGCTACCCACCGACGGTCGGACCGTGGGCATCGACGCCGCGTCTACGCTGGCGCCTCCCCGATGCCCGCCGATGGAAAGTCCCGCCATGGACCCCACCGAAGCTCACCAGCGCCGCACCGAGGTCCAGCTGCTGGACGTTCGCGAGCACGACGAGTGGTCCGCCGGGCACATCGAGGGAGCGGTCCACCTCCCGATGGGCGAGTTGGCCGACCGGCGCGATGAACTGGCCGACGACCGCCCGATCGTCGCGGTGTGCCGTTCGGGCGCCCGCTCCGGGCAGGTCACCGCGGCGCTGCAACGGGCCGGCTACGAGGCGCACAACCTCGAGGGCGGCATGCAGGCGTGGGCCGCAGCCGACCTGCCCTTCGTCGCCGAGGGCGCGGACCCACCACGCGTCGCCTGAGTACCGGCCCGGCGCCCCGAAGGCGTGGATCAGGTGTCCTCGCCCGTCCGTGCGTCGGCGGGACCATCGCTCGGGTACAGCTCGAAGCCCGCACCTCCTCGCCGGTAGGTCACGTGGGCGATCTGGTCGGTGACGTGATCGTCGTTGTGATCGATCCGGTCGAACTCCCGGTCGACGCGGGCTGCGGCCCGAGAGGTGTAGGTCTCGGCGATGAACCGCTCGGTGGCCGTGCCGTCGGCGCCCTCCTGGTTCATCTTCGCGGTGATACGTGAGAGCGTGGCGATCTGCCCGACGATGTCCATGGAGATGGCCGCCAGGCGCTTCTGGTGATGCTGGTGCGAACGGATCCCGCGACCGTGTTCCCGCAGCAGACGTTCGGACTGTTCGCGCAGCCGTCCGACCTGGTCGCTGAGCGGCGCCGCGAGCGGGCGCAACTCCGGATGGACGTGGGTGAGCCGCGCCGGTGCCACCCGGCGTCTGACCTTCGACATGACGTAGTCCAGCACCAGGCCCCCGGAGCGCACCGGTGAGAGCAGATCGAGGTCCTCGAGCCCTTCGAGTTCGTCGCCGACGACCTTCAGCCCGGACAGCGCCACGAACGCCCGCAGCACGTCGTTGGAGCCCTCGAAGATCGGGAAGATGCGGATGTCACGCAGGATCTTCGGGAACGGGCTGTCGTTCATGTACGCCTCGCCACCCCGCAACTGGAAGGCGCGGTTGGCCGCGTACCAGAGGAACTCGGTGCCGGCGATCTTGATCATCGCGGACTCGAGGCTGACGTCCTCCACCCCGGTGTCCATCATGCCGGTGGTCAGGTAGGCCGTGGCCTCCAGCCCGTAGAGCTGCGCGGTCATCCACGCGACCTTCTCCTGCACCAGTTCGAAATCGGCGAGTCGCTGGCCGAACTGCCGCCGGTCGTGGATGTGCGCGACCGTCAGGTCGATGAGCTTCTTGACCGACCCGATGGAGCCGGTGCCGAGCGACATCCGGCCGTTGTTGAGCACGTTCATGGCGATCTGGAACCCGTCACCGGGTTCACCGATGAGGTTCTCGGACGGGACCGTGACATCGCTGAAGGTCAGGTGTCGCAGGTCGTTGCCGCGTAGGCCCATCGTGTCGTACCGGAACGGGGAGTCGAACCCGTCCATGTCCGGGGTGAGGATCAAGGCGACGTGCCCGTGTTCTTCGCTCCGGGCGAAGCACACCACCACATCGCGGTTGCCGTTGCCGATCCAACGCTTCTCGCCGTTGAGCTTCCACGAGCCGTCGGCCTGCCGTTCGGCGCGGGTCTGCAGGTCGAAGGCGTCGGAACCGGTCGTGGGCTCGGTCAACGCGAACCCGGCGAGCTTGCGGCCAGCGGCGAGATCCGGCAGGAAGCGTTCCTTCTGCGCATCGCTGCCGAACATGTGGATCGCCTTGTAGCCGATCGACATGTGCACGCCGGTGATCACCGCGAGCGTGCCGTCGATCCGACCGAACTCCTCACTGACCCGGCAGTACCCGGTCTGGGACAGCCCCTGCCCGCCGTACTGCTCCGGGACGTACAGCCCCAGCAGGCCCGCCTCCCCGAGTGCGGCGATGACCTCGTCACCGATCCACCGTTGCTCCTCGATATGCCGGGGGTCATAGATCTCGTCACGGATCTGGTGCAGGCTGGCGATCAACCCGTTGACCCGTCGTCGCTCCGCCGGATCGAGCATCGGGTAGGGGGTGGCGAGATCCTGGTGCAACTCGCCCAGGAAGAGCCCCTTGGCCAGTGAGGGCGAGCCGGCGCGGTCGGGTCGTTCGCCGGTGGATCTCGCCACCTCCTCCGCGGACCTGGGTGCCGCCTCTGCGGCGTTGGTTCCGGCCGTGAGGTTGCTCACGCGGGCTCCTCCAGGTCGCTCGCGGCGGTCACGGCGCCGCGTGGACGCTCACCCGCCTTGGATGCCGCCAGCGTGGTCGTCGTGCCGACGATGCGAAACCGGCCGGGTGACCGGGTCCCGGCCGCGTCGCCGGCCCGCTCCGGTCGCCGGCCCGCTCCGGTCGCCGGCCCGCTCCGTCAGTGGGCGCGTCGGATCCGGATCGGACCCTTCGCCGAGGAGGGATCGACGACCCGCCCCCTCTGGATGATCTGCACCTCACCACGCGCCACCAACCGTCGGGCGGCGCGGCGCGCGGGTTCCATCAACCCCCGCCAGGCCTGCTCCGGGTCGCCGTCACCGCCGATCTGCGCATCGGCGACCGCGCGTGCGGCTTCGGACGGACAGATGCTCGCGGTGCGGGCACGGGCGTCGAGCAACGCCAGGATCGCGGCTTCGAGGTCATGGTCGACCACGCGGATCTTCCGCTTGCGGCAGGCATCGGAGCAGTAGCGGACCTGCTCCCAGTCACGAGCCCATGCCGTGCGCCAGGTGATCGTCCTCCCACAACTGGCGCAGGACTTGGCGGCCGGGGCGCTCACGCGGGACCGGGCGCGTCCACCGAGCGATCAGAAGGTCGCGCTGTCCCCGCAGGCGCAGGAGCCCGACGAGTTCGGGTTCTCGATGGAGAAGCCCGAGGCCTCGAGCGATTCCTTCCAGTCGATCACGGTGCCGCTGAGGTAGGGCGAGGACATCTTGTCGATGCGGATCTTGATCCCGTGGTGCTCCTGCTCCACGTCGCCGTCGAGCTGGCGGTCGTCGAAGAACAGCGCGTACCGGAAGCCGGCGCAGCCGCCGGCCTGAACGGCCACGCGCAGGGCGATGTCGTCCACATCGGGCTGGTCGACCAGGAAGCTCCGGACCTTCTCGGCCGCGGTCTCGGTCAGGGTGACGTCGCTCTCGGGCATGGTCTCGACGGTGGTGTCGGCGCTCACGGCGGCTCCTGCGGTTGGTTCGTGACGAACGGTCGGCGCCGGTCACGAGACGACGGGCACCTGAGAACGACGAGTGTACCCATGGAGTTCGGCCCGTCAGGGCTCCCAGACCGACGCCGATCGGCCCGCGGCTTCGCGCACGTCGGCGACCGGGTCCGGGGGTGGCCCGCCCGGGGAGGCCTCCTGCACGTCATCGAGGGCGGGCGCGCCAGGACCTCGCTGGCCCACCACGGCGTGGACCCGTAGCCCGTGGGCCCGCGCACAGCCCGCGACGTGCGTGACGACCTTGCCCGCCCCCGTCGTGACGTCCAGGCGACCTTCCCCGGTCACGACCAGATCGGCGGTGGCGATCGCGGCCGGCAGACCCACCAGCTCCCCCACGGCCTCGCTGCCGACCCGGAAGCGGGCACCCAATGCCGCGACCAGCGCGTAGCCCAGTCCTCCCGCGGCCCCGGTCGCCGGGAGATCGCGCAGCCGTGCGGCACGACCATCCGGCGCGGCTGCATCCGCCGCTGCATCCTCGATGGCCCCACCCGCATCCTCGAGGGCCCCAACCGTGCTCCGCCCCTGGCCGGCCGGGACGAGATCGCGCTCCACCACGTCCGCCCAGCGATCGAGTCCGGCGCGCAGCCGCTCGACCTCGTCGGGTGAGGCCCCCTTCTGCGGGCCGAAGACCTGCGCGGCGTCGGTCAACGGGGTCGTGACGTCCGCGAGCAGCTCCACCTCGACGTCCGACCAGTCCGAACGCCAACCGACGCTCACGGCGGCGACACGTTCCAGATCGGCGGCACCGACCTTCAGACCCGACCCGTCCTCGAGCGTGGGACGCAGGCCCAACGCGATGAGCGCCCCGGCGCCGCCGTCGACGGTCGCCGACCCACCGAGGCCGACGAGGATCCGCCGGGCACCGAGCGCCCGGGCGGCCTCGAGCAGCTGCCCGACGCCGTAGGTCGTCGTCCGGAGGGGTGCCCGATGCTCGTGGGCGACGAGCGCCAGCCCGCAGGCCAGTGCGGACTCGATGAGCACACTGCCGTCGGCTCGGAGCAGCATCGCGGCGTCCAACGGGTGTCCGAGCGGTCCGGCCACCTCGGTGACGTGGCGGATGTCGTCGGGACGTTGCACCACGTCGAGCAGACCCTCGCCCCCGTCCGACATCGGCACGAGGATCAGGTCGTCGGCGGGCCGGATCGCGCGCCATCCCGACGCGATCGCCTCGGCGGCCTCGGCGGCGGACAGGGTGCCTCCGAAGCCGTCGGGCGCGATCACCACCGTCGGCATGGCGCGCTCTTCCTGTCACGTCTCGGACGGACCGGTCGGCCGTCCATGGCAGCCTATGCCGCACGCGCGCACCCTCGTCACCCGCGGCCCCGGGCGCGGGCCGGGCTCACTCCCGGTAGGGCTGCACCACCTCGCTCATCCAACTGGCCGCACCCGGCTCCGCCTCGGGGTCCGGGTGATGGATGACCCACGGCGGGGCGGTCGCCTCCGCTGCCTGTCGCTGGAGCCAGGCATCGATGGCCTCGAAGGCATCCCCGATGTCGTCCGGATGGCCCCGGTGCCAGGTCGTGATGGCCGGCCCTCCGGGTAGCGACGAGAAGCGCACCTCGTCCTTGGGCGTGACGCGCTCGGCGACCGGGAACCCGGCCTCGACCTCGTTGTGCTCACCACGCTCGAGGTAGAGCACGAACGGATCGCCGGTGGTCGGCACGTTGATCCGCTGGAGATGGGCGGCGATGGTCCCGAACACCCCCGCGGCCCACGAGGTCAACTCGTCGGCGACGATGCCTCGACGAACGACCGCCGTGTGCTGCGGCTCCAAGTTGCGGATCTCGATCTCGTAGGGGAAGTCGTAGATGATCATCCTCCATGACGTGGCTCATGGCGTTACGTGGCTCATGGCGTTGCGTGCGTGCGACGCTAGGAGGCACCCCACGACCTCACCACCGACCGATGGACCGGGCGCTCACCCCTGCCCCTCACCCCTGCCCCTCACCCCTGCCCCTCGGGCCCGGCCGGGGTCGGCAGCGGCTCATGGCCGAGTGCCCGGACCAACTCCCGTGCCCGGTCGAGATCGGCGACGGCGACGGCGACCGAGACGCCCTCGACCCAGTCGAGCGAGGGGTAGACCGAGGCGAGGTTCGTCGAGGCGGTGACCCCGTTGACCTGCAGGGTCGCCGCCAGCAGGTCGGCGGCGCCCTGGGAGCTGACGACCGCCACCGGCTCGTGCCGCTGATGCTGTATCTGCTCGAAGATCACGCACTCCCGGGAGGGTCGGATCGGCCCCTGAGGATCAGGTCTTGGGGTCGCGCTGGAGGAAGGGCGGGCGGACCACCTCGGCGCCGGTGAACCGTCCACGCACGTCGATCTCCACACGGTCGCCCGGACCCAACGGATCGCTGAGATAGGCGAGCGCGACGGGGCGACCCAGCGTCGGCGACACGGTACCCGAGGTCACGAACCCGACCGGCTTGCCGTCGTGCAACACATCCATCTCGCCCCGTGCAGGTCGGCGGCCGTCGACCAGCAGGCCCCACAGTCGGCGACGCGGGCCCTGCTGCTTGAGCTGGCGCAACGCTTCCGCGCCCCGGAACCCGTCGCGATCGAGCTTGACGGCCCACCCGAGCCGGGCCTCGTAGGGCGTGGTCGCGGTGGACAGCTCGTTGCCGTGCAGCGGGTAGCCCATCTCGAGACGGAGCGTGTCGCGGGCCCCCAGTCCGCAGGGCGTGGCCCCGGCCGCGAGCAACCGTTCCCACAACGTGACCGCCACGCCGCCGGGAACCACCAGTTCGACCCCCGGTTCGCCGGTGTAGCCGGTCCGGGCGAGCACCACGGTCGAGCCCGCCACCTCGACGTCCCTGAGCCCCAGGTGCGGGGTCGAGCTCGCGACCTCCGGGTCCTGAGCTGCTCCCGCTGCGTCGTGGGCCAGCACGTCGTCGACGCGTGCGAGCGCGTCGGGACCCTGCACGGCGAGTACCGCCCAACCCGGACTCTCGTCGCGGACGTTCGCGTCGAGCTGCTGTGCGGCGGCCTGCAGCACCCGGACCACCGACGGGGTGTTGGCGGCATTGGGCACCGCCATGAACGCCTCGGCCGAACGTCGATAGACGATCAGGTCGTCGACGATGCCGCCACGCTCGTCACAGCACAGCGTGTACTGCGAGGTGCCGTCCCCGAGGCGTGCCGGATCGTTGGTGAAGCTCGCCGCCACGACCCGCTGCGCGTCGGGGCCGTCGACGAACACCGTGCCGAGGTGGGAGACGTCGAACACCCCCACGCCCTGTCTGACAGCCGCGTGTTCCTCCGAGGTGCCGGCGAACCGGATCGGCATCGACCACCCGGCGAAGGGTCCGAGCTTCGCACCGGCCTCGGTGTGGTGGGCGGTCAGCGGTGTGGTTCGCAGCGCGTCCTGCACGGGGGTCTGCTCCGGTCGAGGGGGTGGGCCTGGCGTCGGTCACCATCCGTGAGGTCATGACCCGTCGCGCCGCTCGTCACGCTACCGAGCCGACCCACGAAGGGGATGGGTCCGAGCCCGTCACCGACCGCCCGTGGGCTACCCATGGAGCTCTGCGGGTGCCGCAGGGTTCCGCTAGCTTCGGTCGCGAGCGCGCCACTTCCTCGCGCCACCGCACCAACCACACCCCACTCCGCGGCGCCGTCGGATCCGGCCCCGCACCCGACGAGGAGCATCCACGTGGCCGAGGTCGAGCTTCCGCAACTGGGCGAATCCGTGACCGAAGGCGTCATCACCGCCTGGTTGGTCGAGGTGGGCGACACCGTCGAGGTGGATCAACCCATCGTGGAGATCTCCACCGACAAGGTCGACACGGAGATCCCCTCCCCCGTCGCCGGCACGGTCGAGGAGCTGCGGGCCGAGGTCGACGACACCATCGAGGTCGGCCAGGTCATCGCCGTGATCGGCGACCAGCGCGCCGCCACGGGCGACGCCGGTGACGACGGGGGCGAGAGCGAACAGCCCGACGACGCCGAGCAGGCGGCCGAGACGGCACCCGACACCGCCGGGGCGACCCCGGACGAGGGGACCTCACCCGACGATGCCGAGGGCGAACCAGACGACCGGCAG
>Ga0207421_10005342_pt1 | contig 14413 bp, 16 predicted proteins | sample SodLakKL_010_SED_4_FD_187542 | JGI IMG/M metagenome (GOLD analysis project Ga0207421, IMG submission 187542) | Alkaline sediment microbial communities from Lake Tanatar, Kulunda Steppe, Russia - 8KL_010_SED (SPAdes) (version 2) | ecosystem: Environmental > Aquatic > Non-marine Saline and...
AGCGACGGTCAGTTCGACCACACCCAGCGATGACCCAAGATGCCCGCCAGTTTCCGACACGGCCGAGATCACCTCGGTCCGGACATCATCGGCAAGGCTGGTCAGTGCCGCATCGCTCATCCGGCGCAGATCGGCGGGGCCAGCGATACTATCCAGAAACGGGGTATTGGGGCGATGGGTCATGACGGCACCTTTGCAATAAAAAAGCGTCGCAAGTGGGGTGAACCGCTTGCGACGCTAGTCTCCTGTAGCCAACAGGAAGGGAACTGGGGCTATGGGCCCCAATGACGGACCGACCAGGGAAAGGTGATCCGACAGCGAAGGATCAGGCAAAGCGTCGCGTCATGCCTGACCCAATGGTGTATCAGTCGGCGATGGCCGGTGCGGCATCGTCCATGGCATCATCTTCTGCCACAGGGTCATCCGCCACAGGATCGGCAACCATCTGCACCGCTGGTGCGGGCCGGTTGATCGGATCGGCAGCCATACGCGCCTCTTCCGGCAAGGCCCGACCGATTGCGGCGAAAGCAGCTACAAAGAACCACATCGCCAGAACAACGATCGCCGCATAGCCCGCGCCTTTGAGCATCAAAAAGGTGATGTCGGCGGTCAATCTGGTTTTCGTGTTCATCTCGAGGATGTTGTCGTTTTTCATTGTCTCTCTCCTCAGTCTAAGGGCGCATAGCCGTGGATTTGTGCCCAGACGAACCAATTGTCCACAACCGTGCCGGAAAGCAGGATCCCGATACCACCTGTCAGCGGTGTGAGAACTGCAAACCACCAGGCCCAGCGATGGATACCTTCCATCGTGGCGTTGAAGCCCATGGTCCAGCGCCAGAACAAGGCGGCCCGTTCGGATGCCGTGCCACGATCAACGATCTGTTCGATCTCGCGTTCACCGCCAAAGCGGCTGACCGCAAGGATCGTTGCGCCGTGCATGGCGAACAGCAAAGCCGAGCCATAAAGGAACACGATCGAAAGCGCGTGGAACGGGTTGTAGAACAGGTTGCCATGCGTGATCGAGAACAGGTTGGTCCAGTCCAGATGCGAGAAGATACCGTAAGGAACAGCCTCGCTCCATGATCCGAGCAGGATCGGACGGATCAGGTTCAGCACAAAGATCAACCAAAGCAGCGCGGCAAAGGCATAAGCCACATGCAGACCCATCCCCAGCGCCTTGGCGCGGTTATAGGTACGGATCCACCAAGCGCAGCAACCGACCAGAAAGAAGAAGCTGGCGATCAGCCACCATCCGCCCTCGGCCAAAGGCGCGAAGCCCAAGCCATATTGTGGTCCCGGTGGTTCCAGCGACAGCCAGAACAGGTCGCGGAAGAACAGACCCGGGCTATAATCGACCTGCGCCCAGAAATTCATCCCGATGATGAAGAACCATGCCGCAAAGCCGATGACAGCGACCAGACCGTAAGCCCCAAGATGGACAGGGCCTACCTGAGCATTGCCGAACAAGCCGAACAGGGTGGAAAAACGTGCGCGCTTGGTGCGTTCGCTCATCGTGGTGGCATCTGCCATCACCCCCATCTCGGCGGGGCCCTGAACTTGGACTTGCGTGAAGATATTCTGATATTCAGCCATTTTTCATACCCTCCTACAGGTCTACCCACCAAGGCAGTTCATAGTACCAATCCCACCAGACGATCCATTCTTCGAACCAGATCGTGCCGGAAATGACGATACAAACCGCGCTCCAGAAACCGGCCATAAGTGCCAGAAACAAGCCCAGACGGTGGATGCCCAGTGGCCCGATCGAATAACCGATCAGATCGCGGAAATACGTGTCTTCATGATCGGGCGATGCGATGGTTTTGGCACCCTTGCTGGGGTTGACCGCCGACAGAACCAGCGACCCATGCAACGCAAGCGCCACAGCCGTGATCCAGAAGAAGCTGATCGCCACCATATGCGCAGGATTGTAGTGGAAGTTGCCGTAAGCATAGCCCACGTTGTTCACCCAATCGAGGTGGCTGAAAATCCCGTAAGGAAAGCCATGCCCCCAAGCGCCCATCAGGGCCGGGCGAATGATGACCAGCGTGACATAGGCGAAGATCGCGACACCAAAGGCGAAAGGCACATGATAGCCGATCCCCAGTTTGCGGCAGATCTCGACCTCACGCATCATCCAGCCAACGAAAGCGCCGACCGCACACAGCGTGATAATCTGCCAAAGGCCCCCGTCCAGCAATGGTGCGGCACCAAGGCCGTATTCCAATGGTGGCGGGTTGATGGAAATCAACCACGGGTTCCATGTCGGGCCTTGGCTGGCCCCGTAAAAAATCAAAATCGTCCCAAGGACGGCGAAAAAGAACGTCACGACTCCAAAGAAGCCAACGTAAAATGGCCCCACCCAGAAGTCGAACAGATCTCCGCCTACCAATGTCCCGCCACGGACCCGGTATTTTCTTTCGAAGCTGAGCTGTGCCATCTTCATAACTCCATATGTCTACAGGCCCTGCATCCCCGTTCGGGTGCGCCCTGTGATCGTCGATGTCGATGTTTGCCGCGGGCGGATCAAAGTTCCGCCCGTAGCGATATTAAGCGAAAAGCCTGATCAGCCGCCAAAGGCGCGCTGGAACCAGTTTGTGCTTTCATTGCTCAGCAGGACGAGGTGAATCATCGCCGCCAGCAGGAAAAGAAACACGCCCTGTGCAACGAAAACGCGGCGTGGATCGAAGATCAGCCAGATTTTGTAAAATTGTGCCATTCTGTGTGTTCCTTTTAAGACCAGTTGAACCAAGGAAGCCGGATATACGTCAGGATATGCGCAACGACAGCGACGATCGTGAAGATCGTGAAGCCGCTCATATATACTGCGTGCAGCTCTTGGGCCTGCTCATCAGTGAGACCTGTGAAAGAAAGGTCAGTCTTGTCAGCCATGTTTTGTCTCCAAAAATAAGTGCCGACACCGCGCACCCCCCGCGGCCGGGTTACGACAGAAGCTCTTCCTCTGCCCCAATCCGTCATCCCGGGGGGGAATGACGAATGTCTCGATGCCCTTTTCAGGACAAATGTCGTGCCACCGTGTCATCCGTTGAAGATGTGCGGTGTGATGATCCGGGCCTGGGTCCAGGCCTTGGCGATCGGCCCGTGTTCGGGCAGTTCCATCCGGCGTGCGGCAAACAGCAGCCATGTCAGGATGGCCAGCGGCAGCGTCGCCACAAAGATCAGCGCAAAATAGGCGTAATATTCACGCTTGGGGGCCGCATGCCGTGTCCGGGCAATCGGTGCGTCTGTTGTAAAATCAGTCATTTGCGTCCTCCAGGGGATGGTTGCAGTGTTTCGACGGTCTCCAGCACGACCCTGTCGTTACCGGCGTCGAGCGCCGCCCGCTCTGCGGCATCGCGCAGGGACTTGGCGGCGGAAATACGTGTCAGGATTGGATGTGTCGCCACGATCTCGTCCAGTTTGGCTTGTGCATCCGCATCCCAAGGGAAATCGCGGCGTAAAGGCGTCAGCGTGGCATCGGTTGCATCCATATCGGTGCCCAGCGGCAGGATATGGAACAGCGCATCAAACAGTCCGTTGCAGACCTCTTGCAGCACATAGGTCGCACCGGCATAGCCCATGAACGGCGTGCCAGTCGCGCGCCGGATCGCAGCGCCGGGGAAACTGGCGGGGATGAACACAGGGCTTGGCCCATGTCCGGCCTTCATTTCGGCCAGATACATTTTTTCGTTGATCGACCCCATGACGATCAGCGGGCGTTTGCTATGCAGCAGGGCGCGCACTTCGTCATTATTGGTCTTCTTGCCGCGACAGCGTGCGACGGCAAAGGCACAGGGAAAGCCCAGATCACCCTCAAGATAATGCCGGATTCCACGGGCATAGGTTTCATTCGCGACAATGGCGAATTCCGCCGTTGCAAAGAAATCCTGTGTGACTGACCGCCACAAATCCCAGACGGGTTTGATGGTCGAATGCTTCTCGCGCTCGATGAACGGTTCAGGGTCCAGCCCCGTCAATTCACCCAGCTTGCGCAGGAATTTCGTGGTGGAATCAATGCCGAAGGGCGCTTGCAGATAGGGCTTGTTAAGCACCTCACAAAGGCCACGACCAAATTCGCGGTACATGCAGATATTCACATCCGCATTCACCAGATTGCGCATCTCGGCCACATGGGCGCCCAAAGGCATCACCATATTGACCTCGGCCCCGATCCCTTCGATCAGACGCCGGATCTCGGCCAGATCGGATGGCATGTTGAACGCGCCATACATCGGACCCAGAATGTTGACGCGGGGCGCATCGCCCTCGGCGCGCTTCTTTTCTGGCGGCATCCGGCCTTTGGTCATGCCGAATTCGGTAAAGATCCAGGTCATCGCACGGTCGGCGGCTTCCCATTGATCCTCGTCAATCGTGCGCGGCAGGAACCGCTGGATATTGGTGCCTTGCGGTGTGACACCACCACCGATCATCTCGGCAATCGACCCGGTCACAACAACGGCAGGCAAAGCCGGATCCAGCACATCCCACGCGCGCTTCATCGCAGCCTCGGTGCCTTCGCCCATCTCAGTTTCACCCAGGCCGGTGACGACAATCGGCAATTCATGCGGCGGCAGCCCGTCAGTATAATGCAGCACCGACGTCACCGGCAGGTTTTCACAGCCCACAGGGCCATCGATGACGACCTGTAACCCCTTGACAGCACAGAACGCATAAACCGCGCCCCAATACCCACCTGCCCGATCATGATCCATAATCAGCATGCCGCACCCCCCATCGTCCGAGCCCAAATATCCCGGGGGAGCGAAGCGGGGGCAGCGCCCCCTCCAACATATGCCACAAGCGCCATCATATCATCTGCTCCGCCGCAGCCGCACGCGCCTGCTTGTCGAGCTTTTTCTGATGCATCGCGCGGAAATCGGGGCGCAGGTTGGGCGCGCCTTCCCAGACACCTGCGGTATCGCCATGACCCACGCCTTCGAAAAAGGCGCGCATCGTGTCCATCTTTTCCTTGCCCGCAATCGCCGCATTGACGACTTGCGCCAGCGATCCGGCACCGGCTGGCCCCATCAGGGGCCGCGCGGAAATCAGGTTGGTGAAATAAAGCGCTGGTGTGCCGCGTTCCTTGGCGTGCTGGACCACAGGTGTGGTGCCAATCGCCAGATCGGGGTTGATCGCGTCAACGGCGGCCAGATCATCCTCCAGCGAGGCGCGGTATTTCACCTTCACCCCACGGCTTTCGAGCCATGCGGCATCTTCGGCGGACCACGGTGTTTTCGGACAGGCGGTGCCGACATAAGGCACATCCGCGCCGCTTTCGATCAGCAGACGGGCAACCAGCAGTTCGGACCCTTCATAGCCCGACAGCGTCACGGTGCCTTTGATCTGCGCGCCACCAAGGGCGGCGGTAATCGCGGGCAGGAACGCGTTTTGCGCGGCAGCCACTTGCGCGGCAGGTACATTATACGCCTCGCCAATCGCGGCCAGCCAAGCGGCGGTGCCGTGATAGCCGACAGGGGCAGAGCCTACGACTTTGCGGCCAGCGGCCTGAAATTCACGGACCGATGCCGTATAGAACGGATGGATCGCCGCCACGACACCGCAATCAAGGGCGGCATAAAGCTCGCGCCATTCGCGGGTGGGAACGACAGGACCAGCGGCCAAACCCATCGGGGCCAGCATCGCGCCGATCATCATCGGATCGGCGGGGAACATCTCGCCCAGCAGGGCCACACTCGGGCGGTCGGATTTGCCGCCAACTGGGCGGGCGACGGGGCCTGCTTTGATCTCGTCACGGGCATAGGCCAGCATCGCACCGGCCAGCACGTCCTTGGCCTCGGCATGGGTCGGAATGCCAAACCCGGGCACGTCAATGCCGACGATCCGCACGCCGTTGATCTCACGCGGCAGCAGGCGCAGCGGCACGCCGGAAGCAGTCGGCACACACAGATTGGTCACGACAATCGCGTCATAGCGGGCGGGATCAGCCAGATCATGCACGCTTTCGCGGATATCCTCGAACAACTTGCCGGTGACAAGGCTTTCAGAATTGAACGGCACATAGCCGACCGACCGGCGCGCGCCGTAAAAGTGAGAGACAAACGTGAGGCCATACACACAACACGCCGAGCCGGACAGAACAGTAGCCACACGTTTCATTCGAAGGCCGACGCGCAAAGACCCGAACGCCGGACACATGGATTGTGGCTGGTCATGTGGTCCTTGCGGATAGTCCTTGGCATATTGGTCGAGGATGTCGGACTTGCCCGCAGCGCGCGCCGCGTCCTTCATCGTGCCACCCGACGAACAGCCACCCGCAAGTGCGGTCTGCGCGACTTCAGGTGCCGATGCGACAGGGTCGCCCTCAATGATGCGGACGTTGCCCGCCTCATCATAGCCGACTTCATACCCCTTGGAGTGTTGATCAAGCGTCATCGTAGATCACCTCCAGCGTTGGTTTCGGCGCTGCATTCTTGCCGCGCATGTCGATGTCGGTGGCGGGCACCAGTTTGTAATCGCCGCCGGTATCTTTGCTGTCGAACAGGCCCAGCAGACCGTCCTGATCCAGCGGTGTCGGACGCACAGGGGGCGCGATGCCAACAGCATCGGCCAGCCCGGCAAACATCGGACCCCATTCGCTGTCATAGCTGCCAACGATCTGGTAATTTGCGGATTTCTTGCGCAGATCGTCATTCTGCGGGATTGCGGCCAGCACGGGGATCTTCACGGCTTCGGCAAAGGCCTGCGCCTCTCCGGTGCCATCGTCCTTGTTGATGACCAGACCGGCGACACCGACATTGCCGCCCATCTTGCGGAAGTATTCCACAGCAGAGCAGACATTATTGGCGACATAGAGCGATTGCAGATCGTTGGACGCGACCAGAATGACCTTCTGAGCCATGTCGCGGGCAATCGGCAGGCCGAAGCCGCCGCAGACCACGTCGCCAAGGAAATCGAGCAGGACATAGTCAAAGTCCCAGTCATGGAATCCCAGCTTTTCCAGCAATTCAAACCCGTGGATGATCCCGCGACCACCGCAACCGCGACCAACCTCCGGCCCGCCAAGTTCCATCGCAAAGACACCGCCACGTTTGAAACAGACGTCACCGATGGCGACTTCTTCGCCAGCCAGCTTCTTTTTGGCGGATGTTTCGATGATCGTCGGGCAGGCTTTGCCGCCGAACAACAGGCTGGTGGTGTCGGATTTAGGGTCGCAGCCGATCAGCAAGACGCGCTTGCCCATTTCGGCCATCATATGAGACAGGTTGGCCAGCGTGAACGACTTGCCGATCCCGCCCTTGCCATAGATCGCGATAATCTGGGTTTTCGATGTCGGTTCGCCTTGCGGCACTTCCAGCGTTGGTTCCTCATGGGCTTCATCGCGTAGACGCTGATCGAAATCCTTCAGGTTTGGAATTTCATCTTTCATGCGGTTCCCCAGTTCAAAATCATTTTCAGGCAGGCCGGATCGCTGAACGCCGTTTCATAGGCGGCAGGCGCGGTCGCGGCGGCTTGTTCGTGTGTAATCAGATCGCCCAACTGCAAGGTGCCGTTTTCGGCCAGCGCGCGGGTGGCGGTCATATCGTCGGCAGTCCATTCCGCGCTGATGCGGAAACGGGCCTCTTTCATAAAGGCAGGCGGAAAGGCGAATTGCAGCGGGGCTGTATAAAAGCCCGCCAGCACAATCTCGCCGCCCTTGGCGATGCGCCCGATCCAGTCGTTCAGCAAATCGCCACGGCCGGATGCGTCATAAATGGATGTGTAATCGCGGCGGGTGTCCGTTTCAGGTGTCAGAACCTGATAGCCCTGCGCACCGGTCATGCGGACAGGGTCCACCTCCCAGACAGTCGGTGCAGGCGCGCCAGCCGCGATGGTCAGCCGCGCCAGCAAACGGCCCAGAACGCCGTGCCCGATAATCAGATCAGGCACCGACTTATTCGGGCCAGCCATAGCGTGGCGTGCAGTGGCGGCCAGCGCCAACAGCGCCCCACCCGCGCCAAGGCCACGGTCAATGCGTGTCACGCGGGACGCTTTGGTTACGATCGTACGAGCAGCAGCGCCGAACAGACCAAACGCGCCTTCATAGCAATTGGCACCGGGGACAAAGACATGTTCGCCAACGCGGTAGCCGCTGTCAGGGCCTGCTTCGACGACTTCGCCAGCAGCCTCGTATCCGGGAATAAGGGGGTAACCCATGCCGGGGAACGGCGGCATCTCACCGGACCAGAACAGTTTTTCAGTACCCGTAGAAATGCCGGAATAGCGGATTTCGACAACAACGTCGTCGCGGGCGGGGGGCGTGATTCCGACCGTATCAAGACCCAGCTGGCGGGGCGCTGACAATATGACGGCGGTTGTTTCCACGTTCTCTCCCTTGCGGTGCGGCGGGTCGATTTGACCGATGTGCAGCGCGTCTTGTTGTGATCAGTGTAACTTTTTGACGTCGTGTGTCAATTCATTTAGACACTATAGGTGTAAACTTTACCTTACACCCTCAATCACAGAGGTAATGAACGGACGCGCGGCGCGCGGCGCGCGGACGCTACGGAACCCTGCCCCAACCAGAAGCGCAGATATCTGATCCACCGATCGCGCACGACCTGTACGCATGGCCATGCAATACAGGGCAAAGTAGGCGTCACCCGCGCGCTGGGGGGCGCTGCCGCCAGTCATGGGCTCAGAGATCAGAATGCGCCCGCCTTCGGGCAAGGCGGCGTAAGCCGAAGCAAGCAATTTTGCCACGGTGTCATCACTATGATCGTAAAGCACACGGATCAGGCTGATCATGTCAGCGCCCTGCGGCAATGGCTGATCACGGAAAGACCCCGGCACGATCTGCGCGCGTTCCGTCATGCCAGCAGCGGCGAATCTATCCTGCGCAGCAGGGGCCACGGCAGGAAGATCAAACAGCGTCATCTGCAGTTTCGGATAGGCCGCACCCACCGCCGTTAGAAACGCGCCGGTGCCGCCACCCACGTCCAACAGGCGCTGCACGCCGCGGAAATCGACCGCCGCAAGTGTATCATCGGCAACCAACAATTGGCTGTCCGCCATCAACCGCGAATATTTCGCCGCGCTGTCAGGATCGGTCGCCGCACCTGCGCCAAAGACGTAAGGCCAGAAATCAGCCAGCTCTGTCTCGACCTCACCGCGAAAGAACGCGACAGGATCAGCAAGATCACGGTAAAGCACATCATGATGCGCGATCATGCCAGCCAGTCCCGGCACACCAGCAAGAGCTGCACCGCGCGTCGTAAGCGCGTAAATCCCTGATTTCCGACGCTTAATCAGCCCTAAAGACACGGCAGCAGACAGCAAAACGGCCATACGATCCGGCGCCATGCGCCCGTGGTGCGCAAGCGCGGCAAGCGGCATTTCATGCACCAGCAATTTGCGGGGGATATCCAGATCGACCAGTGCATAAAGCACTTGGGAATGGCAGAATCCGGCGACCAGATCGAACATCGCCTGCCCTTCGGACCGCACCAAGCGGCGGGTCAGCGGGAATCTGGCAGCCCATTTCTGAAACGAAGGTGTGGCGACCAGACGCGTCAGACGTGACGCCTTGCGCTGGTCAGTTGCAGGCACGGCGCCCGAAAGTGTCACAGCCGCATCCGTCATTATTCACCCGGAACGGTCCGGCGGTCACGGGCACCCGCTGGCACCAGCCTGTCGGCATAAGCGCGGACCATCTGGGCCAGTGCTGCCTCGCCCGGGCAGGCGGGAATCGATGAGATGGCTCCCCCAAGGATATCGTCGAAACGCCTAACCGCGCCTTGAACACCGTAAGCGGCAACTGCATTGGGTCGCCCGTGCAGGTCATCCTGCCCCGCAGGTTTGCCCAGCGCAGCTTCGTCACAAAGCGCATCGCGCAGGTCATCTGCGACCTGAAACGCCTCGCCCAGACGGGCACCAAGTTCGGTCCACGGTTCGGCCTCTTGTCCTGCAGCCACGGCACCCATCTGGGTTGCGGCGATGAACAAGGCACCGGTTTTGGCCTGATGGTAGGCGGACAGGTCAATCTGGCTTTCGCTTTCCCAACCCTGACCCGCACAAATGCCAAACGGCATCCCCGTGCGGGTGCCAAGGATATCGAGCAGGCCGATCGCACGCAAAGGTGCATCGGCTGCAGCGCGTGTCAGCACATGAAAACCCATAATAATCAGGCTATCGCCCGCCAACACCGCCAAGGGTTCTGAAAAAGCACGGTGCAGCGCTGGTTTGCCACGCCGCATATCCGCATCGTCAAAACAAGGCAGATCGTCATGCACAAGAGAGGCGCAATGCACCAGCTCCAGCGCCACAGCCGCTGCATTGGTCAACCGTGGCTGGTCATCGCCACAGGCCATCGCAACGCTCATCAAGATTGTCGGCCTGATCCGTGCGCCACCCGGTGTGACCGCATAATTCAACGCGGCAGCAAGCTTGGGCGGGGCAAGCCCACCCTGCCCTTGCGCAATTACGGCAGACATTGTGGTTTCGATCCGGTCGGCAATTTTCATGGCGTATGTCCTATCTGCATTCCATACTGTCAATTTTAGTTTACATATGTCAATGTAAATCAAACGATACAGTTGAGAGCCTTCGTTAAGTGACTACTTCGCAAGCAAAGATCGTCATCATCGGCGCTGGCATTGCCGGGCTGGCCGCGGCGTTGCGGCTGGGTCATGCGGGCTGCGATGTGACACTGGTTGACATGCATGGCGCACCGGGCGGCAAGATGCGGCAGGTACCATCGGCGGCAGGTCCGGTCGACGCCGGCCCTACGGTGCTGACGATGCGCGGCATTTTTGATAAACTGTTCCATGATGTCGGCGAAGACCTTGCCGATCATGTTACGCTGACACCGCTACCAACGCTCGCGCGGCATTTCTGGGATGATGGTACCAGCCTTGATCTGATGGCAAATCCAGAGGCGAGCCTTGCCAATGTCCGCGACGCCTTTGGTCCCAAGGCCGCTACCGAGTTCGCCGCCTTTTCTGCCCGCGCCAAACGACTGTTTGAGGCATTCGATGCGCCGATGATGCAAACCGCCGCCCCCGACCGGATGGCCGTCACGCGCAAGGTGCTGGCCAATCCACGCCTGATCGCCGACATGGCGCCGCATAAATCGCTGGCCGGCATGTTAAGGTCCAGTTTCACCGATCCCCGTCTTGCGCAGCTGTTCGGGCGCTACGCCACCTATGTCGGCGGATCGCCTTACCAATCCCCCGCGATTCTGTCGTTGATCTGGCAGGCAGAAGCACAAGGGGTCTGGGCCGTCACTGGCGGCATGCAACGTCTGGCGCAGGCCATCGCCACACTCGCCGCCCGGCGCGGTGTGCAGTTTCACTACAACACCCGCGCCTTGCGGATTACGCGGCAGGGCGGGCGGATCAGTGGTGTGGAAACCACCAAAGGGCATTTCGCCAGCGATACTGTCCTTTTCAACGGCGACCCAAGGGCCTTGGCCACGGGTCTGTTGGGCCTTGGCCCGCAGCCGGTGGTCAAGACCAGCGGAATCGAACCCCGCAGCCTGTCTGCCTATGTCCATGCTTTCGCCGCGATCCCGCATGGCGTTGATTTGGCACACCACACAGTGTTCTTCGGTCACGACCCCAAGGCAGAGTTTTCAGCACTCGCCCGCAACCAAATGCCGGTTGATGCGTCTTTATATCTATGTGCCCAAGATCACGGCAGCGTGGCCCCCGACGCGATCCAACGGTTCGAGATTATCATGAACGCCCCCGCCGTACTACGGGACGCGGAAAAGGAAAAAGCCCAATGTCAGACACTGATTTTCAACCGCTTTCGCCAGTTCGGTCTGACGTTCAACCCGCAGCCGGGGCCGGACTGCCTGACCACGCCGCAGGGGTTCGACGCGATGTTCCCGGCGAGCCTAGGTTCACTGTACGGGCGCAGCCCGCACGGGATGACAGCAGCCTTCAAACGCCCGACGGTGCGCACGACGATGCCGGGGCTTTATCTGGCGGGCGGCGGGGTGCATCCGGGGGCGGGGGTGCCGATGGCGACGCTCTGCGGTCAGCACGCGGCCGCGGCGATACTGAACGACCTTTCTTTGCGCTCGACGTACCCTCTGGCGGCTATGCCTGGTGGTATATCGACGGGATCAGCGATTGCGGCACCAAAGCCGTCAGCGTCATCGGGTTCATAGGGTCAGTCTTTTCGCCTTGGTATGCATGGTCCGGGCGCGGCGATCCGGCCAATCACTGTTGCATCAACGTCGCGACCTATGGTCAAGGCGGGCGGTTCACCATGACAGACAGGGGACGCACAGCGTTGCGGACCAGCGCCGACACATTGCAGGTCGGTCCATCGTCGATGCATTGGAACGGGCACGAATTAGTTATCAATATCAATGAGATCAGCGGCCTGCCGATTATCAGTCGGGTGCAGGGCCAGATCACGATCACGCCACATGCGCTGACATCTGTCGAACTACCACTGACGCCCGATGGTGCGCATGTCTGGCGGCCCTTTGCACCATCATCCGACATCAAGGTCGATCTGGCGGCAAAGGGCTGGCAATGGTCGGGTCACGGCTATTTCGATGCCAATTTCGGAACGCGGCCATTGGAAGATGATTTCAAGTTCTGGACATGGGGCCGTTACCCGACAAAAGACGGGGCGACCTGCATTTACGATGCCACCCGCCGCGATGGAAGCACGCTGGATACCGCAATCAGCTTTGACCACGACGGGCAGGCCAGAATCGTCAGCGCGCCGTCCCGCACCGCCTTTAAGCGATCGCTTTGGCAGGTACGGCGCGAAACGCGTGCCGACCCCGGCGTCACACCGCGCCAGGTGTTGGGGATGCTCGATGCGCCTTTTTATTCGCGATCTGCCGTCACAACACAACTGCACGGAGAGGTCGTCACCGGCGTACACGAGGCATTGGATCTGGACCGCTATGCATCGCCGATAATCAAGCCAATGCTGGCCTTTCGCGTGCCCCGGCGGAAGAACTGGCCCTGATCGAAGCGGCATTTGTTTTAATTGCTACGCATTTGACTGCTGGTCTTAACTGATTGGAAGGGAACTTGCGGTACCTCCTGCATCAAAGGAGGACGATCAATGAAACGATTCACATTATGGTTGGCAGCCGCGCTGCTGACAGCGACCGCAGGCGCATCGCAGGATTTGAAACCGCAAATGCAGGCATTTGTTGCTGAACACGTCAAAGGTTGGGCATCCGACCCAATCATCGTGAACGCGATCATCGCCCAAAACGCCCAAACGGCAAGCTACGATCAAGCCAAGATTGATGAACTGGACACTTTGTGGATGGCGCAGGTTGGCATGCCGGATGTGCCGCTGATCGATGATGTCGTAAACAATCCGACATCGGATTTCCTGCGCGCACGCATGGCTGCGCTTGATGGGGCAATCACGGAAGTGTTCATCATGGATGCCCGCGGCCTGAACGTGGCTGCGGCTGCGCCGACATCGGATTACTGGCAGGGGGACGAAGAAAAGTTTACCGAAACCTTCCCAAAAGGTCCGACAGCGATGCATTTTAGTGATGTGGAACTGGATGAATCATCCGGGGAAGTGCAGGCACAAGTATCCATGACCATCGTGGACAGTGAAACGGGACAGGTTGTGGGCGCAATGACCGTAGGCATTAACCTGACATCACTGATGTGACCATTACGGTCAGCGCCCTGGAACGGTGTCGCCATGGCCAAGCGTAATGACGACACCGCCAGCGGCATGGGCATCCTCTGCATCATGGGTGACCATTAGAACCGGCAAGGCCCGCGCGCGCGCGCGATCAAACACCATGTCGCGCACCTGCGCGCGCAGGGCAGCGTCAAGGCGCGAAAACGGTTCGTCCAGCAACAAGGCGCTAGGATCAGACAACAGCATCCGCATCAACGCGACCCGGGCTTTTTGCCCGCCGGACAATGTTGCGGGATCACGTGGTGCGAAACCTTCAAGGCCGACCTCGGACAAAGCGGCATCAATTTTGGCCTGCCTCTGTGTACTGGTGCCACCCGGCGGCAGGCCGAAAGCCAGATTGGCACCGACTGACAGATGTGGAAACAAAAGGTCATCCTGAAACAAGATACCGACCCGGCGTTGATGGGGGGGTGCGTGGGTAATGTTGTGGCCGTCCAGCCAAACTTCGCCGGTCGCTTTGAAATCTTTGGCAAGGGTGCCAGTGATAAAGGCCAGCAGGGTGGATTTTCCAACGCCGGATGGGCCCATAACGGTCAGCACAGCACCGGGTGCCACATCATGATGCACGCGGATCAGAGGGGCGTCGCCGTTGAAGATCGTTACGTTTTGCAGCGACAATCCCTTATCCATGCCGTAATCCTTTTCTATTCCGCCAGACGATCGCAGGGATCAGCAAGGCCAGCGCAAAAGGCACCAGCGCCGCACCTGTTTGCATCAGCCCGTAAACACCAATCGCGCGCCTGTCACCGCCAGAGGCAAGCGCCACAGCCTC
>Ga0207421_10005343_pt1 | contig 14407 bp, 10 predicted proteins | sample SodLakKL_010_SED_4_FD_187542 | JGI IMG/M metagenome (GOLD analysis project Ga0207421, IMG submission 187542) | Alkaline sediment microbial communities from Lake Tanatar, Kulunda Steppe, Russia - 8KL_010_SED (SPAdes) (version 2) | ecosystem: Environmental > Aquatic > Non-marine Saline and...
CTCCTTCAGGCCCAGCAGGTCGCAATAGAAGCGCAGCGAGGCGTCGAGGTCGCTGACGCGCACCATGGTGTGCAGATACTGCATGTTCAACTCCTTGTCGGGGGAATCAAGGGGCTATCGCAGATGGCGGTACTGCTCAAGGCTGTTCCGGTGACAGGCCTGCGAGGGGGCGCCATGAACCCCTCCCTGGGGGCTACCTCGACCTTCCCTGGTCCACGGACCCCCTCTTCGACCTGTCCCCGGCGCCTTTCGCTGACGCGGCATCGATAACTCAAAATACCCTTGAAGGCTCAGTGAGTGTACTCGTTGAAGATCTCCGGCGTGCGGTCGTCCCGGTGCCAGCCCAGCACCTGGTAGTCATCGTAACGGCCGGTCTCCATGCCCGGCGAACCGTGGGGCATCCCCGGCACCGCCAGGCCCGCCACGTCCGGGCGCTCCTCCAGCAGGCGATGAATATCCGCCGCGGGCACATGGCCCTCGATCACATAGCCGTCCACCATGGCGGTGTGGCAGGAGGCGAGCTCCGGGGTGAGACCCTGCTCGATCTTGATATCGCGCATCTCGCGGGTCTTGTGGCGCTCCACGGTGAAGCCCTCTGCCTCCAGGTGATCGGCCCAGTCGCCGCAGCAGCCGCAGTGGGGGTCCTGGTACATCTCGACCACGCTGCCCGCCTGGGGGCTGGGGCCCGGCATGAAGGCAAGGTAGGCCACCAGGGCGCCGCCGGCCAGCAGGCCGCCGCCAATCAGGGAGCGAGAGGATGTCTTCATCGCAGGGTCTCCGCGGTATAGGGTGGTGGCACGATTGTCGGCATCGAGGAGGCCCTTGCCAAGTGCCTGGATCAAGTCAGCTCGCCAGGAGAGCCCCACCATGAGCCACTACTGTGACCTGGCCCCGGGCCATCCGTTTCACGGACCCTATCACGATCAGGAGTATGGCTTCCCGGTGGCCGACGATGAGGCCCTGTTCGAGCGCCTGGCGTTGGAAATCAACCAGGCGGGGCTCTCCTGGCTCACCGTTCTGAAGAAACGCGCCGCCTTCCGGGCGGCCTTCGAGGGCTTCGCCATCGACCGGGTGGCGGCCTATGGCGAGGCCGAGCGGGCCCGGCTGCTCAGCAACGCCGGCATCATCCGCAACCGCCTCAAGGTCGAAGCCGTGATCCACAATGCCGGCGTGTTACAGGCCCTTCGCGATGAACACGGCAGCCTCGCCGCCTGGCTCGACCTCCACCATCCCCTACCCCATGCCGACTGGGTCAGGCTCTTCAAGCGCACCTTCCGTTTCACCGGGCCGGAGATCACCGGGGAGTTTTTGATGAGCACCGGCTATCTGCCCGGCGCCCACCGCGACGACTGCCCGATACAGGCGCGCATCCTCGCCGCCGGGCCGCGCTGGGCAGAGCGATGATCCACTGAGCAAGGAGCGCCGGGGGCAGGCCGAAGAGGGGGTCCGAGGACCAGGGGTGAGGAGGATTCCTCCGAACGGGCTGGCCATGGATGGCCAGCACCGGACCTGCAAGCGGAGCAGGACGCGAGAGCGCAGCAGGGTCAAGGTAGCCCCCAGGGAGGGGTTCATGGCGCCCCCTCGTCGGTCCGGCGCTCCGGGGCCTGTCGCCGGATCAGCTCCGGGCCAAGGCCTCAACGGCACAGGGAACCCAGCCCCCGCCCGTGGCATCATAGCCGGGCACTCTCTGCGAGGAACGCCTCCCGATGGATTCGATTACCCAGGCTGCCCTCGGCGCCGCCGTGGGCGGTGCCGTGCTGGGCCGCCGGCTGGGCCGCAAGGCGGTGCTGATCGGCGCCGTGCTCGGCACCCTGCCCGACCTCGACGTGGTCATCGACTACGGCGACGCCGTGGCCAACGTCACCGAGCACCGCGGCTTCTCCCACTCGCTGTTCGTGCTGGCGGGTCTCGCCTCGCTCCTGGCGCTGCTCTCGGCGCGCTTCGCCCCTGCCCGGGATATCTCCCTGGGGCGCTGGTGGGCCTTCTTCGCCCTCTGCCTGCTCACCCACCCGCTGCTCGACGCCCTGACCACCTACGGCACCCAGCTCTGGTGGCCGTTGGACGTGCCGCCCGTGGCCTACCCCATCGTCTTCATCATTGACCCGCTCTACACCCTGCCTCTGCTGGCAGGCATAGGCGTGGCGCTGGTTACCGGCAACGGCCGACGCGGCCCGGCCTGGGGGCTGGCGCTGGCCAGCGTCTACCTGATGCTGGCGTTCGGCGCCAAGCAGCTGGTGGAGCATCGCATCGAGCCGATACTGGCCGACCGGGGGCTTGCCGAGGCCCCGAGGCTGGTCCAGCCCACCCCCTTCAACACCCTGCTGTGGCGGGTCACGGTGGTAAACGATGACGAACACCACGAGTTGCTGGTGGGCGTGCTCGACGGCGACACCCCGCCGCTGGTGGAGACCTACCGCCGCGGCGCCGAGCTGGAGGCGGCGGCCCTGGAGAGTGAGCGTGGCCAGCGACTTGACTGGTTTGCCGGTCCCTTCCTTCGCTATGAGGCGCGAGAACTCGACGGGCGCGAGACCCTTGTAGCCACCGACCTGCGGCTGGGCTTCCCCGGCTTTTATCCCTTCGCCTTCACCCTGGCCACCCGCGAAGGCGATGGCTGGCAGGAGGTAACGGTCTCGGAGCAGCTTTCCGCCCCCTCCCGCGGCACCCGCGATGCCCTGTCGAGGCTGGCCGGACGTGCCATGACTCCTGAGCCTGCGCTGTGCACCAGCGAGTTCGTGGGCGCCGGCTGGGTGCTGGACACCCCGGAGACCTGCTGAGGCCGGCGGGGCACACAACTCAACGGGGCGGCCCCATGGCCGCCCCGTTGAGTTGAATGATCTTGCTGCTGCGATGACACCCGCCGGTTTAAAGACGCTTTACCAGGCCATCGATGGCCTGGCGGGCCTCCCTGAGCGCCGCATCGCGCTTGCTCTCGCCCATGGCGAGCCCTTCGGCGAAGACGGTATCGACCTCACCGATGCCGATCATGCCCAGCATCAGTTTGAGGTGTGGGGTCTGGGTGTCCTTCTCTGTGCCGGCATACTGGCCGCCGCGGGCCGCCAGAATGACCGCACGCTTGCCCTCCAGCAGGCCCTCGGGACCGTTCTCGGTATAGCGGAAGGTCTCTCCGGCGCGCATCACACGGTCGAACCAGGCCTTGAGTTGGCTGGGGATACCGAAGTTGTACATCGGCACCGCCAGCACCACCAGGTCATGGGCGCGCAACTCTTCGATCAGCTCCTCGGAGCGGGAGGCCAGCTGCCGCTGCTCGGCAGTGCGCTCCTCATCGGTCGCCTGCCAGCTGCCCAGCTCAGCCAGACCCAGATGGGGGAGCTCGTCTACCGCCAGATCGCGACGAGTCAACTCGACGCCGCCTCTGGTCTTTGCTTGATCGATGAAATGCTCGGCCAGGGCCTTGGACTGGCCGTTTTCGCCGAGGATAGAAGAAGTGATCACGAGAGTGCGAGTGGTCATGGCGATCTCCTTGAAGAGGAATAAGGGCAATGACCGCCATGATAGTTGGATTTTTTGCCATAAAAAGCGCAAAAACCCGCACCCCACGTTCGATAAAAACGAAAGCCAGATATTACGGGGCGATGCCCTGGCCGCAGCCCCTGTACTGCTCACCATCCACCGTCAGGGTGACCCGCGCCGGGAAGGGCTCGCCGCTCATGTCATCCAGGCAGGCGCCGGCCTCGATACGCAGTTGGAAGGGGGTGTCGCCTCGGCCGCTGGCCAGGACCACGCGGCCTGCCTCGTTGTCCAGAGCGGTGACCCGGTAGGGCAGGGTCTGCTCCCGGGTACCGTAATCGAGACTCAAGGTCGCTTCGGGGCGATCGTGAGCCAGGTGTACCATCCAGCCCGGCTCGTTGCCGCGCCCCTGGAACATCACCCCGGGGCGCTGCTGGCGGGTGAGCGCCTGGCGCTGCATGTAGGCCCGGCACTCCAGCCGCCCCCGGGATGTCTCCACGATGGACTCGGCGCCCTTGTTCCAGAAGCTGACGTCGTCATGCTCGTAGCGGGCGCCGCTGGCCACCACGGCAGGCTGAAGCCGCCAGGCGCCATGGGCCGACCACAGCCGTAGCTCACTGTCCGGCCCCTCCGGAACGGCGGTGACCAGGGCCTGGTCGGGGCTGCAGCGCCAGGCGGTGAAGCTCTCGGCGCCGCCGGGGAAGAGCACCGAGGGCAGCAGCGGCGCGTGGTGACCGGACGTGATCGGCGCCGGAGCGGTGGCGGTGGCGCAGCCACCCAGCAGCACGGCCGCCCCGAGGACGGCGGGAGCGAGAAGGCGGGTCATGGCATCTCCTTGCGAGGGTCGCGATTCCTTGATTCGCCGAGCATAGCAGCCGCCGGGGCCGGCGGCCGCTCCCGCTGGCTCAACGCTGGGACAGGGCATCAGCGCTCCGCTCAGCCGAAGCGCCGGCGCAGCCGGCGCGCCGCCTCCACCATGTTGGCCAGGGCCGGCTCCACCTCCTCCCAGCGGCGGGTCTTGAGGCCACAGTCGGGATTGACCCAGAGGCGCTCCAGCGGGATGCGCTCGGCGGCCCTCTCCATCAGCGCCACCATCCAGTCCACCTCGGGCACATTGGGCGAGTGGATGTCGTAGACGCCGGGACCGATCTCGTTGGGATAGGCGAAATCCTCGAAGACATCGAGCAGTTCCATGTCCGAGCGCGAGGTCTCGATGGTGATGACGTCGGCGTCCAGCGCGGCAATCGACTCGATGATGTCGTTGAACTCCGAGTAGCACATGTGGGTGTGGATCTGGGTCTCGTCCCGCACCCCGGCAGCGGCCAGTCGGAAGCCATCCACCGCCCAGGTCAGGTAGCCGGGCCACTCGCTCCTGCGCAACGGCAGCCCCTCGCGAAGTGCCGGCTCGTCGATCTGGATGGCGCGGATGCCAGCCGCCTCCAGGTCGAGCACCTCGTCGCGCAGGGCCAGGGCGATCTGGCGGCAGGTGGTCTCGCGGGGCTGGTCGTCGCGCACGAAGGCCCACTGCAGCATGGTGACGGGGCCCGTGAGCATGCCCTTCATGGGCCTGTCGGTGAGCGACTGGGCGTACTGGCTCCAGCCCACCGTCATTGGGGCCGGGCGGCTGACGTCGCCGACGATCACCGGGGGTTTGACACAGCGCGAGCCGTAGCTCTGCACCCAGCCGAAGCGGGTGAAGGCGTAGCCGTCGAGTCGCTCGCCGAAGTACTCCACCATGTCGTTGCGCTCGGGCTCGCCATGGACCGGCATATCGAGGCCGAGGGCCTCCTGCTGCTCCACGGCGTGGGCGATCTCCTCGCGCATCCTTGCCTCGTAGGCCTCCAGGGAAAGCTCACCGGTCTTGAGGGCGCGGCGTGCGGCGCGGATCTCGTCGGTCTGGGGGAAGGAGCCGATGGTGGTGGTGGGGAACAGCGGCAGGTCCAGTGCCCGGCGCTGGGCCTGGGCGCGCTTCGGATAGGCGCTCGCTCGCTCGAGGTCCAGCGGCTCGATGCCCGCCAGGCGATCGGCCACCTCGGAGCGATGGAGGCGCGGCGAGTCGCGTCTTGCCTGCAGGGCCAGGGTGGCGGCCTCCAGGCGCTCATGGTCGACCTCGGTGGCACGACCGTCGAGGAGGCGGGCCAGGGTCACCGTCTCGTCGAGCTTCTGCCGGGCGAAGGCCAGCCAGCTCCTGAGCTCGGGGTCGAGGTCGGTCTCGCGCTCGAGATCCACCGGCACGTGGAGAAGCGAGCAGGAAGACGCAATCCACAGCCGCTCGCCGAGGCGGATCCGCGCCTGGGCCAGCCGCTCACGGAGCAGTGCCAGGTCGGCGCGCCAGACGTTGCGACCGTCGATGGCACCCACCGAGAGCACCTTGTAGGCGGGCAGGCGATCCAGCACCGCCGCAAGCTGCTCGGGAGCACGCACGGTATCGATATGCAGCCCCGCCACCGGCAGGCCCACGGCGAGGCCCAGATTGTCACCCAGGCCGCCGAAGTAGGTGGCCAGCAGCAGCTTGACCGGAGCCCGCCCCAGCACGCTGTAGGCGGCCTCATAGGCCTGCTGCCACTCCCGGGGCAGCTCCTGCACCAGGGCCGGCTCCTCGAGCTGCACCCACTCCACGCCCTGCTCGGCGAGGCGCACAAGAAGCTCGCCATAGACCGGCAGCAGGACCTCGAGCAGGCTCAGGCGATCCAGTTCCACATCGCGGGCCTTGCCCAGCCACAGCCAGGTGAGCGGGCCAAGCAGGGTCACCTTGACCGCATGGCCGAGCGCCCGGGCCTCGGCCACCTGGTCGAAGAGGCGCGAACTGGCCAGGCAAAAGGACTGGCCGGCGTGGAGTTCCGGGACCAGGTAGTGATAGTTGGTATCGAAGTACTTGGTCATCTCGCAGGCGGCAGCGGGCTCGCCGCTGGGCGCCCGGCCGCGGGCCATGCGGAAGGCGGTGTCCAGTTCTACCTCGCCGGTGGCCACCTCGGCCTCGGCGGCGAAGCGTGCGGGCACCGCCCCCAGGGTCACCGAGAGATCGAGCACCTGGTCGTAGAAGGCAAAGTCGCCCACCGTCACCAGATCGAGTCCCGCCGCGCGCTGCTCGGCCCAGTGGCGGGCGCGCAGCTCGCGCCCTGCCCGCTCCAGCCCCTCGCGATCCAGCCCGCCCTGCCAGTAGGCCTCCACCGCACGCTTGAGTTCACGATCGGCGCCGATGCGTGGATAGCCGACAACATGAGAAATACTCATTTAAAGACCCCTGATAGATGAATTATCTAACGAAGTCTGGCTGGCCATGAAGGTTGAATCAAACTAAACTTCCTAATCTTTAAAATGAAAGTGGCTCACCCAGATGCTCGAACTGCGACACCTCAGAACCCTGATCGCACTGCGCGACGCCGGCTCCCTCGTCGAGGCCGCCGAGCGGGTCCACCTTACCCAGTCCGCCCTCTCCCACCAGATCAAGGATCTGGAGGAGCGGCTCGACAACCCGCTGTTCGTGCGCAAGACCCGCCCGGTAGAGTTCACCCGCGCCGGCCAGCGGCTGCTGACCCTGGCCGAGCAGGTACTGCCGCTGGTGCGCATGGCCGAGCGCGACCTGGCCCGGCTCGCCGGCAACGAGCAGGGTCGGCTGCACATGGCCATCGAGTGTCACAGCTGCTTCCAGTGGCTGATGCCCACCGTCGACCATTTCCGCGACCACTGGCCAGAGGTAGAGATCGACATCCCGGGCGGCCATCACTTCGACCCGCTGCCGGCCCTGGCCCGGGAGCAGCTCGATCTGGTGATCACCGCCGACCCCCAGCCGCTGCCAGGCATCCACTACGAGCCGCTGTTCCGCTACGAGGGACTGCTGGCGGTGGCTCGTCAGCATCGCCTGGCCGGAAAGCCATTCGTGACCCCCGAGGCACTGGCCGAGGAGACCCTGATCACCTACCCGGTGGAGCATTCGCGGCTGGATGTCTTCACCCAGTTTCTCGACCCTGCCGGGGTGCGCCCGAAGGAGCTACGCACCGCCGAGTTGACCATCATGATGATGCAGCTGGTGGCCAGCGGACGCGGGGTCTGTGCGCTGCCCAACTGGGCCCTGACCGAGTATCTCGAGCGTGACTATGTAAAGGCGGTGGCGCTGGGAGAAAAGGGCGTGTGGAGCACACTGTTTGCGGCGATCCGCGAGGAGACGCGCCAGGCACCCTGGATGGAGGACTTCCTGCGAACTGCCCGAGAGACCTCCTTCGCGGTGCTCGAGGGGATCAAGCCGGCGTAGGTCCCGGGCCTATTCCTGGCCCGGGCGCTGTGGCAGCAGCAGGGTGAAGCGCGCGCCGCCGAGCTCGGGGCTGTCGTCCACCGCCACGCTCCCCCCGTGCCAGATCATCACCTTCTGCACGATGGAGAGCCCCAGACCATAGCCGCCTGAGCTGCGGGTTCGACTGTCGTCCAGGCGCGCAAAGGGCTTGAAGATCGCCTGCCGTTCACTGGCCGGCACCCCGGGGCCATCGTCTTCCACGTCGATTCGCACCAGTCGGGGTTCGGATTCCACGCGGACCATCACCCGGCTGCGGGCATGGCGGCATGCGTTGGCCACCAGGTTCTGCACCGCCCGCTGCAGGTAGCGCGCCTCGACCAGCGCCTCCACCTCGGGACCCTCGGCGATGGCAATGGCCAGGTGCCCATGCAGCGGTGCCAGCGCGGCGATGACCCGCTCCACCATGGCCCGACACTCCACCAGGCTGGCCTGCATCTCGCGACCGTTGACCGCATCGCTTCCCAGGCGAGCATAGGTGAGGATCTCGTCGACCAGGCCGTCCAACTCCTCGATGTCACCGTCGATGCCCTGCAGCTGACGACGGATCGACGGGTCGTCGGTCATATCATCGACCATCTGCACGGCGAAGCGGATACGTGCCACCGGCGTGCGCAGCTCGTGTGAGACCGCGCGGATCATGTCCTGCTGGGCCCGCAGCAGCGCCTGCACCTGAGCGGCCATGCCGTTGAAGGCCATGCCCAGCCGGCCGAGAAAGTCGCCGCTCTCCACCTTGACCCGGGTATCGAGCCGGCCGGCGGCGATGCGGGAGGCCGCCAGCTCCAGCCTCGCCATCCGCGCCTCGACGCCGCGCACGATCAGGTAGATGGTCGCCCCGAGCACCGCCAGCAGGATGAGCACCACCAGCAGCTGCAGCGAGCCCGGCACCGGCTCGAAGGCCTCCACCGGCCCGATGGTCATCCAGCTCGCCTCGCCGCCGCCGGGCAGCGCCAGGTACATGGCCATGGCCCAGCGCCCGGGGAAGAGCCTGATGACCACCTCGCCGTCGGTCAGGCGGCTGAGCTGATAGGCGTCCAGCCCGTCCGGCGGGGCATCGGCGAGGTCCACCTCGATGCTGCCCGCGGCCACCCGCGACAGCCGCGGGAAGCGCTCGGCGGGAGGGGACTCGGCGAGCCACTCCGCGAGCAGCTCGGTGAGTCCGCGCAGTTGCTGTTCGCTGAGGCCGGCAAGATCCACCTGCAGCAGCCGCTCGCCATCGGGCAGCAGCTTCTGCAGGCGCCAGCCGCGCCCGTCGCGCTCCTGCACCAGTACCTTCCCACGCTCCAGACGCAGGCGGGCGAAATAGCCCAGGGAAGTGGAATCGACGGGCAGCACGGAGGGGGTCAAATCGAGACGTCTTGCCTGATCCTCGAGCCAGTCCGCGTGGGAATCGGCGGGCAGGGCCTCCAGGCGCAGAGCGAGCAGACGCATGGGCACCTCGGCGAGCTGCTCGCGATGGTGCTCACGCCGCACCTGGTCGACCATCGCCACGCCCATCAGGGCGAGGCCGAAGGTCAGCAGCAGGGCGAGCGCCAGCAGCACATAGACGCGCAGGAAGGTGCTGTCGCCCAGGACCCGCCGCATGGCTCAGCTCTCCTTGACGAAGAGGTAGCCCTTGCTGCGCACCGTCTTGATGCGGTGCGGCTGATTGGGGTCATCACCGATCTTGGGGCGGATGCGCGAGACGCGCACGTCGATGGAGCGATCCTGCCCGTCGTACTTGATGCCGCGCAGTTGGGAGAAGATCTCCTCACGGGTCAGCACCCGGCCGGCGTTGCTGGCCAACAGCCACAACAGATCGAACTCGGCGCTGGTGAGATCGATGCGCTCGCCGTCCAGCCACGCCTCGCGGGTGGCGCTGTCGATCTCCAGGTTGCCGAAGGTAAGCCGCGGTTCCGCGACGGTCTCGGCGCTCTCGGCACGACGCAGCAGCGCCCGCATGCGCGCCAGCAGGACTCGGGGCTGCACCGGCTTGGGCACGTAGTCGTCGGCGCCCATCTCCAGGCCCAGCACCTGATCCATGTCGTCGGTGCGCGCGGTGAGCATCAGGATCGGGCCCGGATAGTCGCCGCGCACGCGCCGGCAGATCGACAGGCCATCCTCGCCGGGCAGCATCAGGTCGAGTATCACCAGGTCCGGCTGCAGCGCCAGGATCCGCTCCACGCCACGGCCGCCATCGGCCTCCAGGCTGACGCGAAAGCCATTGGCCTGCAGGTAGTCGCGGGTCAAGTCGGCCAGGCGCTCATCATCCTCGATGATCAACACGTGATCCTGTTCCCGGGGGGGCAAGCTCTCGTCCATCCTCAAATTCCATCCTGGCAGGCAGGTGATCGGGAAAGCGGGGCCTCAGGCCATTCCGCCATTGGCCAAAGGATACCCGAAATCCAGCGGCGCGCCTGCCTGTCGCCATGTAACGACGGCGTTTGAGCGCCACGGGAGCCGCGGCTCCCCAGGAAGTTCACAGCCCATCCACAGGGTTATCCACTTGAAGCCTTCCAGGACACACACTATCTTGTGTCTCAAGGCGGCAAAAAACACTACATCATGTGTAATCGGCTTTTCGCCGCGCTTTATCCCCCAGGCGCTCACCGCCTCTTCTCGACCATCAGACAGGGACATCGTCGACATGCCATCCCCTACCCCTGCGGATACGTCATCCGTCACCATCACCGCCCCGCAGCGACTGCGCGTCATCAAGCGCACCGGCGACGTGGTGCCCTTCGATGCCGACAAGATCGCCGTGGCCATGCGCAAGGCGTTCATTGCCGTGGAGGGTGACAATGCCGACGCCTCATCCCGAGTCCGCGACGTCGTGAAGCATGCCGCTGCGGCCATCGAACAGGCCTTCCTGCGCCGCCTGCCCGACGGCGGCACCCTGCACATCGAGGATATCCAGGACCAGGTGGAACTGGCCCTGATGCGTGCCGGTGAGCAGAAAGTGGCTCGCGCCTATGTGCTCTACCGGGAAGCGCATGCCCGGGCCCGCGCCACGGCCGGGGATATCGCCAGGCCCCACCCTAGCCTCAACGTCACCCTGACCGATGGCACCAAACGTCCGCTGGATCTGGGCCGCATCGAGACCCTGGTGCAGGATGCCTGCGAGGGTCTCGGCAACGTCGAACCCGGCCGCATCGTCGAGGAGTCGCTTAAGAACCTCTACGACGGCGTCAGCGTCGACGGTGTCTCCCAGGCGCTGATGATGACCGCCCGCACCCTGGTGGAGAAGGAGCCCGACTACACCTACGTCACCGCGCGCCTGCTGCAGGACAACCTGCGCCGCGAGGCGCTTGGCTTCCTGGGCATCGCCGAGGAAGCGACCTACCGGGAGATGGCCGAGCTCTACCGGCCGGCCTTCGCCGCCTACGTGGCCCGCGGCATCGAGTTCGAGCAGCTCGATCCGCGCCTGGCCGAGTTCGACCTGGCGCGCCTCGGCGCGGCCCTGGACCATACCCGCGACAACGCCTTCACCTACCTGGGCCTGCAGACCCTCTACGACCGCTACTTCCTGCACCGGGATGAGGTGCGCTACGAGCTCCCCCAGGTGATGTTCATGCGCGTGGCCATGGGCCTGGCGCTCAACGAAGAGGACCGCGAGGGGCGGGCCATCGAGTTCTACGAGCTGCTCTCCCGCTTCGACTACATGGCTTCCACCCCGACCCTGTTCAACGCGGGCACCCTGCGCAGTCAGCTCTCTTCCTGTTATCTCACCACCGTGCCCGACGAACTCGACGGCATCTACAGCGCCATCCGCGACAACGCCCTGCTCTCCAAGTGGGCCGGGGGGCTGGGCAACGACTGGACCCCGGTGCGCGCCCTGGGCGCCTGGATCAAGGGCACCAACGGCAGGAGCCAGGGCGTCGTGCCCTTCCTCAAGGTGGTGAATGACACCGCGGTGGCGGTGAACCAGGGCGGCAAGCGAAAGGGGGCGGTGTGCGCCTACCTGGAGAGCTGGCACCTGGACATCGAGGAGTTCCTCGAGCTGCGCAAGAACACCGGCGACGACCGCCGCCGCACCCACGACATGAACACCGCCAACTGGGTGCCGGACCTCTTCATGAAGCGGGTCTTCGAGGATGGCGAATGGACGCTCTTCTCACCCTCTACCTGTCCGGATCTCCATGACCTCTATGGCGCCGCCTTCGAGCAGCGCTATGGGGAGTACGAGGCGATGACTCGCTCGGGCGAACTGACGCTGTTCAAGCGGGTGCGCGCCAAGGACCTGTGGCGTCGGATGCTCTCCATGCTGTTCGAGACCGGCCACCCCTGGATCACCTTCAAGGATCCCTGCAACCTGAGAAGCCCCCAGCAGCACGCCGGTGTGGTGCACTCCTCCAACCTGTGTACCGAGATCACCCTCAACACCTCGGCCGATGAGATCGCGGTGTGCAATCTCGGCTCGATCAACCTGGCCCAGCACGTGGTGGATGGCGTCTTCGATGGCGAGAAGCTGAGGCGCACCGTGCGCACCGCGGTACGCATGCTCGACAACGTCATCGACATCAACTATTACGCCGTGCCCCAGGCCAAGCGCTCCAACCTCAGGCACCGCCCGGTGGGGCTTGGCATCATGGGCTTCCAGGACGCCCTCTACGCCCAGGATATCGCCTACGCCTCGGATGCTGCCGTGGCGTTTGCCGACCGCTCCATGGAACTGGTCAGCTACCACGCCATCGAGGCCTCCAGCGACCTGGCCGCAGAACGCGGCCGCTACGAAAGCTTCGAGGGCTCGCTGTGGAGCCAGGGCATACTGCCCATCGACTCCATCGAGAGACTCAGGGTCGAGCGCGGCGAGAAGTACCTGGAGGTGGACACCTCCGCCACCCAGGCGTGGGACCAGCTTCGCGACAAGGTCACCGACCAGGGCATGCGCAACTCCAACGTGATGGCCATCGCCCCCACGGCGACCATCTCCAACATCTGCGGCGTCACCCAGTCCATCGAGCCCACCTACCAGAACCTCTTCGTGAAATCGAACCTCTCCGGCGAATTCACCGTGGTCAACGCCCACATGGTCAACGACCTCAAGGCTCGCGGCCTGTGGGACGAGGTGATGATCAACGACCTCAAGTACTACGACGGCTCGGTGCAGCCCATCGAGCGCGTACCCGCCGACCTCAAGGCCAAGTACGCCACCGCCTTCGAGGTGGAGCCGAAGTGGCTGGTGGAGGCCGCGGCGCGGCGCCAGAAGTGGATCGACCAGGCCCAGTCGCTGAACCTCTATATCCAGGGCGTCTCCGGCAAGAAGCTCGACGTGACCTACCGCATGGCGTGGCTGCGCGGCCTCAAGACCACCTACTACCTGCGTGCCCTGGGCGCCACCTCGGTGGAGAAGTCCACCGTGGCGCGTGGCAGCCTCAACGCGGTGAGCAATGGCGCACCGGGGCAGGCGCCGACTGCCAGTGCGGCCCCGGCGGCACCCGAGCCGCGGGGCGTAGAGGACTTCCTGACCGGCAGGGCCGGCTCGGGCTCGCGGGCACCGAGTGCCTCGGATATCGACGAGCTGGGCTGCGAGGCCTGCCAGTAACGCCCCTACGACATGAGAACACCGCCGGAGCAAAGCGCAGCTGAGCTCCCCACAGGACATCCGGACCCTCACCGGGAGAGAGACAGATGCTGAACTGGAACGAATTCCACGAAGACGAAAGCGGCGTCGCCGAAGCGCCGGCCACTGCCCAGCCGTCCGGGGCCGAACCGGCGCCGACCGCCGAGGCCGTAGCCGAGAGCCGCGGCGGCTACCAGGTCGCCGAGGGCGACCGCCTGGCGCGCGCCCGCAAGTCGCTGGAGGCGCTCGACGTGGCCGCCGGCCTCGAGGAGCTGGAGATGGGCGCGGCGCGCATCGAGGTCGACGACAAGCAGATGATCAACGCCCGCGCCGACTTGAACCAGCTCGTGCCCTTCAAGTACGAGTGGGCCTGGCAGAAGTACCTGGACGGCAGCGCCAACCACTGGATGCCCCAGGAGGTGAACATGAACGCCGATATCGCCCTGTGGAAGCGCCAGGACGGTCTGACCGCGGACGAGCGGCGCATCGTCGAGCGCAGCCTGGGCTACTTCTCAACCGCCGATTCGCTGGTGGCCAACAACCTGGTGCTGGCCCTCTACCGGCTGATCACCAACCCGGAATGCCGCCAGTACCTGCTGCGCCAGGCCTTCGAGGAGGCGATCCACACCCACGCCTACCAGTACTGCGTGGAATCGCTGGGCATGGACGAGGGGGCGGTCTTCAACATGTACCGCGAGGTGCCCTCGGTAGCCGCCAAGTCCGCCTGGAGCCTCAAGCACACCCAGTCCCTGGCGCGCACGGACTTCCAGACCGGCACCCCGGAGACCGACCAGGAACTGCTGCGCAACCTGGTGGCCTTCTACTGCGTGACCGAGGGCATCTTCTTCTACTGCGGCTTCAGCCAGATCCTCTCCATGGGCCGGCGCAACAAGATGACCGGCGTGGCCGAGCAGTTCCAGTACATCCTGCGCGACGAATCCATGCATCTGAACTTCGGCGTCGACATGATCAACCAGATCAAGATCGAGAATCCGCACCTCTGGACCCCCGAGTTCCAGGACGAGGTCACCCAGATGATCCTCGAGGGCACCGAGCTCGAGATCGCCTACGCACGGGACACCATGCCCCGCGGCGTGCTGGGCATGAAC
>Ga0207421_10005346_pt1 | contig 14403 bp, 12 predicted proteins | sample SodLakKL_010_SED_4_FD_187542 | JGI IMG/M metagenome (GOLD analysis project Ga0207421, IMG submission 187542) | Alkaline sediment microbial communities from Lake Tanatar, Kulunda Steppe, Russia - 8KL_010_SED (SPAdes) (version 2) | ecosystem: Environmental > Aquatic > Non-marine Saline and...
GAGGTCGAGGTCCACCGGCACGTGGAGGAGCGAGCACGACGGAGCGAGCCAGAGGTTCTCTCCGCGGTCGGCGTAGATCGGCTCGAGCCAGTCCAGGATTTGCTCCAAGTCCGCTTTCCAGATGTTTCGCCCATCGATCGCTCCGAGAGAGAGAACGCGGTCCTTCGGATACTCGCGGACAATACGGTCGACATCTTCCGCGCCGCGTACGGCGTCCAGGTGGAGCCCTGCTACCGGAAGCTCGAGGACGAGGGGAAGGTTCTCACGAACTGGCCCGAAATACGTCGTCAGAAGAAGGTTGATCCCGCATGAGCCGAGCTTTCCGTACGCCGTGCGGAACGCTTCCTGCCAACGCGTTTCGAGATCGAGCGCAAGGATTGGCTCGTCGATCTGAACCCATTCGACGCCATGGGCCTGGAGTTGGGAGAGGAGCTTCTCGTACTGATCGAGCAGCTGCTCCAGGAACGCGAGCTTATCCAGGCCGCTTTCTTTCGCCTTCCCCAAAAACAGATAGCTTACCGGGCCCAGGACGACCGGTTTGGCCCGTACGCCCCCTGTGCGCGCCTCCTCCATCTCTGAGAGCAGGCGAGAGGCATCGAGGGAGAAGGTCGTGCTCTCTTCGAACTCCGGAACCAGATAGTGGTAGTTGGTGTCGAACCATTTGGTCATCTCGGCTGGTTGAACCGGAGTCCCCGATCGAGAGCGCCCCCGAGCAAGCCGGAAGTAACGATCCAGCCGGGGCAGCTCGTCGTCAGGCTTAAACCGGGCCGGCACATGACCCAGCATCATGCTCGTGTCGAGCACGTGGTCGTAGAGCGAGAAATCTCCCACGGGTACCAAGTCGAGCCCCGCTTCATGCTGAAGTCTCCAGTTGGACGCGCGGACCTCCGCGGCGCTTTGCACAAGCTCCTCCGCCGAGCGCTCGTCCTTCCAGTACTTCTCAAGCGCAAACTTCAATGCGCGCTTGTGTCCGATGCGTGGAAATCCAAGATTGTGTGTCATGTTCCGTCCCTCCGTTTCTCTGTTTCGAATATACGGAGCTTGGATATATGATGTAAAACGACATTTATTGATAGGTACATGAATATCGGTCATAATATTGCCCATGATAGAGCGAGCACATCTCTCAATTGTCTCGGCCCTTGCTCGTCACGGCACGCTCACGAAGGCGGCGGAGGAGCTCTGCCTTACCCAGTCCGCTCTTTCACATATGGTCCGTCGACTCGAGTCACAGCTCGACGTGTCCCTCTGGAAGCGACAGGGACGTCGCCTGGAGCTCACGGAAGCGGGCCGGCATCTTCTCAGGATCAGCGAGCGGGTGCTCCCGATTCTCGAGCAGGCCGAAAGGACGTTGACGCAGTTCGGGCAAGGCAAGCGCGGTTCCTTGCGGATCGGAATGGAGTGCCATCCGTGTTACGAGTGGCTGCTGGATAGGGTGGCGACCTATCTCCGGAAATGGCCGGACGTTGATCTGGATGTGACCCAGCGATTTCAGTTCAACGGGGTGGAAGCGCTCATAAACAATCAGATCGATGTGACGATCACCCCCGATCCGGTCTATCGACCCGGGCTTCACTATCATAACGTGCTGAGCTATGAGCTTCTTCTGGTAGTGGCGGCGGATCATCCGCTGGCAGCCAAGCAGGTAGCGGAACCGTCCGACTTCGGAGCGGAGCACCTGCTGAGCTATCCGGTCGCCCGGGACCGTTTGGATGTGTTCACGCGTTTTCTGATACCTGCCTCGGTAGAGCCGGCGAGTCATCGCGAAGTAGAGGCAACGGAGATCATGCTCCAGCTCGTGGCGGCGGGACGAGGTGTCACAACGTTGCCGGCCTACATGCTTCACAAATATGGACCTTCGCTTGGCCTCAGTGGGCTCAGGCTTGGGAACGAAGGGCTGTTCAATACCCTCTACTTAGGCTGCCGGGAAGAGGATCTGGAGGTGGACTACATCGCGGCGTTTACCCGGCTCACCTAAGGCCGCCGCGTGAAGAAGTCACGGTTGAGCGCCCAGTGCTCGGCCGCGCGCCCCGTCCACCAGGCGCGGCTTATCCGGCTCCGCTCACGCTCCGCCGGACCGCGCCCCGGAATTCCGCTTGCCCCTACCATGGGCGAAGTGCTACCCGCCTGCTCGCGAGCGTGAAAAGGGAAACCGCCTACTACCGGTTGACCTGCCGCGCTTCCCGTAGCAACGAATCGAACCGCCGCGACACCTCCGAGGCCTCCGCAATTGCAGAGACAGCGGCCGGGGAGGCCGAGCGCGGCGGCGCCGAGCTTGGGACGCCCGAGCCCGCAGCGCCCGGGGCGGCCGCCCCCGAGGACGTAGAGCCCGCGGCGGGCGAGTCCGGGCCGATCCGCCGTTCCCGGGAGTACCGGGCCACGATGTCGATAAGGCGTTCTTGCAGTTTATCCCGTTGCTGAAGAAAGCTTGCATTCGTGCTCAGAGGGATCCTCGGACGGGTGGAGCGCGGCGGTTCAGAAATGAGCTTGTAGTGCTCCATCCAGCGGGAAAACGCGGGATCGGCCTCGGTGCCGCCGGACTCTTCGTACGACCAACCGGGAACGAGAGGAAGGAACTCGCCGTTCTCGATCACAACCGGCTTGAATAGCGAGACGCAAGGGATCGACGTGCCGGTGAACCAAACCGTCGGGGAAGCTGCGCAGCCGGGGTACTCGACTGCCATGGAGGCTGTAGTCGAGTTATTCACAAGTCCTCCCGGATGCATGCACACACTCCGCATGTGCCGCCGGTGGCGACGCCTCGGATCGTACCGGTCGTGAAATCGAAGAAGTCGAAACGTGGCCACCAGGTCCATCGTCCCTTTCCGCTCGTCTATGAACCTTCGCGATGCGCACATACGGTTTCGGTCGCCGTCTGACTGCTCTGGAGCGCAAGTCGGAGAATATCCATTCCCAGGATCCCGCTCTTGTCCACCGGCAACCGCGCAAACACCGCTTCGTTCCCGATAGCCACACCGTAGGCATTGACGCCCATCTCGCCGCCCCACATCCACGACGGACGGGAGACGCAGTACGGGTATCCCTCGTCACGGATTCCCACCGTATACCCGCCGGTAATCGTTGTGTGCCTTGAACGCTCCCGCTCAGGCACCACGAAGAACGCCTGAGGCTCGTCGGGATTTCGATCGGAGTTCTTGGCGAAAAACGCGTTTCGCCCTGACGAGCTCGACCCGGGAATGTAGACTGTATCACACATCGGCTTCGAAGCTCCGCCTTTATCTGACCTGCCGCCCCAGGCGAGCGCATCTATGCGCTACCGCCCCCGTGGCCGTCGCGAACCGTTGCTCACGTCCGGGCGAAGCTCGCGAGTGAGCCCGGTGGTCACATCGCCTCCGGATTAGCGCGGGGCAAACTCGCGAAGTCCCGGCAGAAACGGCGATACTTCTGTAGAGGACGACCGCGTGGAGACGGATGCGGCAAGAGCGGTTTCCGCTTTCCGACCTCAACTACGTACCCCGACGTCCCCCCCGTGAGGCCCGTGGTGTCCCGCCGGCAGTTGGACCGCCGCGTGCCCGCTCTCCGCGTGCCGAATCCCGAATCAACGGTTTCTGGTGTGGCTTGCGTGAACCGGCGTTGCCTTTGGGCTCCTTGTCGTCGGAGGCAACCTCATCCCCATCGGCGGCCTGACTCTCCTCAGCTGCCTGTCGAAGCTCCTCTGCTTCCGCCGCGCGGTCTGCTTCGTAATGACAATGCTTGTACTTCCGGCCGCTACCGCAATGGCACGGGTCGTTCCTTCCAAGTTTCACTGGTCGACCCCCTTTGACTTATATACTACACCCGCTATTCCGGCCTCACAAGCAGCAAATGTCGCTCCCACGCACCCGGCGGTAGATAGTACGCAGGTCCGCCGCCTCGAGGATTCTCGGCACCGGGTAGACAGGATGGGCCTCCTCCAACGCGTAGCGGGTCATGGCCGGGATATCGTCGTCTCGAATACACTCGAGCTGTTGAGGAAGCTCCATGGCCGAGCTGAGACCTCGGATCGCTTCAATGAAGGACCGGGCGGCCTCTTGTATCGATGATCCCGACCTCGACGATACCGCCCGCAACGGTTCAGGCTCGCTCGTCGGGTGATCCGCCGGAATCGCTGAATCCAAGTCGGCGGCACGCGCCAGCTCCGCAAGCTGCCGGTATACTGCACTTCCGTAGTACTCCAGCACGATCGGCAAAACGACCGCGTTCGCAAGGCCGTGGGGAACATCGTAGAAGCCGCCTAGAGTATGCGCGATCGCGTGTACGTATCCTACATAGGCTCGGGTAAAGGCTTGGCCCGCTCGGAACGCCGCAAGCTGCATGTTCGTACGAGCCTCCAAATCGTATCCATTTCGCCACGACGGCAGCAAGTTGGCAAAAATCAACCGGACCGCTTCCTTCGCCTGAACTCTTGTGGCACGCGTGTTGCTTTTGCCGATGAACGCCTCCACCGCATGACAGAGAGCGTCCATGCCGGTCTGGGCTGTAATGGAAGGTGGAAGCCCAAACAGAAGGCTGGGATCATGGACCGCACAATCAGGGATAAGACAAACGTCGTTGATGGCGAACTTCCGCCGAGCGCTCGAATCGGTGAGGACCGCCGCTACCGTTGTTTCACTACCGCTTCCGGCGGTCGTAGGCACGGCGTACAACGGAACGGTGCGCCTGCGAACCTTCAGAAACCCGGCCATCGCCGTCAGCTGACGATCCGGCCGGGAGACCCGTGCCGCGGCTCCCTTGGCACAGTCCATCGGGGACCCTCCGCCGACGGCGACCAGCGCGCCGCACCGCTCGGAGGCGTACATCCCGGCCACCTCTTCTACCTGTTCCAGTGAGGGATTCGGCTTCGTTTCCTCGTATCGCCGCACATCGATGCCGGCAGCCTGTAGCCCTTCGGCTGCCCGCGCTACCGCTCCGAGCTCGGCCAACCGGCGATCCGAAACAATGAGCGCTCGGGCGATACCACGCTCCGCTGCGTACCGCGGGAGCTGCCGGCCCAGCGCCCCTTCGCCGGAGAGAATCTCCGGCGTACGCCACGGCAGCCCGTAGGAGATCAGCTTCAAGCCGCGCTGCACAATCCGATATCGCGCGCGCTTCCACACTGCACACGGCTTGCTGCTGACCCTATGCCAAAGCGTTCCGTGAGTCATTCCAGCATCCTACACCCGATCTCGTGCCGTCACAAGCACAGCGCCCCGGCAGCCCAAAGTGTGAAGCACACGCTCGCTGCCAGAAGATAGAGAAGCCGGCTGAGAAGTCTCCGCGTCAAACCTTGTCTCTACATCTCCCTGCTTGATGAGAAGCACTGGCCCGCGCTGAACCGAACGCGGCTCGACAATAGGACGAGAAATATACTTTCTTGCCTGAAGCAACCATGTCCGTTATACTTCTAAAACGATGATCCAACCACGGTGGCCAAGCTCTCGAAGTGCGCGCATGCGCCTCCGGGGGTCGTCGGTTGGTTCGGCCGCCCGCCCTATGGTGGGCGGCCTTTGTTCGGTACGATCACGCACCGTACTCTTGTGCTGCTTACTCTTGCGGTGAGCGGCGCGATTCCGCTCAATTCAGCCGGTATAGGTCGGTCTCGCACAGAGAATTTCCAAGGACTCGGTAACTCCCCCCCGTTTCTTTAGGTAAGGAGGGTGAAACCGACGTGGGAAACAGTTGCGTTGACGATGACCGCGGCAATGGCCGCACCGATAACCGCCGGCCTTCTCTGTGTTCTCTGTGCATCATCTGGACCCTCGGGTTCGTTGTCTTATCCACCCCGGTGTGGGCCGAGGAGTGCCCTCACATATTGCGTGACGGTGCAGGGCGGCTCTATCTGTTGGCAGTGGAGGAGGGGAGACTCCAGCTTCGGGTCTCCGAAGACGGTGGGGTAACGTTCGTAGAGCCCAGAACCGATCTTACGCGGCCCCTCGAACGTTACCAGGCCGTCCATGCTCTTCAGGTATCCCCTGCGTCCCGGAAGGAGCGCCGGTGGCTCGTGCTCTTCAGTGCGCGAGCAGCGGGACGGTACCGAAAGTTCGCCCTTGAGCTGCAATTGCCCTCGCGTAGCTCGGGCACCCCCGCTCCCTCTTGGAGAAAACCCAAGTGGGAACGCGATGGGGCTGCGGTACCGTAGCCGCTTTTAACTACGAAGCTGTACATCTATCGCGAGCCAAACAGCTCCGCAGGTGGTTGGTGTGGTATGCGCGCAACTTCGTGTCCGTCGTAGCTGAAGACGGCAGCCGAACCTTCGGTTATCTCTCCGATTTCGGCTGCTTCAACACCAGCGGACCGTGCCGCGCGGAGGACCTCTTCTACATCCTCGGGGGCCACCTGGAAGAGCATGCGCGCCTGCGTTTCGCAGATGAGTATTTCTTCCGGGCTCAGCCCTTCTTCACGAACAGGGGCAGCAGTCAAGTCGACCCGCGCCCCCAGTCCACCGAATCGCGCCGATTCGCTCACGGCAGCACCGATTCCGGCTGCCCCCAGGTCGGAGCAGGCGTTTATCTTGCCCGTCGCAACAGCAGCAAGCGCGGCCTCCATTGTGGCTTTTTCTTCTTCAAAGAGAGCTACGGCCGGACGCATCTCTTCCACGAGCCCGGCACGATAGAGCGTATCGTTACCGTCGCTTCCTGTTCCGCCAAGAATTACCAAACGGTCACCGGGATTTTTGGCCGGCTTGGTCAGTGGCTTCCGGCTGACCAGCCTCCCGATCACGGATGCAACAACAGCCGGAACGATGTCGCTAAACGATGTGGACAACCCGCCGCCTGCTACGAAAACGCCCATCTCCCGACACATGTCGTGTATGCCCCGCACGATGAGATCGATACGCTCACCGCTGGTCATGCGCGTACACTTACCGCACGTACACTCTCCTTTAAAGCCGCACGGCCCTACAATGACCTCCTGATCCGGAGGACGGGTCCCGATGAAGTCCAGAAGAAAGAGCGGACGTGCTCCCATCGCCACGACGTCACGCATTGCACCGCCGGCTCCCGTTGCCGCGGCGTCATACGGTCGCGGCACGCAAGGCGAGCAATGACTCTCCATCTTTGCCGCTACCAGGCCGTCGTCGTCCGGGAGCTTGAAGACAGCCGCGTCGTCATTTGCGTCGGGACCAATCAACAAGCTGCCTGGCGATACGCTCCGCACAGTATCGTTGTGCCGTTTGAACATACCAAAGTCGATTGCCTTGTCCGTGTTGTGGTGAAGATGGACAAAGAGCCCGTGCATCAGAGCGTGTTCTACCTTGTTCATGCCAAGGCCTCCTTGCATTGCAAAAGGTGGTCCGGGATCGGTCGATCCGTAGCTAGGCAATAGGCACCGAAGCCCTCACGCCGAAGCGTCCCCGCATGAGGCCGGCCCGCCACCGTTCCGGCCCGGTTAGGTCCGGCCCATGCAGGCGTCAAATACTAAAGTGTTGCGGGCGGTTGTCAAGCGGTACTGTCGACTGGCCAGGGTCAATGAAGTTGGACACTGCAACCGGAAGCGCGACGGAGAGTGTCCCCCTTGGCGTTTGCCTGCTACCCGCGGCGCTGCCCGTGACACCCGTAACACCTGTGACACCACTGTCGGTATCTCTCGCTGCTCTTACTTTTCTTCGCTCTCAACCCCAATTGTTTCCTTGACTTTCGGACCAACGCGTGAGATTTGTATATCAACCAAGAACGGACTAGAACGGAAGGCTGGAGCGCGCTACCGTAGAGAAGACGTTGAGTATCCGCAATCAGCGGTTCGAAAGAGCGTCGGCGCCTGGATCAGGGGGAACACACCTGGGCTGAACCGCAGAATTGCCAGGCAGGTTGCGGAGCTTCCACTCCGTTCCCAGGACGTGCTGCTATGGAGACATTGAGGGAGTTCTATGAGCTCATAGGCCGCACTACTTCTGCCCGTCGCGCACTGGTTCGGGCACATCTGATGGGCGAGCCGTCGGAAGAAGCTTCAACATCGCCGGCCCGGACGGATGATCACATCCAAACCTTGCGTACGGTGTTGGATACCCTCCAGGCCAAGCAAAACGCCGACGGCGTATGCACTCTGCTCACGAAGCCCGAGGGCGATCCTACCGCAATTGGCGTGGACTATGAGACCGAGGAGCTGAGGCGAGATCTCGTTTTCTTCGAGCACGGAGAGACGGCGCTTCTCGAATTTCTGCACAAACGACTTCCGGACCTTGATGAGCAGATAAGCCGCATCAGCCGCTATCTGGCGCCGGTGAACCGGGCCACATTCGTCACTGATCGTGACGGAACGGTCAACAACTACTGTGGCCGCTACCGCTCGTCGGTTCAATCCGCGTACAACGCCATCTTTCTGAGCCGGTTTGCGCAGCGTCGCACCCGCCACGCGCTGGTTCTCACCTCCGCACCGCTTGAGAACATCGGTCTGATGGACCTGAGCGTATTCCCACCGGGAGTCTTCCTTGTTGCCGGCTCGAAAGGACGGGAACTCCATGATCTCGAGGGGCGACGACACGCATCTCCGCTGGAGCCGGCGAAGGAACAAAGGCTCGCCGAGCTCAACCACCGGATCGAGCAGCTCGTCCGGTCCCGGAAATATGAGGACTTCGCCGTTATCGGGTCCGGGGTGCAGTTCAAGCTCGGGCAGACCACCGTTGCGCGACAGGACATGTACTCCAGCATCCCTTCTGAGCGCTCGGAGCTGTTTCTTCACGAGATACGCAGTCTTGTCCGTGAACTCGATCCGGAGAGTGATATCTTTCGGATCGAGGATACGGGGTATGACATCGAAATCATCGTGACCCGGTCCGAGGGGGATCGAGATTTCAACAAGGGGGACGGCGTCCGTCTTGCCGCGGCAAGAACAGGGCTGAACCTTGAAGGTCCGACCATCGTGTGTGGGGACACCGGCTCTGATGTACCGATGGTGGAGGCGGCAAAGGAGGCAGGTGCCGAGCTGTATACGGTATTCGTAACCTCAAGGCATGATCTCAAAGAACGCGTCTTGCGTGTAGACCCGCGGGCCGTGTTCGTGGACTATCCGGACGCGCTCGTGTTGGCGTTGAAAGAACTGAGCGAACAATAGGTGGAGATCTTACAATGCAAATCTGGAAAGGTGTGATATTCGATCTTCATGCAATCGGAACGGGAACCGATGAGCTCCATTTCGACGCCTGGAAACTCACGCTCGACGAGATTCTTACCACGATGAACGAAGGCGTCGAGTACCGTCCTTTCGACTATGAGCAGGACTACACGCGCTACATGCACGGGCGCTCTCGGTATGCCGCGGTGGCCGAGTTCTTCCGCTCACGGGACATATATCTTCCCCACGGACATCCTTCCGACTCACCGGACCTGGAAACTGCCTGTGGCATAGCCAACAAGAAGAACGAGGCCTTTCGAACTCTTCTCGCAAGGCGAGGGATTCGTCGTGCGGAGAACGTAGCCGAGTTCATCTCCGAACTGCGTTCGCACGGTATCTACACCGCCGTCGTGTCCCCGAGTAAGAACTGCGACGAAATACTCGTCTCGCTGCAGTTGCTCTCGGCTTTCGATACCATCATCGACGGATACGACATCATGGAGCTCTCGTTGCACGGCTCGCCGGAGCCGGACGCCTTCACGTTGGCCGCTGACAACCTGCGTCTTCTGCCGAGTGAGTGTATGCTGGCAGCTTCTTCTTCGGAAGGAATGCTCGCCGGGCGAAGGGGCAATTTCGGTATGATTCTGGGCGTCCATTGGGGGCAAGACGACCAACTCCTGTGGGAAAACGGCGCGGATATGACCGTCGAGTCGTTCCAAGAGCTTTCGTACGATCGCGTTAGGCAGTGGTTCGACGTCGAGCGGGTAAGGGACAGCTGGAAGCTTACCTACCAAGGGTTCCACCCGGAAGAGGAGATGCTGCGGGAGTCGCTTACGACCGTAGGCAACGGCTATATCGGCAGTCGCGGAGCCTACTGTGGATCATCCATGTTCGCCGACATTCACTATCCCGGTACATACGTTTCCGGGCTGTGGAATACGCTCGGTACGGAAATGCATGGGCGCACCATCTATAACGCGGATTTCGTCAATATCCCAAACTGGCTTCTTATAGAACTGAAGATCGGGGACGGTGGCTTTTGCAGACTTCTAGGGGACTGTCGCGTAGAGGACTACGTACACTCACTGGACATGCGGAACGGGGTCACGACGCGCAGTATGCGCATCTGCGATCGTCTCGGCCACCAAACTCGCATCGAGACGCGGCAGTTCGTTAGTATGGCGGAGCCTCATCTGGCAGCCGTCGAGTTCCGGTTTACGCCGTTGAACTACAGCGAACCCGTTTTCATCAGATCCACGCTGGACGGCACAATCATGAACTATGGAGTTCCGCGGTACCGCGGCTTGAGTAAACGCCACCTCAAGGGACTCCACACTCGTGAGCAAGACGGCCGTATCGAGCTCCGAACTCGGACGAATCAGTCAAAAATAGACATCTACATGAACGCACGCCACACGCTGACCGCAAACGGTGAGGAAGCCCGTCCGGAGGTGGAAGTTGAACGAGGAAGCGCATATGTCAGCAACCTTGCGCGCTTCCAAGCCCAAGAGGGAAGCGTGTACGTCTATCGAAAAGTGGTGTCGATTTACACTTCCAAGGATCGAGACACCGATGACCCGGCACGGGACGCGCGGGAGCTGGCGGACGCCTACGGTGCAACCAGCACTGGATTCGATGAGGCGTTTGCCCGTCACGCAGAGCGTTGGCACCAGCTCTGGGAGACTGCAGACATCGAGCTGGAACCGGATCGTTTTTCGCAGCGCGTGCTGCGGCTTCACATCTACCATCTGTTGGCCTCACACTCCCCCAACAGCGCGAATCAAGACGTGGGCTTCACCGCACGTGGTCTTCATGGGGAGGCATACCGGGGCCACATATTCTGGGACGAGCTTTTCGTCCAACCGTTCTACAACCTCAAGCTGCCGGAAGTTACCCGGGGGCACCTAATGTACCGCTACAGAAGACTGGACGCTGCCCGGCGCCTGGCACAGGAGGAAGGCTATGAGGGTGCTATGTACCCGTGGCAGTCCGGAGACGATGGTGGGGAAGAGACCCAGGAGCTCCACTTTAACCCACAGTCAGGACGCTGGGATCCTGACTTGAGCCGGAATCAGCGGCATGTCTCGCTTGCAATTGCATACGACATCTGGACCTACTACTACACGACAGACGACAAGGAGTTCATGCACCAGTACGGGCTGGAGATGCTCGTAGAAATATGCCGTTACTGGGCAAGCAGAGCACATTACGACCGTCGAGACGGCAGATACCATATCGCGGGGGTCATGGGACCTGACGAATTCCACGAGAAGTACCCTGACGCCGAGGAGGGCGGCCTTCGGGACAACGCCTACACCAACGCCCTGGCGGTCTGGATTCTCCATAAGACCATCGAAACGTGGAAGCATCAACCGGAGGATGTACGGAAAGCGCTCAAGAAGCGCATCGGCTTCAAAGAGGAATCGGAAATCGCGCGATGGGAAGAGGTGGCGTCGAAGCTCACCGTGGTCATCGATAAACACGGGATCATCTCTCAGTACGACGGGTTCCGTGAGCTCAAAGAGCTGGACTGGGAGGAGTACCGGCGTCGCTACGGCAATATTCGGAGGCTCGACCGCATACTCAAGGCAGAGGGGGATACCCCGGATCGATATCAGGTCTGCAAACAGGCGGATACTCTGATGCTCTTCTACCTTTTCTCCCCAGGACAGGTTCGACACATCCTGGAGATGATGGGGTACGAAGTCCGGGACGAGCAGGAGCTCGTTACCCGGAACTATGAGTACTACCTCCGGCGCACCAGCCACGGCTCCACCCTCAGCTTCATAGTGCACTCGGACATTACCCGTTATGTTGCCGGCCACCGGAACGAGCAGTGGCGTTGGTTTATGGAGGCGCTCAGAAGCGATATATACGACACGCAGGGAGGCACGACACGGGAGGCCATCCATTGCGGCGTCATGGCGGGAACCCTCAGTACCGTGCTAGAAGGGTTCGCCGGCATCAACCTCTTCCGCGACCACGTTGCAATGAACCCGGACCTCCCCAGAACGTGGAATCGCCTGGCATTCAAGCTTCTCCACCGCGGCAACCTTTTCGCGTTCGAAGTCGTGCCGGAGCTTATCCGAGTACGGAAGGAGGTTCTTCCGATTGATGGTATGGAGGACTTGTGGTTGCAGGTTGGGGATCAAGTCTACCACCCTGGAGCCGAGATCGTGGAAATACCGTACCAGCAGCAGAATGCGCGGATGCCGATATAGCTTGGACCTGAGCTCACTCGCGGACGCCGTGTTCAATCTGATGGAGCTGCTGCGCAAACATGCGTGCGTAGAAACCGCCTCGATCACGAAGCGATTCATGCGTCCCTTCCTCGGTAATCGCTCCTTCCTGCATGACGTAGATCCGGTCGGCGATCCGTGCCGCCGCTATTCGATGCGTGACGAGTAGGACGGCCTTGTCGCGAGACCAGTCGCGCAGCGTGGTGAGCAGCTCTGTCTCCGAATCAGGATCGATGCCGTTCGTCGGCTCGTCGAGAATTGCCAGCCGGCAGTCTCGATAGAAGGTGCGTGCAAGAGCGAGCTTCTTCCACTGTCCCCCGCTGAGCTCGACTCCGTCCTGGAGAAATCTTCCCAACGGAGTGGCGAAGCGGTAGGGGAGCCCCGCGACGAACGCCGCAGCTCCGGCTTTCCGCGCGGCACCGTGGATTCGCTCCCAATTCACCTGGCGTTCTGGATTCCCAAACCAGATGTTGTCGGAGACCGTATCGTGATAGCGGGCCGGATCCTGGAAGAGTGCCGTTAGGCATCCCCACCACTCCCGCTTGCTGATATTGCGTAGATCCACACCGTCCACAGAGATAGTGCCGTTGCTCGGATCGTAGAATCGACAGAGCAGCTTGAGCAACGTTGTCTTTCCGGCGCCGTTGTCCCCTACGAGAGCTACGAGCTCTCCTCGCTGAGCTGTCAGGGACACATCGTTGAGTACCAGCCGCTTGATTCCCGGATAGGCGAATGAGACATTGCGCAGCTCTATTCCTCTCTTGAGACCGCGGCGCGCGGACCTACCGTTCGGCGGTGGCGACGGTGCGGTCTCCGAATCCAGTGGGCGCCCATGTCCGGGTGAGCGCACACGCTCGGGCGCTACCGTCCACGGGAGTTTCGACTGAATCGGATCCGGGACCGTGGGACGGAGCCCCATGAACTCGAATACTTTGGAGAGGTACAGGTTGCTCTCGTACAGGCTGTTCGCCCCTGCGAGCAGCTCGCTCATCAATGCTTGGCCACGCTGTACCACCTGCAATAGCATTACCAGATCGCCCAAGGTAGTAGCGCCGGCCAGAGCGCGTACCGCTACTACCGCCACCACCGTGAATACCGCTGCGGTCTGGATGAGCGCGGCGCCAACTTCCGTTCCTGTGCGCCTCGCCGCCAACGCCAGTCGCTCCCGGCGGAGCAGAGCGCGCTCCGCCTTGAAGCGCGAAGCAAACAGCGCGCCCAAGCCGAAGATACGTAGCTCTTTGGCATGATCACGTCCGGTGAGTAGCCAGTTGAGATAGAGCGCACGCCGCTCTTGGGTTGTACGGCCCAGATGCCACCGGAATTGGCGGCGAGAAGAAATCACCCGGGCTATAGCCAGCGGTCCGGAAGCGCCGGCTAATGCTGCGATGCTGTACCACGGAAGCACCGTCAGAAGAACCACCGCTATCCCCAGCAACGACAGCAGAGCCCGCAGGACCGTCATAAGCCCATCTACCACGACGGCAGGCCGATACGGAGCCTCTTCCTGAGTGCGATGCAGCGTGTCGAAGAACTCAAAGGTTTCATAGTACCCGAGATCCAGCGCCAGCGATTTCTCGTGGATGAGCGACTGTACATAGTCTCCGAGCGCCTGCGCTTGTGCTTCGCGGACGTATGTGGCGACTCCCCGGAATACCATCGACACCATGGTAGCCCCAGCCGCCACCGCTACGAGCAGGATCACCGAGGCGGGGTCGGCACCGCCGGCAATCGCGTTCACGATGAGCCGCACCACATAGAGCGGCACAAGCGGCAACGCGGCTTGGACGAGCGCGAGAGCCAACGAGAGGACCGTGATGCCCGGAGCGCTCCGGTACACCAGTCCTACAGCGCGCGGCAGATGGAGTCTGGCGCGCTTTCCTGAGTTCTGCCCTTCTGAGTTCGATCCGTGGCCCGATGCCTCGGATCCGTTGGTTCCGGCGCCGCGCCCGCCGGAGCTCTCCAAACTAGAAGTGTCAGATCCCACGGTGTCCACAAGTCACCTCCGGATACTGGTCGCTGACTACGTTCCGTGTCTCGTCCCCTGCTGGAGCATCGGCCTCGAAACCTCGCTTCGGGCGCCGATCGCCTCCGGCCGTGTGTAGATCCGTTTCGATCGCCGATAAGAGTGCCGGAA
>Ga0207421_10005347_pt1 | contig 14403 bp, 9 predicted proteins | sample SodLakKL_010_SED_4_FD_187542 | JGI IMG/M metagenome (GOLD analysis project Ga0207421, IMG submission 187542) | Alkaline sediment microbial communities from Lake Tanatar, Kulunda Steppe, Russia - 8KL_010_SED (SPAdes) (version 2) | ecosystem: Environmental > Aquatic > Non-marine Saline and...
CCGGCTCGTCGCAGACGATGAGCTTCGGGTTCAATGCCAGCGCGCGGGCGACCCCGATACGCTGACGCTGTCCACCGGAAAACTCGTGTGGATAACGGCGCGCGTGCATCCCACGAAGACCGACGGTCTCGAGGAGGGAGCGGACACGATCGTCCTTCTCCTTGCGCCGGGCGACACCGTGGATCTCCAGGGGCTCACCGATGATATCTCCCACGGTCATACGCGGGTTCAACGAAGCATAGGGGTCCTGGAACACGATCTGCATGTCACGCCGGACCCGACGCATGTCTTCACGGTCGAGGTCGAAGATGTTGCGCCCCTCGAACTCGACACTTCCCTCGGTGGCCTCCAATAGACGGAGGATCACACGGCCCGTGGTTGTCTTACCGCAACCGCTCTCGCCCACCAGGCCGAGCGTTTCACCGGGCTTGATGGTGAAGCTGACGTCGTCGACGGCCTTCACGAATCCGACGATGCGACTGAAGACGCCCCCGGTAATCGGGAAGTATTTCTTCAGGTTATTCACGACGATGAGGTCGTCCGTACCCTCGTGACTTTGCTTTTCCACAGCCTCTGCGGGCTGAACCATCTACGCCACCCCCGATCGATCTTTGGAGTGCAGCCAGCAGGCGACCTTGCGGCCATCTTCGCCCTCGATGAGGTCGGGCTGCTCTTCGAGACATACATCCATCGCGTAGGGACAGCGCGGGTTGAAGTAACAACCCTGGGGCATCGCCAGCGGATTCGGCACGACACCCTCGATGACGTGCAGCCGGTCGGTCTTGACCGAGTCCAGCCGCGGAATCGAGTTGATCAACCCCTCGGTGTACGGATGCTGCGGATCACCGAATACATCGTACACGCTACCCTCTTCGACGATCTTACCCGCGTACATCACGACCACGCGCTCGGCCATCTCGGCGATGACGCCGAGGTCGTGGGTGATGAGCATGATGGCCATACCCAGCTCGTCCTTCAGGCGCTTCATCAGCTCGAGGATCTGGGCCTGGATGGTTACGTCGAGGGCCGTGGTAGGCTCGTCCGCGATCAACATCTTCGGGTTGCAGGACAGGGCCATCGCGATCATCACGCGCTGGCGCATACCACCGGACAACTGGTGGGGGTATTCGTCCACGCGCTGCTCCGGCGAGGGAATGCCGACGAGGTTGAGCATCTCGATCGCCTGCTTGCGGGCTTCCTTCTCGGATAGGCCCTGGTGCAGCTCGATGGCCTCCATGATCTGGTCTCCGACGGTGTAAACGGGGTTGAGCGAGGTCATCGGCTCCTGGAAGATCATCGAGATGTCATTCCCCCGGATCTTCCGCATCTGCGAGTCCGACTTGGTGAGCAATTCTTCGCCTTCAAAAGTTATAGACGATCCCGTCAAGATCTTGCCTGGCGGATCGGGGATGAGGCGCATGATGGACAAAGAGGTTACGCTCTTGCCGCATCCACTCTCGCCTACCACTCCCAGAGTTTCTCCCCGATCTATGTGGAAGGAGACCCCATCTACTGCTGGGACTTCTCCATCCTCGGTGTAGAAGAAGGTTCTGAGGTTCTCTACGTTTACGAGGACTTCCGACACGAAATCACCCCATTTTCGGTTGCTAGCAAGTATAGCCGTGAGAAAAAGCTATACCTACAGGTGGCATTATACAATATCTTTGCCGAAGAATCCTAGTTTCCTGCCGAAGAAAATCCAGTCCAATCCTCGATCCCGGTGAACACGGGTGCGACACCCTGCTGCATCTTGGGCAAGTCGGGCAAAGCGGAAATCTCACCGGTAGGAGAACCCAGGAACAGCGCCGGCACATCCCGCACCATCTCCTCCATCCATTCCCAGCGGTCGAGGTCTTCTTCCCCATATAACAGGAACTCGAACGAGGGTACGTTCGGTGGAGACACCGCGTAGTGCCACGGGTTGTCTCCAGCCCACGTCGAGGGGCACGCGAGTCCCGCGACCGGTCGGGCCAGAAGGTACATATCGTAGCGTCCCCGCCCATAGATGGTGTAGAGCATCAGGGATCGATCGGAAGGCACGAGATGAACGGTGATACCGATCCCGTCCAGGTCACGGCGGATCTGCTCCATGGCCGCATGACGCCCTGGATCTTCCGCCGGATACAAGGCATACAGTTCCGGAATGCGGGTTCCATCCGCACCATACCCGGCTTCTTCCAACAGTTCTTCCGCGCGCGCAGGATCGCGTTCTAGGCCATCGGAGGGGCCAATGCCCGCGCCGAGCAAGGCATCGAGGGGGCCACCGGCCACCGCGCCGGCCTCCCCAAACAACGCGGAGACCACTTCTTCTCGATCTACGGCGTACCCGATGGCGCGCCGGACCCGGGTGTCAGACAGGAACGCACTTTCCGTGTTGAAGCCGAGGTATTCGACCGCATCCGCGCTCGGCCGAGCCCAGGTCGTGCGGTCCCCGGGAATCTCACCGCCGGTATGTCGCGCACGTGGTGCGACATAGACGACGTCCGCCCCCGACAGGCTATCCGCCGAGGGCTCCGAATGGAAGTCAAAGCGCAGCGTGTCTACGTGATCATCGACGCCTTCCTCTTCGGGGTGAGCGCTCTCCTCTCCCTGCCGCTGGAGCACCCACCGGGTCCCATCGTCTCCAGACACCACTTCCAGCGCGAACGGGCCCAGCACCGGGTATTCGGTGTCTTCTAACGCGTCAGCCAACTCGCCCATGGGAATGTCTTCGAGCGCGTGGGATGGTAACGGCGACCACTGGGCCAAGAACCACAATGCCCGGGGTGTATCCTCCCGTAATTCAACGACGATACGATCTTCCCTCGCCTCGCGAATACCCGCGATCCCGTCGGCCTCTCCCGAGCGATATGCTTCGGCTCCCCGGATGAAGTCCAGCTGATCGCCGGTATCCGGTCCGGCGGCATCGGGGTGGAGCATAAACTCCAACGCGAGCTGTAAATCGTGCGGGATGACACGGGCCCCATCCGTCCAATGCCGCTCCGACGGGAGGGTGATGACCAACTCCCGCTCGCCGGACATGGCGATATCTTCGGCCAGGTTCGGCCGGATGGTCCCATTCTCCTGGCGCACCGCCACGGGAGGATAGAGGACGGCGAGTGCGGGGTTCTCTATTTCCCGGGGCCATTCGAGCACGGGATGCCTTGCCGGGGACCGAGATCCCACCACTCCGATGGACACCTCCACCGGATCGGGGGGCAATTCGTCCTCGATATCCTCGGGATCATCCCAGTCTTCCGGATCCTCCGGCCCCTCGGGACCAAATGAGCAACCAGCCGTGAAGAACAAGAGCATGCTCGCGGTGAAAATGATCATCACGAGGTGTCTGAATCGCCGCACGTGTTTCCCCTCTCCAAACTGTCCTCTCCATGGGCATGACCGAGGTACAACGCGAGGGCGAAACCGAACATCGCCCAGGCGACCACCGACGGTGAAAACAAATCGGGCAAGAGGGCACGGGCCGAGCCCGCCGTCAGCCCGGCGAGGAGCGCGTAAAGCAATTCCCGTCGCACCCGATATACGCGCCAAAGCAACATGCCCGTCACGATGACCCCGGCCAGCGCCCCTGATGCGAACTGGAGCATCCCGGCCCAGTCCCAACGGGCCGCGACGCCGATGACACGGGAATATACGCCCAGCATCACGAGCGCGGTCCCACCGCTAAACCCCGGCAGGATCATCGCACTACCCGAGGCGATCCCGGATCCCGTCAATTGCAGCGGAGATAGCACCGGGACGGATACTGCTTCCGTCGCGGCCAAAGGCACCAGGAACCAAACGGCCACGAGCCCCGCCGCGATCAGCGAAATCCCGGCAGGAGAGGGCGGGTGTCGGCGAACGATGTTCAATGCCGACGCCAACACGATCCCCAGCAGGAAGGCATGCGTCTGGGCGGGAACACGCTGAAACCCCCAGCCCACCGTCTGTACGCCGACCAGTGCCCCGACCACCCAGCCGCCACCCAGGGCAAGCAGGCGGCGCATCCTGAGTCGACCGATATTCTCCACCAGCTCGGGGTACACGCCGAGTACCACGGCGACCGTTCCCGCGCTCAACCCGGGCACGACGGAAGCCGCGCCCATGATTACACCGATCACACCGGAAACCAATACCCCACCGATACTTTGCCGGAGGGCGGTGACCATTTCAATCCCTCGCGACTTTCTGTAGGGGCGCCAAGGATGCGAGGAGTGTTTTCAGTCCATGCTCATCGAACACGATATTGAGTTCGTGATCGTTCTCGAGTGCTTTCACACCCACGACTCGCCCCGTGCCGAACACCTTGTGCTCGACCTGCTCCCCCGCCTTCAGGTCATTCGGCGCACGGCGACTCGGTGCCTGTCCCCCCGGGTGTGCCGAGGCGATACGAATCCTGTCCCGTGGTCCCCGAACCTGGGTCCGTGGCCTTTCGCGCTCCTCCGGCTGTAGCGTCACCAGGTGGTCCGGACCGATCTCGTCGATAAACCGAGACGGGAGTGTGGGCTCCGGGGGACCTCCAAAGCGACGACGGGACGTCGCGTAGGTAAGGAAAAGCCGATCCTGGGCACGCGTCATGCCGACGTAGCACAGGCGACGCTCCTCCTCGAGCTGCCCCGGATCTTCGAGCGCTCGCGCGTGGGGAAAGAGCCCCTCTTCCATTCCCACCAGGAATACCACCGGGAACTCCAATCCCTTCGCACTGTGTAGCGTCATGAGGGTGACCCGACTGCTGGCCACTTCCGCCTCGTCTTCGCTGGTAAGGAGCGCAAGGGAAGACAGGAAGGCCGCCAGGGCTTGCCGACCCGTCTCCTCCCCGACCCACGCCGCATCCTGTTCACCTTCTACGGTAAATCCGCGCGCCGCCGAGACCAGCTCATCGAGGTTTTCCCGCCGGCTGATGGCCTCGACACCACCGGCTTCCGCGATGAATGCCAGATAACCGCTATCCTCGAGAACACGCCACAGGATTTCCGCCGGCTCCAGGGAATCCAGGGCCCCGAGGATATCCCCAAGCGCCGCGTGAAAGTCCCCAAGAGATGTCTTCTGCTTCCGGTTCAACCCGGGCACCTCATCGAGACGCTCGAGGAGCTGGAAGGCATCCATGTCTCCTTCGTCCGCAATCCGACGAAGTTTCTCGAGCGTCGCCGCGCCGATCCCGCGGCGCGGTTTGTTAATGATCCTTTCGAAGCTGGGCCAATCATCCGGATTGACCAGCAGCCGCAACAGCGCCAGGGCATCCTTGATCTCCGCGCGCTCGAAAAACCGCTGTGATCCCACGATCTCGTAGGGTACGCCGCGTTCACGGCAGGTCATCTCGAACAGGCGTGACTGGGCATTGGTACGATACAGGACGCCGAAATCGGACCACGGGCGGTTTTCTTCGAGTGCAAGTTGCTGAATGCAGGATACGACGAAGCGCGCTTCCATCTCCTCCGAGTGCCCGCAATACAGGGTCACGGGTTCACCACCACGACGTTCGGTCCAGAGATCTCGATCGAGGCGCGCGGCATTGCACACGATGATCTTTTGTGCTGCGCGAAGAATCGCATCCGTGGAGCGGTAGTTCTGCTCCAACCGATAGATTTCGGCGTCGGGGAAATCGCCGGTAAAGTTTAGGATGTTCGACATATCTGCACCGCGCCACCCGTAGATGGATTGGTCGGCGTCACCCACGGCGAAGACATTACGGTGCTCCTCCGCCAACATTTTCACCAGCCGATACTGGGCATGGTTGGTATCCTGGTACTCGTCCACCAACAGGTGCAAAAACCGTTGGGCATACCGCCGCAGGATCTCGGGATGGTCCAGGAAGAGTCGGATCGTGAGCATGATAAGATCGTCAAAATCCATGGCGTTGTACTCCCGGAGATCGTCAACATATCTCCGATACACGGGCGCAATGCGCTGTTCATAATAGTCCGAGCCGGCCAGGTCCCCGGGGGTGCGCAGGTCATTCTTGGCACGACTGATACGCTGGATGATCCGAGCGGGCTCCCACTCCTTCTCGTTCATGTCGAGATCCCTTAGGATCTGGCGAATCGTCGTGCGTTGATCGGAGCGATCGAATATGGTGAACCCCGGCCGATACCCCAGGTGCCGGGCCTCGCGGCGCAGGATGCGCAGGCAGGTCGCGTGAAACGTACCGATCCACATCCCACCCACATCACGCCGCAGGAGCGCCTCGCAGCGCTCCCGCATTTCCCTCGCAGCCTTATTCGTGAACGTGATTGCCAGGATGCGCTCCGGTGACACACCGCGATCGAACACCAGGTGCGCCAAACGCCTCGTCAGAACCCGGGTCTTCCCGCTCCCCGCACCGGCCAGAACCAGTGCGGGCCCGGTCTCGTGGCACACGGCGCGCGCTTGGTTTTCGTTAAGTTCAGAGAATACGTCCAAGACATTCCCCCCGCTTCACTCGCCCATTGTAGCACACCAAGCGGGGTCCGCAGCACGAAAAAGGAGGATCATTCTTCGGCAATATCGGTCCGGTAATGGGCGCCGGGGAAATCGATAACACGCACCCCTTCGTATGCCCGGCGGCGCGCTTCACCCGGAGTCAAACCGAGCCCGGTCACCCCGAGCACCCGGCCACCGGCCGTCACCCAACCCTTTTCCTCCCGGTGTGTTCCCGCGTGGTAAACGATGACATCCTCCGGTACGCTCTCGAGCCCGCGGATGGGGAGGCCAACCTCGTAGGATCCCGGGTACCCGCCCGAGGCCATAACGACGCAGACGGCGGCACCATCGTGCCACCGCAGCCTTGCCCCTAGCGCGGCCAGGTCCCCCTCCACGCCGGCCGAGGCCAGTAGGAGGGGCACGATATCGGACTGCATCCGCGGCAATACCACCTGCGTCTCGGGGTCACCGAAACGGCAATTGAACTCCAGCACCATCGGCCCCTCCTCGGTCAACATGAGGCCGGCGTACAATACACCGCGGAAGGGGATCCCGCGCGTGCGCATGAACGTCACCACGGGCTGCATAATCCGCGATCGCACATCCTCCAGCAACCCCGCATCGACTCCGGGAACCGGAGATACGCACCCCATGCCACCGGTGTTGGGCCCGCGATCCCCGTCATTGACGGCCTTGTAGTCGCGGGCCGGTGCGAGGGGCAAAACGGTTTTCCCATCGGAGATGGCCATCACGCTCAATTCCTTGCCGTGCAGGCAATCCTCGATGATCACCCGCGAGCCCGCAGATCCAAAGCGGCGGTCGATCATGGCTTCCCGGATGGCGGCATCGGCCGTTTCGTGATCGGGGGCGACGGTGACACCCTTGCCCGCGGCCAGGCCATCGGCCTTGATCACAACCGGAAAACCGCGGCTCGCCAGGTGCTGACGGGCTTCATCGGCGTCTTCGAACACGCGAGACGCAGCGGTGGGAACCCCGGCCTGCCGCATGACTTCCTTGGCATATACCTTGCTGCTCTCGAGCCGCGCCGCTGCCCTCATCGGCCCAAACGCGGGAACACCGGCATCGGCGAGGGTATCCACCACGCCCACGGCCAGGGGACCCTCGGGCCCGACGACGACGAATTCGGCCTCGATCTCGCGGGCGACACGCAATACTTCCCGCGGATCCTCAGTATCCCCGGGAACCCTCACGGCCAGGGATTCGATGCCCGCCGATCCGGGCATGGCGTATAGGCCCGTAACCCGTTCGCTCTCCGCAATCTTCTTTGTCAAGGCGTGTTCCCGGCCGCCCGAACCGATTACCAAAACGCGCATCTGCCACCTCGCTCCCTTCTCAATGCTTAAAATGCCGCCGACCGGTAAACATCATCGCAACACCGGCTGCATCGGCGGCATCGATCACCTGTTCATCCCGCATCGATCCACCGGGCTGCACAATCAGCGCAATCCCGAACTCTGCGGCCACTTCCACCACGTCCGGGAAGGGGAAGAACCCGTCGGAGGCGAGGACCGCACCCCGGGCACGATCGCCGGCATGCTCGAGCGCGAGCCGGGCCGAGGCCACGCGGTTCATCTGCCCGGCACCGACCCCCAGTAGCATGCCATCGCGCGCAACGGTGATGGCATTGGACTTCGTGTGACGACAAACCATCCACGCGAGACTCGCACTTTCGATGACGGCTGTATCCGGTTCTACTTTCCCGACGACCTCCCACGCGTCCGCCGGGGTCGTCGCGGTGTCAGCGTCACCCAGCAAGAGCCCACCTCGAACCGATCGGACCGCACGATGACGCCCCGCTTGGGACCAGGCGGCGGGTTCCAACCGCAGCACCCGGAGTTTCTTCCTCCGCTGCAGCAGCCGAAGCGCTTCCCCGGTATATTCCGGAGCCACCAGCACCTCCAGGAACAGCGACTTCTCGCGAATGAACCCGACGAATTCCTCGTCGACCTTCGCGTTTACCGCCACCACGCCACCGTAGATGGAAACCGGATCCCCATCGTAGGCGCGCGAAAGGGCCGTGCGCACATCGTCGGCTACGGCCACACCACATGGGTTGGTATGCTTGACGGCGCAGGCGGCGATCCCCTCGAGATCGCTGACTACCCCGAGAGCCGCGTCCATGTCGAGGAAATTGTTGTAGGAAAGATCGGGGCCGCAGAGTTGTTCGCAGTCGCCCAAGCGGAATGCGGTACCATCATTCCAATCATAAAGCGCGGCATCCTGGTGAGGATTCTCACCGTACCGAAGGTCCCGGCGGCGGTAAATCGGCAACGCGGTCTCCGGGGGCAGGGTGTGATCGGGTGATAGGTAATCCGCGATATGCGCGTCGTAATGGGCAGTGATGCCGAATGCGCGCGTGGCCAGGCGGCGCCGGAACCCTTGCGTGACATCTCCGCACCTGCCGAGTTCCCCGAGCACCCCCGCGTAATCGCCCGGATCGGACAAGACGATGACCGATGGCCAGTTCTTTGCCGCGGCGCGCAACAGCGTCACCCCGCCGATATCGATGTTCTCCAGGGCTTCGGCCATGTCCGCCCCGCGACGGGCCACCGACTCGAAGGGATAGAGATTTACGGCCACCAGGTCCACGGGGAGGTAACCGCAGGCCACGAGTTCCCGTACGTCAGAGGGTCGATCCCGCCGCGCCAGGATTCCGGCGTGCACTGCCGGATGCAGGGTCTTCACGCGCCCCTCGAGGAGAGAGGGATGCCCGGTCACATCCTCTACCGTCCGCACGTGAATCCCGGCCTCCCGCAGTCGGTTCGCGGTGCCCCCGGTCGAGATGATCTCCCATCCGAGATCCGCGATGCCACGTGCGAAGTCCACGACCCCGGTCTTGTCCCAACAGCTGATTAGTGCCCGCTTACCTGGCATCATCGATCCACACCCTTCTATCCTCGATCCGAATTCTCGCGGCGGCCCACAGCGACAAGACCCGCGGGTACAGGCGATGCTCCTGCACGAGGATTCGCTCTGAGAGCGTCCGCACGTCGTCGCCGGGCAGCACGGGAACCGCCGCCTGCATCACGACGGGTCCGGTATCAATACCGGCATCGACCAGGTGGACAGTGCAACCGGTGACCTTCACCCCGTAATCGAGCGCCTGTGCCTGGGCATGAAGGCCCGGAAACGCCGGTAACAGGGACGGGTGGATATTGAATACCCGATCGGGATATTGGGTCAAAAAGGACTCCGGCAAGATGCGCATGAAACCAGCCAGCGCCACGACGGTGACACCATGCCCTTTGCAGGCACCCGCCAGCGCCTCGCCGAACGCTTCTCGGCCGGCGGCTTCATCAAAGGGTATCGTCTCCACGGGAATCCCCTTCGATCGGGCGAGGTCCAGCGCACGTGCCCCGGGCACGTCGGACAGGACCAGGGCAATCGTCATCCCGAGCCATCCGGCCTCCGAGGCTGCGATGATCGCCTCGAGGTTACTCCCCCTGCCGGACGCAAACACGGCGAGGCGCTCCAGGTTCTCACGCGGCATGATTTCAGTTCCCCCTCCCACGGGCACGCACGACCTCGCCGAGCGGCCAACCCGGGTACCCACCACTGCGCGTGACCGATATGGCTCGCCCCACGTCATCGGGGGCCACGGCCACGACCATACCCACGCCCAGGTTAAAGGTGCGGCGCAATTCCTCCTCCGATACATTCCCGTACTCGGAGAAGAGTTCGTAGAGCCGGGGACGCCGCCAGGAGGTCCAATCGATCATGGGTTCCAGGCCACCCGGAAGGATCCGGGGCAGGTTTCCGGGCAACCCACCCCCGGTAATGTGGGCCGATGCCTTGGCGATGCCCTCATCGAAAAGGGGCAACACGGCAGGTGCATAGATCGGTGTGGGGGCCAAAATGCAATCCCCGAGTTCCGTTTCCATCCCCTCGAACCGGCTATCGAGGCTCCACGCGCTTTCCTCGAGGATTCTCCGGATGAGTGAAAAGCCGTTGCTGTGTGGTCCGGAAGCGGGGAGGCCGATGAGTACGTCTCCGCTGGAGACCGGGGGGATCTCCCGTGCCCCGTCGGCAATTCCCACGGCGAAACCCACCACCTCGTGATCACCCGGGGAATAGTAATCCGGCATCTCCGCCGTCTCCCCGCCGATCAGCGCGCAATCCGCCTGCCTGCAGGCGGCCGCCAGGCCCTCAACGATACCCAGTACCGCATCCTCCTCCAACTTTGCGGCCGCGATGTAGTCCAAAAAAAACAGGGGACGCGCACCCGCGGCGACGAGATCGTTCAGAACCATCGCCGCGCAATCACGCCCCGCCGTCTCGAAACGACCCGTCTGTCCCAGTAGGCGCAGCTTCGTGCCCACGCCATCCGTACACGCCAGCAGACGAGGATCCTCATAATCCTTCCACCGCGGCGTAAAGGCCGCGGCGAACCCCCCGAAATCCGATGCAGTGCCCTCGGTCCAGGTGCCCTGGACCAACCGGGACATCCTGTCCACCAGTCGATCCGCCTTGTCGATGTCTACTCCGGCCTCGCGGTAAGAAAGGGGTTTCTTGTCGCGATTCATTGGAATACCTCCAGGGATTCGTGTTCTTCGGCTGCATCAACAGGTACGCGGTAATCCCCCAGGAAACACGCCACACAATAGTCCGAAGCCTTTCCGCCCGCTGCCTCGGCCACGCGGTCAACATCCAGGAACGCGAGGGAATCCGCCCCGACCACGGACCGGATCTCCTCCACCGACCGCTCCGAGGCGATCAGCGTACCGCGGGTGCTCGTATCGATACCGTAGAAGCAGGGATAGCGATACGGTGGCGAGCTGATGCGAAGGTGGATTTCCCTCGCCCCGGCCTCGCGCAACAGCCGCACGAGGATCCTCGAGGTGGTCCCCCGCACCACCGAATCGTCCACCAGGACCACTCGGCGATCACGCACCACCTTCTGCAGCGGATTCAACTTCAGTTTCACACCACGTTGACGCAGATCATCGCCGGGCTGGATGAAGGTTCGCCCGATGTAGCGGTTCCGCACCAGTCCCATCTCGTAGGGAATCCCGGCCTCTTCCGCGTAGCCGGAGGCCGCCGAGATGCTGGAATCGGGCACACCGGTAACCACATCCGCCTCGACGTGGTGATCTCGGGCCAGTAGGCGACCCAGCTCCTTGCGCACCTGGTGGACGTTCCGACCGGCGATGTCGCTATCGGGGCGGGCGAAATAGATGTACTCGAAGATGCAGAGGCTGGCGCGTGCCGCCTCGTCCACAATCTTCGCACTGTTCATTCCACCGTGGTCGATGCTGAGAAATTCCCCGGGGGCGAGGTCCCGGACGAATACCGCCCCCACCGCATCGAGCGCGCACGTTTCCGAGGCCACGACCCAGCCCCCGCCGAGCCGGCCCAAGCACAGGGGCCGAAAACCGTTGGGGTCCCGCGCGGCGTAAAGGCCGTCCGGGGTCAAGACGACCAGGGCATAGGCACCCTCGACCTGGCCGAGTGCGGAGAGGATACTCTGGCGTACGTCTTTTTCGGATTCGCGGGCGGCCAGGTGCGCGATCACCTCGGTATCGGCACTGGTCTGGAATATGCTCCCCGCCTCCTCCAGTTGCTGGCGAAGTACGGGGGCATTGACCAGGTTCCCGTTGTGGGCGAGGGCGACAGAGGTGGACTTCATCCTGACGACGAGGGGTTGCGCATTCTCGAGGGAGCTCTCCCCGGCCGTGGAGTAACGCACGTGCCCGAGGGCCGCGTCCGCCTCCAGCTCCTCGATATCGGCCGCCGAGAACACCTCGGAGACGAGGCCCATGTCACGGCGCAGGGCCAGCCGATCCGGGGCGACGCGGGCGGCGATGCCGGCGGATTCCTGGCCACGGTGTTGGAGCGCATAAAGCCCAAAGTGCGTAAGCACCTGCGCGCGCTCGCAGTCCCACGCCGCGAATACACCACACGCTTCCTTCGGTGAATCGTTGGGTAGAATGGTCTTCATTCCAAACCCCTTTCCCACGCGTTTCGAAGTTCCTGTACGGATGACCGGAGCACCCTGGAACCTTCCAGTGCAATCTCCAGGTGATCGCCACCCACCCGACCGATCTCCTTCAACGGACACCGGCTTTCAGCAGCGATTTCCCTTAACCGCGGCGCAAATTCGGGCGACACCGCGACGAGAATCCTTGAACCATCTTCGGCGAAGAATGCGACCTCTGGGTCATCGCAACCGGACAGGTCGACCGCGGCCCCCAGCCCGCACGGCGAGGTGAGGGCACACTCTGCCAGCGCGACCCCCAGGCCACCGTGGGAGACGTCGTGCGCCGTACGCACGATACCCTCGGCGATGGCACGCCGACAGGCTAGACCCACCGACCGTTCCAGGGGATAATCCACCGCGGGGACGGGCCCGGCACTGATCCCGTGGACCAACCGCAAGTACTGGCTGGCACCCAGGTTTTCTCCGCCCCGGCCGAGGATGAACAATCGCTCACCGGCGCGCAAGAACCCCGAGCACGCATGCCGCTCGACGTCATCGAGCAAGCCGATCATCCCGATCACCGGGGTCGGGTGCACCTGCCGCCCGCGCGTTTCATTATAGAAACTGACGTTCCCGCCGGTGACCGGGGTGTCCAGCGCGAGGCAGGCCGTCCGCATTCCCTCGATGACTTCGACGAAGCTACCCATGATTTCCTCGATCTCTGGATTGCCAAAGTTGAGGCAGTTGGTGATGGCCAGGGGTCGCGCACCCACGCTGGACAGATTGCGGTACGACTCCGCGACCGATCGTTCGGCTCCCCGGCGGGGGTCGAGTGCACAAAGATATCCATCACCATCGGCGACGCAAGCGATACCCTTGTCCGTACCCTTCACCCGCATGACGGCGGCATCGGCGGCACCGGGAGCAAGCACGGTGTTGATACCCACCATGTGATCGTACTGCTCGAAAACCGGACGCCGGGAAGCGAACGCCGGATGCCCGATCATCTCGGTCAGCGCATCCCCGGGATCCGGCCCCTGGGCGATCCCGGGTTCCCACCGCGATGTTTCAACCTCGGGCGACTTCCACGGGCGATCATAGGTCGGTGCCCCGTCCGTCAGGCTCTGCACGGGAACGGCAGCGACCTCGCGGCCCTCCTCGAACACGCGCAGGCAGCGATCCCCGGTCACCTTCCCGATTTCAACCGCCGCGAGGTCCCAGCGGCGGAATATGGATTGCACCCGCGCGACGCCCTCGGGACGGACGATGACGAGCATGCGCTCCTGTGATTCACTCAACATGACCTCGTACGGATTCATACCCGGTTCCCGCCGTGGCACCCGGCCGACGTCGATCTGCATACCCGATCCCGCGCGGGCTGCCGTCTCCGAGCAAGCGGAGGTAAGCCCCGCCGCACCCAGGTCGTTCACACCGATCACGTCATCGCTTTGCACGGCCTCGAGGCAGGCCTCGATCAGGAGCTTCTCGCGGAAGGGATCGCCCACCTGGACAGCGGGACGCATGTCACCCGGGTTCTCATCGAATTCGCGGGACGCCAGGAGGCTCGCCCCGTGAATACCATCGCGGCCCGTCGGTGCACCCACCAGAAGCACGACATTACCGGTTCCGGCCGCGGTCCCGCGGACGAGCCTGGCACGCTCCACGAGGCCGACGCACATCACGTTCACCAACGGATTGTCCCGGTAGGCGTCATCGAACACGATCTCTCCGCCCACCGTCGGGACACCCACGCAGTTCCCGTAGGCACTGATCCCGGCTACCACGCCCTCGAAAAGATAGCGCACGCGGGCATCCGCGGGGTCGCCAAAACGAAGGGAATCCAGTAGGGCGATCGGACGTGCACCCATGGCAAAAATGTCGCGCAGGATCCCTCCGATACCCGTCGCCGCACCTTGAACCGGCTCGATCGCGCTCGGGTGATTATGCGATTCGATGCGGAACGCGACCGCCATGTCCTCACCGATATCAACCACCCCGGCATTCTCACCGGGGCCCTGCAACACCTGCGGCCCTTCGGTGGGCAACCGGTCGAGGTGGCGTCGCGAACTCTTGTAGCTACAGTGCTCCGA
>Ga0207421_10005348_pt1 | contig 14402 bp, 2 predicted proteins | sample SodLakKL_010_SED_4_FD_187542 | JGI IMG/M metagenome (GOLD analysis project Ga0207421, IMG submission 187542) | Alkaline sediment microbial communities from Lake Tanatar, Kulunda Steppe, Russia - 8KL_010_SED (SPAdes) (version 2) | ecosystem: Environmental > Aquatic > Non-marine Saline and...
TTGGTACTACCTCCTAATGGAATCCATTTTTCTAAAAAGTTAATATTAACTAACTTACTTACTAGAATCAGTAACTCTAGAAGTTTTTGACACAAAAAATTTCTTTGAATAAATAATTCTTTCTTAATAATTCTTTTATTGGTTTTTACCAGACATTTTTGTGGTACCAAATAAACTTTTTATCAATTTTAAGAAACTTGAAAAGAAAGAAGAGCGCTAAAATTTTTTTTTCTTAGCCAAAATTGTTTGGAACGAAGAAAAAACATTAAAAAACATTAAAAAACATTAAAATAGATTCCCGAAGGGTTAGGAAACTTTGTTTCCGTCATATTTTTTATAAAAATCTTTTTTTAATTGACTATTTATATTCAATTATAATTAAGGAAATCAGACCTTATAAGATTATTCTTTTTATAAAAAAAAGTAATAACAAGATAGAATAGAAAAAAGTAATAACAAGATAGAATAGAAAAAGGGAATAGAAAAAGGGAATAGAAAAATGGATTTATAAATAATATTTTTATCTAATATATATTATATCTAATAATATTTATTAGATAAATTAATAGATAAATGTTCTCCATAAATATACTTTTATCAAATAAAAATGCATGTATGGAGAATAAATAAAGTTTATATACAATTTCTCCCGGAAACTTTGTTTCCGGGAGAAATGTCGCCGTTTTCGTAGAAAACGGCGACATTTGAAAAGAAAAGTATGGGTATTGACTTTATAAAATTAGACAAAATCTTTTTTTTTTAATTAATTAATTAGAAGTTTAGAAAACGTTCAATTAGTTTTAAACGTTCAAATTCATTTAAGTTGGAATGAAGTCCTTGTTTACAAATATAAAAAACATAATAATCAAATACTTCGCGATTTTGTTCATAAATATTAAATGCTTTTATAAAAGAATCGTAAATAAAATGAGTATAAATTTCTGTATAAATAGAATTTTCAGTTGTAGTTTGAGTTGAAACAAGTGAATCTTGTGTAGAGTTTGTTTCTACTGAAGATCCGTGTTTTGAGATAGAAGAAGTTAATGAATTAATTCCAATTGTTCCAAGAACTCCACCTGATTCTAAATTACCAACCCAACGACGATTACGCGGATTATAATGTTGATCTGCGTCAGGAAAATCTAATAAAATATCACGAGCTTCTTTTTCACCAAATGTACCGCCAGCCACAAAAGTATAACGCCAATCAATATCACTTAAAAAAGTTGTTTCAGAATTGTGCTCAGGTAATTGCCCTGTCCACCACTGATTTGTTAAATAATTACTATGACGTGTCAAGATTCGATTTCGAACAAACCAGTTTGATACTGAAGTTTTCTGTAAACGAGATGGACTAATATTCCCAATCATTAATGAAGCATTTGAAAAACCAGATAGACGGTTTTCAATCATTTCTGAACGAAAAGATTCTTTTACAGGAACGTGATAAAGTCGTTTAACCAATCTTTGTTGTTGGTGAATATTTCTTTTTTCAATCATGCCACCCCCAACATTTTGATCATTATTTTGGTAATAAAAAAGACTTCTCTTTAAATTCTCATAACGTTTAGCTGGTAATAAAATACTTGAAATAGGAGGTGAATGAGGTTCTAACAATGAAGAATAATTAGTTAAGTTAAATAAACTAGGAAGAAGTAAATTCTTTTTATAAAGAAAACGTTTTTGTACAAAGGATAAAATTAAAGAAGAAATAGATTCATTAAGAATTGGCATTAAAGAAATACGACGCTTAATTCGAGTAGAATTGTGCTTTTGTGACCAATTCTTCAGCATGTGTTTCGAAGGTGGATTTAGAACCTCCAATGAGTCGTTTTTCATAAGATTAATGTCAGATGATATAATAGGCTCAAGTCTAGAATTTTTAGAAAAAAGAAGAAATTCTCCTATTTTACTGGAGATTAAAAAAGATATATTTTTTTTAAATAGATGTGGAGAGCCATATAAACTTAAATGCGATGAATTAACAAAAGTATTTTGAGTAGAAAAATCAGACGATTGAGTTAATTCATTATTTATACAAAGGTCAAAATGAGAGGTTTCAATATTATTATGCTGTGAACTAAGTTCCTTTTTGCTTTTTAATTGAATTGGACTTTTTTGATCTATTAAAGGTATCTGAGGAGCAAAAAAGTGAAGACTAACGTTAAAATAAGATGAAGCTTTAGTAGCTACTTGAGATAAAATTTGACTTGTTTTCGGATAATTTAAAGAAGAATAGTTCATTAATTCTTCTCGAATTAAAGTTTTATTTGCAAATGTCGCCGTTTTCGTAGAAAACGGCGAGATTTCTCCCGGAAACTTTGTTTCCGGGACAAATGTCTTCGAAGAGTCTTGTAATTTCAGAGGCACTAAAGATTGTCTTGAAGTGGAATTTTTTGGAAAGGACGAATTTAAATTGTTTTGGTTATTAAACGATTGAGTTGAATTTTGAATTAAATTAGGTTTAAAAAGATGGTTCGAAAACGAAGAAAAAAGAGAAGATGTTCTTTTTGAATAAGTTAAAGTATTCTGCGATGAATAAATTTTAAGAGCCGATTTTGATAACCGAGCTAATAGAGTATGAGTATCTATATCAATAGAACTTAAACTAAAATCTAATGAACCACCTCCTTTTTTGCCAATGGCTGTTTGATCTATAAAAGCAGAACTATGAGAAGATTCAAATGCTCGAGAAGAAGGAATATTAAGAATACCTAAACGCGAAATTTCCCATGCATGATTTTTTGAAGAAAAACCAAAATGGATTGTTTCATCTAGTCGACCAGGTCGTCTTAAAGCAGGATCTAATACAAAAGGAATATGTGTTGTAGCAAAAACGACGAAACCTCGATTTCCTTTAACACTGTCAATGATTACTAATAAGTCCGTAATCATATCTAATTTAACAGATAAAGAAGAAATAGCTACATCTGCCAATAAAGCCACTTTAGAACGAATTGAATGAGCGGGCCCTGTTTTTTGAGAATCTTGAGAACTCATATTATCTGCTTGAGAAATCACACTTGTTTTACCAGTCCATGATAAATCAGAAACCTTTTTCTTTGTTTTAAATTTTTTATCTTCTTTAAGAGTAAGAACGCTAAACGGAGATGTAACAGGAGGCGATAAAAGTTCAACAGAAGATCGATTTAAACGTGATTTTAAGACTTTTGTGATTCCTTTTTGCTTTTGTTCTCCATTTGAAATTTCAGTATATGGAATTTTTGGAGAAATCGTTTTTTGTCGAGAAAGTGAAGCTTTACCTATTTGAGAACTTGCTGAAGTTCTACCTTTGAAAAAGTCGAAACAAAAATGATTTGTTGGAATTGACAAAGAGAAATCACCTTTATAAGGTTTTTTATAATGTGAAATAACATGTTTACTTAATTGATACAATACTTGATTTTTTTCATGAACTTCAACATTTTGTTCACCTTCGGGTGTATCGTCTGATATTAGAAAAGGTCTTCTTTCACCAATTGCATGAATATCTTCAATTAAAAAGAAACAAGGCGTTTGTAAAGATAACGAATCAAAAACGTCACGTAATAATTTTATTCCAACAGCCACACCGCGATAAACCAATGCATATCGATAAGCATTATCAGTAATCATTTTTAATTCAGTTTCTCCTGCAATTGCTTGAACCAATAAAGTTTTTTCAAGGGAAAGAGCTGAATCGTTTCCTGACGTAGAATTTTCTTTTTTTCTTGATTTTTGACTTGAGTTTCCTATAATTAAGATGTTTTTTGAAATTTGTTTAGTTAGTATACCTGACAAAATTTGACATACTAAAGAACCTAATGGCGAAATTGAACGAAGTTGTTGAGAAGAGTCTTTGTTTTTTAATAAATTTGATAATGCACGTGGTGGATGTAAATCTATAAATAATTCTGTATCTTTAGATTTTATCGCATAACTTAAGAATTGTTGAGAACCCCATTGATGTAAACGATTCTCTTGTTTTTGGGAACGTGATTGTAAAGGAATACCTAAAAAAGAAGGAGATAAACTCTTAATTTCTGCTGTAGGTTTAAAAGATGAAACATTAAAAACAGTTTTTTTAAGGCCCCCCCCTATTTTTTGACTATAAATTTGATCTTTAAAACGTTTTATAGATGAAAGAGATGTTTTTCTCGAATAGATGATCTTTTTTTGGAAACTTAACTTTTCTTCAATCGAACCTTTTTGTGATTCTATAAGAGCAACCTTCGGTGACAGTTTTTTTGTTTGTTCCTTTTTAGTTAGACTACTCTTTTTTTTAGAAGATGTTAAATTTATAGTAGGTCTAATTTTTTGAAGATTTGATTCTTCTGCAATTTCTAAAGAGGCGTTTTCTAAAAGTTTCATCTGCTCTTCTTTTAACGAGGTTAATTCGGAAATGTTGATATTTGAATCTTCTGCAGTTTGTGTTAAGAAGTCACCCCAAATATCCCAAAATACAATACCTTTTCTTTGTCGAACAAGTAAATCAGTATCAGGTTGATAAAATTGAAGAACTAAAATTTCATAAAGATGATACATTCGACGTTTTAAGAACGTACTTGATAAATTCAGAAGAGTAATTTGAGAAGCGAAACCAGAACTCCAGATACCATTTGTTATGTTCATTCCATAATTTGTAAGACTTCTAAAAACTGTAGATTGAAAAATGAACTGTGATCCTGGAAGTAAAGGAGAAACACTATAAATTGTGCGCGTTAATTTATTAAAAGGAGAACCTAATATTTGTGTATCAACATTTTCAGGTAATGTATTTGTTATATCAGAAGCCCATTCGACCAAAAATAAATACGCAACCCAATCGACAATTAGAACACCTGGTTTTTCAAAAAACATATAAATTGAACGAAACCCATTTTCTAACTTAGCACGCTGCCCTAATAGTGTTGAAAAATTTTGCGAAACTTGAATTGAATACCCAAGTATTTGTTTTAATCCAAATAAACTATATAAAACAATTTTACTGTTAAATAATGGAATCAATTTATCATTATTGTTCATTTCCGTTAGGGGCACCTTCGTTAACATTTCTTTGTTTTCATCAACTGAATTAAAGATAGATTTAGGGGTTATAGAGACTGATTTTTTACGTAGCTCTTGAGCTGTTAATTTTAAGAACCACTTATTAAGAAAAACAAGAGGTTTTTTAACAGAAAAATTTAATAAAGAATAAAAACCAATTAGTGATGAAGCCATATTAAAACGCATAGATTTATTCTGTAATTTCTCTGTTAATCCAAATGGTTTTTCCATTAGTAAAAAACGAAGATTAAATGCGCTAATGAGTTGGCGAGATCCTTTTGTTAATTGCTCCTCTTCAATTGTCTTAGAAAACTGCTCAGAAAATGATTGTTTTAATGGTGTTTTTAAAAACGATTCTATTAAATTATTTTGTGGTAATGAAATAGACGACGAAACTAAATTTTTCTCTAAAGGTGTAGCATAAAAGAAATAAAGAAAAGAATCATTGCGTTTATTTAAATCAAAAACTCTATCTTGTAACAAACGATCCATATAAGAACGATTTTTGCCAACGTTTGTCCCGGAAACTTTGTTTCCGGGAGCAATGTCGCCGTTTTCTACAAAAACGGCGACATTTTGTTTTTTTAGACTGTTATTACCCGCAACAAAGAAAGGATCTAGTATATTTAAAAATTGTTTATTTATTCTAGAATCTACTGGGTTTTGTTTCTTAAAGTTAGATTCTGTTGCGTTTATCGAAGATGCTTTAAGCGACGCGCCTGACATTTTTGGAGCAAACATCTGAGATACAAATTTGTTTTTATTAGATAAAACCTTTGGACCAAAAGGAGTTTTGGTATTAAGATTTAATGATTTATTACTATATGCATCTGTAGTGAAAAAAGGTTTATATAAAAAAGAAGGGGTTAAACGTTCGAATAAAGTAAAAATTTTATTTAAACCAATAAAAGTAAATTTTACTAAGCCACGTATTTGGGAAATACTTAAAAGTGTTATCAAACTACAAAAATGGAAAAGTAATGTATTAATTTGTAAAAGAGATTCATTAGATTGTTTATGAATTGTTGATGAATTAATGTAACTATTGTTGTTTGAACTTACTAAATTTTTTTGAATATTTTTATTGGAAATACTCGAAAAAGAGTTTTGTCCGAATAAATTTTGAATAGAAGAACCATTATTAATTGAATTTGAAATAGATGATCCTAATCCATTGATAGTTGTAGGTTTAAATTGAAGCCACCAATAACTTGTTTTCCCACTTATGAAAGGATAAGCTTTAGCAGTTCCTATAGATGAATTTTTTAAACGACTATGACGTATTTTAAATTGATTCGAATCATAGTTTTCATTACGACTTCTAGAAAAACTGTTTTTGTTTGTAGCCAGCAGACCTAGAGATTTGTTTTCTTTATTATGAACAAAACTTAAACTATATAATTTCTCATTTTGGATGCGTATTTTTCTTAAGCTTTTAAGAAGCATAGCCTCTGTTAAAGAACCACCATCTTGCAACATAAAATATGGTGTATCATTTAGAAAAGATTGAATCTTTGTTTTTAAATTGTTAGAAAGTTTTTTTGTCTTGTTTTCTTTTGTTTGTTGACGAAATTTTTCTGTTGTCCAGAGTTGTTTACGTTTATTATAAAAATGAGAATTTAAATTATCTGTACTAGGTGGATAACCACTAGCACCTGATATTACTAGATTACTATTTCCTTTTGAAAGAGCCCAATATAAACGTAAACGTGATAGAGCATCATATCTTAAAGTTGGACGCTTTAAAAAATGAATTCCTTTCATTCTAGAAGTTTTCTTATAAGGTGTAAATTGAACAATAATACGTGAAGGACGTACTTTATCATTTCCATTTAATGTTAAATTTTCACGTATTTGCGAAACAAATTGTCGAATACGTTGTTCAGAAATTTGATTATATTCAGCTAAATAATGAGCTGTTTTGTAATACGAATTCATCTTTTTTTTAGAAAAAACAGTCGATCGTGATGATTCCGCTTTTCCTGTCTGATTATTCCCCACTTGAAAAAAAGAACTCGCTTGCGACGGCTGTGGCGATGATTCTTTCATATCTTTTAGAGATGTTTTTATTCTATTTAAATAAGGTTTTAAATTTGAGCGTAACCAATACGATTTCCAAAAAGCTGTTTTTAATTCTCCCATAACCGAAGAGGATATATCAACAGATACATTACCAGCATGATAAGGAAAAACGCTCCTCATAGAAAAATGATGAGATTCAAAAAGATTTCTCTCTAAAGATTTTTTTGCTTCGTCTTGAATAAAGTTGTTAAAGGGAAAAAGTGATTTACTATGACGTCTATCTTTTAAGAACTGTGAATAACATCTATAACGTAGCCATAACGGTCTCGGATAAAAACGCATACGTTTTTTTCTTCTTCGTGTTTCTTTTTTTAATTTTGTTATACGACGTTTTTTTTGTATAGATTTACGTTTTCTTAGAATCTCTTCATTAGGTTCATTCATATTTTTTATATGTAAATCATCTGATGCTTCTTTGACAAAATTTATATTCATAAATAATCTATTATTAACTAGAAGACGAGGTGAAATTATTCGTGTTTCTACTTCTTTCATTTTCTTTTGGATAGGCAAATTAAATTGGTTTAATAATATCTTTGGCTTTTTTCTTTTATTCGACATAGAAGAAAAAAACATTTTTTTAGATGGAAATTTTAACGAACTTATTTGTTTTTCGGCCAAGTCATTTATTAATGTATTTGTTGTAAGATTATTTGTTTCAAAGTGTTGCTTTTGAAGTAATGATTTTGACATTAAATTTATAGTCATTTTTTCCTTCAATTTACTAGATGAATCTAATATGGAATTCATTCTTTTTGTTGCCGTAAGCACTTGAAATGAAGTTGATTGAGAAGATAATCTTTGTTTAAGATTAGTCGTTTTTTTGATTGAGAAGTATGTACGTAATAACTTTGCCTTTTTATCGCTTTGGTATTTTTTAGAAAACTTAAACGGGAATTTGTGAGTTAGAAAAACTTTTTTATCAGGCTGATTTAAAGATTTCTTCTTTTCATATTGAATCGTTTTTTGTGTCTTTTTATCAATTATTCGTGGAATATTTAAAACAAAAAGTTTCGTTTTCTTTTGTCCCGGAAACGCATTTGTCCCGGAAACAAAGTTTCCGGGAGAAATGTCGCCGTTTTCTGTCGCGGAAACGAAGTTTCCGCGAGACCCCCCGTTTTCAAGGAAAACGGGGGCTGTTTTTTTAGCTGAATAATCAGTTTTCATCTGAAAAAGAGCATTTTTCATATAAGGCTCTGTATTTAAAGATTTTAAATGAGTATTTATTTTATTTAAAATAAAAAAATCTTTAAGTGCATATAAAGTATATTTATTTAAATAATGTCTGATTTGTTCTGCAAAAGACATTTGTGGTAAAAATGGTTTTTGTATTACTGATGTGTTTTTTGAAGAAAACGTCGACTTTTGTTCCAGAAACGACGTTTCCGGAACAAAAGGAAACTCTAAATTTTTATTTACAAATTTATTTTTGTTCGAACCCCAACAACTATCGTTTTGATTCTGATATATTAACGGTTGTTGTTCTATATTCGATTGAATAATTTTTTTTAAAGACGTATTATTAATATTTAAATCTTTTTTTGGCTCTATCAAGTTTTTTTTATAAGAATCTTTTTCAAGACTATTTAACTGATTTGAATCAAACAATGTATTTTTTTCCTTTTTATTTGCCGGGATAACTTTTTCAGGGTAAGCTATATGATTTGACATTAAAAGAGGATGTTTAAATTGAACTAAAGAACTTGTTTCGTTGTAAGTACCTTCCATTAATTTTGAAATATTATTAAAAGACGAATCTAAAGGAGAAGCTATATCTTTGATATTGTTAGCTAAATCAATTAATATAAATTTATATAATGTTTCTTTAGATAATTGATATAATACTTTCTTTTTTTCTAAGTTTAAGAAAGAATCATTTTCCCCACTATTTAATTGATTTTTTAATTCTTTTGTGCCGGAAACGTTTGTAAAGGTTAACCCCGATAACGAGGAATCAATCCCCGAAAGATTAGAGCCCAAAGGTTTAGGAAACTTTGTTTCCGTTCTTTTACGTTTTAATGAGGACTTCTTTTCAGAAGCAAAATCCCACAAATCTTTAGATTTGTTATCATCAAAAGAAGCAATTTTCTTTAGAAGAATATATAAACTATCTGCTTGTGTGGTTGTTCCAAATACAGGTTCAAATGCTGAAAAAGAATCGTTTGTAGTTTTCTTTTTTGTTAAATTCAAGACTTTAGACGATTCTAAATATTTGTCATCAAATAATTGATTTGAGTAATATGAAAAAAGTTTATTAATCAAAAAAGAGTTAATATGTGAATTTAAAACTTGTCGCGGAAACGACGTTTCTGCGGGTCCCTTCATTGAAAACGGGGGCTGTTTTTCAGTTTTGACTTGACTAAAAATTGGTTTATAAATCATATACTTGTCTAAAAGAGTAGAGGCTCTTATAAACGAAGTAACAGGATTCGTTTTATTAAAGTAGGTATCTAAATAAGTTAAACGTTCTTGGTTCAACGAATTAAATCGAGTTTCTTGAGAGTTTTTAAATCCTTCTTGTGAAAACTTTAATCCAGTCCTCTTTTTCATTGAAAACGAGGGGTCTCGCGGAAACTTAGTTTCCGCAACAGGAAAAAACATTTGTTCGCTAATTATGTTTAGTAATGAAGAGTATACCTTAGAATTTTTTAAATTTCTCCCGGAAACTTTGTTTCCGGGAGAAATGTCGCCGTTTTCTACGCAAACGGCGACATTTGAAAAAGGTGCCTGTAATAAAGTTTTGTTTTTAAACTCAGCCTTTGCTTCTGAATTTGAATCATATAAGTAACTAACAGGTACATTTAAATTTATTTTTAAAGGTTTAATTTGATTAATACCTTCTAATGAATTGTCAAATTTTCCATTCCAACTATTTGTAGCAAAAAGAGATTTTGAGAAAAGCAGTCTATTAAAAAATGACGTCAAATAAAAACCTGTATTAAATTTCAATTGTTCTGTTTTTAGATCTCTATAAAATAAAGAGTTTTTAGAAAAAGCATTAGGCGAATCTAATCTTATTTTAGTAACAGATTCATACGGCAGGCTTAAATTTTTCTTTTTTATTATGTTAAAATCTGATGAAAAAAGAGAATCCTTTTTTTGTTCAGGTTTGGATAAAGTATTTTCGAGACATTCTAAATAATGTAAGCAATATTTATAACGATTCGATATAGATTGTTTATTTAATTTAAAATGAAGACCGGTCCCTATATTCAGGGAAGAGGATGACACAAAAGAGCGGGGTCGTTTTACAAAATAGTCTGATGTAGGAAGGCTTTCATCTTTTTCACTATAAGTGCTTTTTCTAAGAGAAGGGATTAAAGACGTTTCTTTTTTCTTAAAAGATTTTGAATCTAAAAGATTAGATGTTACTAAATCTGATGTATTAAACGATTTTGTTAAATTCTTTTTTCTGTTATCAAAAAAGAAAGAATCAGTTAAGTTTGCATTCCTATTTCTCCCGGAAACAAAGTTTCCGGGAGAAATCTCGCCGTTTTCGTAGAAAACGGCGAGATTTGAATTTTTATCTTTTTTTACAAGAGGCATCTGCGATAAAAAAACGTTAACAGAGTCATTAAATTGATTTTTTTCATTGCTATAAGAATTTGACTCTGGACTATTGTCAAACAAAGAAACGCTTTTTTCTTCTGTAGATTGAGGATTAAACGATAAAGTAGCTGAAGAAACAAAACCTACAAAGGGTAATAGCCAATAACATAAAAACGATTTTTTGTAAGGAAAAAAACTTGTTGTATTGCGATTAATATTAATTGTCCCTGTTTCCATTTTAGCATCTAGTCTTAAATTAGGGGATTTTGTTTTTTTCTCTTTAATAAACTGTTTATTTAACATTTGTCCCGGAAACTTTGTTTCCGGGAGAAATCTCGCCGTTTTAGTAGAAAACGGCGAGATTTTCTGTTCTTCAGACGAAATAGACTGATTTGAATTTTTTCTTTTATTTAAAAGAGTCCACATTAAAGACGTTACTGGTTTAGTCGTTTGCGGTAAACTAAGATTTTTTTCAATAGAGTTTTTAAAAGAATGCGAAGCTTTTTGTTTTATTTCACCAGATATTAATAAATTTTTTTTATTTAATTCGGTATGAGAAGAAAGTTGTACTTGTCGACGACAAAGAATGTAATAATAATAATGTGCATTTTTTTGTATTTCTAGTGAATGTTTCTTGCGAGATTCAATACCCCATTCATTATTATTTAATGGCATACTTCTTATTATAAAGTTTGTCTGGTTTACTAGAGGCGTATACAGCGAATTTAGCTTTCTTTGTACGCTACTAGATTTATTAAATATTCTTAGATATTCAATTTTCGTTTTATATTTTCTACTATTCGTCATTTTTAAGATAAACTATTAAAAACAAAAATACTTTCATAATTCAAAGAATTATACTAGAAACTCGTTTCTCTAATAAGTAAATATAAAGACCCCCGTTTTCCAAGGAAAACGGGGGTCTCGCGGAAACTAAATTTCCGCGACAAGATAAAAATAAATTAAAGATAAATTCTTTTTTAACATTAGTTATAGTAATAATTATTTATATAAAGTAAATAGTTCAAAAAACATAACCTTTAAACTTATACTTTTAATGTGTCTTTCTTTTTTGTGTTTTACCTTTCAAAAAAGATTTAATAGTAATTATAATTCTTCTGTACAGTAGATATAATATCTACTCAATTAAATCGATTGTTCAAGTATAGCAAAAACTGTAAAAACTTTTTCATTAGACTAAGTATTTGTCTCAAAACAAACTCTTTTCTTTTCTATTTACGAAATCACGAAAAGCCTATAAATCATTTATGCAATAAACCTATAGTAATAGTTTCTTTTTCGATAGCTAACCTTCCAATAAAAAATGTTTTTTCTATAACAACGTTGATTTAACAATAATGAAAGTTTTAATTCTATTGAAATAGAACATACCTTTTTTACTTAAAATTTAAAATAAGGGTTAAAAAAAAACGTTTTTATACTTTATCACATTAAAACTAATTTGTTTCTTCATTTATATATAAATAATATAAAAAACGATTGGTTATGAATCTCAACCAATTAGTCTTATCTGTTCAGATGATACAGACAATATTTTAAAAGGAAAACATTTATGGAATTTTATTATAAAAAGGTTCTTTTTTTATAAAATTGCTTTGACTAAATATAGAATAGCATTTATTTATTCATATTTATTCAGAATATTAAATCAACATAAATGCATTTTTTTTTTTATTTCGAATCAAATCTAGCGTAGCTGTCAGTTTTCTTCAAGATCCGACCGCGGAAAGCCTAGCTTGTTTTTGGCTTTTTCGCGCAGCGGTGACAGAAAAACGGGGAGATTGTTTATTCCTAGTTTTGTTTTTTTTGAGTAGGACTAATTATAACGTTATATATGAAAAGTGATATTAATTAGCAGTCATTAAAATCATAAGGAATAATAAAAAGAACTTTACAAAAATAAATAATACAAGATCAAAAACTTTCAAAAAAATCTATACGGCTTAATTCATTTATTTGCTAGAGAAATCTGTCCCGAATCTGCTTTCTTAAATTTTGAATAAACAATAAAATAATTTTAAAATATACGAAGCTTCGTTATATATAAGCTAAAAAACTGAAAATAAGTTTAAAACTTATTTTTACATACTTATTTTCAGTTTTTTAGCTTAAGAATAAAGAGATTTAAATGAAAACTAGAACGCATAAAAAATTAATTGGATAATAAATAGATAATGAACAAAAAGTTTAATTTGTTTTAGTTTTTATTTAAATAGAGAAAACATTGCGTGTATTATGATTCAATAGTTTCAGCTTTAGCTAAAACATCATTCATGTTACCCACAAGATAGAAAGCAGCTTCAGGAATGTTATCTAATTCTCCACTAAGAATTCTTAGGAAGTCGTCAATAGATTCTGACAGTGTTACGTACTTACCTGGTGAGCCAGTAAAAACTTCTGCGACAAAGAACGGTTGGCTTAAAAAACGTTCAATTCGACGAGCTCGCGCTACTGTTAGTCTGTCGTCTTCACTTAATTCATCTAAACCTAAAATAGCAATAATATCTTGTAGTTCTTTATAACGTTGTAATGTTTCTTTAACGTTACCAGCTGCTGCATAATGTTTTTCGCCTACAATCCATGGCTGTAACATTGTTGACGTTGAGTCTAAAGGATCTACAGCTGGGTAAATACCTTTAGAAGCTAAACCTCGTGAAAGTACAGTACATGCATCTAAATGCGTAAAAGTAGTAGCACTAGCAGGATCTGTTAAATCATCTGCAGGTACGTAAACAGCTTGAATACTTGTAATACTACCATCTTTCGTACTAGTAATACGTTCTTGTAACGTACCCATTTCTGTAGCAAGAGTTGGTTGGTAACCTACAGCTGAAGGCATACGACCTAATAAAGCCGATACTTCTGCACCTGCTTGAACGAAACGGAAAATGTTATCAATAAAGAATAAAACGTCTTGTTTGTTAACGTCACGGAAATATTCTGCCATTGTTAATGCTGTTAAAGCTACTCGCATACGAGCTCCAGGTGGTTCATTGTTAAACTAAGGGGAATCATTCGATCCCCTCGTCTTCCGATCTGGGCGTGAGAGTTTCCAACTCACCCAGCTCTTGCAAAAGGTTTGGAAGGCTAGAGGTTAAGGTGTTGCCCTATCCTGTCTTGTTTTGTTGACATGGCATGGACGATGTAGTAATTGAAGATTCGAGTAACTATCTAACCCACCTTTAAACTTCGGTGTAATGTGATCGACTTCCATAATATCGCCTTCATAAAAGGTTTTCTTACAGATAGTACATATACCTCGTTGTCTAAGAAGGAGGTTCTTTACTCTCGTCGACAAGATACTATATCTAGGTGTTCGAATTGCCCAGTATACTTCGCTTCCGTCGTATACTGAAACATCACCTTTTACTTTCACATACTTTTTACTGCTAACCCAGGAAATTTTTGGGAGATAAATAGTTGTCGTATTATTCCTTTTTGACTTTTTCGATCCAACTAGAATCCAATTCGCCTGATACGATCGACCTTGAAACTTATAAGTAGCTCCGCTAGGGAAGTACTTTTCTTTAACTTTCATTCGACCTTGACGTACAGCACGACGGAAAACCCACGCACGAACCTGTTGAAAGATGGTATTATCCACTTTCGAGAACACTTCCTTGCACTCGCAATATTGGAAGTAGTTGGCCCAACCTAATATAACAGGTCGGATCTTACCAATTAGCTGGTATGAACTTACTGCTTTATTATTCTGGATAATAGAC
>Ga0207421_10005349_pt1 | contig 14401 bp, 12 predicted proteins | sample SodLakKL_010_SED_4_FD_187542 | JGI IMG/M metagenome (GOLD analysis project Ga0207421, IMG submission 187542) | Alkaline sediment microbial communities from Lake Tanatar, Kulunda Steppe, Russia - 8KL_010_SED (SPAdes) (version 2) | ecosystem: Environmental > Aquatic > Non-marine Saline and...
AAAAAGGTGAAGCATAACCCAGCGAGTAAGAGGAAACCACTTTCCTTTCTTCTCTATTATTTTTGAACAGCATTCGACCTACTAATTTTCTTTAGACATTGGTCAAAAAAAAGGATAAGATTGAAAAAACGAAGAGTGTTTTGAACCGTAATGATAATGGACCCGTCAGAATCGAAGATTCTAACTTACCATTTATTATGAATAAATGGACCCAGCGGGATTTGAACCCGCGGCCTTCACCTTTCTTGCCTAAATACTCAGCAGGATGCAAGGGTGACGATCTCCCAACTGATCTATGGGCCCGATATGTTTTTGCGGCTGTGAGCGCATAGATTTATGGAATTTATAATTCCGTATTCATCTATAGGCCCGACCCGAGTTCATATTATTTTATTTATTTAAATACAGTATTTGTCATCTTCTCTTATAATTGGGCATAGATAAAAAATTTCTCCTAATTAACGATTTTTCAACTCTGTAACACTATCTCGATATGTACTTCGTCAGGGACCTGTATACGCATCAATTGTCTCAACGCTCTTTCATCTGCATCTATATCTATCAGTCTTTTATGAACTCGCATCTCCCAACGTTCCCACGTCTCGTTCCCTTCACCATCGGGGGACTTTCTGCAGGGAACAGTTAGCTCTTTGGTGGGTAAAGGTATCGGTCCTTTCATCTCCACACCAGTTCTATCTGAGATCTTTCTTATCTGTCCACAGATCTCTTCAATACTATTTGGGTCGGTTCCGCTCAATGAGATTCTCGCTTTCTGTGCCATGTACTTTTACCTCACAAAGAAATGATATAAAAGGGTTTTGTAGGAAGAGGTTTTCTACATCTCTTTCTCTTCTATATCGATCACTTGACCCGCTGCGACGGTTTGACCCATATCTCTGATAGCGAATCTTCCGAGTTCAGAGAACTCTTCGACTCTTTCTATCGAAAGATTCCTGGTAGGCATAACCTTCACAACAGCTGCTTCTCCGTTCTTTAAGAAATCCGGATTTTCTTCTTTGACTTCACCTGTCTTTGCGTCGAGTTTCTTCTGTAGTTCCATGAATTTACAAGCTACCTGAGCGGTGTGAGTGTGGAATACCGGTGTGTAGCCTTCGGTCACAACACTTGGATGGTCTAGTACGATAATTCTAGCCGTGAATGTCTCTGCAACTGTCGGTGGGTCGTTTGCAGGCCCGCAAACGTCTCCTCTTCTTATATCGTCCTTTCCGACACCTCGCACGTTAAATCCAACGTTATCGCCAGGTTCTGCTTTTGGAATCTCTTCGTGATGTTCCTCAATAGACTTGACTTCGCCAGTCGCATTCGCTGGCATGAAGGTGACCTTGTCTCCAGGTCTCATTTCCCCTGTTTCGATTCTACCTACAGGTACTGTGCCTATCCCCGTAATGCTGTAAACATCCTGTATGGGTAATCTCAAAGGTTTGTCTATCGGTTTATCCGGTACTTCAAAATCGTTTATCGATTCTAAGAATCTTTCTCCATCCCACCAGTCTATCTGTTGTTCTCCGTCTCTTGTGATATTGTGGCCTTTCAATGCACTTGTGGGTATGACTTTAAATTGACTATCTTGATAACCCACTGATTTCAATAGTTTACTAACTTCATCTCGGACTTCATTGAATCGATCTTCACTAAATTCTGGTTTGGTTGCATCCATTTTGTTAACTGCAACTACCAATTGATCAACACCTAGTGTCTTTGCAAGGAACGTGTGCTCTCTTGTCTGGGCCATCACACCTTCCGGCGCTGCAACAACCAATACGGCTGCATCAGCCTGAGATGTTCCTGTGATCATGTTCTTGACGAAGTCCTGATGCCCTGGTGCATCTATAATCGTGAAGTAATACTTGTCCGTGTCAAAACGCTTATGCATCACGTCTATCGTTAGACCTCGATCTCTTTCTTCCTCAAGCTGGTCCATTGCCCAGGCATAAGCGAACGTTCCTTTTCCTTTTTCTTCAGCTTCTTTCTTGTACTCCTCGATAACGTGGTCCGGTATCTCCCCAGTTTCGAACAGAGTACGACCTACTAATGTGGACTTCCCGTGATCCACGTGACCTATGAATACAAGGTTCATGTGTGGTTTATCTGCCATATTTTATGCCTCCAATTATCTATCTGCTTCTCTTTAATAGGTTGCTCTATTTATAATTTTATCCTCGGGAGAAGCTCATCCCGAGACTACACAGTGGAGGAAATACTTCAAATATTTATATTTGTTCCTCATATCTACTTTTGTTACTTGAAAAGATGTGAGAAATAATGACTCTAAACATAAGGAAGGCTAAGGAAGATGATTTAGATGAGATCGTAAATATGTGGTACAGCTTAGCATCTACTCATCAAGATATGATGAGAGGATATGAACTAGCGGAGGACTGTCGAGAAAAATGGAGAAGATTCGTTAAAGATGGGCTAAAGAAAGCTGGTATGTGTACTTTCGTTGCGGAAAAGCAAAGAAAAATCGTTGGATTTTTAAATGTAGTGATACGAGAGAGGATGTCTATTTTCGAGGACACTCATGTTGGTATGATATTGGATGTTTTTGTCAAAGAAGAAAGAAGAGGAGAAGGTGTTGGAACTCAACTCACAAACAGAGCTGAGAAATGGATCAAAGAAAAAGGGGTAAACATCGCGGTTCTCACAGTTTCTCCGGAAAACGAAAGGGCAGAAAAATTTTGGGAAGAAGCAGGTTATGAAACCTACCTTCTAAAGAAAAGAAAAAAGATATCTTAAAATCTAACTCCTGAAATGATCGTATCCTTCGCCCAGTTCTTTTTTTTCACCATCAATCAGGTAAAGGCCTTCTTCAATAATTTTTCCCACCACGATAGGATTTTCATCCTCAATATTAGAGATCTTTTCTGGAGGGATCGTAAAGACTAGTTCAAAATCTTCTCCTCCATACAGTGCCCACTTCATAGGGTCTATGTTGAGTTTTTTTCCTGTTTTTTTAGTTCTATCTGATATTGGCACCTTTTTTTTCTCGATTTCTGCCCCTAATTCACTTTCCTCACAGATATGTCTTACCTCGGAAGACAGCCCATCACTCACATCTATCATAGCATTGACATAAGGTGCTATTTTCCTAGCGGAATCTAGCCTACACTCAGGTTGAAGATAGTAATCAGTATATCCCTCTTTTCCAGCTCGGAGGAGTTCTAGTCCAGCCCAACTTTTTCCTAAGTCGCCGGAGACACATATTAGGTCCCCGATTTCAGCGTCACCTCTCATACACAGATTTTCCTTTTCAACTCTTCCGATAACGGCAACGTTTATAGTCAAAAGGTCCCCATGAGTAGTATCTCCCCCTATTATCTTCATATCATGCCTCTCTGAGGCCTCTTTCATACCATCAAACATATCTTCGGCAAAGTTAACTTCTATATCACTTGGGAAAGCTATCGAAACGAGTCCCCAGCTAGGCAAACCACCCATTGCGGCGATATCTGAGATATTCACTATTATCGACTTCCATCCTATTTCCCATGGTGTTTGCCAATCCAAGTTGAAATGGTCGCCCTCTACTAGCATATCAGTGGTCATGAGAGTGTAATCTTCCTCGTTTTCAATCACCGCACAATCGTCTCCGATCCCTTTGTAGATTTCTTCATCACTGGGGAACTTATTAGAGATCTCTTCTATTAAGCCAAATTCACCGATATCAGATAATCTCTTCATTTTTTCATCCTCTTGATATTATAGATCTTTTCTTCAAAATAACTTATCCTCTCAGAAATATCACCTTGACGGGTCACACTAGAGATAGCACATATCATGTCAAAATGACCAGCTAGTGTTTCTAGATCATCTCCCTCGATCCCTCCTATAGCTGCTGTTGGTACATCTACAGATTCAGCTATCATCTTTGCCTTTTCTATTCCGAGTTCAGGATCGGTATCTTCTTTAGTTGTTGTTTTAAAAATAGGTCCTATTGCTAAATAATCAGCTACAGTTTCAGCTTTTTTAGCTTGTTCGATCTTATGTGTCGAAACGCCGATCACTAAATTTTCAGATAATTTCCTAACTTCAGATGGAAGAAGATCATCTTGACCAAGATGCACTCCATCAGCATCGATAGCAAGGGCTAAATCTACCCTATCATTGACTATCAAAAGTGCTTTACCTTCGCATATCTTTTTGATTTTCTCTAATTCCACGTACTTTTCCCTATCATTTTTGCTTTTCTCACGGTATTGAATGATTTTCACGTTGTTTTCTACCGCTAATTGAACCTGCTCCACGATGGATACATCGACCTCACTATCTGTGATGTAGTAGTAATTTGCTTTATTCAACAAATTCTTTCTGTTCATAAATTGAAAACCTCAAGAGTGATTAAAAGCATTTCGTCTAGAAAAATTCACCCGACAATCTTTAACCTAGCGATCTTCTCGCCTTGAAGAGTTCGTCTTCTTCTACCGGCTCTATATTTTCTTCGTTGAATGTTACCCCAGGAGTCCCTTCTTTTACTTCTCCAATCACTTTACCATCTTCTAAGTGTAGGGAGTCAGGGACCGTTGCTAAGAGACAACCGGATGAGATAAGTCTTAACGGATCTATACTTAATTTTTTACATATCTCTTCAGTTATATCTTTCACCTCTGGTAGAGAATGTATGATAAATTCATTTTCTGATGCTAAAGCCATCTCGTAAAGACCTTGTAGTATTCCTCCCTCAGTAGGGTCGTGCATCGAACTTACCTTGTCTTTGATTTTAAGTGCTGACTCAACCACACTTATAGTTTCCCTCAAAGACTTTGCCTTTTGCAAAGTTTTGCTGCTCACACTTAGTTGCTTCAGTTCTTCCTCAAAGTCAGAAGCGAGAATCCAAGTCCCCTCTAGTCCGGCTTCGTCTATTTGAACTATCTTGTCTCCAGGTTCAGAACCTCTAGTATATATCGGCTTCTTCGTTGTTCCGATCAATGCGGTCGTTACCAGGGCATGGTCTATTTGATCTATCATCTCCGAATGCCCTCCTATTATCTCGATATCTAGTTTTTGAGAGGATTCATAGAGATCATCGATCACTCCTTGGATATCTTCTTTTGTTTGATCTGGAGGGAATTGGATAGTTAGAAGTCCCCATCTTGGAGATGCACCTGTGACAGCAATGTCATTAGCTGCAATATTTATAGCTAACCAACCTATATTGTCTATAGCTCCTGATATCGGATCTGAATGCATGACCAAAAACATATCTCCTATATCTACAACAGCAGCATCTTCACCGTAAGCTGGACCCATAACCACACTTTCGTCATCGATCTTTTTATCAAAAATCAAATCTCTCATCAGAGTTTTACCCAACTTCGCCATTTTATCACTTATATCGATATAGGGATGCCTTCCATCTCTTTTTCGATTCTTTCCGCCATCCAATCATCACCGCTACCCGAAAAAGAGAGGATAGCTTTTCGGTAGTTTTCAGCAACTCCTTCTTTATTACCTTTCTTTTCCTGCAATTTTGCTAGAGAAAAGTAAGATAATCCAAGTTTGTATGAAGCTCCGATCTTCTGGTAAGTGGATATAGATTTGTTGTAATGTTTTTCTGCTTCTTCTAGTTGGCCTGAAATACTGTAAGCATTTCCGAGCAAAGTGTGTGCTAATGATTTTCCCTTTTCATCATCTATTCTTTCTAGAAATTCTTTTGCTTTTTTCCCTGTTTGGATCGCTTCTTCCATCTTTCTTTTTTCTAGATAACATTCAGTCAACGAGATAAGAGCAGATCCCTTAAGATCTCGGTATCCAAATTTTTCAGAAGTATCTATAGCTTCTTTCAAGTACTCTTCTGCACTATTTAGTTCTCTTAAGATAGTATAAAAAGACCCTATCTCTTTTAGTCCTCCTATGCGCTGGTATGTTTCTTTGATCTGTTCCCAGTGTTCTAGTCCATTCCCAAAATAGTTAACCGCTTCATCCCAGTCCCCGATCAATTTTTTGATCCTAGCCATCATGAAATAGGCTGTGGTAAGAAGAGAATGTTCGTCTTCCGTCAATGTGTTTAAGGCATCAGAAATGTATTCTTCTGCTTTTGAATATTCTCCTTTTTCGTTCAATAAAGAACCTTGTCTGAGCAAGATCTTACCGATTAATTTTTCCTTATCAGATTTAGTTTCTATATCCTCTGCGGCATCTCTAGCTTTTTCGTAATCGGAAAAAGCTTCATCGTAGTTGCCTTGAGATTCTTTTGCTGTAGCCGAACCGATGTATGCTTTAGTTGTAAGGAGAGGAACTTCATCTGATTCTATTATCTTTTTATATGTTTCTAGAGCGTTCTGGAAAATGTTTTTTCTTCTGTATCCTTCTCCCTTTAAGAAAGTGATTAAATGATCTTCTTCCTCCTTCTCGAACTCCTCTATCAGTCCTATCACGGTATCGTAATATCCTCTAGCAAGCAAGTCTTCTCCATCTTTAGCCATCTTTTCTTTGAAATACTCGTGTCTGTCAGCTTGTAAGAGGTGGTACAGCTTTTCGATAGTATCCCTTTCTCCTTTTGGAGGCTGATCAATATAGTACTCTGACGCAATTTCATGATGCCAAATCATTTCATCACTTGTCAGAGAGCTCCAAATGTCTTTTTTTATCTTGGAGTGTAATGATATATTTTTTTCTTTAGTGGTTATCTCTACTAACGGTGTTTGAATTAGGTTTTTTACCATATTAGGGGTGACAGCTTCCAATCTAGATAGAGCTTTTCTGTTAACCGGTTTTCTGAAAACTGAGAGGAAGGCCAAAGCCCAATATTCTTCGTCAGTTATATAGAAATCTAGAACGTCTCCCAGTGATTCGATATTCCCATTATCTTCATAAAAATCATTCAAAACATCTAAAATAAAATCGTTAGAGTTGAGTTTGATTTCATCTTTATTGAAGGGAACATCTGTATTTTCGGTATCCATCGATATGATAAATCTAGAATAATTCGTCTTATTTTTCAGAGATATTATATCTTCTATTATCTCTAGAAGTTTTTCATTAGTATGGATATCGTCGAAAATAAAAACGGTTTTTATTTCTCTGATATCTGTCAGTAATCGGTTGAGTCTTTCCTGTCCGTCTAGTCTATCGGTGGACTTCAAATAAGAGGAAAGAGTATGCTGTCCACATTTTTCTAGGAATCCAGATAAACTAGACCATAGATGCATCGGTCCTTGCCAATTTTTAACGTTGAAATAGAAAACATTGTTTTTCTCTTTTATCCTTTCGATTAATTTACTTAACAATGTAGTCTTGCCTGTGCCTTCATCTCCAATGATCGAAACAATATCATTTTCATTTTCCCATATATTTATGAGATTATCAAATTTCGGATGACTTTTTCCTGCTGGAGTGGGTAAATCCTCTAGGTACTGCTCAAAGGATTTCTCTGTTTCTTCTTTTTCAGGTTCGAAAGAACCTTCTTTCTCGATTTTTCGAAGTATCTCTAAAAGTGAAAGGTTAGTCTGAAAGTAGGCATTTATCTCTCCAAGTTTGATGGGGCTTTTTTCACTGTCAGGTATAGCGTCCACTTTCGTTTCGGCTATTTTTTGTCTTACTTTTTTTCCCTTTTTGAAACCTTGATCAGTCAAGAAGTAAGCTTTCCTTTTTTGTTTTTTATTTTTTATCCTTCGAGTTTCTTCTCTTAAAAGACCTTCTTCCACGAGTGTTCTGACTGCATATGAGACAGTATTTTGTTTAAGGTCTAACTTATCGGCTATCCCTTCTTGGGTCAATTCTACAGGTAACGAATACCCCTCTTCGTTCCCGTAATAGTTAAGGAGATGAACGAGGACTTTTTCTTTTGCAGTAAAATTTGTATCCATATACAATATTATTTAAACTTAGATAGTATATGAAATTTTTTGATGATTCGACCGTTTTACGAAGGAGCGGATAAGATAACATTTATTTACCAATCGATGGTTACAAGCGAGCGTGAAAGAAAAAGCCAAGCAATTAGCAGAAAAAATCAAATCCTACGATGACATCCAAATCATATCTCATATAGATGCAGATGGTATAACTTCGGCAAGTATAGCTTATAAGGCACTAGAAAGAGCCGACAAAGAAGTAAAAGTAAAATTTGTCAAACAACTCGATGAGAATGAAATAAAACGATTAGACCCTCCGGAGAACAGATTGATATGGTTCACAGACTTGGGAAGCGGACAGTTGGAAGATCTCAAAGGTATTGACTGTGTGATAACGGATCATCATGAACCTCAAGGTCAAGCAGGACTTCCCTCCTTGGAGGATAGGGGGAATATATTGAATTATTGTAATTCTCAAGTTTTAGAACTGAATCCTCACCGATATGGTATAGATGGTGCAAAAGAGCTCTCAGGTTCTGGAACCACATATCTTGTCGCTAGAGAGATGAACAATGATAATAAAGATTTGAGTAAATTAGCCGTGATCGGCGCTATAGGAGATCTTCAAGCTTCAGAGAATAATAAATTGATCGGAAAAAACCGTGACATATTGAAAGAAGGTATAGAAACAGGGGTCGTGGTCAATAAGAAAGATACCACTTTGTATGGGATAGAGAGTAGACCACTTCCCAAGTTATTAGAATATGCTTCTGATCCCGTACTTCCAGGACTAACCGGGGAAGAACCAGCATGTACTAACTTTTTAGTGGAAAAAGATATCCCTCTAAAAAATGGAGACGATTGGAGAAAATGGTATGATCTCTCAAAAGAAGAGAAAAGAAGAATATTATCTGGCCTTGCAAAGAAAATGCTGCGTAGAGGATATCCTGTTGAATATGCCGAGAGTCTAGTAGGAGAAGTATATGAGTTCCCTGATGAGGAGAGAGGTAGTATGCTTCATGAAGCTAAGGAGTTTTCTACTCTATTGAACTCCTGCGGTAGATATGAGAAAGGAGAAATAGGTTTGAAAATATGTCTTGGCGATAGAGAACAGAATCTTGAAAAAGCTAGATCTCTGCTACAGGGTCATCGCAAAGTACTAGTTGATTGTTTAAAGCTTGTTGAATCGAGCGGTGTAGAGGAGAGAGACTACCTTCAATTTTTCCACGGTGAAGATGAGATCCCGGATACGGTAGTAGGGACTGTTGCAGGTATGGTCTTAAGTTCTGGTGACGTGGATAGAAAGTTACCTATTTTTGCCTTCGCAGATTCTGATGAAAGAGAAGGTGTGAAGGTATCCTCTAGAGGAACGAAACGTCTTGTTAAAAGAGGACTCGATCTTTCTTCTGTAATGACTAAGTGTTCAAAAGAAGTGGGAGGAGAAGGAGGCGGCCACGACATTGCAGCGGGTGCTTTGATACCTCATGGTAAAGAAGAGGAATTTCTAGATAAAGTTGAGGATATGATAGAATCTCAACTCGATTAATGATTATACTTATTTTTGCTTTCTAGCTAATGCTGCGATACTTTCTTTTTCAGGTTGAAATTCGCTTTCCATCTTCAAACCAAGAATTAAACCAGAGAAAGGGGCTTTGACCGCTTCTCCAGCAAGGAGACCTATGACTTCTCCTTCATCTACATCATCACCAGGTTCTTTTTTGGGTTCAAAATGTCCTTTAGAATCAGGTCTTATCCTTTCATAATATTCGTAATAAGAAACTTCATTTTTCTCCTCTCGAAATTCATCTTTAAAAATGAGGGAAAGAACAGCTCTTTTTACTTTCTCTAACTCATCTCTATACCATTCTGACCCTCCAGCTTCGATGATCATCGAAGGTATGCCCAACTTCGAAGTTTCTAAGAATAACTGTCCTCCAGTACCTCCAGTTTGGACGGCGTTATTCAAACCTACTTCCTCACAAAAGTTCCGATTATAGTCTTCATTCAAGTCGGTCAACATGTACGGAACACAGCGACTATTTTTTCCGTAGGTGTGAAGATCAATGATACGATCGAATCCCTTCGATTTTTGAAAAATACGATGAGCTTTACGTTCTGATTTTGTACCATTTTCTTTTCCAGGAAATATCCGGTTCAGATCTTTTCCGTCTTCGGGATTTTCTCTTTGTTTACGTTCGATCGCTTCCAGATTCACTTCTGGTATTACTTCGACTTCCTTAATCCCTCGACTATCGACCCAACCTTTTATCTCTCTAGCTATGAGAACAGAACCTATCTCGGCGCCATGAACTCCGGCGGTTATCAATGTCTTTTTCATGGCCATATCTTAATTGATTCTCCTATATTACCGTTGTCATAAAAAGGAAGAAAAATTTTAACCAAGTAGTGATATCAAAACTAAATATGAATACAGTGCTTGGAATCCACGACGGGCATGATTCCGGTGCAGCTATCATTGATGGGAACGAAATCAACGCTGTAAATGAAGAACGTCTTAACAGGCAAAAATATTTCAGAGGATTTCCTACGAAGTCGGTTAAAGAAGTAATTAGATTATCCGCGCTAGATGCTAGTGAAATAGATAAAGTTGCGACTGCGGGTATTTATAGGAATAAAAAACGCCTTTTGAAACTTAAAAGGAATCTAAATGAAATACTTGGTGATATGGATATAATAACAGTACACCATCATGATGCACATGCTGCGGGAGCTTATTTTACCTCAGGATGGAGAAATTGTGTTGTTCTTACCATCGATGCTGCAGGCGACGGTCTTTCCTCTGCCGTTTATCTCGGCGAGGATGGAGAATTAAAGAGAATAGCTGAATCGTCCTATCTTGACTCGCTTGGAGACTTTTATGCGTCTATAACTGAGATGTTAGGTTTCGTTCCGATGAGGCATGAAGGGAAAGTGATGGCTTTAGCCGCTTACTATAATGATGAAGAGTATTACGATTTTAGTGACTGTATCGAGGTAGATGGTCTAAACTTCGATAATCATCTTGAAGTAACAGGATCGGACTCGGTAAAGAAACTCTCTGAAAAAACAGACTTTCCTCTACATAGAAAGGAAGAATGTTTGAACGTGCTTAGAAAAGGTAAGAAAGACCATGAACTTTGGAATGAAGCAACAAAAATCGCTTCTTCAGCTCAGAAACATCTTGAAAATATGCTAAATCAACTTTGTAAGAATATCAAGGGATGCGATGGGATAGGGGATGAGTTAAAAGAAACGATATGCTTTTCTGGAGGAGTAGCTCAAAACGTCAAAGCTAATAAAATTTTGAGAAAAAACTTTCAGAATAGCTACATATTCCCACATATGGGGGACGGTGGATTGGCTTTAGGTGCCGCTCTTTATGTAAATTCTAAGTTTAATGAAGAGAAAATCCACTGGAATTGGAATAAAACTCTAAAAAATGTACTTTTAGGACCTAGATTCACATCCAAGCAGATAGAGAGTTTTCTAAAAGAAAAAGAAAGATTGAAATGGGAAAAGGTCGAGGATGAACCGAACCTTATATCTGATATGCTCAAAGATGGCAAACTTGTCGGGATATTTCAGGGAAAGATGGAGTATGGACCAAGAGCCTTGGGAAATAGATCTATAATAGCAGATCCTTCAAAGCTCGAGCTAAAAAAAGAGCTGAATGAGAAACTAGGAAGAGAATCCTTTCAACCTTTTTCTCCAACGATTCTCGAAGAGTATAAGGATAAATATTTAGAGAATCCGAGTTCAAATAAATTCATGACAATGTCTTTTGATATAACTGAAAGAGCGGAAGAAGAGTTAATTGGTGCTATTCACGTAGACGGTACATGCAGATCTCAAATATTAGAAAAAAAAGACAACGAAACTTTCCATGCTATAATAAAAAGATTCGAAGAGAAAACAGGGATAGGAGCGGTTCTAAACACAAGTTTTAACCTTCATGGCTATCCTATTGTCTGCACACCAGAGGAGGCAATCGATTCTATGAAAAAGATCGGCCTTGATGCTCTTCTGTGTTGTGATCATATCATCAGGGATTAGTTAATAAGAAAAATATATATTCTACTAGACCGTATTGTTAAGTTGAGGGAAAAGATGTCTGATGATGAGAAATTCAGAAAGTTGAGGAGATTCAATGGTGTGATGGCAGTCCTGCATTTTGTTCAGGGCGTTCTTATGTTATATTTGAGCACAGATTTTGCTATATCCATTACTAGAACTTATATGGCTGGACCTCCTGGAACAGAAACGATGGTAAGCAAGACCATTTTTGATTTACAACTTGGACCTGCGGTAGCTGCTTTCCTATTCATGTCAGCTATAGCTCATCTTGTAGTGTCTACTATCGGTTTCAATTGGTACAAAAAGAATCTGAAAAATCATATCAATAAAGCACGGTGGATAGAGTACTCTTTCAGCAGTTCATTGATGATAGTCTTGATAGCCATGCTCGTAGGGATAACAGATATAGAATTTTTAGCAGTGATATTCATTGTAAACGCTTCTATGATCCTATTTGGATGGCTGATGGAGTCCTACAATCAGGAAACCGATAAAGTAGTTTGGACACCTTTTATTTTTGGATGTATCGCCGGAATAGCTCCATGGATCGCTATAGCTATACGTTTACTGACCGCTGTTGGAGAGTCTCCCGAGCCAGTACCTAGTTTCGTTATTTGGATCTTCGTTTCTATAGCGATATTCTTCAATATATTCGCAGTGAATCAAGTATTGCAGTACAAAAAAGTTGGTCCTTGGAAGGATTATCTATACGGCGAAAGGATGTATGTTATTTTGAGCCTTGTAGCAAAATCCGCCTTAGCCTGGCAGGTATTTTCGGGAACCATGGCTGGCTAGGACAAAATAAGATGGCAATATATTTTGGATCTTCTCATACTCACTGTAAAATAAGCTTCAATTGAACTCCCTTATTGATACCTTATTAGTTTTGGGGTCTAGAACTATCACTTTAGCTGGATCGGGCTGTATGTCCCTCATCTTCTGATATTCTGTTTGTTTTTGCCAGGAAGAAGCATTAATCAAAATAGTTCCGTGATAGTCGTTTACGGCCGTCCTGTGTATATGACCTGTCACGAATATGTCGGGCACGTCATCTATCACTAAGTGATCTTTCTCTTCTGGAGCTATAGATGTCTTTTTTCCGTAAACTGGCACTAAGTGTCTTCGTTTTAACATTTCTTTTTGTGCCGTGATTGGATCTTCTTGAGTTACTTGAGGCAGCATATCTGATAGATCATTTATACTGGTCCCATGATACATCAATATCTTCACCCCCTCAAGATCAATCAGAGAGGGATTTCCAAAGAACAAAACGTTTTTTGGGAATAGATCCCTTATCTCTTCAGGTAAACGAGGCTGTGGCTCGGCATTCCTCACGATATCGTGATTGCCTGGGATAGTGATTATCGTTAAATCATCCCTTAACTCTTCAAAAAGTTTAGCTGCTTCACGGTACTGATCGTTTATATCGATAATATCTAGCTCGTGCTCTTGATTTGGAAATATACCTATGCCATCTATAAGATCGCCGGGGATGATTAAGTATCGAATATTTTCAGCATCTTCGTGGGAGTTCATCCATGATGTGAAGTCATCCCATCTATCCTTCAAAAAGGACTCGCTGCCCACATGTATATCGCCTAAAAAAGCTATCCTACCGGAAAAATCTGGCTTCGACTTATCGTTCAATTTTGGCACACCAGGCCTCTTTATCTCTTCTATAGAAAATGTATCGTCGAAATCGCCGTTATTTTCCCACACTTCACCTTTCGCCAATATAACCTCGTCCTCTAGAATATTTTTACTATAAGCTTCACTATCGCTGGATACGAATCCTCGGATCTCACCACTTTTATCTTCAAGAGTCAGCACTTTGTTTCCATTTGAAGTATTATGTATATCTCGCACCATACCTATCGTAGAGGCCTCACCTGCTCTCTTTGCTATCCTATCAATGGGTCTAGCTTTTTTCCCTTCCCTTCTCTCGGTTATTATGGATTTTAGTCTCTCAAAACGGCTTTCAAAATATTTGCTGAAATCCTCTATTTTACCAGTACAAGTAGAATCTCCAGAGATGTCTTTACATACATTGACACACTCCTTTAAATCGCGTAATTTTTCATCGGATTCTATAGTCTCTTCAGTCTTTTTATCTTCTATGAATTCATCCATAAAACATGAGATAGTCTCTTTGCAGACAGGAAAGGGAAGTTTTTCTTCTTTCTTTGTCAATTGTTCAATAACCGTAGAAGGATCATCCAAATCTTCAAGATATTCCATTGCTTCTGGTGTGAGAACAGTATTATTCTTTGCAAGTTCACTGACTATCCTTTCACGCATTTCGATCAGGATGTCATAGATTTTGGGATATTAATCATTTTCCATATCCTTGGGGCGAAAAACAATTCCTATATTTTTTAAGGCAAATGATTTATAAGACCCCCTTTTGCATAGGCTAAGGGATAACAAATGAAATTGAACTTTTTAGGCGGTGCATCAGAAGTTGGTGCTTTATCGATGGTGATGCACCATAAAGACGTATCACTTATATTCGA
>Ga0207421_10005352_pt1 | contig 14396 bp, 14 predicted proteins | sample SodLakKL_010_SED_4_FD_187542 | JGI IMG/M metagenome (GOLD analysis project Ga0207421, IMG submission 187542) | Alkaline sediment microbial communities from Lake Tanatar, Kulunda Steppe, Russia - 8KL_010_SED (SPAdes) (version 2) | ecosystem: Environmental > Aquatic > Non-marine Saline and...
GCTTCCGGCGATCGACTTCGACCCGAGGACCCGGGTGATCCGCGAATGGGAACTAGACTTTGTCTAACTCCCTGCTATACTCGGGAATCATGAATGCGACGGATTCCATTGCAGGGCAGATGACACGCGAGGATGCGCGGGCCCTGCTCGCGCGCTACGGGATTGCGCCCACGGAACAGCGGCTGGAAATCGCCCGCCTGCTGTTTGCACAGCACCAGCACCTCAGCGCCGAGCAGATTTTGGCCCAGCTCAGCAGAAACTCCGCCCGGGTGTCCAAGGCCACCGTGTACAACACGCTGAACCTCTTTGCGGAAACGGGTCTGGTGCGTGAGGTCGTGATCGACTCGGCGAAGCGGTTCTACGACTCGAACCCCGATCCGCATCATCACCTCTTCCACACCGATACGGGGAAACTCGAGGACGTGGAGCCGGCGCGCGTGCAGATTGATGGCCTGCCAGACCTGCCCGGCTCCCGCGAAGTCCTCGGAGTGGACGTCGTGATCCGCGTGGGTCCCCGCAACGCGGACTGAAGCCCCGGGCTTGGTGTCGGGCGGGCGGGTCGGCTATCATGCGCGCCACGCCGACGTAGCTCAGCTGGTAGAGCAGCCGATTCGTAATCGGCAGGTCCGCAGTTCGATTCTGCGCGTCGGCACCAGACCCGTTCCCGAGCACAGGCAGAGCCTGCTCGAAATCAGAGCCAGGATCCACCGACGTGTTCGCCTGTCCCGGCGATCGCAAACTGCAGTGGCGGAAATTATCCAGTGCGGCGCAGCACCTGAGGCAGGGAAAAGACGACGTTTTCCTCGATGCCAGGGGTTTCGACGACCTCGTTCACACCCCGGCTGCGCAGGAAGTCGATCAGTTCCTCCACCAGGAGCTCGGGCGCCGACGCACCGGCGGTCACGCCAATACGCCGCTTGCCTGCGAGCCATTGCGGGTCCACGTCGGCGGGTCCATCCACCAGGTGCGCCTCGATGCCGGCACGAGTACCGATCTCGCGCAGCCGGTTCGAGTTGGAGCTGTTCTTCGAGCCCACCACAAGCAGCAGATCGCAATCCGCCGCCAGCACCTTCACCGCATCCTGACGGTTCTGGGTGGCATAGCAGATGTCCATCTTCCGCGGGCCCTCGATCGCCGGGAAGCGTTCACGCAACGCATCGATGATCTCCGCCGTGTCATCCATCGATAGCGTCGTCTGGCTCACGTAGGCCAGCCGGTCGGGCTGCCGGATCTCCAGCTCTGCGACGTCCCGGGAAGACTCCACCAGCACCATGCGTCCGCCGTGGCGCTCGTCGAACTGCCCGAGCGTGCCCTCGACCTCCGGGTGACCCGAGTGCCCGATCAGCACGACCTCGCGGCCCTCCTTTGCATACCGGGACACTTCGATGTGCACCTTGGTGACCAGCGGGCAGGTGGCATCGAAGACCGTGAGCCCGCGTTGCCTCGCCTCATCCTGCAACCGCTTCGGAACACCGTGAGCCGAGAAGATCACCACCGCTCCATCGGGGACTTCCGAGAGTTCCTCGACGAAGACCACGCCGGCGGCGCGCAGGCGGTCGACGACATGCCGGTTGTGCACGACCTCGTGACGCACGTAAAGCGGCGCTCCGTGGATCTCCAGCGCGCGCTCGACGATATCGATCGCCCGCTCCACGCCGGCACAGAAGCCTCTCGGGTTGGCCAGATGGACTTCCATGGAATCAGCCTCCGACCTCGCGGGTGCCACCGGACCCGTCATCCTCGATCTCGAGAATCTCCACGATGAAACTGAATGCCTGCCCCGCCAGGGGATGGTTGAAGTCCACGGTCACGTTCCCCTCCCCGAGACTGACAATGCGGCCGGGCACGGCATCGCCAGCCGGGGTGTTGAATTCATAGATCATACCGGGCTCGAGCGGCATGCCCTCAGGGAACGCGGAGCGCTCCATCGCCTGCACCGCTCCCTGGTCGGCAAAGGGGAACACGGTTCCCGGCGCGATCGCAAATTCCCGTTGCATGCCCGGCTCCAGGCCCAGCAGGTGACGTTCCAGGCCCGGTTCGAGCGTCCCGTCGCCAAGCACGAACTCCAGGGGCTCGTTCCCGGAACTGTCGGCGACAAAGCCGTTCTCGAGCTGCAGACTGTAATGCATCCGCACCCGGCTGCCCGGTGCGATCACGCTCATGACCGGGGCCTCGAATCGATCGGACACTGCTCGGCGCACATCGCAACGACCAGCAACAAGGCCCCCACGGTGATCGCCACATCGGCGACGTTGAAGGCAGGCCAGTGAAGTCCGGCGTAGTGAAAATCGAGGAAGTCCACGACCATCCCCACCCGTACCCGGTCGACGAGATTACCGATCGCTCCGCCAAGGATCAGACCAAGCGAGGCGACCTGTACCCAGGCCTGACGCGGCAGACGCGCGAGCCAGGCCACAACCAGTACCCCGACGCCCAGCGCGACCAGTGACAATGCCCAGCGCTGCCAGCCGCCCGCGGTGCTGAACAGGCTGAAGGCCGCCCCGGGGTTGTAAACCAGTGTCAGGTTGAAGAAACCGGTCACTTCCACCGGTGCGTAGAGGGTCAGCGCTCTCTCCGCCCAGAGCTTCGTGATCTGGTCGAGCACCAGCACCACCGCCGCCACCCCCAGTCCCGGAAAGAGCCCGCTGGCGATCCGGCCGTTCATGCGTAACGCCTCTCTTCCCCCGGGCCGGTCACGTTCTCCACGCAACGGCCGCACAGCTCCGGATGCCCGGCGTGCGAACCCACATCGGGCCGGCGGTGCCAGCAGCGCACGCATTTGGGGTGCCCGCTCTTGTGCACCACCACGAACAGGTTGGAATTGTCCTCGAGCACAACCGGCACGAAGCCCTCCGGCGGCGGGTCCGACAGCACGCGGGCGTCGGACGTGATCAGCACGAACCGCAGCTCGTCACCCAGCCGCTCCAGCAGCGCCGCCGTATCCCCTCCCACGTGCAGATCGATCTCCGCGTTGAGCGAACCGCCGAGGCCCTGCTCGTTGCGTGCGACCTCGAGCGCGCGTGCCACGTGAGTACGCACCTCGAGGATCCGGTCCCAGTCCGCGGCAGAGAAGACCGCGTCCGCTTCCAGCGGCTGCAGGCCGTCGTACCACTGCGAGAACAGCACGCTCTCCGGACGCGCTCCGGGCAACAGCGCCCAGATCTCCTCCGCGGTGAAGCTCAGGATCGGCGCGATCCAGCGCGTCAGTGCCTCCGCCACGTGATACAGCGCGGTCTGTGCCGAGCGCCGCGCCCGACTCTCGGCCGGCGTGGTGTACTGACGGTCCTTGATCACGTCCAGGTAGAAACTGCCGAGCTCGACCGAGCAGAAGTTGTGTACGCGCTGGTAGATCTGATGGAATTGGTAGGCGTCGTAGGCATCCACCACCCGGCTTTGCACGCCGAACGCACGGTCAACGATCCAGCGATCCAGCGGCAGCAACTGATCCATCGGCAGCGCGTCGCGTGCAGGTTCGAACCCGTTCAGATTCGCGAGCAGGAACCGAGCGGTATTGCGGATGCGCCGATAGGCGTCCGCGGTCCGTTCCAGGATTCCCTTCGAGATCGCCATCTCTCCGGAGAAATCGGTTGCGGCCACCCACAAACGCAGAATATCCGCGCCGAGGGTCGACACGACCTCCTGCGGCGCGACGACGTTGCCGCGTGACTTGGACATCTTCTCGCCCTTCTCGTCCACGGTGAAGCCGTGGGTGAGCACCGCTCGATAGGGGGCGGTCCCTGCCATCGCGACACTGGTCAGCAGACTCGACTGGAACCAGCCCCGGTGCTGGTCGGAGCCCTCCAGGTAGAGATCCGCCGGCAGGCCGAGCTCGGGCCGCATTCCGGTCACCGTGAAGTGGGTGACCCCGGAATCGAACCAGACGTCCAGCGTGTCCCCGAGCTTCAGATAGTGCTCCGACTCCTCGGGACCGAGCAGCGCCTTCGGGTCGAGCGCAAACCAGGCCTCCACGCCTTCCTGCTCCACCCGCTGCGCGACCGCTTCCAGCAGCTCCGGCGTGCGCGGGTGCAGGCGTCCGGATTCGCGGTGGACGAACAGCGGGATCGGCACCCCCCAGTTGCGCTGGCGCGAGATACACCAGTCCGGACGGTTTTCCACCATCCCGCGGATCCGCGCCTCGCCCCAGTCCGGAAGCCAGCGCGTATCCGCGATTGCGCGCAGCGCGTCCTCGCGCAGGCCCGCGCGGTCCATGCCGATGAACCACTGCGGTGTCGCCCGGAAAATGGTCGGCGTCTTGTGCCGCCAGCAGTGCGGATAGCTGTGATGAAACTTCTCCACCACCACCAGGTTGCCACGATCGCGCAGCACGTCGACGACGTGGGCATTCGCCTGATGCACGTTTTCGCCGGCAAAGAAGGGCGTGCCGGGCAGGAAGCGGCCGTCCGGCCCAACGGGATTCTCCACGGGGAGTCCGTAGCGCTGCCCCACCACGTAGTCGTCCTGACCGTGCCCCGGTGCGGTGTGCACGCAGCCGGTGCCCGACTCGGTGGTCACGTGATCGCCGAGGATCACGGGCACGTCGCGCTCGACGAAGGGGTGCCGGAGGGTCAGGCCTTCCAGACTGCTCCCATCGGCCCGCCCGACGATTGTTCCGACACCGAACTGGTAACGCTCCCGGCAGGCCTCCAGCAATTCCTCCGCCAGCAGCAGCCGCTCGCGCTCGAACTGGACCAGCACATAGGTCAGCGCCGGGTTCAGCGCCACTGCCTGGTTGGCCGGCAGTGTCCACGCGGTGGTGGTCCAGATCACCACGCTCACCGGCCCGTGGGAATCCCCTTCGAGATTCATCCGCCGCAGCAGATCGATCTCGTCGGTGACCTGAAAACGCACGTCGATCGCCAGCGAGATCTTCTCTTCGTACTCCACCTCGGCCTCGGCCAGCGCCGACCCGCAGTCCACGCACCAGTGCACCGGCTTCTCGCCCATTTGCACATGCCCGCGTTCCATGATGCGTCCGAACGCGCGGATGATGTCGGCCTCGATGCGGAAATCCATCGTCAGATAGGGGTGGTCCCAGTCGGCCAGTACGCCAAGGCGCTGGAAGTCCGCGCTCTGGCCGGCCACCTGTTCCGCCGCGTAGGCTCGGCAGGCCGACCGGAACGTCGCGGGATCCACGTCCTTGCCCGCCTTGCCGAGGCTCTGCTCGACCTTGAGCTCGATCGGCAGACCGTGACAGTCCCAGCCGGGAACGAAGGGTGCATCGAAACCGGAAAGCGTCCGGCTTTTGGTAATGAAGTCCTTCAGGATCTTGTTCACCGCGTGCCCGACATGGATGGACCCGTTCGCATACGGCGGGCCGTCCGCCAGCACGAAGCGCGGGCGCCCGACGCAGTGTTCGCGCAGACGGGCATAGCGGCCAGCGGCCGTCCAGTCGGCCAGCCACTGCGGCTCCCGTTGCGCAAGATTGGCTCGCATCGGGAATGCGGTCTCCGGAAGGTTCAGCGTGTCCTTGTAGGGATTCGGCGGGGCCGGTTTTCTTGCCATGGGGGTTCCGGTGCGCCGGTCAGGCCGGCTGCTGCAGGGATGGATTCGCGAACACGGCGCGGGCCGCGTCGACGTCGCGCGCGATCTGCGCCTTCAAGGCTTCCAGGGACTCGAAACGCTGCTCGCCGCGGATGCTGGCCAGCGGCTCGAACCGCGCGAGCTTGCCGTAGAGCTGCGGGGACGCGTCCAGCACGTGCGCCTCCAGCCGCTGTTCGGTGCCCGCGACGGTCGGGCGCCAGCCGATGTTGGTCACCGACGGAAAGACCTCGCCGTCCCGGGTGAACAGCCAGCCGGCGAAGACGCCGCGCAGGGCCATGGGCTGCGGGCCAAGCCGCACGTTTGCGGTGGGGAAACCGATCAGCCGCCCCCGCTTGTCACCGTGGGAAACCCGTCCGCAGATCCCGTAGCGGCGCCCGAGCAGGCTTTCGACCCGCGCAAAGTCGCCGGCCTGTGCCGCGGCGCGCACGCGTGTGCTGCTGATCCTGCCGTGGCCATCGGCCAGTGTGGGGGTCGACTCGACGCTGAACCCGAGCTCTTCGCCCATGCGCTCGAGCAGCGCATAATCGCCCCCGCGTCCCTTGCCGAAGCGGAAGTCGTCACCCACCAGCACGTGCCGGGTACCCAGCGTCCGGTGCAGTACGCGGTCGACGAAGACCTCCGCCGACAGGTTCGCCAGCGGCGCGCCAAAGCGCATCAGCCACACCGCGTCCAGGCCCGTGGTGCGCAGGAAATCGATCCGGTCGCGCAACCGCTGCAGACGGCCCGGGGCCCGCTCGGGTGCAAAGAACTCCAGCGGCAGGGGCTCGAAGGTGATCAGCACCGAGGGCACGCGCCGCTCCGCGGCGGCCGCCAGCAGACGCGCCACCACCGTCTGGTGTCCGCGATGGAAGCCGTCGAAATTGCCAATGGTGACCACCGCCTCCGAAAACACCGGCTTGCGGTGGTCCACGCCGCGCAACAGCCGCATGGTGTCAAGTCCGCGCAAAAGCGGGAATTATACCCCGCGTGGCCGGCGACCACACCCGACAACCCAGCGGTTCGCGGTTACTCCTGTCAACCGCCATGGCTCCGGATCACCCCGAAGGATGACAAGTCCAGCCGCGCATGGACTTCCACTAACTCCCATGGCACTGCCTAACTCCCATGGCACTGCGCCACCCCTGACGATGAAAGCTCCCTCCCCCACCTGTGGGGGAGGGCTGGGGTGGGGGCGCGGCGTCGGGCCCGGCCCTCACCCCCGGCCCCGTTACTCCGGGCATCCTGCCCTCCGCCCTTCGGGCCCGCCTGCGGCGGTTCGAAATCCGCTCCCGGTGCCCCGGGGACAGATTTGCAAATCTGTCCCCGGCCCTTTGGGCACCTTGTCCGCAAGCGAGAGAGGGGAGCAATGCGCTAACACGGATAGGGCTTCAATCAAACAATACCCGTGTCCATCCGTGCCCATCCGTGGCTATATTTTTTCGCGCGGACGCACGCAGGGAGGAGCGCCCTCAGGGCGCGTCGCGCAGCAGAAACTGGCGCGGGCGCAGGCCGGCAAGCCACAGGGTCGCGAGGAAGGCCCCCGCACCGGCGGCGATCAGCCCGAACAGCGTCGCTGCACGCTGCGTCGCCGCCCATTCCGACCACTGGCCCCACTCCGGGGCGAGGAATACCAGCAGCCCGACCATCACCGCCAGCGCCGACCACAGGCCGACCTGAAACTGCGGCAGCCGCGGACCCGGCTGGTAGATCCCCTCCCGGCGCAAACCACGGTACAGAAGCCCGGCATTGAGGTAGGCCGACGCCGAGGTCGCTAGCGCCAGTCCGGCATGGGCACCGGGCACACCGGACAGGTACCAGGGCAACACGAAAAGGAGGTTCAGGACCATATTCGCCAGCATCGCGATCACCGCAATCTTCACCGGTGTCTTCGTGTCCTGACGCGCGAAGAATCCCGGCGCGAGCACCTTGATCAGGATGAAGGCAGGCAAGCCGAGAGCGTAGGCCGCCAGCGCCATCGCGGCCATTCGGGTGTCGTATTCGGTGAAGGCGCTGTACTGGATCAGCGTCGCGAGGATCGGCACGGAGAGCACGATCAGACCCGCGGCAGCCGGCAGGGCCACCAGCAGCGAGAGCCGCAGGGCCCAGTCGAGGGTCCGGCCGAAGGCGGCCTGGTCGGCACGCGAGTGCTCCCCGGACAGGCGCGGCAGGATCACCGTTGCGATCGCGATCCCGAACAGTGCCAGCGGCAGCTCGACGAAGCGGTCCCCGAAGTAGAGCCAGGAGATCGAGCCCGCGACCAGGAAGGATGCGATCAGGGTATCGACCAGCAGATTGATCTGGACCACCGATGTCCCGAGGATCGCGGGAAGCATCAGGCGCACGATCTTGCGCACCCCGGCGTGCGCACGGCGGAAACGGGGCCGCGGCAGCAGCCCCGCCCGCACCAGAAACGGGACCTGGAACGCAAGCTGCAGGATCCCCGCCGCGAAGACGCCCCAGGCGAGCGCCACGATCGGCTCGGGAAACAGCGGCGCGATCCACAGCGCCGCCACGATCAACGCAAGGTTCAGAAACACCGGCGTGAACGCCGGCACCGCGAAGCGCCCGATACTGTTCAGGATCCCGGCCGCCATCGCCGTCAGGGAGATGAACAGCAGGTAGGGAAAGGTGATGCGCAGCATCTGCGCCGCGAGATCCTGCCGGCCCTCGGTCTGCGCAAGACCCGGGGCGAAGACCCAGATCAGCCACGGCGCGGCCAGAACCCCGACGAGGGTCACCAGCGTGAGCACGGCAAGCATTGCACCGGCGGTGTGATCCAGCAGGTCGCGCAGAGCCACACGCCCGTGTTTTTCGCGGTATTCCGCGAACACCGGCACGAAGGCCTGGGAAAATGCGCCCTCGGCAAACAGGCGGCGAAAGAAGTTCGGAATGCGGAACGCGACGAAGAAGGCGTCGGTGTTGGCGCCGGCGCCGAAGGTCACCGCCAGCACCATGTCGCGCAGATAGCCCAGCACCCGGGAGATCAGGGTCATGCCGCTGACGATGGCGGTGGAGCGGAAGATGCGATTCACGGCCGGCCCGTATCCCCGGAAACCGCAAAGTGTAGGATACGAGGCACGAATGGCGAAGTGCAGCTGCTCCGGGCGACGGAGTCCGGAGCGCGCGGTGCGCGACTATTGCGCTCACCATCCGGGCACCCGCCCATCCCTGAAGACGAAAAACCCTCCCCCGCTTGCGCAGGGGAGGGTTGGGGGTGGGGCACGCCGGCAGGCTGACGGTCGGTTACTCGACCTTGATGTAGGCGAAGCCCTCGTCGTTCTGAAGTTCCGCGATGCGGACCACGCCGGACGGAATGAACTCCACGGCATCGTAGACTTCGTCCGCAGACAGCTGGATTGCCTCGCGGGTAACCTCGCACAGCTCCAGCCTGACATTGTGCAGACTGTTCAGCGAGAGCAGGCGTCCGCGCAGCGTGTCGCGATCCTCGCGCAGCTGGTCGTCTTCCTCGAAGGGCGTTCCGGCCAGCGCATCGTCGGTGACGAAACGGATTCCATGGGCAACGAACACGATACGGACATCGTGATCAATGAATTCGTTCTCGTAGTGCATCACCATGTTGTTGATGCTCGTCAGCATAGAAGAGAAGCGCCGTGGATCGGCGAAGTCCGCGTGGTAGACCACGCGCGCCTCCGCGGCCCCGACCGCCTTCGGCGCCGCCAGCATCAGCGCTGCGATCAGCGCCATGCCCACCAGCGCCAGGGTGCCGAACGACCCGATGGAAAAGCCCGCCTTGCCTGTACGATTCATGTTCATCTCCTCTCTGTGAAATTCGGTGCGGAACGGGGAATCCGTCGCCGCGGTCCCTGCTGAAGACTGTCTCGGCCTGCGTAGGGTACGAGACGCACCAGGTTCGCGTTTCAATCCTTGAGCGTGCGCGGCGCCCCCCGGCCGGTTCGTTCCGCAAGCGACAGCGGACCGCATCACGCCGTCGGTCCGCTCGCCGGGGACGGCCGGGAAGGCGGCGGCGAAAGCCCTGCAGGCTTGACGCAACGGCCGGTTCCGTGTACTTTCCACGCCCTTTCCGACGCTTCACACGGTATTCAAGAGGAACCCGCCTTGGCGAACATCGCATCAGCCCGCAAGCGCGCCCGACAGGCCGTCAAGAACCGCGCCCACAACATGGCGCTTCGCTCGCGCTTCCGCACCTCGGTGAAGAAGGTCCTGAAGGCGATCCGCGCCGGCGACCAGGAAGCCGCTACCCTGGCGTACCGCAATGCCGTCCCGGTGATCGATTCGACCTCCGGCAAGGGCCTGATCCACCGCAACAAGGCCGCACGGCACAAGAGTCGCCTGAACGCCCGCATCCGGGAGATGGGCCAGGCCTGAGGTCCGTGCGCGGGCAGCCGCGCAATCCCGAAGCGCCGAAAAGCCTGCCGGACCCCGGCGGGCTTTTTCTATGGAGTGCGGCTCGCCGCCGCTTTCCCGCAGGCGGCTTGCCCACTGTGGCGGAAGCAAGCTTGCGTAAACCAAAGCGGGAACAGGTTCCCGCAGCCCAGATCCCCTGAAGCGACCGGCGCGCTGCGGCTCAGAGCAGCACCATGTTGTCGCGGTGGATCAGCTCCGGCTCGGCGACATAGCCGAGCACGGATTCAATGGCCTCGGCCTTCAGCCCGCGGATCCGCCGCACCTCGTCACTGCCGTAGTTGCAAAGCCCCCGCGCGATCGCCAGGCCGTCGGGGTCGATGCAGGTCACCACTTCCCCACGCCGAAAGCCGCCGTTCACGTCCACCACACCCACCGGCAGCAGGCTGCGCCCGGACTCGCGCAGCACGCGCGCGGCGCCGGCGTCGAGTTCCAGCTCGCCGCGCGAATGCAGCTGGTCTGCAATCCAGCGCTTGCGTGCCGCCATCGGCTCGCGGTCGGGCTTCAGCCAGGTGCCCAGCTTCTCGCCGGAGACCGCTCGTGCGATCACATCGTGCTGGCGGCCGTAGGCAATCACGGTATGCGTCCCGGAGCGGGCCGCGCGCTCGGCAGCAAACAGCTTGGTGGCCATCCCGCCGCGACCCACCCGCCCGAAGCGCGCCGAAACGTAGCCGTGCAGTGCCGGATCGGAGGCTTTCGCTTCGGAAATCAGGCGCCCGTCCGGATGGATGCGGGGGTCGCGATCGAAGAGCCCCTCCTGGTCCGTGAGGATCAGCAGCAGGTCAGCCACCACCAGATTCGCGACCAGCGCGGCCAGCGTGTCGTTGTCGCCCAGTCGGATCTCGTCGTTCGACACCGTGTCGTTCTCGTTCACCACCGGGATGGTGCCCAGCGCCAGCAGCGCCTGCATGGTGCTGCGCGCATTCAGGTAGCGCGGGCGGTCGGCGAGATCGTCGTGGGTCAGCAGGATCTGCGCCGCGTGCAGCCCATGGCCCGAAAATTCCCGCTCGTAGGCCTGCACCAACCCCATCTGGCCCACCGCGGCAGCCGCCTGCAGCAGGTGCAGCGCACGCGGGCGATCCTGCATTCGCAGGCGGTGCATACCTTCGGCGACGGCGCCGCTGGAGACCAGCACGACCTCGGTGCCGCGCTGGCGCAGCTCGGCAATTTCGCGCGCCCAGCCGGTTAGTGCCGGACGATCCAGACCGGTCCCCTCCGCGGTGATCAGCGCGCTGCCGATTTTGATGACGACCCGTCGAGGCCGCGGAAAACCCTTACGCACGGCCCTCGTCCTCGTCCGTCCCACCGCCGCTAGCTGCCTGCACCTCGCGTTCTTCGATATGGCGCATCACCGCCTGTGCGAGCGCATCAACGCCGGCGCCGCTCACAGCGGAAACCGTGAAGATGGGCTGCCCTTCCGGCGACTGGCGCGCGGCCCGCTCGCGCAACGCGACAAGCTCCTCTTCTTCGAGGAGATCCGTCTTGTTCAGCACCAGCCAGCGCGGCAGTCGCGCCAGTTCGACGCTGTAGTGCTCCAGCTCCGCGACCACGGTATCGATCGCGGCGAGGGGGTCGCTGTCGGGATCCGGCGGCGCGACATCGACCAGGTGGAGTAGCAGCCGGGTGCGCGCGAGGTGCTTCAGGAAGCGGATTCCGAGGCCGGCGCCTTCGGACGCGCCCTCGATCAGGCCGGGGATGTCGGCCATCACGAAGCTCTGGTTCGGCCCTACCCGCACCACGCCGAGCTGGGGGTGCAGCGTGGTGAACGGATAGTCGGCGACCTTGGGTTCGGCGGCGGAAACCTGCCGCAGCAGGGTCGACTTGCCGGCATTCGGCAGGCCCAGCAGGCCCACGTCGGCCAGCACCTTCAGTTCGAGCTTCAGTCTCCGCAGGTCACCGGGCGTGCCGGGCTTGCTCTCGCGCGGCGCGCGGTTGGTCGAGCTCTTGTAGCGGGTGTTGCCAAGGCCGTGGAAGCCACCCTGCGCCACCAGCAACCGCTGCCCCCCGCGGATCACGTCCCCGATCAGCTCTCCGGTGTCCGCCTCGAAGACCTGTGTACCCACCGGCACCGGAACGTCGAGATCGGAACCCGACCGCCCGGTACGATTCCGGCCCTGCCCGTTCTCACCGCGCTGCGCCTCGAAGCGGCGCTGGAAGCGGAAGTCCGCAAGCGTATTCAGTCCCTCGTCACCGACCAGCCAGACGCTGCCGCCGTCACCGCCGTCGCCTCCGTCGGGGCCGCCAAAGGGGATGAATTTCTCGCGACGGAAACTGACGCAGCCATTGCCGCCATCGCCGGCCTTGACCGTGATCGTCGCCTCGTCGATGAACTTCATGATCGTCCCTCTGCCTGGCTGGCCCCAACCAAAAAAGCCCCGACGATCGGGGCTTTTCGGAACCGTATTGCCGGTGCGCCGGTTACAGGGGCTGCACGCTCACAAAACGGCGGTTGCGCGGGCCGCCGGTCCTGAACACCACCTCGCCGTCCGCCTTGGCGAACAGAGTGTAATCCTTGCCGCAGCCGACGTTCTCACCGGGGTGGTACTGGGTACCGCGCTGGCGCACCAGGATGCTGCCCGCGAGGACCTTCTGCCCGCCAAAGCGCTTCACGCCAAGGCGCTTGCTCTCGGAATCGCGGCCGTTGCGTGTGCTGCCGCCTGCCTTCTTGTGTGCCATTTTCTCTCTCCTTACCCGGCGATGCCCGTGATGCGCACGGCCGTGTAGTACTGGCGGTGGCCCATCTGCTTGCGATGGTGCTTGCGCCGACGGAACTTGATGATGCGGATCTTATCTCCGCGCCCGTGGGATTCCACGGTGGCCGTTACCTTGCCGCCCTCCACGAGCGGAGCGCCCACGCGAACGTCGTCACCGTCACCCACCAGCAGAACCTGATCGAAATCAACGTCCGACCCAACCTCCGCCTCGAGTTTCTCGACCCGAAGAAGGTCGCCTTCGGCCACCCGGTACTGTTTTCCACCCGTTGCGATGATCGCGTACATGATCCTTCTGACTCCGTTGGCGCAGTGACACTCGCGAAAGGGCGGGAATACTAGCAACGGATCCCCGTCCGGTCAACGTGCGAGGGCGCCCACCGAAACCGCAGCATGGCAAGGCGCACGCCTGCCGGGGGCACACCTGCCCGGGGCCCGCCACGCGGCGTTTCTTGACACCCCACCCGCCCGTTTCTAGCATGCTCACGCCCACCTCTCGGCATTCGGCCTGCGAGCATGCCCATCAACGTGACAATCGCGCCTGGCGCGCTCGAATGCCCGTTAGCCTGTTCCATGGAGTCCAGCGAGGAGAGCAACTGGCCAGGGCGCGTCGCGGCGACCCGGCGGCCGTGCGGGCGGTTTGCGTCATCATGATCACCGACACGATCCGAAGCCTGGCTGAAGAGGACATGCGGGCCGTCGATGCCTGCATACGCGATCGGCTGTCTTCGCCAGTCGTGCTGATCAACCAGCTCAGCGAATACATCGTGCGCAGTGGCGGCAAGCGGCTGCGGCCGATGCTGGCGGTGCTGACTGCGCGCGCCTGCGGCTATCGGGGCGACGATCACATCACCCTGGCCGCCGTGGTCGAGTTCATCCACACTGCGACCCTGCTGCACGACGACGTGGTCGACGCCTCCGAGCTGCGCCGGGGGCAGGAGACCGCGAATCAGCTGTTCGGCAACGAGGCGGCGGTACTGGTGGGCGATTTCCTGTACTCCCGCGCCTTCGAAATGATGGTCGATGTCGGCTCGATGCGGGTGATGGAGATCCTGGCGCACGCGACGAACGTGATCGCCGAGGGTGAAGTGATGCAGCTGATGAACTGCCACGATCCCGACGTGGACGAGACGCGCTACATGGAGGTCATCCGCTCGAAGACGGCCAAGCTCTTCGAGGCGGCCTGCCAGCTCGGGGCCATCCTGGCCCGGAGGCCCGCAGACGAGGAACTCGCGCTGGCGCGCTACGGCATGCACCTCGGCACGGCCTTCCAGCTGATCGACGACGTCCTTGACTACTCCTCGAGCAGCGACACGACCGGCAAGCGCATGGGCGACGACCTCGCCGAAGGCAAGCCGACGCTGCCGCTGATCTACGCGATGCAGAAGGGAGACGCCGAGGAGCAGGACCTGATCCGGAAGGCGATCGAATCCGGCGGTCGCGACGCCGTCGACGCGGTGCTGGGCGTAATCCGGCGCACCCGGGCCCTCGAACATGCACGCAAGCAGGCCGAAGAGGAGGCCCGGCTGGCGATCGCTTCCGTCGAATGCCTGCCCCCTTCGGCGCACCGTGACGCCCTGACCGAACTCGCCCGCTTCGCCGTCGAACGCGAGTACTGACCCCCCTTCCCCATGGCCCGCCGAGCCGTGGACAGACCGGCCCTTTCAATGCACAATACGGAGCTCGGTGCGGAGTGTAGCTCAGCTTGGTAGAGCACTGCCTTCGGGAGGCAGGGGTCGAAGGTTCGAATCCTTTCACTCCGACCAACTACATCAAGGGCTT
>Ga0207421_10005353_pt1 | contig 14390 bp, 13 predicted proteins | sample SodLakKL_010_SED_4_FD_187542 | JGI IMG/M metagenome (GOLD analysis project Ga0207421, IMG submission 187542) | Alkaline sediment microbial communities from Lake Tanatar, Kulunda Steppe, Russia - 8KL_010_SED (SPAdes) (version 2) | ecosystem: Environmental > Aquatic > Non-marine Saline and...
TCCTACCTTACCGGGTATCGGAGGCTTGATGATTTGCAGACCATTGCGTTTTCCATGAAATATTTTACCCTGGGGGATATCAATTATACCAATCAACTGGGGGAATCCCTGGGCACGTTCAGACCCAATGAATTTTCACTGGATGCGGCATATATCCGTCAGTTGGGGCAACATCTCAGCGGTGCGGTAGCCGCCCGTTTTATCTATAGTGACCTGACCCAGGGGCAGGATGCAGCCGGAATGGAAACACAGGCAGGCATTGCCTATGCGGCCGATGTGGCGGTGTATTACCAGCGTCCCCTGGAGTGGGATACCCCGACGCAGTTCGCAGCCGGCGTGAACATTTCCAATATGGGAAATAAAATCACTTATACCGATGAGGTGAATGCAGACTTTATCCCTATTAACCTTCGCTTCGGGCCCTCCCTTACCTTTGAGCTGGATGACTATAACACCCTTTCGTTCATGGTGGACTTCAACAAGCTGTTGGTTCCCACGCCCCCTGTTTATGAGCGTGATGAAAACGGGCAGGTTATGTTTGACGATGATGGTGACCCAATCATCGCCGAGGGGAGAGACCCCAACCGTTCAGTGGTGGCAGGCATGCTGGGGTCGTTCAGCGATGCCCCGGGCGGGTTCAACGAGGAATTGCAGGAATTTACCATTTCCGCCGGGGCAGAGTATTGGTATGACGAGCAGTTTGCCATCCGTGCGGGTTATTTTCATGAGCACGAGAACAAAGGAAACAGGAAGTATTTTACCGTCGGACTGGGTTTGAAGTATAACGTATTCGGGCTTGATTTTTCCTATGTGATTCCCGTTGCCCAGCGAAGCCCCCTGGAAAACGTACTGCGTTTTTCCCTGTCATTTGATTTTGACGCACTGCGGGCACAACAATAACCATCGGTATGCGAATCGGTTTCGGGTATGATGTACATCGGCTTGAGCCTGGCCGGCCGTTTGTGGTCGGGGGTGTATTAATCCCCCATCATAAAGGAGCTGTGGGCCACTCTGATGCCGATGTACTGATCCATGCCATCATGGATGCCTTGCTGGGTGCCGCGGCCCTTGGCGATATCGGTCAGCATTTTCCGGATACTGATCCCCGGTATAAAGATGCCGACAGTAAATGGTTGCTGGAAAAGGTCATGCTGCTGCTTCATCAACAGGGGATGATGATCGGTAATATTGATGCCACTGTTTGCCTTCAGCAACCGAAAATTTCTCCCTGTATTCCTGAAATGAAACGGGTGTTGTGCGAATTGATGCAGCTTAACCCGGACCAGCTTTCGATTAAAGCCACCACAACGGAAAAACTGGGTTTTGTCGGGCGCGAAGAAGGAGTTGCCGCCCAGGCTGTTGCTCTCGTCAGGTCGTCCAGGTAGGGTCAGCGCCTCAACTGGAAACTTTCCCCAAGATAGAGTTTTCTGACTTCCGGGTCTTCCGCCAGTTCGTCGGATGTACCGGCTTTCAGGATGGAGCCTTCAAAGAGCAGGTAGGCCCTGTCGGTAATTGACAGGGTTTCGTGCACGTTATGATCCGTAATCAACACCCCGATATTCCTCTCTTTAAGCTGGGAAACGATTCCCTGGATATCCTCAACGGCAATGGGGTCTACTCCTGCAAAAGGCTCATCCAGCAAAATAAATTTGGGGTCAACGGCCAGTGATCTGGCAATCTCTGTCCGCCTTCTTTCTCCGCCTGAAAGTGTAATGCCTTTGCTTTTCCTGATGTATTGCAGGCCGAACTCATTCAGCAGGCTTTCAAGCTTTTCCTTTTGCTCTTCTTTCCTTTTGTCTGTAAACTCCAGTACGGCTTTTATATTGTCCTCCACGCTGAGGCTGCGAAACACACTGGCTTCCTGTGCCAGGTAACCAATGCCCATCTGCGCCCTTTTATACATGGGCAGGTTGGTGATGTTTTCCTCTTCCAGGTGGATGGATCCTTTATTGGGTTTGATCAATCCCACCATCATGTAAAAAGTGGTGGTTTTGCCGGCACCGTTGGGGCCGAGCAACCCCACAATCTCCCCCTGGCTTACTTCAACCGACACATGGTTGACCACCACGCGCTTCTTGTATTTTTTCACCAGGTTTCGGGTATACAACTTCATACTGTTCATACAGACAGGTATTAGTAATCGTTAAGGGGATCAGATAATGCCTTCGTTGAGAATATCGTGCAAATGAACAATGCCCTTGTATTCATTATCATCCACAACGATAAGCTGAGTGATGTTATTTTGTCGCATCAGTTGCAGGGCATCTACAGCCAGGGTATCACCTGTAATGACCCTGGGGTCGACACTCATGATATTTTTGGCCCGGATGCCGGAAATGTCCTGATTTTTCTGAAGCATCCGCCGAAGGTCACCGTCGGTAATAATGCCCGCAACATGCCCTTTGTCTAAAACAGCGGTGGCTCCCAGGCGTTTCCCGGAAATCTCGATAATAAGGGTCTGGATGTCGTCTTCCAGCGTAACAGCAGGTTTTTCATTCCGTGGGTAAAGGTTTTCTGCCGTAAGGTAAAGTTGCTTGCCCAGGGACCCCCCCGGATGGTATTTTGCAAAATCGCTGGCAGTAAATCCACGGCAGTGAAGCAACGCAATGGCCATGGCATCACCCATGACAAGTTGAGCGGTTGTGCTGCATGTGGGGGCCGGATTGCCTGGTGTGGCCTCATTGTCGACCGTTGTATTGATCAGTATATCTGCTTGCCGGGCCAGGTAAGAGTTGGTGTTGCCTGTCATGGCAATGAGGCTGGCGCCCAGGGCTTTGAGCATGGGAACGAGCACCTTGATTTCAGGAGTGTTTCCGCTGTTGCTGATGCACATAACAAGGTCTTCATTCTGGATGATGCCCAGATCACCATGAATAGCATCTGCTGCATGCATGAATATGGCAGGGGTTCCGGTTGAGTTGAAGGTTGCTACAATCTTTTCTGCAATGATGGCACTTTTACCGATTCCGGTTACAACGATGCGGCCTTTGCTCTGAAGAATCTGCTCCACGGCCCGCACAAAATCATCATCGATGTAGTTTTTCAAGCGACTTATCGCCAGCCACTCATCTTCTATCGTGTGCAATGCAATTTCCTTGATTTTACTAGCTGATTTCACTTTATTATAATTATTGAAAAACTTTGTTAAACCATTTATTTAATACTAAATTTACACTACAAACCTACGCGATTTTTCCCAAAACGGGAAGAATCTGTTATAATTCATTGATTAAATATTTCGGCCTGTTTTTTGTTACGGTGTTATGGAAGTGCACAATATAAGTAATAATACCATGGAGGTTAAAAGCAGTGTTTCTCTTCGTGAGCTGCTAAAACAAATTTTTGGATACGGAGCGTTTAAAGGAGACCAGGAAGCCATTGTTCAATGTCTGATGAAGGGGAATGACTCTTTTGTGATCATGCCCACCGGTGGTGGTAAGTCTATGTGCTACCAGTTGCCTGCGCTGATAGGAAAGGGTACGGCCATCATTGTTTCTCCCCTGATTGCCCTGATGAAGAACCAGGTGGATGCCATTCGTAATTTTGCATCCTTTGACGGCATTGCCCATGTGTTAAACTCCTCTCTTACCCGTGCAGAGGTCAACCAGGTAAAAAGTGACCTCAGCAGCGGCGTGACCAAATTATTGTATGTTGCCCCGGAATCGCTTACCAAGGAGGAGAATGTATCTTTTCTCAAAACGCTTGATATTTCATTTTTTGCCGTAGACGAGGCCCACTGTATTTCTGAATGGGGACATGATTTCAGGCCTGAGTACCGGCGTTTGCGTCCGATCATCGAGGCATTTGAGCGAAAAGTACCGGTAATTGCCCTTACGGCTACAGCCACCATGAAAGTACAGCAGGATATTCAAAAGAATCTGGGAATGACGGATGCCCGCCGTTTTATTTCGTCTTTCAACCGGCCCAATCTCTACTATGAAATTCGTCCGAAAACGAAGAATGCCACCCGTGACATCATACATTATGTGAAGTCACAGGAAGGCAAGTCCGGGATTATTTATTGTCTGAGCCGGAAAAAAGTGGAAGAACTCGCAGCTACACTTCAGGTGAACGGGATCAGGGCGTTGCCCTATCATGCCGGTCTGGATGCAGCGGTCAGGGTGACCAACCAGGATAAGTTCCTGATGGAAGATGCAGAGGTGATCGTCGCCACCATTGCCTTCGGAATGGGTATCGATAAACCCGATGTCCGGTACGTCATCCACCATGATATTCCCAAAAGTCTGGAGGCGTATTACCAGGAAACCGGTCGTGCCGGCCGGGATGAGGGGGAGGGAAATTGCATTGCTTTCTACGCTTACGACGACATCCAAAAAATGGAAAAATTCCTGAAAGGGAAGCCGGTGGCCGAACAGGAGATCGGAATGCAGTTGCTTATGGAAACAGTTGCGTATGCTGAATCCTCCATTTGCCGGCGGAAAACGCTTTTAAATTACTTTGGTGAGATATATAAAAAAGAAAATTGCGGGTCATGCGACAATTGTCTGAATCCGAAAGAAAAATTTGAAGGAAAAGAATATATTTGCCTGCTGTTAGAAACCGTTGTTGCGGTGAAGGAATTGTTCAGACCCAAACATGTAATAAGCGTTCTTATGGGAAAAAATACCACAGCTGTTAAATCCTGCAAGCACAATCAGCTGGATGTTTTTGGCAAAGGCGCCCACAAAGATGAGAAATTCTGGTACGCTGTTCTGAGGCAAAGTCTCGTTGAGCGGCTTTTGGAAAAGGATATTGAAGACTATGGCACATTGAAGGTCACTGAAGCAGGACATGGGTACCTGGAGAAACCCCGCTCAGTCAGGATGAGTAAAGATCATGATTACGATACCCCTGATGATGCCGACAGCGTAGCAGGAATGGCCCAGAAAACCAGTGCAACGGACAAGGTCCTGTTCTCATTGCTTAAGGACCTTCGTAAACAGATTGCCCGCAAACATAACCTGCCTCCCTTTGTGATCTTTCAGGATCCGTCGCTGGAGGATATGGCCATCCAGTACCCGGTAAAACTCGATGAACTGAAGCAGATCACAGGGGTTGGCAGCGGAAAAGCAGAGCGCTTTGGCCGTCCATTTATTGATTTGATATCGAGGTACGTGGAGGATAATGAGATCGAGCGGCCCATGGATATGGTGGTGAAGTCTGTGGTGAATAAATCAGGGTTAAAGGTTTACCTGATCCGGAATATTGACCGGAAAGTTTCCCTGGAAGATCTTGCTGAAGCCAAAGGACTGAATTTTGATGACCTGCTGCACGAGCTGGAGACTATTGTGGCTTCAGGCACCAAAATTGACATTGGTTACTATATTAATGAGGTGGTCGATGTGGACAAGCAGGAGGAGATATTCGATTATTTTACGACAGCAGAAAGCGATTCTTTTGATCAGGCCCTCGAAGAACTGGGAGAGGACGACTTCACAGAAGAGGAAGTCAGGCTGATGCGGATACGTTTTATGTCGGAGATGGGAAATTAGCAGATAGATCTTTGCAATCAACAATCACTATTAACAATCAAAAATCAATATGGAAAAGAAAGAGAAGACGGAACAGGGCGCCCCTGAAAGAAGCCCTGTAGCCGGTGGAATGAACAAGGGTATGGTTATTAATGTGGTCCTTTTTCTGGGCCTGGTTGTTCTCTACGGACTTCATTTTATGGAAAGCCCTGTAGGGGAAGAGCGGGATGCTGTGGAAATGCCCGGGGTTGAAAGAAAAATTGATGAGGCCACACATGTTATTGCTTATGTGAATAATGAGATCCTGATGGAGCAGTACCTTAGGGCTGTTGAAATGCGGGATGAGTTTGAAGCAGAGCAACGGCAGCTTGAAACTGACCTGGAAAGGCGTCAGCACACTTTTCAAAATGACGTGGAACGCTTTCAGCAACAGATTCAGGCCGGAACTATTGACATGGAAGAAGCCCAGCTGATGGAGCAGGAATTGATGCAGCGACAGCAGGATCTGATGCAGCTAAATGAAACCTACATGGATCGGCTTGCCAGGAAGGAAAGAGAGTTGAATGAGGAATTGCTGGAAAGAATCAGTGACTTTCTGGAGCGGTATAACCGGGATAAGGGGTATGACTTTATATTGGGTTATTCACGAGGAGGCGGAATCCTGTTTGCTGATCAGGCATATGACGTGACGGCAGAAGTACTTGATCAGCTGAATTATGAATATGAACAAACGCAATAAATCCAATAAATCCAATTAAAACCATGAAGAAGAAATTGACTGTTTTTTTGATGTTTGCCTGGCTGGTAAGTTTTTCCGGGCTTTTTGCCCAGGGCAATTACACCCTGGTAATCCACGGTGGGGCCGGAAATGTGGATCGTGAACGGGTGCCTGAGGATCGGGAAGAGGCTTTTAATGCCAAATTGAATGAGGCCCTGGATGCCGGGGAGGCCATACTTGAAGCAGGTGGTTCCAGCCTTGAAGCAGTGGAAGCTGCAGTGCGGATTATGGAGGATTCTCCCAAATTTAATGCAGGGAAAGGAGCTGTTTTTACACACGAGGGTGGCAATGAGCTGGATGCTTCCATTATGTGCGGTCAGCAGATGACGGCCGGTGCCATAGCAGGGGTGACGAATATCCGTAACCCCATCAGTACTGCCCGGAAGGTTATGGATCTCTCTCCCCATGTGCTGCTGACGGCCCGGGGAGCAGAAGCTTTCGCCATGGAACATGGTGCAGATATCGTGGATCCTTCTTACTTTTTTGATGAGTATCGTTATGACCAGCTGCAGGAGCAACTTCGCCGGATGGATGAAACCGGCTATATCGATTCTGCTGATATGATGGGTACGGTAGGTGCAGTTGCCCTTGATAAGAACGGAAACCTGGCAGCTGCTACCTCAACGGGCGGAATGACGGCCAAACGCTACAACCGTGTAGGAGACAGCCCGATTATCGGTGCCGGAACATATGCGGAGAATTCCAGTTGTGCCGTTTCATCAACCGGGCACGGCGAATATTTCATTAAATATGCGGTGGCCTATGATGTGTCTGCACAGATGCGCTACAAAGGTGTTGAGCTGGAGGAGGCCACCAACAGCATTATTCACGGTACGTTGAGAGATTTGGGTGTGAACGGCGGACTCATCGCTGTTGACAAAGACGGCAATGTGAGCATGCCCTTCAATACATCGGGAATGTTTCGCGGCTACACCCGTTCAGACGGTGAGCGCGTGGTGAGGATCTTTGGCGACGATTAATCCTGATCACTGATTTTTATACTGCAATACCTCATCTGCGAAATATTCAAGTACCACGCCGGCTTCAGCGAACAATTGTTCTGACTCACTGCCGGCGTGGTATTTTTTTTCGCAAACCACCCGCTTAATGCCGCAATTGATTATTAGCATGGCACAAACCCTGCAGGGGGTCATCCGGCAATATAGGGTGGCATCCTCAATGCTTATGCCCAGTTTTGCCGCCTGGCAGATTGCATTTTGCTCCGCGTGGACTGTCCGCATACAGTGGGTGGTTACCCGCCCGTCTTCGTGCTGAAGTTTTTTCATTTGATGACCTGCATCATCACAGTGGGGGAGGCCGATGGGAGATCCTACGTAACCGGTCACAAGAATTTGCCTCCCCCTTGCAATAACGCATCCGCTACGTCCTCTGTCGCAGGTTGCCCGTTTACTTACCGTATGGGCGATCTCCATGAAATATTCATCCCATGAAGGTCTTTTATAGTTACTGGTTGTCATAGTTATCTGCCTGTTTGTTTGTTTTGTCCTGCGCCTGTAAGCTTAAGGAACCCTTCTGTTTTCTGCTGCAGGTCTGCAAGGCTGCCGTCATTCCTGATTACATAATCGGCAGAATCAATACAGGCTGCAAGGTTTTGCTTATTGGGGTCGGTGGTGTACATCTCCCTTTCCTCGTTCATGATGAAGGTTGAATAGGATACCCGGTCGGTTTCTGAATTCCTGTGGCGGATCCGTTTGTACCTGATGCGGGGATCTGCGTCTACGGCCAGTAGAAAAAACGCTTCTTCCCTGCGCAGGGCTTCCACTTCGCCCGGTGTCCGTATGCTCTCAATCACACAATTATGACCCAGGTCCTTTGCGCTTTTTATCAATGCTTCAGCGATGTGCGAAGGGCCATATTTTGCCCTGATTGAGTTGGCAATGGCTGTAAGGGTATCCCTGTCTACAGGCATCTGTCGCCTTTCCAGCTCCTCCTTTAAAAATTCACGTACGGAAAAATGAGCGAATCGCTTTTCCCTGACCAGGTATTCAACAACCGTTCCTTTTCCGGCTCCCAGCGTACCTGTTATGCCGACAATAACCATGCTTGTTTTTGGTGTAAAAGTAATGGTTTTTCAAAAAAAAAGCCCCGTATTGCTTACGGAGCTTTAGCAGCGTAATGAAAAACAGGTCATTCGTCTTTCTTTACATTGATTGCTTTTTTCCCCCTTTCATCCTCAGAAATTTCAAACGTTACCTTGTCATTGTTGGTGACAGGGTCAAGCAAGCCGGTGTGGTGAACAAAAACATCTTTCTCGGTTTTGTCATCAACGATGAACCCATACCCCTTTTTCTCATTAAAAAACTTAATTGTACCGGTTTCCATAACAAACAAATTAAACAATAAATTGGTGAACAAACCAAATGTACGAAAATTTTGCCCGTTCACAAGTAATTTATAAAAAAAATCCCGGTAAACTGCATTTTTTTGTGACGGAATGGTGTATTGGGGGAGACCGAAGATAACCGGCAGCTCCCGTTTGTGTGACTCGTGCAAGTAGAGAGGTTAAGGTCAAACGGGGTTACTGCCGGTTAGTTCAGGGTATATTCTAAAAGTGGTTGATCTCCTGCATCAGCTGTTCCGGCTGCTGCAAAAGCCCGGGGTTCTTGTCAATATGGATGAGTCCTGATACTGATAGTTTAACGGCCCTGACACTATTTTGTTGTACACCATCTTCTCCGTGATATTTCACCACAAGCAACGATCCTGCTTTGATCAGAAAACCTGGGGTATCCTTTACCAGGTTCAGCAAATCCCGGGTCGCCTCTTCAAGTTGCTGATTGGCACATTTTCTTCCGTTGATGCATTTGGCGATGTCGTCAATGCGCTCGTAAACTTCGAAAAGACTAAGATCATTTATGGATTTTGTCATGTGTTCGCTCAATCCTTCCCGCTTTTCCCCGTTGGAGAAGAACTCGAACCCCACAGAATCCATCAGCCGGCTCAGTTCCAGGTTGCATTTGTTCAGTAAATCCTGGCTTTGGGTATCAAAGAAAGAAACCACGGGTACATGCCTTTTCAGTTTCCTGTTTTTATAGTCGGTGTTGATGGAGTTGAAGGAAATGTATTCATTGAAAGAATTATGCAGTATATAAATCTGGTCTTTAAGGCGGTTTATTTCGGCCGCATGTTTTTTCTCCAGCCGGTCAATCTTCTTTTCATAATACCTGTAATACTGCTTCATGAACTTGTTTTGCGGCCCTGCCGCCACAAGTCGTTGCCCCTCCTCGGTGTCGGTGAAGTTGTTAAAGTTTTTAATAAATTTCTCTGCCAGCTCATCGGCCCGCTTCATGTAAGCCGTTTCGTACTTCCAGGTGTTTTTGGGGTTCAGGATGCTGCCGTCGACCCCCCTGACCTCTTTGGGTATCATCAGCCCGAAAGGTGCAAGCTCCTCCACCTCTGCCCGGTCCAGCGATCCGTCCAGGATCGAACGGATAATATTCCTGGTACTGTCAATATCTATCCGTTGCCCGACCCCGTAGGGACCTCCGATCCAGCCCGTGTTGACCAGGTAGGCAGTGGCACCATGTTCTTTCATCTTTTTTGCCAGCTCCTGGGCATAAACAGTAGGATGAAGCAGCAGGAAAGCAGCACCGAAAGCCGAAGAAAAGGTTGGCAGGGGTTCTTTGACACCCCGTTCGGTTCCTGCCAGTTTGGCGGTATAGCCGCTGAGAAAATAGTACATGGCCTGGTCGCGGTTCAGGCGTGCTACCGGTGGCAGTATTCCAAAGGCATCCGCAGTGAGAAAGATCACCTTCTTAGGGTGTGTTCCTTTGGAAACAGGTTTGACAATGTTCTTAATGTGATAAAGGGGATATGAGACCCTGGTGTTTTCTGTTTTGCTGGTGTCCGAAAAGTCGATTTCCCCGGTTTTTTCGTCATACACCACATTTTCCAGCAGTGCGTTACGCTGTATGGCGTTGTAAATGTCGGGTTCCTTTTCTTTGCTCAGGTTGATGCATTTGGCATAACAGCCACCCTCAAAATTGAAGATCCCCTCATCATCCCATCCATGTTCATCATCACCGATCAGGTATCTGTCCGGGTCGGCTGAGAGCGTTGTTTTTCCGGTGCCGGAAAGCCCGAAAAATATGGCTGTGTCACCATTTTTGCCCATATTGGCCGAACAGTGCATGGCGGCCATCCCCCTGAGGGGGAGGTAATAATTCATCATGGAAAAGAAGCCTTTCTTGATTTCTCCGCCATACCATGTGCCACCCACAACGGCCTTTCTTTCTTTCAGGTTGAAGGCTACGTAAACGTCAGAATTCAGGTCCTGTTCTTCCCAATTCTCATTGACCGTTTTACATGCATTCAGCATCACGAAGTCCGGTTCAAAGTTTTCCAGGTCTTCCTCTGCCGGACGGATAAACATATTTTTGACAAAATGAGCCATCCAGGCAACTTCCGTGACTACACGGATTTTGATCCGGGTGTTCTCATTGGCACCGCAGTATGCATCCATCACATACAGCTTCTTTCCGTGAAACTGGTTCAGGGTGGTCTCTTTCAGGGAATCCCAGGTCTCTTCGGAAATGGGTTTGTTGTCGGACCGGTTTTTCCCGTCGGCCCACCAGATATTGTCTTGCGAGGTTCCCTCCCTCACAATGTACTTGTCTTTGGGTGAACGTCCGGTGAAAATACCGGTGTCTACCGCCACGGCCCCGGTGTTGGTGACAAATCCTTTTTCATATTCTTCCAGGGAAGGATCGGTTTCGTGTTCAAAGAGATCGTCGTAAGACAGGTTGTAAAAGACCTGTTGTACATCATGGATGCCATACTGTGACAGATCGGGGGCTTTGATTCTTGTGCCCTTGGTTGTTTCAGCTTCTTTCATGTGTTGTTTGGTTTTTGTGTCAGGTTGTTGTTGGTTAAAAATAAACGATTAATTATCACGTTCGCCGAAAATTGCACTGCCAATACGAACCATTGTGCTTCCTTCTTCAACGGCAAGCCCGTAATCGCCAGACATTCCCATTGAAATTTCTTTGAAAGAGGGTTTCCCGGCAAAATATTTCTCACGGATGGTATCGAAGTATTGTCTGAGCTGCCGGAATTCTGATTTGACCTGATCTGTGTTTTCGGTAAATGTAGCCATGCCCATCAGCCCGCAAATTTCCACATTTTCCATGCTGCGAAATGATTCGCTTTCCAGCATCTCGCAGGCTTCTTCAAATTTAAGCCCATATTTTGACTCTTCTTCCGCTATATCTATCTGGAGAAGGCATTGAATGGTCCGCGCATTCTTCCCGGCTTCCTTGTTGACCACCTTAAGGAGTTTCTGGCTGTCGATGCTGTGTATAAGTTCTATGAACGGAGCGATGTATTTTACCTTATTGGATTGCAGGTGTCCGACCATATGCCAGCGGATGTCCTTCGGAAGAGCCTCGTATTTGGGAATTAGCTCCTGGGCCTTGCTCTCGCCAAATACGAGGTGCCCGGCATTGTATACCTGCATGATCTGATCCGGGGTGTTTGTTTTGCTTATCGCAATCAGCTTGACTCCTTCCGGAAGTTCCTCAAAAATGTTTTTCAGGTTATTTACAACAGTCATATGGCTCATTTTTTGTTGATACAAAAATAAGAAATAACCCAGAACACTTTTTTATATCCCTTAGTATTCGTCAGAGGAATAAATCATATAATTATCTTTGCATTATGCAAGAAATGATTTTAATCCTGGATTTTGGTTCCCAGTATACCCAGCTTATTGCAAGGAGGGTCAGGGAGCTGAATGTGTATTGTGAAATACACCCCTACAACTATAAACCGGAAGAATGCTCCCAGATTAAGGGAGTTATTTTATCCGGAAGCCCTTTCAGCGTCCGCGACGATGAGGCACTGCGCCCTGACCTTTCGTGGATTGGTGAAGGAAAACCGCTGCTGGGTGTCTGTTACGGAGCACAGCTCCTTACGGTGATGTATGGGGGAGAGGTTATGGCTTCTTCTTCAAGGGAATACGGGCGTGCAATGCTCTCGCATATCGAACCCGGTGAGCCGCTGTTTCGGGACATTGACCTGCACTCCCAGGTATGGATGTCGCATGCAGACACGATCACCCGTTTGCCTGGGGGCCATCGCCTGCTTGCCCGGACCAATGATATTGGTGTGGCGGCCTTTGGGATGCCGGAGAAAAATACATATGGGCTGCAGTTTCATCCTGAGGTATATCATACTATCCGGGGGCAGCAATTACTCAGAAATTTTGTGGTGGACATTTGCGGATGTGCGCAGGATTGGACACCTGAGTCATTTGTTCAGGATGCAGTAAACAAACTGAAAGACAAGATCGGAGGCGATAAAGTGGTGCTTGGGCTGTCCGGCGGTGTTGACTCCAGTGTGGCGGCAGTACTGCTGCATCAGGCCATCGGAAAACAGTTGCATTGCATATTTGTGGATAATGGCTTGCTGCGCAAGAATGAATTTGAGGAAGTACTTTCCTCATATAAGGATATGGGGCTGAATGTACGCGGAGTGAGAGCCGCCGACCATTTCCTTCAGGCCCTGAGAGGAGTGACTGACCCGGAGGTTAAACGTAAGGCAATCGGGCGGGTGTTTATTGAAGTTTTTGAAAGGGAAGCTCACAAGATCAAGGATGTGAACTGGCTTGCGCAGGGAACCATTTACCCGGACGTGATCGAGTCGGTTTCTGTGAAAGGACCTTCTGTGACCATCAAATCTCACCACAACGTAGGTGGTTTACCTGATCTGATGAATCTGAAGGTTGTGGAACCACTGAACAGCTTGTTTAAAGACGAGGTAAGGAAAGTCGGCCGCAGCCTTGATATTTCCACTGCAATTCTGGGGAGGCATCCTTTTCCCGGACCCGGGTTGGGTATCCGTATACTGGGTGAGGTGAATGCCCAAAAGGTCAGGATTTTGCAGGAAGTGGATCATTTCTTTATTCAGGCCCTGAAAAAGGAGGGGTTGTATGACGATGTCTGGCAGGCGGCAGCAATTCTTTTGCCCGTGCAGTCGGTTGGAGTGATGGGGGATGAGCGTACTTATGAAAATGCCGTGGTATTAAGGGCGGTCGGCTCTACGGACGGAATGACGGCTGACTGGATCCATCTTCCCTATGAGTTTCTTGCCAATGTAAGCAACGCCATTATAAATAATGTAAAGGGTGTGAACCGGGTGGTGTATGACATCAGTTCCAAACCACCTGCCACCATTGAATGGGAATAATATGACCGCATTGCAATTTTTCTCCCGGAACAGACGTATTTTAAGTAAACCATTTTTTTATATGGTGACGCGATTCTTTTTTGCATTGATTGTCATTCTTTGGGTTCATGGAGGGTTGCCTGCTTTGGCGCAGGAGCAGCAGGAAATTCGGGAAAACCAGGGGATTACCAACCGTTCGACCACCATCCATATCATTGATGAAAAGCCTTATTATTTGCATGCGGTACTCCAGGGGCAAACGCTTTACTCTATTGCCAGGGCTTATGGTGTAGAGCAGGATGACATCCTGGAAGAAAACCCCGATGTCAGGTATGGATTGCAGTACAACCAGGTGATTCGTATTCCTGTTGACGAAGAAGATTTTGATGAAGAGGATGTCAGAAGAACGGAGCCTGTGGAGATCAGGGAGGTAGCTCCGGAGCCCCGGGGCGATTTTACCGAGCACGAAGTGAAGCGGCAGGAAACATTGTTTGGCCTGTCTCAGCAATATGGCGTGCCCATTGAAGAGATCCTGTTTTATAACCCGCAGGCCCGTGGGGGGCTGCAGGTCGGCCATGTACTCAGGATTCCTGTAGAAGATCTGCAGGAAGAGCAAGTTGCGGAAGTTGAAGAAGATGTTGATTACCAACTGTATACCGTCTCTTCAGGGGAAACCAAATTCGGAATATCGCAACAGTTCGGGTTAACGGTGGAGGCTTTGGAGAGGCTTAACCCGGATATCGGGGAGGGGCTGCAGGCAGGTCAGGAAATCCGGGTGCCAACCGAACCTGTGGCAGCAGCAGAGCGGGTGCCACAACCTGAAAGGCAAAGCTATATTTTCCTGCCTGCTGATTCGCCCAAGGAGGTTGCACCCCGACCGGATGCATACTGTTTTGAACCGGAACACAAAGACCATTACCAGGTGGCATTATTGATCCCGCTATTTCTGGAAGAAG
>Ga0207421_10005355_pt1 | contig 14384 bp, 10 predicted proteins | sample SodLakKL_010_SED_4_FD_187542 | JGI IMG/M metagenome (GOLD analysis project Ga0207421, IMG submission 187542) | Alkaline sediment microbial communities from Lake Tanatar, Kulunda Steppe, Russia - 8KL_010_SED (SPAdes) (version 2) | ecosystem: Environmental > Aquatic > Non-marine Saline and...
AAAGAGCTGGACCAAAAAAGGAGACGAGGGGCCAAAGAGCCCGGCGATGATAATGATCGGGAAGAAAAGGCCGTTTTGGAAGAAAAGGCTGACAACGAATTCGCGGCGGAACGGTTTTTTAGCTAATAAACAGGTGAGGAGGGAGAGGCCCAGGGCAAGCAGGGCAAATAAAACCCACCAGAGGGGGAGCTGCCACCAGTCGGGGTATTTTTGCGGGTCAAAATTAATCATGATTCCGGCAAAAACGACACTGGGCAGGGCTATTTCTATGGCCAGGCGGGAAAGGACGGCGATGACATTTTCCGGGATGATCCCCCTGCGCAGAATCCAGAACCCCAACACACCAATGCCCAGGAGCGCTAAGATTGACTGAAAGACGACGTTGAATATTTCCATGGTGGATGGTTCCTCCTGTATAAAGGCCGCATCGATGCGCGAGTATTGTAGGGTAATTATATCACGGCCTGTAAAGCCCTGGAGCATAAAAAAAGAGATTTTTTATCAGAATTTGCTGTCTTGCTGCGACTGTTGCCTGCTTTCTTCCCGGATCATTTTAACAATGGGATGATAGAAGGCGGGAAAGGGCAGGGTGCTTAGCTCCCCGGTGGTTGCCCAGCGCCAAGGCAGATCGCGGGCGTTCCTGTCATACCAGGCCAAAAGGGCTTTCCTGAAAGAATATGGGCCTGTATCTCGATCTATCTCTCGCTCAGTTTTTTTCGATTTGCCGGGCATTCTCTTTCTCCTAACCTGGATAAGCCAGTTAGATTGGCCGCTTGAAACCTTCCTGTTCTGCCAGCATGTCCAGGTAGCGGGTTTCAATATCTTCCATTTTCAGCAACTGCTCCTGCTCAAATGTTTTGCCCACGACTGTTTTCAGGTAGTAGTTGCATTTTTGGCAGACGTGGACCTGGTGGGAGCGGTTGTCATCCACGTAAAAATACCGCAGTGTCCTGGCGTTATTATTGTCGCAGTATGGGCATTCCAGGCGGGGGAAGACCCACTCTGCGTGGCAGAGCCAGCAAAAAAGGATCCTGGCTTCATCTTCAACCCGATGCCGGGCGATAACAGCCGTCTGGCCGCAGACGGGGCAGTAGCCCTGGCGCCAGATGGAAAAATCATCACTGGCTTCACTGACCTTTTCTGTGTAAACGCTGTAGAATGGGGTTAAACTCATGTAGAGAATAAAGGAAATTACTTCGCTTTTCAAGCCAGTTCTTTGATCCAGCTTTTGGGCAGAAATATACTCCTGCAGTTCTTTTTTGTTTAACAGGGCGATGTCCTCCATAAGCTTCTGGAGATTGTCTCCTTGAAACTCTTTGGCTTCTGCCAGTTTCAACAAGGCCTCAGGTGCTTCAGGTTGTGCTGCTTTTATGGTTTTACAGATTTCTTCTTGAACTTCCAGAAAGGTTGAGCTGTCCAGGTCCATCTTGTTCTCTTTGAAGAGGTAATCGCCCTGCCTGAAACAGGCGTTGATTTGCTCTGCTGCCGGGATTTCAACATTGTTTATTTGGTTATAATATTGCAGCTGGACATCCATAATTTCCTTGTAAGTCTGCTCTACCTGTTCCAGGTCTATATTCTCTGGCAGTTGTTTCCCGTTCATGGTTTCTGCTGAATCTCCAGGGGGCACAAAGTCCTCTTTCAGGGCACATCCCACGGCAGCAAAAAGGCTGGCCGTGGCCAGGGTGCCGGAAATCCACCATAAAAAATTTCTGCGAGAGATATTCATGATCTGATCACCTCGTAAATAAATTTTGACCCCCTAAAAAAACATATCTGTCCTGGCAACCTGCCGCAGCCTGCCAAGTTTCTGCCACGAAGTCGGTTCTCGTGGCAGGTGTTGCCCGACTGTTATGGGTGCCTGCCAAGAGAACCTTTGCTGAGGCAAGTCGCAGAAGAGAACCGTTCTTTCAGCAGGTCCGGGTGCCCATGTCAGGTGCAAACCGCCCCTGCGGCAGGCCCTGCCAGGCAGATCTGGCCAGCCAGTTTTGCAGGCTTGTCAGGTCCTGGCCATCCAGGCGTCTTGATGCATTATCTTTAAAAATCTATTTCTCTCCTTGGTTTAATATTATACTATAGCAAGTACATAATGACAATCATTAAAATAAGAGAATTATTGTTGCTCTGGGCTTCTTTTTCCTGGGATTGCACCTTGTGGATTGAAAATTGGCCGGTTAGGAGCTGCAAAAGAAGCAGGTATTTCCTTTTTCGTGGCGAATAAACAATTCGTGGAAAAATAGTATGAGGATTTAGCAGTTGGCCCTGTTGGCCTTGCCAGCCTTCTTAGCCTTGTGCTTAATCTGTTGGAACACCCGTGAGTAATTGCAGGGAGAGTGATTTGTTTTGGCCACGGCAACACCGACCGGTCCGGGTCAGCGGATTCAGTCCATCGATGCATTAAGGGGATTTGCCCTCTTTGGGGTTTTGCTGGTGAATATGGCTTTTTTCAAGTCCCCCATTATGATGAAGCTTTATACGCCACTGGACTATACGGGGATATTCAACCAGGCCGCAGCCTGGTTGGTGGTGCTGTTGGCCGAGGGGAAGTTTTACCCCATTTTTTCCTTTTTATTTGGCCTGGGTTTTTTTATTTTTATCCAGCGGGCCGAGGAAAAAGGTTTGGGGGCCAGGAAGCTGTTCTTGTTCCGGATGCTGAGCCTGCTGTGCTTTGGGATAATCCACCTAACCCTGTTTTGGTATGGGGATATCCTTCACACCTATGCGTTGACGGGGTTTTTGCTCCTTTTATTCCACAGGAAGAGCTTGAAGTCCCTGCGGCGCTGGATTGTGGCCCTGTTTATCATTGCTTTGCTGATGACGGCTTTTGTCTGGTGGATGTACGGGTTGGGGATGGTATTTGCACCCGAAGAGATGGCCCCGGACTCCCGGGCCATGGAGATTTATTCTGCGGGTGGCTTTATGGAGATCGCTTCCTACCGGGTGGGGGAAGAGCTTTCATTTACCCTGGTGGGCAATTTGTTTTTCCTCCCGGGGGTGCTGGCCCTGTTTCTTTGCGGGGTCTATGCCGGGCGGCTGCAGGTGTTTTCCCGGTTCCAGGAAAATGCAGTTTGGTTGAAAAAAGTCTGGAAAGTCAGCTTGGGGGTTGCCCTGCCAGGCATGCTGCTGTATATCCTGCTGCTAACAGGGGTAATACCGGTGCAGACCCTGTATTGGTACATGGCCTTGGAGACGGCGAAGTATGTCTTTTCCATCCCCCTTAGCTTTTTCTATATCACATCATTTGTTTTCCTGCTGCAGCGGGATTCAATGCAGCGCTTCATGCGTCCTTTGGCCGATGTGGGGCGTATGGCCCTGACCAACTATCTGAGCCAGACGCTGATCTGCGTGTTGATCTTTTACGGGTTCGGTTTGGGTCTGTACGGGCAGTTGCCATTTGCCGTGGGGGTGCTTTTGACCTTTCTCATTTACACCCTGCAGGTCTTTTGGAGCAGGGCTTGGCTGGAACGTTTCCAGTACGGCCCTATGGAGTGGATCTGGCGGATGATGACTTACAGGAAACGTTTTACCATTAGCAAAGAGTAAGCATACCCTTTGTCCAAGATATATTGAGCCAGGTATAAGTGCCGGATATGTCCTGAATAGCTGGGGATTATTTCCGTATTCTCGCTACTTTTAGTGCTCTTCAAATGTTCCCCGGCTTATGGCTAGGCTGCCACGGTGTTTCTGCCCCGGTTTTTCGCTTCGTAGAGCCAGGTTCGTCCCGGGCAGGAGATAAGAAAGATAGAAATCTCTTGACATTTATTTCTTGTGCTATTAAAATATGAAATTGTAAAAATGAATGATGACTTGTTTGGTGAGGCTCCTAAGCGAACAAAGGCTGCTGCCCAGAAATGTCCAGAGACGCCAATGGGTAGAACAGGCACGATCGGATTAAGGTCTGCCTAAGGCAGCTGACCGGGAAGGGTCTACGTCGCTTAGTGCCAAAACCAGAACGAGGAGTCGGGGTTTTGTGAGTGCCTGGATTATTCTGGCATTCAATAAGAGTGTTTTTTGCATTCGCCAAAATGCGGCTCCTTGGAGCCGTTAATTTATTTTCCGGGAGGTGATGCCCTGATGGAGGATGACAGTGTCTATAAACAGCTACGCCCCAGAAGAAATGCAGCCTGCATAGCAGCCAAGACAAGGAGGTCTATTATGTCCGTATTTGCAGAACAAGTCAGGGCATATCTCCAAGACAAGGAGATGGATAAGCTTAAGGAGTTGTTGAATCAGCAGGAACTACACCAGCTTTTGGAGCTTTTTTTTGAGTTTGAAGGAACGGATAACCTGGACGAGATGCTGGTGCTTTTTCGGTTGTTAAACAAGGATCTGTCCCTGGCTGTTTTTGAACAGCTTTCCGTGGACTTGCAGGAGAAACTGATTTACTCTTTCACTGATGAAAAATCCATTGAACTGGTGCTGGGAATGGAGCCCGATGACAGGGCCCGGTTGATGGATGAGCTGCCGGCCAAGGTGGCCAAAAAACTTTTGAATAAGCTCACCCCGGAGGAGCGGGGAAAAACGTCGATACTGTTGGGCTACGCGCCCAGGACGGCCGGGCGGATCATGACGCCGGAATATGTCAGCCTGAAAGCTGAAATGACCGCCGAAGAGGCCCTGGAGAAAATCCGCAGGGAGCGAAAAAGTGCAGAGACGGTCTATGTGCTCTACGTGACCGACGCCAACCGGAAACTGTTGGGAGTTTTATCCCTGGGCGAGCTGGTTTCGGCAGCTAAATCGGCCAGGATTGGCGATATTATGACGGAAACCATTGCCAAGGTGGATACCGATACCGACCAGGAAGATGTAGCTCGCCTGTTGCAGGACCGGGACCTTTTGGCGGTCCCCGTGGTGGACAGGGAAAACCGCCTGGTGGGAATTGTCACCGTTGACGATGCCATTGATGTGTTGGAAGAAGAAACCACCGATGACATCTTTGACAAAGTTGGTTTGACAAACCTGACCAGCCAGGAAACAGGGCGCAGCCAGCGCCTGGTCACCGGTTCCACCTGGGAAGTCTGGAAAGTGCGCATTCCTTTCTTGATCATCACCTTGATCGGCGGAATGCTGGCCGGTGCCGTGATCGATGCCTACGAGGAAACCCTGGAAGCCGTTGCAGCCGTGGCAATTTTTATCCCGGTGATTATGGATATGGGCGGCAATGTGGGCACCCAGTCTTCGACTATTTTTACCCGGGCTTTTGTGCTGGGGCATATCAATGTCAAGCGATTTGGCAGCCATTTTCTGCGGGAGGTAAAAATCGGTTTCAGCATGGGCGTGATCATGGGGATCGCAGCGGGAATTATTGCTACTCTTTGGCAGCAGGACCCCAACTTCGGCTTAGCAGTAGGGGTATCCCTGGCCCTGACCATGACCATTGCCACTTCTATGGGTTTTTTGGTGCCCTTTGTCCTGGTGCGTATGGGGTTTGACCAAGCTGCTGGTTCCGACCCCTTTATTACCACGATCAAGGATGTGACCGGCCTGTTTATCTATTTCACTTCCGTGAGCATCTTTTTAGGGCACCTGCTTTGAAGGACCGCTGCAGCAAAGCAGGCAATTGTTAACAAAAAAGTGTTGACTGAAAAGGCGGCAGGTATTTTGGTTACCTGCCGCCTGTTTTCTCAGTAAATGAACCGGAATGGCTGGCCGGGAATTCTAATTCATACAAGCTAGAGGCAGGTTAGAGGGTAACTTTCTCCAATTCGGCCTGGATGATCCGGAGCAAAAGAGTGCAGGCCTCGGCCCGGGTCAAGGGTTTTTGCGGCTCAAAGCCGATGTTGGTTCCCTGCATATACCCTTTTTCGACAGCAATGGCCACGTGATTCCGCAGGGCATCAGAAATCTCTCCCTGGTCGGAGAACTGGTTAAGCAGGCTCAAGTTGGCGGTTTCGTCTCCGTATCCCTGGGCCTTGACAATGGCTACGGCCACATCTTCCCGAACGGCATCGCCGCCGGGGAGAAAGGACATCTCCCCTGTCCGGGGGTTACGATAACCGGTTAAGTAGTCCCTGGCCGATTCCACATCATTAAAGGCCCAGTGGTCTGTCCCCACGTCGGTGAAGGTCGGGGAAGCGGGCCTGGCTGCCTGAAGCTCTAATGCCTGCACCATTATCTTGGCAAACTCGGCCCGGGTTACCACCTGGTTGGGGCGGAAGGTGCCGTCAGGGTAGCCGCTTAAAATGCCCCTTTCCACCATGTCCATGATGTCGTCATGGGCCCAGTGGCCGGGGTCAAGGTCGGAAAAGCGCCCCGGCTGCGGAGCGGGTTCTGGAGCTGGCGCAGGGGCGGGTGCCGCAGCAGGCACTTTTTTCCACTCATAAATGTACCGCTCAACGACCTGCTGAGCTGCGCTACCTACTCCCGTACTAATCTGCAGGGTCTGCTGTCTTCCTTCACGTCCAGGGTTCCAGGCTTCACGGGTAAATACCAACGACCCGGATTCTTGCATCAAATTGTCAGGATCGCGTGTGGTGGCACTTCCTATCAGGACCGTTTCTTTACCGGCATATTTTGCCGGCTCGACAATGGTGAAGTTCCAGAATTGACCTGTCCGGGCTCGCCAGTGGTAGCTGGTGGAATAGCCTCCTGGTTGGTTGCTTATTACCTCCTGGTTAAGCCGCAAGGTGATGGTTTCATTGGGCTGGATGACTTGGGGAGGTTTGCTCCAGGTGTAGACAATATGGAAATTCATCGGGGGATCGGTGTTTCGGTTTCTTCCATAAGGCGATGTGCGCCTGAATTCGACCCGCTCTTCTTCGTGGTTGATGTAGTAAGTATAAAAATCTGTATGGCTGTGTTCTCCTTGGGGGGAGTTAAAATAATCTGTGCTGGCATGAGGGCCCAGTCCACGGTATTGAGTTTCCACCAGGATCCAGGCATAATCGCTTTCATTTGCCGAGAGGTCTGCAGGTGCCAGGGACATGAACAGAATTGCAGTTATTAAAAAGACAATCATTTTTCTCGTCATTACCATCATCCTTTTTCTTTTTTTGTTCGTTTCTTTTCATTCCTTTGAGGGTTTTTTTATCTACAGATTGCCTGATGATAATCCAGGCATAAAGCCCCGAACCTGCCTTAATGACAAAAGCGGAAGAAGATAAACCGGGTCTTCTGTTTTGAAGGGTTGCTTTCTATTTATCACCATTCCTTTCCATATGGATTGTTGTTCCCACTGCTCTAAAAAAACTTGGCTTGCTATCTTTACCATATACTTGACGGGAAAAAATATCTATCACCTTTAAGGGTGATTTGCAGTGTTTATGGAGATAAAAGGATATCACCCTTTAGGGTGATAGAGATTTAAGGAGAAACTTTTTTCTGTAAAAAGGAACGAGTGGATTTTTAGCGAATATTAAAAAATTACCGGGAATTAACCGGGCGGGATGAATGGAGGTATAGATTTGAAGGCAAAGCTTTGGGGAACCCGGGGATCCATTTCAGTGCCCGGGCCTGAAACGGTCAAATATGGAGGGAATACCTCCTGTCTCGAGCTGCGTTTTGGGGCAGAAGAACGGCTGGTGATTATTGACGCGGGGACAGGCATCCGGCCCTTGGCCAATGATATAATGAAAAAGGATTTGCCCAAAGGGGCGATTAAAGGGGACCTTTTCTTTTCTCATACCCATTGGGACCATATTATAGGGTTTCCGTTTTTTGTGCCCCTCTTTATCCAAGGGACAGAACTACGGGTCTACGGGCCTGTAACCTGCGAAGAGACCAGCCTGGAAGAGATTATCGGGGGTCAGCTCCAGTATCATTATTTCCCGGTGAAGTACAGTGAACTTTCGGCCCGGATCGAATATATTCCCCTCAAGGAATGTGAGTTTGAGCTGGGTGACGGAATTACAGTGAAAACCAAGTACCTCAACCATCCCATCCTCTGCCTGGGCTACCGCTTTGAATCTGCCGGCAAAGCCCTTTGCACCGTTTATGATCACGAACCTTTCCGGAACCTGTTCCCCACTGACCCCGAAGATCCCGACTATGACCAGGTTATGGCCGAGGAAGGGGAAATTTCAGCCCGTGAGGAAAATGAAAAAGTCCAGGATTTTCTTAAGGAGGCCGACCTGGTGATCCATGATTGCCAGTACACCAAAGAGGAATACCTGGCATCGAAAAAAGGATGGGGCCACAGTTATTTTGAGTACGTTATTGATGCTGCTGAAAAAGCAGGGGTGAGGAAAATTGTCCTGACCCACCACGACCCCCTGCGCACAGACAAGCAACTTGATGAATTGGAAGGTTACTGCAGGTCCCTGGTTCGGGATGAAACTGCCTTGGAAATTCTCATTGCCCGGGAGGGAATGGAATTTGTGCTTTGAAATAGCAAGACGAGCTCGAGGGATAAAGGTGCAAAGGTTTTTGCTGATTTATGCAGGACTTTGAAGGAAAAGCAAGAATATTGGTTGGGAAGTCAAACAAAAAGATATTTGTTCTCAGATGGACAAGGAAAAATTTTAGGAAAAATTTTTACCTGGGGGTTGGAAAAGCACATGGATGAAGAAGCAAGGGAACAAAGAAAAAAGGAGATACTTTCCAAAAGAGCGTTGGCGAAAAAGTTAAGGAAAGCAGAGGCTGATGCCAGGAGAAAGGCAATCAAAGAGCGCAAACCGTTTAAAGGATTGCAGATCATGCCCACTGCTTCACTTTTTGATGAGGCCGGGAAAGAAGAGCCGGGGGAGAATAACTGGCAGGGGTTCGGGTTTGATATTCACCCCCATGTGACTCTTATTTCCTCGGCATTACTGGTTGTTTTCATTGTACTGGTTTTGATCTTCCCCTCCCAGGCTGAGGTCCAGTTTAACAACGCCCTGGATTTGATCACCAGTAATGCCGGGTGGTTTCTCATCCTGGCCGCCAACCTGTTCATTGTGGCAGCCCTTTATTTTGCCCTGAGCCGGTTTGGGAAGATCAAAATCGGGGGTCAGCATGCCCAGCCGGAATTCAGCACCGTGGCCTGGTATGCCATGCTGCTCAGTGCCGGCATGGGGATCGGCCTGCTGTTCTGGAGTGTCGGTGAACCTATCATACACCTGCATGCGCCGTCTCCCATGTTTGGAGATGTTGTTCCCGGTTCCGGCGAAGCGGCCCAGGCTTCTATGGTGACCACCTTTTTCCACTGGGGCATTCATCCCTGGGCAATTTATGCCATTGTGGGGTTGGGCTTGGCCTTTTTTGCCTATAACAGGGCCCTGCCCCTGACCATTCGTTCCATATTTTATCCCCTGATCGGGAATAAAATTTACGGTTTTTGGGGCAATTTAATTGATGTGCTCTCGGTGCTGGCCACCATGACAGGGTTGGCAACTTCCCTGGGTCTGGGGGTAGCCCAGGTCAATGCCGGGCTGAGCCATCTTTTCGGGATAAATATAAGCACGGGAATGCAGGTCTTTTTGATCGCAGTTATTACCGCCATGGCCTGTATCTCTGTTATGAAGGGACTGGACGGTGGAGTAAAACGGCTTAGTGAATTCAACATGGCCCTGGCAGGTTTATTTTTACTCTTTGTCCTATTCGTGGGCCCCACAGTCTATATTATGGGCGGCTTTACGCAAAACCTGGGCTACTATGCAGCATCCTTTTCGGAACTCAGTTTATGGACGGAAACCTTTAAAGACACCAACTGGCAGGGCGGCTGGACGGTTTTTTACTGGGCCTGGTGGATTTCCTGGTCTCCCTTTGTAGGCATGTTTATCGCCCGGATTTCCAAGGGGCGCACGGTTCGGGAATTTATCGGCGGAGTGGTGTTATTCCCTACATTAGTTTCATTTATCTGGATGTCTGTTTTCGGCAATACGGCCATTTTCCTGGAGACCAGGGGTATCGCCGATATTATCAGCATGGTGGAAATTGATGAGGCCCTGGCCCTGTTTGCCATGCTGGATCATCTGCCCATTTCCAGTGTCCTGTCCGTTGTGGGGATTATCCTGGTGACGGTGTTCTTTATTACTTCTTCTGACTCCGGTTCACTGGTTATTGACCATCTTACCTCCGGGGGCAAACTGGATTCCCCTGTTCCCCAGCGGGTTTTCTGGGCCGTTATGGAGGGAGTGGTAGCGGCGACGCTGTTAATCGGGGGTGGCCTGGTGGCGCTGCAGACCGCTTCGGTCATCACGGCACTGCCTTTTTCCCTGATTTTATTGCTGATTATCTACTCCCTCTACGTGGGGTTTGACCAGGAATACGAGGTGGAAGAGGCGGTGAACCGCAAGCTGCGGGAAGTGGAAGAAAAACACCTGCTGCATGAGGCCATTTCCACCGTGGTCCGGGATGATGCCATGGATGATGATGTTAAAGATTCACTGTAATAAGACTTTCATGTCCCCCGGCATACGTCAATGCTGCCAGACGACAGCGCCAAGACAGGGTTTTCACAATTAACAACAAAAGGATGGAATATGGCGGAAAAGTTTTTGCCTCTTTCAACAGAAGATCTGGAGCGCCGGGGGTGGGACCGGCTGGATTTCATTATGGTCAGCGGGGATGCTTATGTGGATCATCCATCCTTCGGCGCAGCTATTATCAGCCGCTACCTGGAGGCCCATGGCTTCAAGGTGGGGGTGATTGCCCAGCCGGACTGGACCGATTTAAAGGAGTTCAAAAAATTCGGCAGGCCCCGGCTGGGTTTCTTTGTGACTGCCGGCAACATTGATTCCCTGGTTAACCATTATACCGTGGCCGGGAAACGGAGAAAAAAGGATGCGTACTCCCCTGGCGGAAGGCCGGGGCTGCGGCCGGACCGGGCGGCAATTGTTTATGCCCAGAAAGCCAAGGAGGCCTACAAGAAAATTCCCGTAATCCTGGGTGGGCTGGAGGCCAGTTTGCGCCGGCTGGCCCACTATGATTACTGGGAGGACCGGGTGCGCCGCTCCATTTTACTGGACGCCAAAGCAGACTTGCTGGTGTACGGCATGGGGGAGCGGCAGGTGATTGAAATTGCCGAAGCGCTGCAAAGCGGCCTGTTCATCGGTGACCTCACCTACATTAAAGGAACTGTCTACCCGTGCAGCCACCTGGACCATGTCTACGGGGAAGAGATGCTGCCTGCTTACGATCAACTCCTGGCTTCCAAGGAAATGTTCGCCCGAAGCTTTTTGACCCAGTATCGGAACACCGACCCGGCAAATGCCGCGACCTTGATCGAACCCTACCGGCATACCTATGTAGTGCAAAATCCACCGGCTGAACCGCTGTCGACCCGGGAACTGGACCGTGTTTACCGGCTGCCCTTCACCAAAACGTATCACCCCATGTATGAGAAAATGGGGGGTGTCCCGGCCATCGAAGAGGTGAAATTCAGCCTGGTCAGCAGCCGGGGCTGTTTTGGCGGATGTAATTTTTGTGCTCTGCATTTTCACCAGGGACGCCGGGTCCAGCCGAGGAGCATCGAGGCCATAGTGGAAGAAGCAAAAGCCCTGACTCAAAGGGCGGATTTCAAAGGCTATATTCACGACGTCGGCGGGCCGACAGCAAATTTCCGGAAACCTTCCTGCCAAAAGCAGGTCAAGCATGGTGTCTGTTCCGGGAGGAAATGTTTGGTCCCCAAGCCTTGTCCCAACCTGGAAGTGGACCACGGGGAGTATTTGGAGCTGCTGAGGAGGCTGCGCCAGCTGCCCGGAGTGAAAAAAGTGTTTATCCGCTCCGGAATCCGTTATGATTACCTGCTTTACGACCAGGATGAAGATTTTTTCCAGGAACTGTGCCGGAACCACATCAGCGGGCAGCTCAAAGTGGCACCGGAGCATGTGGCTCCGCAGGTGCTGGAGAAAATGGGCAAGCCGGGACGAAAGGTTTTTGATCGCTTTGTGAAGCGGTATGAAGCGATCAATAAACAGTACGGTCTGGATCAATACCTGGTCCCGTATTTCATGTCCAGCCACCCCGGTTCAGACTTAAAAGCTGCTGTAGAGCTGGCGGAATATTTGCGTGACATGGGTCATACGCCCAAGCAGGTCCAGGATTTTTATCCCACGCCGGGAACCTTATCCACCTGTATGTACTATGCTGAACTGGACCCCTGGACCATGGACCCGGTTTATGTGCCCAAATCCCCCCGGGAAAAGGCGATGCAAAGGGCGCTGATCCAGTTTCGAAACCCCAATAACTATGAACTGGTTTATGAGACGCTGGTCAAAGCAGGACGCAAAGATTTAATCGGCTATGGCAAAAAATGCCTGATCCGGCCCCGGAAAGAAAAACAGCCAGCAAAGACCGGTCGCGCCGGCGAAAAAAAGAAACAGGGAAAGTCCGGCAAGCATGATCAGCCCGGCAGACCAGACAGGTCTGACAAGCCCGGCAGTTCAGGCAAGCCCGGCAGCCCCGGGAAAAGGGGCAAAAAGCAGAACTAAAAGGATTACGGCTTTCCCGCCCTGGCTGGGGCGAAGATGGGTTGATACCGCAAAAAAGACACCCGGCATGCTCCTTTCTGCCGGGTGTTGTTTCTTCAGGCGGGGAGTTTGGCTGTAGAAATATCAACAGCACTTTCCTGTATGGCTTTACACGCTGCTGGGGTCTGCGACGCACTTGGCCACTTCTTCGTGGACAATTTCGCCTTTGTAGATGTTCAAGCCGGAGCGCAGGCCGGGGTCCTGGTCCATGGCTTTCTCCAGGCCTAAATCAGCGATCTTTTTGATGTACGAAAAGGTGGCGTTGGTCAGGGCCAGGGTGGAGGTGCGGGGGACTGCCCCCGGCATGTTTGTGACCCCATAATGGATCACGTCATCCACTTCATAGGTGGGGTTTTTGTGGGTGGTGGGCCGGATGGTCTCCACGCAGCCTCCCTGGTCCACGGCCACGTCAATGATCACGGATTTTTTCTTCATCAGCTTCAGGTCTTCCCGGGTAACCAGGTTGGGGGTCTTACCTCCGGGGATTAGGACGGCGCCGATAAGCAGGTCTGCTCCCATGAGTTTTTCTTTAAAGTTATGACTGTTGGGTAGCAGGGTAATCACCCGGGGTCCGAAAATATCGTCCAGGTAGCGCAGGCGGGGCAGGGAGACGTCGAAGACAACCACTTCTGCGCCCAGTCCCACGGCAACCTTGGTGGCGTTGATCCCGACTATGCCGCCGCCCATGATGACCACCCGGGATGGCGCCACACCCGGCACCCCGCAGAGGAGCACTCCTTTACCGCCGTTGTTCTTAATTAAAAACTGGGTGCCCATGATGATGGCCATACGGCCGGCAATTTCGCTCATGGGAGCCAGCAGGGGCAGTGTGCCGTCGCTGGCCAGGACCGTTTCATAGCCCAGGGCGGCCAGTCTTTTCTCCTGCAGGACAGGGATCAGATCCTGTTCCCCGGCCAAGTGCAGGTAGGTAAACAGGATATGCCGTTCCTGGAGCAGGGGGAACTCCGGGGGCAGGGGTTCTTTAATTTTTACGATCAACTCTGCTTGCTCGTAAACCTGGTGTTTTTCTTCTAAAACGACAGCACCGGCTTCCAGGTAACTGTTGTCGGCAAAACCGCTTCCTTCCCCGGCGCCCTGTTCCACAAAGACCTTGTGTCCTGAATCCGTTAAGCTTTTTACACCGGCGGGGGTTATGGCTACTCTTAATTCGTGCTCCTTAATTTCCTTGGGTAAACCAATATTCATGTTCCGGTTTTTCCTCCTTGTGTTGTTGGGTATGGATGCTGTTTGCTTTTCCATGATCTGTTTATCATGTCCAAGATGGATTATCTGCAATGCAGGTGATCATTCCACATTTTTGGCCATGATTCCTGCAAAACATGATCATTTTATCCGCTTTTTATCCGCAAGGGCAAAAAAAAGGCCCCGGCTCCAGGGCCGGTGCCAAAATCTGCAGTGCTGTTTTGTTACCGTTCAAGGAAAAGTGATCTGCTTTCCTTTCAGGAAGTTTAAGGTTTAAAATATTTAATATCCAGGATGCCGCCTGCCCTTTCCTCTTTGAACACGGCTGTTACAGGCATTCCAATTTCCAGGTCTTCCGGCTTGCACTCGCCCAACCAATGCACCAAAAGCCCGTCGGCCAGTCGGACGGCAGCCAGCAGGGCAGGAGTTTCTTTTTTGCTTCCGTCCTTGTTTTTGTGGGCAATGGTCCAGGAATAAAGCGTGCCGGTTGTACCCACGTCCACCCATTTGTCGAGCTCGGCAAAACACTGCTCGCAGAATAGCTTGGCCGGTACAAAGGTGAGGCTGCATGCTTCACATGTCGTTCCGTATATTTTCGCATTATCCTTTAGTTCCTGGAAAAACTTTTGTCCTGCGACGCCAGCTGTATAGCGGTTCTTAACAGGAAACGTGTCATTTTCGGGATACCAGTACTTGTTATCAACGTTTCTTGTTATCCGTTCTAAAATTCCCATGCCGGACACCTCCTAATATGGTTTGAAGTATTCAATATCGGTGATGGAGCCCGTTCTT